>Ga0326727_10004062_pt1 | contig 44992 bp, 35 predicted proteins | sample MB2enrmetagenome_FD_207643 | JGI IMG/M metagenome (GOLD analysis project Ga0326727, IMG submission 207643) | Lab enriched peat soil microbial communities from McLean, Ithaca, NY, United States - MB29MY | ecosystem: Environmental > Terrestrial > Soil > Wetlands > Peat | place: USA: New York... | reverse complement strand
GCTGCATACCAACTCCGCGTCCTCCACCATCAACCGCATCATCGACGTGTTCCCCTCGCACCAGCAATCGCAGATCCGTGCCCAGCTTTCGCTGGTGCTCGAGGGCATCATGTGCCAAAGCCTGTTGCCCACGGCCGACGGCAGGGGACGCGCCATGTGCATGGAAATCCTGGTGCCCAACGCGGCCGTGCGCAACCTGATCCGCGAAGACAAGATTCACCAGATCTACTCCTCCATGCAGTCCGGCCAGGAGAAGTTCGGCATGCAGACCTTCAACCAGTCGCTCGCCAACGCGTATTTCCAGAAGCAGATCACACTGGAAATGGCGATGACGCGCTCCAGCAATCAGGATGAGTTGCAGGAAATGATCGCGCGCGGCGCCGTCATGGTGAACCGGAGTGGTCCGGCTCCGATAGCGAAGGGCGCGGTGCACGGCAAGCGATGACATCGAAAAATGCCCGGTAGTACACCGGGCCGCAAGACAAAAAAAGAAACGAACGGAGCAACGAACCAAGCGACAACCAGCGGTGCGGTGCCAGCCAGATCAGCAGCCCACGCCGGCGGAATACGAAGAAGGAGAGAGCTAACATGCCAGTCTTTACGTTTTCGGGAAAGAACGCTTCGGGCGAGAAAGTTCAGGGAGAGCGCGTAGCCTCCACCAAGGACGGGCTCGCCTCCCAGCTCCGCAAGGAGCGCATCACGCCAGGCTCCATCCGGGAGAAGGGCAAGGAATTTTCCCTGCCCACCTTTGGCTCCGGCAAGGTCAAGGTCAAGGACGTCGCGGTATTCTTCCGCCAGTTCTCCGTCATGATCGACGCCGGTCTGCCGCTGGTCCAGTGCCTGGAGATTCTCGGCGCCAACCAGGAGAATCCCACCTTCCAGAAAACGCTGCTCGGGGTCCGGACCACCGTCGAAGGTGGCGCCACCCTGGCCAATGCCATGCGCCAGTATCCGGCCATCTTCGATGACCTGACCACCAACATGGTCGAGGCGGGCGAGACTGGCGGTATCCTCGACATCATCCTGCAGCGCCTCGCCATCTACGTCGAGAAGGCGGTCAAGCTGCGTTCCGCCATCAAGTCGGCGCTGATCTACCCGGTGGCGGTCGTCTCTCTTGCCGGCCTCATCGTGGCCGCGTTGCTCAAGTGGGTGGTGCCGATCTTCGCCAACATGTTTGTCGGATTGGGTGTCGCGCTGCCGCTGCCGACCAAAATCGTCATCGGCCTCAGCGGCTTCATCGGCGCGTTTTGGTGGGTCATTATCGGCGGTATCGTCGGCACCTTCTTCGGCATCGGGCAAGTTCGCAAACATCCCCGCGGCCGCTATTTATTCGATGCCGTGCTGCTGAAGACGCCGGTCATTGGTCTGCTGCTGCGCAAGATCGCAGTCGCCCGCTTCACCCGAACCTTGGGCACGCTCATTACCTCCGGCGTTCCCATTCTTGAGGGCTTGGCCATTACTGCCCGCACCTCGGGCAACGCCGTGCTCGAAGAAGCGCTGATGAAGGTGCGCAAGGCCATCGAAGAGGGCCGTACCATCGTCGATCCCCTGCGCGAATGCGGTGTGTTTCCTAACATGGTGACCCAGATGATCGGCGTCGGCGAAGCCACCGGCGCCATGGATTCCATGCTGCAGAAGATCGCCGACTTCTACGAAGACGAAGTCGACGCCGCCACCAAGGACATGCTGGCCATGCTGGAACCGATCATCATCGGCATGCTCGGCATCAGTATCGGTGGCATTGTCATTTCTCTGTACATGCCGCTGTTCTCGATGATCTCGAAACTTTCGGGATAGCAGAACAGTCGCCGGTCGTTAGTCGTTGGTCGCTGGGCGCAACCTCCCAGCGCCGGCGACTAACGAAATTCCGGGGGGTGGCAACCAACTGCGAACGACTAACGACCAACAACCAACGACTGAATTCATGCCCTTCATCTCCGACGAGCGGAACTGGCTGACCTGGCTGGTCAAGGTTCGCATCCTGATCCTGCTGGTTCTGCTCGCCATCGAACTCGCCGTCATCCGCCTTACTCCCAGCCCGCTCCCCATCCTGCCATTCCTCACCGGGATGGTGCTCTGGTTCGTGCTTTCGCTCTTCTTCCTTTTCCTGGTTTCGGTCTGGAGCGAACACCGCCTGCAGGCCATTCTCCAGGTGCTCGCCGACCTGGCCATGGTCACGCTGGTCGTCCATGTCACCGGCAACATTGACAGTTCGCTGAATTTTCTCTACCCCCTGGTCATAATTGTCGCCTGCATGCTCCTGCCTCGATCCTGGGGGTATCTCAGCGCCGCCGTGGCTTTCATCCTATTTGGAACCATCCTCGAGCTCGATTATTACGGCATCATTCCCTCGTACGCGAACTCCCATCCCAAGCTCGAGGCGTTGCAGGTAGTGATCTTCGTCAACCTCTTTGCCTACTTCGCCATCGCCTACCTGGCGGGTCTGCTGATGAGCAAACTCCGCCAGGCGGATGTGCAACTGAAGGATACAAGCGGCGCACTCCAGAATTTGCAGGCCCTCCACGAAAACATCGTGCAGTCCATGAGTGGTGGCGTCATTACCACCGGAATCGACGGACGCATCACGCTGGTTAATCGTGCGGCCCAGCAACTGCTCGGAATCTCCGAAGCCGAGTTGCGCGGACGTTCCGTGGCCGAGGTTTTTCAGGACCCGTTGCCTCACTTCGGCGTGGCCCGCGCCGATGCCGAAGTCCGCTACCTGGCCGCCAATGGTTTTCGCAAGACGTTTCGCGTCCTGGTGTCGACGCTCAATGTGAGCGCCCCCGAAGACCTGGGCTTTGTTTATTCCTTTGACGACCTCACCGAGATCCGCCGCCTGGAACGCGAGGTGCGCATGCAGGATCGCCTTGCCGCCGTCGGCCGCCTGGCCGCTGCCATCGCCCACGAAATCCGCAATCCCCTGACCTCCATCGCCGGTTCGGTCAGCATGTTGTCGGACGCGCCTTCCTTGAGTCCCGAAGAGCGCCATCTTCTCGATATCGTGATCCGCGAGTCCGACCGCCTCAATAACATCATCACCGATTTTCTGGCTTACTCGCGCGGCAAGCAATATAAGTTCGAGCGCGTAAATCTGGTTGCGTTGCTCGAGGACACGCTCACCTTGCTCCAGCACCGCCTTGCCGCCGAAAACACCGGCATCAAACTCGAGCGTAGTTTCCCGAAGTCTGAAGCCTGGGTGCTGGCCGATGGCGACAAACTCAAACAAGTGTTCTGGAACTTCTGCGAAAATGCCCTCCGTGCCATGAAGGATCAATCTGGAACCCTCACCGTCGCTCTCGCCGAGCGCGGTCCGGACTGGGAGATGAGTTTTTCCGACACCGGTCCCGGCATCAAGCCGCAGCAGACGGAAAAAATCTTCGAGCCCTTCCAGTCGAACTTCGAAGGTGGCACCGGACTCGGCCTCGCCATCGTGTACCAGATCGTGCAGGCGCATGAGGGCAAGGTGTGGGCGCGTTCCGAAGTCGGCAAGGGTACCAGCTTCGTGGTTCGTCTCCGTCGTCTGGAGCAAGCAGCCGCTGCGGACGAAACAACCTCGGAATCTGCCCGAGCCGCGCTGGCCGCGGGAGCGGCAACGGGAGGAGGCCCCCGTGGGTAACATTCTGGTCGTCGACGACGAGCGTTCAATCTGTGAATTGCTCGATATTGCCCTGCGCCGCGATGGCCACAAAGTAGAAACCGTGAACGGCGGCGAGGCGGCCAAGCGCAAAATTGACAGCGCCCTGTTCGACGTGATCGTTACCGACATCAAGATGCCCAGGGTTGACGGTGTCGAAGTCCTGCGCCACGCCCACCAGATCTCGCCCGACTCCGCCGTGATTCTAATGACCGCTGTCGATGACTACGAAGCCGCCGTCGAGGCGGTCAAAGCCGGAGGCGCGACCGATTACATCCGCAAGAGTCCCGGCCTCGTCGACGAAGTCAAGCTGGCCATCGCCCGCTCGCTCACCCGAGTTTCGCTCAGCCGTCAGAACTTTGCCCTGCGCCGCGACGCGGCCACGCGCAACTCGCTTGACAACCTCATCGGCGTCAGTCCGTCCCTGGAAAAGCTGAAGCAGACGATCCGCACCGTAGCTACCACCAGCAGCACGATTCTGGTCTTTGGTGAAAGCGGAACCGGTAAAGAACTAGTCGCCCGCGCCGTGCATACCTGTTCGCCGCGAGCCGCTGAAGCCTTTGTCTCGGTCAACTGCGGTGCCTTTCCCGAAACACTGCTGGAAAGCGAACTCTTCGGCTACGTTAAGGGCGCTTTCACCGGAGCCAACCAGAACCGCCGCGGCCTGTTCGAAGTCGCCGACCAGGGCACGATTTTTCTGGACGAGATCGGCGAGATGACCATGCCCATGCAGGTCAAGTTGCTGCGCGTGCTGCAGGAGCGCACCGTGCGTCCGGTAGGAGGAACCGCCGAAATTCCGGTGGATGTGCGCGTCATCGCCGCCACCAATCGCGATCTCGACCGCCAGGTCAGCGACGGCACCTTCCGCGAGGACCTCTACTATCGCTTGAACGTCATTCCCATTCGCGTCCCCGGTCTGCGCGAGCGCCCGGACGACGTTCCGCTCCTCGCCAATCACTTCCTGAAAAAATATGCGCCCGGAGCAGGGAAGAGCATTCACGGCATCGCCGCCCACTCGCTCGAGGCCCTGACGGGATACGATTGGCCGGGCAATGTCCGCCAACTGGAGAACACCATTGAACGCGCCGTGGCGCTCGAAACTTCGAGCGAACTGCACGTCGAGTTGCCGGCCGAGCGTCCCAAGGCTCGCGCCGTAGCCGCCGGCGCGGAAACCGCCAATCTGCCCGCGGGCGCCGTGCTGCCCGAGGGCGTGAACATGGAAAACTATGTAGCGCAGATCGAGCGCTCGCTGCTGCAGTCCGCCCTGGAACAAACCCACGGCGTGCAAGTCCGGGCCGCCGACGTGCTTGGCATCTCCTACCGGTCGTTCCGTCACTTGATGAAGAAATACGAGTTGTAGAAACTCAGCTCTCAGTTATCAGTCTTCAGTTCTCAGCAACCCTATCCAAGTTGTCATCCTGTGCGGAGTCGAAGAGCGAGGCAAATGCCATCGCGACGGTTAGCTTACCGGGCTGAACTCTGGTGATTCGACCTGTAGCAATTGGTAGGCCTCGTCCAGGGTATGAACGACGTGCAAATTAGGGCGCGTGCTTGCACCCAGTATCTGAAACATGCGCGCCATTCCGTAGACATGAGCTTGCGGAGCGACGAAGACCCGCATATACGGTTCCGGGATTGCAGGTGGAGTCGCTGCCAGTTCGCGGATCGCCCTGCTGGAAACTGAAAACTCCGCTACTCCCGAGACGTCAGCAATGCCGCGACACGCTGGATGGGACACCGCGTATCTCGCCACAGCTGCGTAGCAATTTGACAAGATGTCGTCGGTTACCCGGCCCTCTAAACGCGCGCACAAGATGTTGTTCCTGGCGTCGAATTCGATAGCAAAAGCCATAGAAAGCCGCTCTGAAAACTGTGCCTCAAAAAGGTGCGCAATATGTCTGCAATGCAAGCCGCAGCCGCTACGCTCTCTGCACGCCGCCGAGCGCTTCGAGCGCTTTCGCGATCTGTGCCGACCACTGCGCCACCTCGTCGTCGCGCAGCGTGCGCTCGCTGGACTGGAGCTTGGCCCGCATCAGAATCGAGTACTTGCCCGCGCCGACTTTTTCGCCGCGGAAAATTTCTACGGGGACGAAACTGCGCAGTTCGGCGATGCCCAATCCGGCGACGCTCTGGTGAATCTTTTCGAAGTCTACGCCGTTGTCAAACGCAAAGGAAAAATCGCGCTCAACGGCCGGGAAGCGTGGCAGCGCTTCATAACGCACCTGTCGCAGATCGTGCTGGTAGAGCCGGTCGAGATAGATTTCGGCCACAAAAACATCCTGGCGCAATTTGCGCACCGCGGCGACATCGGGATGAATCTGGCCGAACTGGGCGACGGTGGCGCCATCCATGACAGCGCGCGCCGAGCGACCAGGATGATAGTAATCCGCCGTTTGGGCGTCGTAGTAGAGCGCCCAATGGCTGAAGGGAGCGAGCAGCGCTTCGACGTCACCCTTCAGATCAAAGAACGAGAACGGACGCGCCGGCTGATGAACTCCGGCTTCGACGGCGCTCCCGGTCGCGCCGATCGAGATGCGCCTCAGCTCCAGCGGCATCGAATCCGCGCCCGACGCTTCAAATGCTTTTCCGGATTCGAACAGGCGAACATTGTCGCTGCCGCGGTTCAGGTTGTACGCAAGCATGTTGAGCATGCTGGGAACCATCGAAGTGCGCATCACCGAAGCCTCGTCGCTCAGCGGGTTCGCCAGGTCGATCTCGGCAGCGGTCGAAAAGCGGCACGCGTCTTCCTTCGATATGAAGCTCAGCGAAATAGTTTCGTTGTAACCGAGCGCCAGGAGCGTTGAGCGCAGCCGCGCGTCCTTGTGCGCGTCAGGCAAATCCCGAACCTCGCCACTGTAGGCGGGAAGCGTGTTGGGGAACTTGTCGTAGCCGTGCAGGCGCGCCAGTTCTTCGATGATGTCGATTTCGCGCTCGCAGTCGAGCCGCCAGCTCGGGATATGGACCAGGTAAGTATCTTCTCCAGGAAGCATCGTGAACCCGAGACGAGTAAGGATGCGATTGATTTCAAGCGCGCTGAGTCTTTCGCCAAGAATCCGCTGCACTTCCCGCAGGTCGAGTACCACCGGAGCCAGGTCCAGCTTGCGTGCGATCACGTCGATCACGTCGCCGATGAGCGTGCCGCCGCCGGAGGCTAGTATGAGTTCGGCGACCCGGTTGGTCGAAACCACGGTCGATTCGAAATCGGCGCCGCGCTCAAATCTATGCGAGGCGTCGGTGTGCAAGCCGTGCCGCTTCGACATGCGGCGCACCGTAACCGGGTCCCACCAAGCGGATTCGATCAGGATGTTCTTCGTGCGCTCGGTGATCATGGTGTCGAAGCCGCCCATTACGCCGGCCAGGCCGACGGGTTTTACCGCGTCGGCCACGACGAGATCTTCGGTGGAGAGCTTTCGCTCCACGCCATCCAGCGTTTTGAGAGTTTCGCCGTCTTGAGCTTTGCGAATAATCAGGCGACGGCCTTCGAGCAGATCGAGATCGAATACATGCGTGGGCTTGCCACTCTCCCACAAAACGTAGTTGGTAGCGTCCACCGCGTTGCTGATCGGCCTTTGATCGAGCAATTGCAGGCGATGGACAATATTCGCGGGCGAAGGCTTGATGGTTGCTCCGCGAATTTCGCGCGCCGTGAAGCGCGGACAGAGCTCCGGTTCCTGAATGTCAATAGTGACCTCGGACCTACCCTGCGACGGCGGCAGCTTCGGCTCAATCGGCTTGAGAGGCTGGTTGTAAAGCGCCGAGGCTTCGCGAGCCACGCCGAAATGATTCATGGCATCGGGACGGTTGGTGGTGATCTCCATCTCATAGACGGTATTGTCGCCTTCGCCGGAAATACTCTCGACGGCAATGCCCGCCAAGGTAAGTTCGTCCGCAAGTCGGGCGTAATCGACCGGAAGGTCAACGAAGTCGCGCAGCCATTGGGGTGAAATCTTCATGTAAGAAGCTTTTAGTGCTCAGTTCTTAATTTGTGTCATCCTTCGCTCCGCTCAGGATGACAATAAAATGAATGTCCTGACTATGTGTTGCGAACGACGAACCGCGAACGACTAACGACTAACGGCCACCGACATCTATCCAAATTGCTCCAGAAACCGCACATCGCCCTGGAAGAAAAGCTGAATATCATCCACGCCGTACTTCAGAATCGCGATCCGTTCCACGCCCATGCCGAAGGCAAATCCCGAAACTTTCGTCGCATCGTAATCCACGAAGCCGTACACGTTCGGATCGACCATGCCGCAGCCGAGCAGTTCAATCCATCCGCTGGCCTTGCAGTTGCGGCACGGAGCGCCGTCGCGCACGCCCTTGCCATCGCAGAAAATGCAACTGATCTGCACATCGGCGCTGGGCTCGGTAAAAGGAAAGAACGACGGATAGAAGCGCGTCTTCACGCTCGATCCGAACAGCGCCTTCATGGCGTGGTCGAGCGTGCCCTTCAGATCGCAGAACGTGATGTTGGTATCGACCGCCAAACCTTCGACCTGGTGAAAGATGGGCGAATGCGTCGCGTCGGGCGCATCGTTGCGATGAACTTTACCCGGACACACCACCCGCACTGGCGGCTTCATCTTTTGCATAGTGCGAATCTGCACCGGAGAAGTGTGCGTGCGCAGCAGCAGGCGGTCGCGCAGGGCTTTCGATTCCTGTCCGGCGATAAACAGCGTGTCCTGTGTGTCGCGTGCGGGATGGTTGGGCGGAAAATTCAGCGCCTCGAAGTTGTAGTAATCGGTTTCAATCTCCGGACCTTCCTCGACCGAGTAACCCAGATTGCGGAAGACGCCGATGATCTCGTTCATCGTCTTGATGACGGGATGTTCCGCGCCGAGGGGACGGAGAATGCCTGGCAGGGTGATGTCAAGACGTTCGGCGGCGAGTTTGCCCGAGGAGGCTCCGCTCTGAATGCGGACGAGCGTCGCATCCACCGTTTGCTCGACTGTGGTCTTGAGTTCGTTGACCCGTTGCCCAACCCCACGCTTGTTCGGTCCCGGCGCGGCCTTCAGCCACAGATCATTGAGCTGGGTGAGGATGCCGTTCCTGCGCGCCATCCAGCGATCGCGAAATGTCTTCCAGTCGTGTTCGGAAGCGACTGCGGCCGATTCCTGTTCAAGCGCGGACAGAAGCTCGCGCACGGCGTTGTTGAGCGCCGAAGGCGAAAAGTCGGAGAGCTTGGGAACTGTGTAAGGCATGCTTCACAACAAACTTATAACAGTTGTCATCCCGAGCGGAGCGAGGGACCCCTACTCGTCCGAAAATGCGTGCGGAAGTAGGGGTCCTTCGACTCCGCGGACCGATTCGCTTCGCGAATCGTTCTGTTCCGCTCAGGATGACACAATTTAAGTGATGACTGAAAGCTGAGCGGTGATTGCTGAAATCCGCAGCTACGCCGCCGCTGCGTTCGCCTTCTTAGCCTGTTCCGCCAGACTCGCGAATCCGGCAGCATCGTTTACGGCCAAATCCGCCAGAATCTTGCGGTCCAGCTCCACGCCGGCTTTCTTCAATCCGCTGATGAACTGGTTGTAGTTCAATCCGTTCAGGCGGGCGGCGGCGCCGATGCGCACGATCCAGAGCGACCGGTACTGGCGCTTCTTCTGCTTGCGGCCGGAGTAGGCAAACTTCAGCCCGCGTTCGACGGCTTCTTTCGCCGAGCGGTAAAGCTTTGACTTAGTTAGGAAATATCCACTGGCGCGTTCAAGAATCTTTTTGCGCTTGGCGCGGCGTTTGGTTCCGCGTTTTACACGAGGCATTGCTGTTCTCCTTTTTGATTTCGTCTGGCGGCTGGAGGTAAGGAGGCTTCTACCCAACGGGATTTCTGAAGCCCAGCCTCTTCACGCGCCGCTACGGGGCGTTTCGCTCCGCAGACTTGGTTAAGGACGGGCGCGGACGCCCGTCGCTCCATTCCCGTTTAATACGGGATCATGCGCTTCACTTTCTTAAGATCCGCGTCACTTACCAGCACGGAACTGCCGAGATGTTTCTTGCGCTTCTTGGCCTTCGAGGTCAGGATGTGGCGGAGAAACGCTTTGTGCCGCTTGATCTTTCCCGTCCCGGTTTTCTTGAAGCGCTTGGCAGCGCCTTTGTGTGTTTTTAGTTTAGGCATAAGAATCAGTTCTCAGTTCTCGGTTGTCAGTTCTCAGTCAGGTCATCAGACTTACGCAGCGCGAATTGATTGCGCCACGAGTTTTCACCGACGACCGACAACTGATAACTGACGACTGAATTTACGCTGTCTGCGCTCCGCCTTGCGACACCGGAGGAGGTGCGGGTTTCGGCCGGGCCGGCGGCTTTTCTTTTGCTCCGCCTTCTTTCTTGTTCGGCGCCAGAATCAGGTGCAGCGTATTGCCTTCCTGCCGCGGACGGAATTCCACCAAACCCTTCTGGTCGACGTCTTTGATCAGACGTTCCAGAATCTGACGGCCCAGGTTTTGCCGCGTCATTTCGCGTCCCCGGAAGAAAATGGTCGCTTTCACCTTGTCTCCTTCATCGAGGAAGCGCAGCACATGATTCTTTTTAGTTTCGTAATCGTGGTCGTCCACGTTGATACGAAACTTTACTTCTTTGACCGTTATGGTCTTCTGCTTTTTCTTGGCTTCGCGCTCGCGCTTTTCGTTCTGGTACAGGAATTTCCCATAATCCATGATGCGGCAAACCGGGGGTTGCGCAGTCGGGGAAATCTCCACCAGATCCAGGTTTCTTTCGCGGGCCATCTTCAGCGCCTCGAAGGGAGGCATCACGCCAATCTGTTCCCCTTCGTCACCGATGACGCGAACTTCACGCGCCCGGATGCGCTCGTTCATGCGGATAAAGCGTTTGTCGATACTGTCCTCCGTCTACGGATACTGGCAGGAAAGGTGCTTAAAAAGTATAGCATGGGGCCGGCGAGAGCTACGCCACGGCCACTTTCGCAGTCCGCAACCGCCGGTACAGCCGCAGATAGTCGTCCACCATCCGCCGCGCCGTGAAGCGCTCGCGCGCTCGGTTGTAGGCGCGCGTCCCGTAAAGACGCACGAGTTCGCGGTCCGCATCCAGTTGGCTGAGCACTTCGCTGAGACTCTCGCCGTTATTGCGTTCGAAGTACAAGGCGGCGTCGCCCCACAGTTCGCGATACACTTCGGTGTCGTTCGCGACCAGCGCGCAGCGCGAGAATGCAGCTTCGATCGACGCCAGCCCCGTCGGTTCGTAGCGCGAAGTTGCCGCAAAAATCGTTGACTTGCTGAAGAGCGAGCGCAGTTGCGATTCAGTCTGCGCTCCCTTCACCGAGATCTCGTGTTCGCCGGTGGAGACACGCACGTCGGCCCGGATCGGCACCGGCGGCGCGGGAATCGGGTTGTCCGCCCCCACGATGCACACCGGCAGGCCGTGCCGGTGCTGGGTCAGCAATGCCACCTGCTTTCCCGTATCCCACAGACGCCCGATTGCCAGCACCGACTCTTCCTTGGCCACAAACGGATTGAAGTAGATCGGATTGCGTCCGGGCGGAATAACGTGGCCCTCGAAATCGTCGCCGTAGGCAACGCGCAGCATCTTGTCCATCCAGCGCGAAGTCGTGACCACAGCCTCGGCCCGCTTCAAGCCCGCGACCATGGTCTCGCGATACCACTTCAGCCATGCCGAGGCGGCGGGTTCGTGTCCGTGGATGCTCAACCACCACGTGATGACGTCGCCGTGCGCCACCACCACTCGCGGCGTCGGCACCGGTAGCGCTCCAAAACTCAACTGATTCAAATGCAGAAAATCAGGACGCGTGTCGCGAACGATAGCGCATAAGTAATCCTGGGCCGCGTGAAAGTCCTGCTCACCTTCCTGCATCCAGTCGAGACGAAATGCGGTGGGATGATATTCCAAACCGTGCAGCGAGTCCATCCAGGCGGTCTGATGAGGAAGGGGTATTTCTCCAAAGCTGACGAGCGTGACTTGCGCCCCGTGGGTCACCAGGCCCGAAACCAGTTCGCGCGCGTACGTCCAAACTCCGCTGAACGTGTCAGCCGTCACCAGTACGCGCACAGAACCCTCCGGGGGAAAACGAGGGCTGGGAACCCCTCGCGCCTAGCTGCCGTCTAGTTTAGGGGCGAAGGCTATGCCAAGGGAAGAGTTTTCTTGCGGCCGCAGCTTCACCCTAAGGTCAGTGCTACGAGAAACCACTACCTTGGGGCAGCGCTGCGATTCAGACGCCCGCCGCACGTTGAGTAGCTTGGTCTGTTGGGACCGCGCTCTCCAATTGCTTCCGGAGCCTCGTTACCAGTGCGTACACTGACTGGAGTTTTTCGGCCGCAGCCCGAGGCAGGTCAGAGCATTCCAGCGCCAGTTCACTGGACAGCAGTAGCGCCGTGATCGTGCCATTCAGTTCGCCGTGCAGCTTACCCATCGCCGCCTGTCGAGCCTGCGCTTCCTCGCGCTGGCGGCGCTGCACGGCCGCCCGGACGTCCCGCACCAGGCGCTCCATTCCGCTGATCGCGAAATTGACATGGACGGGGATGGCAGTGCCCAGGTGCTCGAAAGTGGCCTCGGCTTCCTGCGGCCTGGTTTCGAGCAGATACTGATCGAGCACTACGGCCAGGTAATCTTCCACGCGCAAAAGTGTAATGGCCCGAGCCAGACTTTCCGCCACCAAGACTTCCTCGCCCGTTGCCTTACTCAACGCCGCAGCGCATTCGAGGGCCCGCTCGCTCGGTGTCACCAGAAGGATCATGCAGAATCCTTCGCAACTCCCGGGCCAATTGTTCCCGCCTGAAAATAAATGAGTTATGCGGCCGAATTCCCGTTGAGCCTCCCGTTCTGGCACTCGCGCTCGGCTCTATAACTCAGTTTGGGACGCGTACTCTTTCAGCTTGCGGTACAGCGTGGTCTTACCAATGCCCAGCAGTCGCGCCGCCTGCATCTTGTCTCCGTTCACTTGCGACAGCGCGGAGAGAATGGTTTGTTTCTCCAGTTCCGCCATCGGCACGATGCCACGATCTGGCGGATTCATCACCACCAAATCGGCAGGTGCGCCGTAAATCGCGGTGGGAAGATCGCGCACCTGAATCTGGTTGGCGCTGGTGAGCGCGCACGCCCGCTCCAGCGAGTTCTCCAATTCGCGCACATTGCCGGGCCAGTCGTAATTGAGCAGCGCCTTGAGGGCCTCGTCCGCAATAGCCTTTTCAACGCCTACGTCGCGCCCAATGCGCTCGAGAATATGCGCCGCCAGCAGCGGGATGTCCTGCCTGCGCTCGCGCAGGGGTGGAATTCGCAGCGTCAGCACGTTCAGCCGGAAAAAAAGATCGCGGCGGAACGTGCCCTCGGCCACCGCCCGTTCCAGATTGCGATTGGTCGCGGCCAGAATCCGCACGTCGATGGGAACCCTCTTCACGCTTCCCACCGGACGAATTTCCCTCTCCTGAATCGCCCGCAACAGCTTCGCCTGCAAGTCGGTCGACAACTCGCCGATCTCGTCCAGAAATACCGTACCGCCCTCGGCGATGGCCAGCAGCCCGTCCTTCGGATTGGTCGCGCCCGTGAAGGCGCCGCGCACGTGCCCGAACAGTTCGCTTTCAATCAGCGTGGGCACCAGCGATCCGCAGTCCACGGGAATGAACGGCTTGTCGCGGAAGATGCCGGAGAAGTGAATGGACTTCGCGACCAACTCCTTGCCCGTGCCGCTCTCGCCCAGAATCAGCACGGGATGCGCGCTCTGTCCCGCTTTCGCGATGATGCGATAGACCTTCTCCATCTCCGGCGCACGTCCGATGACGTTGCCGAACCCCTGCCGCGATCGGATGGTTTCCCGCAGTACCCGGCTCTCCGTCTTCAGCCGCAGATGTGCCCCCACCCGTTCCAGCAGCAAACGCAATTCTTCCATGCTGAAGGGTTTGGTGACATAGTCGTACGCGCCATCTTTCATGGCCTGTACCGCTGACTTCACCGTGCCGTAACCGGTAACGACGATTACCAGCGCATCCGCGCGATGCTTTTTGATCGTTTGCAGCGCTTCGAGGCCGCCTGAACCCGGCCGCAAGTCCAGCAACACGGCGTCCGCGCTCGAGCTGTCGAGCAGCCGATAGGCCTGTTCGGCGGACTCCGCCACCTGGGTATTGAATCCGAGCGATTGCGCAACCTCGCGGCAGGCCTCGCGGATGGTGCGGTCATCATCCACGATCAGCAGATTCAGGAAGTTCGCTCCCTCGATTTGCACGGGATGGCTGGGGCTATGACTGACAACGGCAGCGCTCGACGCACTGAACATAGCGAATCTCCCTCTTCAAGACCTATCTGTAGAGACGGGGCTTGCCCCGTCTCCTTCTGCGTCCGAGGATGCAGATTCGATCGCCGGGAAAAACACCGCAACGCTAGTGCCGTGTCCCGGTTCGCTCTCGACCTCGATCGTCCCGCCAGATTCCGTGACGATGCGCTGCACCGTCGCCAGACCCAGCCCCGTGCCCCGTCCCGGCAGCTTGGTGGTGAAGAAAGGCTCGAACAACCGCGCCCGCGTTTCCGCATCCATCCCGCAGCCGTTGTCGCTCACCACCAGCGAGATGGCGCGCCGGCTGCTCGCCGGCTCGGCTTTACTGAAAACTTCACCAGGAAATTCCGCAGCCGAGGTGCTCAACCAGATCGTTCCGCCCTGCGGCATGGCATCGCGCGCGTTCAGCACCAGGTTCAACAGGATCTGCCGCAATTGCGCAGGATCGGCCAGCACCAGTCCGGAGCCGGAGTCGAGCGCTGGGTCCAGGACTACGGCCAACTCAATCTGTTCGCCAACCAGCCGCTGCAACAGGTTTTTCGAGGACGCCACAATTTCGTTAATCCCGATGGCGCGTGGCTCCGCGGCTTGTTTGCGCGCGATCGCCAAGAGTTGCTGCGTCAGCGCAGCACCCTGCTCGCTCGCCAAGCGGACTTCTCCAACCTGCTGGCGCAGCCCGTTCCACTGCAGGCCGGGTTTTGCCAGTCCAGCGCTCTCGAATCCAGCGCTGGTCGATTCGCCGCCCACCAGTTCCGCGCTCGCCAATCCGGCGCTCAGCAGGTCGCAGTACAGCAGGATGCCGGTCAGCAGGTTGTTGAAGTCGTGCGCGATTCCTCCCGCCAGTCGCCCTAGGACTTCCATTTTCTCGGCTTGGCGCAACTGCTCTTCCACCTGCTTGCGCTCAGTCGCGTCCTTGAGCATAGCGATCAGGAAGGCGGGCTGACGGCGGGCATCGCGCCCGAGCGATACCGTTAAATCTCCCCAGAGCTCGGACCCGTCTTTGCGCCGGCAGCGCTTTTCGATTTCGATCGAGTCGCGCTCTCCCCGCATCAACTCGCCCAGCAGTCCTTGTTCTGACGCAGAATGTTCTGACGCAGAATGTTCTGACGAAGAATTGCGGGGCGAAAGGTCGCCGCGCAGTTCCGAGAGAAGCTCACCAGTGTCTGTGCCAGCCAATTCCTTCTGGCTGTAGCCGAGCATTCGACTGAGCGCGGGATTCGCTTCCAGAATCCCGCCATCGAGCCGGCAAATCCCGATCCCAATCGCAGCCCCTTCAAACATCGCCCGGAAGCGCAGATCGCGATCCTGGTCAAATGCTGCCGGAATTTGGGTTACAAGGCTCATGGCGGCTGTTCCTAGTTGGGGAAGAGTGTAGTGCGAAAACCACCGCCGCTAAGTGCGAGCCATCACATCAAATATGTGATGAATCCGGGCTGGCGATTCCTGCGGAATCGTGATGCGAAAGCGACTTAAGACTTTATCTGGCTCAAGCAGGGTCTTTTTTCCGGACGTGCAGTAGTTTCTCCACCTCGGCAACGACGTTTCCGGATTCGTCCTTGATCTCGACCGTGAACACGCGCTCGATCTTCGCTTGGGAATTCAGAGCGTTTTTGATTTCGCCGATCTGCTCTTCGGACAGCCGGAAGCTGGCGGAAACCTTTCCACGTCCTGGCTTCTTGAAGCGGATGCTGGCGGCCTTGTCCCAGACGATGTAATCCTTCCCCAAGTTCGCAATCAGCATGAGCATAAAGAAGGGATCGGCCATGGAGTACAGCGACCCTCCGTAGTGGGTGCCAACGTAGTTAGCATTCCACCAGCGAAGCTTCATCTCCACATCAATCTCTTTCCAGTCGGAGGCGAGTCGCTTTATGCGGATTCCCGCGCCCAGAAACGGCGGCCAGCTATTTAAGAACATGCGCGCGCGGCGCTTCAAAGTCATTTTCACAGGACGCTCCTGCTGCAATTCACGCTTTGTACCATAGAAAGCTGGGACAAGAGCGCACGAATTGATATTCTGATGGGGGCAAACATGCCGTTTCATCGCAATCGGATAGCGGTCATCCTGCTGACGCTCAACTTCCTTTGCGCCTGTGGCCGCCCTCCCGCTGACAGTTCTTCGAACTCCGATTCACAAAAGCTGCCCTTCGATCGCGAGCCAAGCTCGAACGGCATTTCGCCCAGCCAGTCGCTGATTCCATCCACCACGAAACTGCCCGAGGGAACCCCCATCGTGGTTCGCCTCGAGAGCGCGCTTTCGAGCGCGTCGCGGCACGCGGGAGACACCTTCAAAGCGACCGTCGACGAACCGGTCGTGATCGACGGCCAGACGCTTGTCGCCGGCGGCACGCCCGCGACCGGCCGTGTGCTTGAGGCCAAGGCGTCCGCAAGTTCTCGCGGGAGTTCGCTCGCAAATTCGCTCGACCCGGGCTATCTGCGCATCGTGCTGGTGAGTTTAAACATCGGCGGCAGGCAGGTCGCGATCGAGACCTCCAGCATCTTCGCCAAAGGTGGCTCTCGCGAGGAGCGAAATTCGGCTACCGGAGCGACTTCCGGAGCCGGTCAGAAAGACAAGGATATTGTGCTCGGCAAGGATCGCCGTCTCAGCTTCCGACTCGCCCAGACCGTTGACTTGCAGTGAAATCGACTTTGCAGAGGATCGGGCCGCAGTAAAACTGACCGGCAAGAACAAAATCAGAAGAGTGGTGTTCTATCTGGCAGCGGTCTCGGTCTTGAGAACTCGTGGACGCGACCGGAAGCGATCTGACGATAGTATTATTTGTTGTCAGGTCCCTGGACCTGCGATTGACTTTCTATCAAGGAAGAACGTTGCCAGCAAGAAATCTTGCCTCTCAATCCACGTAACCCGGAGCAGAGCAAAACCGGGCAAACGAGGGATGATGGGCCGGAGGAATCACCATGCGTGTTCGATTTATTCGTATGCTGTTATTCGCGCTGTTTGTGCTATCGATGTCGGCAGCTTCGGCGCACGCCGGCGTGGGCATCTTCGTTACTGTCGCGCCGCCCCCGATTCCTGTCTATGAACAACCAATTTGTCCGGGCGACGGTTATCTCTGGACGCCTGGCTACTGGGCCTACGACGACGATATCGGCGATTATTATTGGGTGCCCGGAACCTGGGTGCTGGCTCCGGAAATTGGTTTTTTGTGGACTCCAGGGTATTGGGGTTGGGAGGGCGGCCGATATAGGTGGTGGGACGGCTATTGGGGCCCGCACGTTGGCTTCTATGGGGGGATTAACTACGGCTTTGGCTATTTCGGTCTGGGTTTTGAAGGCGGACGTTGGGACGGCGGACACTTTTTCTACAACCGTGCCGTGGTCAACGTCGACGTGAACGTAATTCACAACGTTTACAACACGACCGTGATCCACGAAACGGTGAACCGCGTCAGCTACAACGGCGGCGAGGGTGGAATCAATGTGCGTCCGCGGCCAGAAGAAGAGGCGGCAGCGCGTGATCGGCACATTGGGCCGATTGCGGCTCAGACACAACATGTCCAGGCGGCCCGATCCAATCCGCAGCTGCGGGCTTCCGTGAACATGGGCAGGCCGACGATCGCGGCGACAGCGAGGCCCGGAGAATTCAGCGGCCGCGGCGTTGTGCCCGCGCGAGAGGCAGGGGGCTCTTATACTCCTGTCAATCGCGGCGGCAGTGCGCGACCCAGTAGCCCTGTACATCCTCGTGACCTGCCGCCGGTGGAACGGCCCGCTGCGCCCAATACTGGCAACCCGAAGCTCGACCAGAAGTACCAGCAGCAGCAAGATAGAATGATCGCGAGACAGAATCAGGAACGAGAGAAACTACAGCAGCAACAGGAGAAGGAACACCAGCAAATGGCGAAACAGAACGCCAATCAAGAGAGACAACAGCAAGTGGAGCAGAAGCACCAGCAACAGACGCAGCAATTGCAGCAAAAACATCAACAGCAGCAGCAACAGTTCCAGCAGAAAGTGCAGCAAACCCAGCCTCGGAAGTAGGACCGAGTCGACTTAGTGAGCGAGCACGAACGGGAACCGGGCGGGGCACAGGTCAATCGAGGGCTTCGCCCGGCGTCATAAAATAGGTGGCGAGTTAGGCCTTAAGGTTCAGCAGACTAGCGTCATGCCGGCATTTCCTCGCGCCGAGCCTTCGCCGCTGTCGCTGGCAGGCGCAAACGGAAGGTTGTCCCGGCTCCGACGATGGTATCGAATTCCACCGAGCCATAATGCCACTGCATGATCTGGTAAGTTTGCGCCAGCCCGATTCCGCTTCCACCTTTGTCGCCCTTGGTGGTGAAGTAGAGCTCGAAAATTTTCTCCTGCGCCGCGGGCGGAATGCCGCACCCCTGGTCCCGCACTTCGGCTAGAATCATTTCATCATCGCGCCGTGCTGCCAGCGTCAGCGTTCCTTCCGCGGTCATGGACTGCACGCCGTTCAGCACCAGGTTTACAATCGCCTGCTTCATCAGATCGGAATCGACCCGCGTCATCAGCTCTTCGTCGGGCAGTTCCAGCACCACGCGCACGCCGTGTCGTGCGGCCTCAGGCGCGGCCAGCGCCGATACACTCTCTAGAATCTTGCGCAGATCCACTTCTTCCAGCCGCAAATCGCGCGGACGAGTGAAGTCCACCAGGATTTGTACGACGCGGTCGAGGCGGTGAATTTCGTTGCCGATGATGTCCATGTGGCGGCGGGTTTCGGGATCATCCTGCTGCAGTTTGTTTTGCAGCAGCTGCAAGTGCAGCACGATGGCGTTGATGGGATTCTTCACCTCGTGCGCCACGCCCCGGGTCATCCGCCCACTGGCAGAAAGGCGCCGTGAAATTTCAATCTCGTCCTCGATGCGCCGCACCGATTCAGCGTCGCGCATAGTCAACAATGCGCCGATCGGCGTCCCTTTTTCCTGGATGAAGTCGAGCGACACCTGCACCCGCCGGCCATCGGCGGCGTCGAATTCGTACTGCACCAGCGGTGCCTGCTTCTGGAAAGCGGGCAGAACCACGGCGCCCAGAACCGTGCCATCGGAAAAAATCTCCTCGGCGGTATGTCCCAGGATGTCGCGGCGCGGCCGTCCCAGAAACTTTTCCGCCGAGGCGCTCACCAGCACCACCCGCGAATCGCGCGTGAACAGCATGAGTCCATCCTGCAGCTTGGTCATGACCTGTTCGACGTTGTCTTTCAGCGCAGAAAAAATCTGGTTGGTATCGCGAATCTGCCGGCCCAGGTGAGCGATCTTCAGCGACACCAGGCCAACCTCGTCACCCGCGCTGGTCTCCTCGTCTGGCAACTCATCGCCCGCGCTCGCGCTGTCCAGGTTCCGGGCAATTGCTTTCAACGGCCCGAGCGCGACATTCGAAACCACCGCCCCCAGCACCAGCGAACAGAAAATCGCGACCACCGAAAAGAACGCCGCCTGCTGCAGCTTTGGCGTCAGCTCATTGCGCAGAAAAACCGTCGAGACGCCCACCCGAACGCCGCCAAACGCCTGTCCATCCAACTCCAGCCCGATGCTGACGTCATAAACCGTGGCCGGGCCGTAGAGCAGGCGCAACTGGCGCCGGAAACCGGCATCGCGCAAGACGTTCAAAGAGGCGCGCTCCGGAACCGGCTGGCCATTCAGCGCCGGGTTGGTATCGAGAATCGCGACTCCACTCGGATCAATGATGGCGGCATCGTAGATAATACGAGAGTTCCCCACCACAGATTCCAGCATGTCGTTCAGGTTGGTGTCGGTCTGCAGGTAATTCGTTATGGCAGTGCGCATCGCCTTAGGATTGCTGGTGTCAATCCGCGTGCTGGTCAGATCCGGCACTGCTTTGGATGCGGCGTACTCCAGCTGATTGGTGAGCTGGGAAGCGGTCTCATCGGCCCAAAGCAGGCGCTGGCGCAGGAATTGCGACAGGTAAATCCAGGAAAAGCCGCACACCAGCGCCGTGAACAGCGTGGTGATCACAAACACGATGATGAATTTGCGAGTCATCGAAAGGCAGGTGTCAGGTGTTAGGTCCCAGCTCTCAGGAAAATCTTAGGGTGCTCGCTGACACCTGAGACCTGACACCTAAGACCTGAGACCTGAGACCTGTTTTTCTCACTCCTCCGCCGTCATCACGGTATCCTGCGGCCGGCCGTACTCTTTCAGCTTGTTATGCAGCGTTTTCAGGCTGATGCCGAGTATCTCCGCGGCTCGCGTCTTGTTGTTATTCGTCGCCTGCAGGGTTCTCAGGATGAGAAGCTTCTCCGCTTCTCCAACCGTTGTTCCCACGCCCAGATGTACAGCATCGGGATCGTGCACCACCGGCCGCACATTCTGGCCAAAGCCCGGCGGCAAATGCTTGGTTTCCACCAGCCCGCCTTCGCAGACGATCACGGCGCGTTCCAGCGTGTTACGTAACTCGCGCACATTGCCCGGCCACGAGTAGGTCTGGAAAATATTGAGCACCGCCTCGCTCACGTCCGCTACCTTGCGATCATGCTTCCGGTTCATGTCCGCGAGCAGGCTCTTCACTAATTCACGGATATCTTCTTTATGTTCGCGCAGCGCCGGCATATGAATGTTGAAAACGTTGAGGCGGTAATAAAGATCCTGGCGCAGCTGTCCATTGGCCACAGCATCATCGGGAACTTTGTTGGTGGCGGCGAGCACGCGCACGTCGACCGAGGTTTCGACCTTGCTGCCGAGCCGCCGCAGTTTGTGGTCTTCGAGCACGCGCAGCAGCTTGGCCTGCGTGCCCACCGGCATCTCGCCAATTTCGTCGAGCAGCAGCGTGCCGCCTTCGGCGAGTTCGAAGCAGCCGGTGCGGCGCTCCAACGCGCCCGTAAAGGCACCTTTTTCGTGGCCAAAAATTTCGCTCTCGATCAGCGTTTCCGGAATGGCCGCACAATTAATCGGGACGAAAGGTTTATTGCGTCGAGGACTCAGATCGTGGATCGTGCGCGCCACCAATTCCTTGCCAGTTCCGCTCGCTCCGGTGATCAGCACCGAGGCCGTGCTCGGAGCTACCTGCTCGATCAGGTGGAAAATTTCCTGCATTTCAGCAGAGGCGCCGACCAGCAGGCCGAGCGCTCCTTTATCCCGCAAGCGGCGGCGCAGTGATTCGTTTTCGGTGCGGGCATTCAGGATTTCTCCAATATTGGTCAAAATCGAGCGCAGCCGCCGGAAGTCTATGGGCTTCTCGATGTAGTCCTGGACCCCCAGGCGGCCCGCGTGAAATGCGGTGTCGGTCGCCTTCTGAGCAGTCACCATCACTACTGCGATTGACTGCGCCAGGTCGGCCAGCCGCTCCACCAGTTCCATGCCGCCCATGCGGGGCATCTTCACGTCGGTAATCACGATGGCCGGAGCAAACCCGGGAATTTTTTCCAGAGCCTCGACGCCGTCGGCCGCCGTGTCAGTGCGATAGCCCCATCCCGAGACCAGTTCGGCCAGACCGGTTCGTTCGTTCTCTTCATCTTCAACAATCAGTACGCGTTCCTGTGTCATAGGGTCCACCAGCATTATTCAGGGAAGTGCGCCGCCTCGCAACCCGGGCGGAATGGGAAATATCAATTTGAGATAAAACCCGGCAAACCGCCTACGGAAGCTGGCTCGCACCTCACGACGGCTTACGAATATAGCCACCCCTGATTCTTCTTTTGAAAAAATGCCCGGTTGCTGTAGAATTCTGTGTTCCCAGGTGCAGCCTATCCATGCGTGCCGTAAGGCTTTATTGATTCCGGTTCTATTAAATAAATTTGCAGTGGATTCGATTCGGAGGAACTCAATGTCACTTAGTCACCAGACCTACCGGAGATGCGCGATTTTCGCGCTCGTCCTGGCCCTCGTTCTGATTGCGTTGCCGTCTTTGTTGAACGCACAAACCGCACCCAACGCATCGACTGTGCAATCCGATGACGCGGTACCCAAGTGGGAGTGGTTCCTTGGATATCAGTGGTTAAACCCGGGCGGCAACAGGCCCGATCAAAGCACGCCCCCCGTGGCTATAAAAGTGCCCTCGCTGCCCTGGGGCTTCGGCACCAATCTGTCCCACAACTTCACCAAGAATCTGGCTCTTGAAGGCAACTTTGGCGGGAACTATTCGAAACACGCCAATGAAGAGTTAGTTAGCATTGGGCCGAAGTTGACCTTTCGTGGTGAGGGGGTGGACTTTTTCGTGCACACTCTGCTCGGTATAGACCATTTTGCGCCCAAGGGCAATGACCATAACAGCAACGGTATTGGCGCCGTTCTGGGTGGTGGCATGGATCTGAAGCTCTGGAAGCCGGTCACCCTGCGACTTTTCGAGGCCGACTACCAGCTCGCTCACGTGAACTTCACCAAAGATGTGCCGCCCACCGATAGCGCGTTGCTGCGTCAAACCTTCAACGGCGTCCGCCTGACCACCGGTCTGGTGTTCAACATTGGCGGAGCTCCTGAAGTTCCGGTAGCGGCGGCCTGCTCCATCGACCACAACGAAGTACTGGTCGGTGAGCCGCTGCACGTAACCGTCGCCGGCAGCAACTTCGACCCCAAGCACACGCTCACCTACAACTGGGCAAGCAACGGCGGCAAGATTGAAGGGAAAGATACGGGCGCGACCATCGACACCACCGGCGTGGCTCCCGGCAACTACACGGCCACGGCCCGCGTGTCAGACGCCAAAAAGAAGAAGAACGGCGAAGCTAGTTGCACTTCGAACTTCACCGTGAAGCCGCTGAACCCGCCGCAGATTTCCTGCTCGGCAAATCCGGGAACAGTTGAGATCGGAACACCCTCGACCATCACCTGCTCTTGCACCAGTCCTGACAATGCTACCGTCGCGATTGGCGGCTGGACCTCGAGCGCGGGCAGCGTAATGGGCAGCGGCAATTCCGCGACCTTCACCACCACCGGAGCTTCCGCTGGTCCGGCGACGGTGAATGCAACCTGTACCGACTCGCGCGGCTTGACCGCCTCGGCTACGAGCACGGTCACCGTGAACAACCCTCCACCACCGCCACCGCCAGTTGTGGACAAGGTGCTGGAGGCACGCCTGGCGCTGCACAGCGTGTATTTCGTGACCGCCAAACCGACGGAGAAAGAACCCAACGCCGGCTTGGTTAAGAGTCAGGAGCAAACCCTGATTGATCTGGCCTCGGACTTCAAGAAATATCTTGTGGCCGTACCGGATGCTCACCTAACCCTCGAAGGACACGCCGACGTGCGTGGCTCCGTGCCTTACAACCAGGCACTCTCCGAGCGCCGCGTGGCGCGCGTCAAGAGCTTCCTGATCGAGAATGGCGTTCCCGAAGCCAATCTCGCAACCAAAGCTTTTGGCAAACAGCAGAACCTGACCGCGGCCGAAGTGAGGGCGTCGGTCGAGGCGAACACCGAACTGACCAAAGAGGAACGGGCCCGGGTGTTGCGCAATATGCAGGTAATCATTTGGGCGAGCAATCGCCGTGTGGACATCACCATGAAAGCGAAGGCAGAGGGTGAAACCCAAACGTCGACGCGGGTGTATCCGTTCAACGCTGCCGATGCCTTGACTCTGATCGGCGGCAGGGAATCGGAGAGGAAGGCCGCAGCCGCAAAGAAGGCTGCAGCGGCAAAGGGCACGAAGAAACCAGCGAAGAAGCAGTAAACCAGGCAGGTTAGAATACGACGGAGGAAGCCGAACCGCTTCCTCCGTTTTTTTTCGCCGTTCTCGATAGTAGGGAGGGACGCGCGCTCGCATAGTCGCCCCGCCGCCCGCCTTGCGTTCTTGGCAGCCGTGGGAAACAATCCTGTTGATACCCTTATGCGGCTAGCCTGTGGACTCTTGATTGCGCTTTGGCTGACCTTCCCGGCTGCGGGAATGGATTCTCGGCTGCAAGATCTGGCCAGCTCCGCGAATTCTGTTGGACAAACTCCAGCTTCGGCCGCAACTCCGGTGGAGCAAGCTCCCGCAGAGAGCCCGCAGGCGGTTAGGAAAAAAGCGCCGGAGAGCATGGCGAAGGAAAAAACGAATGCCGGTTCGGTAAGCACCGGGCCGGCGAGCGGAACCACGAAACGACGCAAGCACAGCCCGCCAGCACTAGCGCCGGATGGCGCTCCGCGGAAGATCGTGGTTCGCGAAGGCGGAGCGAACGAGCCCGCCGCGCAAATTGCGCCCGGCATGACTCCCGCGGAAGCCGCCCGCGAGCGCCAGAACGCCGAACAGTGGCTGGCCTCAGCCGACGGGCAGCTGAAACAACTTGCAGGACGCACGCCGGACCCGCGGCAGCGGGAAACAGTGGCGCAGATCCGCAACTACATGGAGGGTGCGCGTTCGGCGTTGAAGGACGGCGACGTGCGGAGAGCGAACACGCTGGCGGAGAAGGCGCATTTGCTGGCGGAAGATTTGATCAAGCATTAGCAGAAGATTTCAATCTTGAGCGGAGTGAACACGCACAGACAGCCGAGGGCGGCTGTTCCTACTTTCTTCCTTCCCGCCTCTGTGCCACCACCAGCCCGCGCGGAGTGGGCAAGAGCACGACCGAGATCAGGCCGTCCCGTTCGAGTTTGAGTGCGGCTTCCCGGACAATCTTCAAATGCGAACTGGCGTCGTGCATCAGGATCAGGCCATAGGGATTGATCTGCGGCAGAAAACGGCGAATCTCCTGCTCGCGGATGGACATATCGCTGTCGCTGAAGAGGAGATCGATGGTGCCCTCGACTTTCATGTCGAGGCTTGATTCGTTGCGCAGTTCGATCCACTCGGCGAGTCCGGAAGCCTGGATTCGCACCTTTGCGTTTTCATAGATGTCGTGGTCGAACTCGCAGGTGATGACGCGCCCGCGGCCGTTGGCCTTCAGCCCCTCGGCGATCCAGAGGGTGCTGATGCCGCTGAACGTTCCGGTCTCGACCACTAGGTCGGGCTTGAGGGTGGTGACGGCGGTGCGCAGAAATTCGAGCACCTCAGCCTCGGCGGTCATGGAATCGAACATGCGCCAGCGCTCCGGGTGCGGACACTCGGGCGTTGCCCGATGATATTCGGCCTGCAGTTGATCGCCCGTACGCTCGATCTGTCGCAGGATGCGGCGCTCTTGCTTTTCTTTCTTGAAAAAACGTCGAAGGGACATAAAAAGGTCTCAGGTCTTAGGTCTCAGGTGTTAGGAAAATCTCAAGGGTATCGGGTTTCTGTGCGAAGTCCAAGACCTAAGACCTAAGACCTGCTTCTCTACTCACTCGTGAAGTAATCCACGGCCACGGGGTTCTCAAACAGAGAATAATCGCGCGTCACGATGGTGATGCCGGTGTCGGTGACGAAATACTGTTGGCGATCGGCCTCGGCATCGTAGCCGATGCTGGTTCCTTCAGGAATGTGCACATCGCGGTCGATGATGGCTTTGCGGATTCTGCAACTGCGTCCCACATTCACATGCGAGAACAGAATGCTGCTGTCAATTTCGGTATAGGAGTTGACGCGCACATCCGGAGAGAGCACGCAATTCTGGACAGTGCCGCCGGAAATGATGCAGCCGGCAGAAACCAGCGAATCGAGGGCGCGGCCCATGCGCCCAGGTTCGGCAAACACGAATTTCGCCGGCGGATATTGGCGCTGATGGGTGCGGATGGGCCATTGCTCATCGTAAAGATTGAAGACCGGCGAAACCGAAACCAGGTCCATGTTGGCTTCGTAATACGCTTCCAGTGTGCCCACGTCGCGCCAGTAGAGCGCCTCTTTTTTATTTTCGTCGACAAAATTGAACGCAAAGACGCGGTAGTCCCCCAGCATCCTGGGCAGTACATTCTTGCCGAAATCGTGACTGGAATCGGGATCCTCGGCATCTTTCAGCAACACCGGAATCAGCACATCTGTGTTGAAGATATAGATGCCCATCGATGCCGAGATTTTCGTTGGGTCGTAAGGCGATCGCAACTCGGTCTGTTGCGGCTTTTCCAGGAAGCCGGTGATGCGATGATCGTGGTCGATGTCGACGACACCGAAACGGCGGGACTCGGACGGGTCCATGACCAGGGTGGCGACGGTTACGTCGGCAGCGGCATCCACGTGCTGCTGGAGCATGCGGGCGTAATTCATTTTGTAAATCTGGTCGCCGGAGAGGATGATCACGTATTTCGGCTGCTCGGAGCCGATCGAATAAATGTTCTGGTAGACCGCGTCCGCCGTTCCCATGTACCAGTTCTCGCTGACTCGCTGCATGGGCGGCAGGATTTCGATGAACTCGCCGATTTCACGCCCGAAAATGTTCCACCCCTCGCGAATCTGGCGGTTCAGAGACAGCGCCTTGTATTGCGTGAGGATAAAGACGCGGCGCAGGCCGGAGTTGACGCAGTTGGAAAGCGTGATGTCGATGATGCGGTAGTTGCCGCCGAAGGTTACGGCCGGCTTGGCGCGGTCGCGGGTGAGCGGGTACAGGCGTTCACCGACGCCTCCGGCAAGCAAAATTCCGAGCGTATCTTTCATCGGTACACCGTATCGACGCTGGCTGCAACGCGGCCCCGGTTCAACGGGCCATACTAGCACAAGGCTCTATTCCGAGCGGTTCGGCACAAAATCCGGTGCAAAAAGGAGACCGTTAACTGACAACTGAGAGCTGACAACTGCGCTAACAGTGCACGATCTTGTCGCTCTTAATTCCGCGTGTGGCATTCCGAGAATCTACGACCAGCTTGGCCTCGTTGACGATCCTCTTGTAGTCGTAGTCGGAGTGGTCCGTGACGATGAGCACGCAATCGTACTGGCCGAGATTGTCGAGCGAGGAGCACTTCATCTGCAGGTCGTACTTGCGGCCGCGGCCGACGAAGGGAAAGTAGGGATCGTTGTAGCTGACCGCGGCACCCTCTTTCTGCAGCAGTTCGATGATGGTGAGCGCGGGCGATTCACGCAGGTCGTCAATATCTTTCTTGTAGGCGACGCCCAGAACCAGAACCTTGGATCCGTTGATGGCCTTTTTCTGCCGGTTGAGAGCGGAAATGGTGGCGGCGATCACGTTGTAGGGCATGGCCACGTTGATTTCGCCGGCCAACTCAATAAAGCGAGTTCGGAAATCGAACTCCTTCGCCTTCCAGGAAAGATAAAACGGATCGACCGGAATGCAGTGTCCGCCCAGGCCCGGCCCGGGATAAAAGGGATGGAAGCCGAAGGGCTTGGTGGCAGCCGCGTCGATGATCTCCCAGATGTTGAGATCCATGCGCAGGCAGAGCATCTTGAGTTCGTTGACCAGCGCGATGTTGACGCAGCGGTAGATGTTTTCGAGCAGCTTGGTCATCTCCGCTGCCGCCGGCGACGAGACAGGAACGGTCCGCCGGAAGATGGAGCCGTAAAGTGCGGCGGCGATTGCGCTAGCCTGGGAATCGACTCCGCCAATCACTTTCGGAATATCGTGCCGGGCGACTTGCGTATTGCCGGGATCCTCGCGCTCAGGCGAAAACGCGACCCAGATCTCGTTGCCGCCGGCTGCGCCCTTGCGGGAAACTTTCAGCCCGGCCTGGTTCTCTTTTTCGAGAATCGGAATCAGGACTTCTTCGGTGGTGCCCGGGTAGGTCGTGCTCTCTAGGATCACAATCTGACCTGCGCGCAAATAGGGCGCAACCGCGTGGGCAGTATCGGTAATGTAGCTGAGATCGGGCTCGTGATATTCGTCGAGGGGCGTGGGGACGCAGATGATGATCGCATCCATGCCGGTGATCTGCGAATAGTCGGCGGTGGCCTCGAAGCCGTGCGCTTTGGCCGCCGCGATCTCCTCAGGAGTAATGCGGAAAATGTACGTGCCACCGCTGGCCAGGGTTTCAATTTTGCGCTGATCGATGTCGAAGCCGGTGACGGGAAATTTCTGCTCGCTGTAGAGGAGGGCCAGCGGCAATCCAACGTAGCCGAGGCCGATAATTCCGACCCGAGCCTGGCGCGCATCGATCCGGCTTTTTAAGTCAGTAAAGAGTGAAGAAGCGGTGAGCTGAGTATTCATAGTTCGGGAAATGTCCAGAGATGTCAGGAAATGATTCTAACATTTGCGATTACGCTTGATCCACGCATGCCGCGGCGAGCCTCGGGTCAGGGTGCGCTTTACATAAGCCTTGCTCTGGTAACCTGCGGGTTGCGGTAACATCCCTTGCAGATGCGATTTTCACGACTATTGATTGTTGTGCTCCCGGTTGTCATTCTGGTCGGGCTCGCCAGCCAGGCGGCGCGCTTTCTGGTAGTGGACCAACCGGCAAAATCCGATGCCATCGTGGTGCTGGCGGGGGAAACGAACGTCCGCCCGGCCCGCGCTCTGGAACTGCTGCGCCAGGGAGTGGCGCCGCGCGTGTTCATGGACGTCCGGACGCCAGATCTGATCTACGATCAGCCCCTGACCGACATTGCACGTGGATACATGGACGGCCTCCCGGAAGCAAGCCGCGTCTCGATATGCCCGATCGTTGGATTTTCCACCAACGCCGAGGCCGACGATGTAAGCCGCTGCCTGCAATCGCTGGGCGCGCATCGGGTGCTGATCGTGACCTCCGACTATCACACCCGCCGCGCTCTGATGATCCTTCGCCATCACCTGCCGCAATACCAGTTCAACGTGGCTGCAGCTCGCAATCCGGAGCAATTCGGCGAAGCCTGGTGGACCAACCGCGAATGGGCAAAAACCGTTTTTGATGAGTGGTCGAAGCTGCTGTGGTGGGAAGCCGTGGACCGCTGGCGCTAGGCAGTACTCAGTACTCAGTACTCAGTCTCATTTCCCAGGTCTTGTCGGCAAGCATCAAGCGCGACCATTGGTGTAAATTTACTGAGAACTGATTCTGGAGGTTTCATGGCGCAAGTCACGATTACGGTGCGCAAGAACGGTCCGTTGCGCATTGACGATCCCAACGGCCTGGTCGAAATGGTGGACGCCGATGGCAACAAATACGACCTGGCGGGCAAGACGGCGTTTTCTCTGTGCCGCTGCGGCGCTTCCGTCAACCGGCCTTTCTGCGATGGCAGTCACAAGATAGCCTTCCAAGCCCCCGATACGGCCGTCAAAGCTGAGTAGAGACGGGGCTTGCCCCGTCTTTACTCAACTCAACTCAACTCAACTCAGACACCCTTCAAAGCCATCTGCAAACCGACCTGCCCACAGTGCCCCTAGTGTCAAACTGGAAACCGGGCGGCAAAATTCCGTGCCCGGAGCTTGGCTGTGATCTAGCATAGTTGGTGGACAGTTGTTGCCGGCGTTGTCGGCGCTCCAATCGACGTTGTCAGGCCAAAGCACGTTTTGCCTGCTAACTCTATGGGCCCTTTGGGAAAAACCCAGCACGCCATTCGGCGCAGCACCCGGCTGCCGCTGGAAGTTCCCGTGCTTGTGACCAGCCTCGACCCCGCGCGGCCATTTTCCGAGCAGTGCAACACCACCCTGGTGAACGCGCACGGATGTGGGCTGGTCGTTCCCGGCGCGCTCGTGAGCGGCCTTCCGGTCCGGCTGGAAATCATTTCGGCAAAGCGCCACACCACGGCGCGGGTCTCGGAGGTAGTTCCACTGGGAGGCGATCCCGAGACCTGGCTGGTCGGCCTGGAGCTCGACGTTCCCGGCAACTTCTGGGGAATCGAGTATGCGCCTTCGGATTGGAAGGTCGAGGAGCCGAGGGTCAACGTGAGCCCCCCGCCTGCCGCGGAGCACCAACATCGCGATCAACAGCCGGCGGCGCCAAAGCCGGCTCGTTCGCATCGCTGGCGCCTGACCGACATCAGCGCGGGTGCCTGCTACCTGGAGGCGTCCGCTCCATTTCCCGCCGGTACGCCGGTGCTGCTCAGTATTCGGGTGTCGGACACGGAGTGTTTGCTGGAAGGAGTGGTGCGCGTGTCGCACGCTCTGGCGGGAATGGGAGTCGAGTTCACGCGAGCGGAAGGGCACGACCTCCGGGCGCGAGTGGCAGAACTTATAAGCCAGCTCATGAACAGTCACGAGGTTCCACGAATTTTCATAGGCCGGAAAGAAGGTCGCAAAGAAGGCAAACATGCGCTGATGAATCATGCGCCGGCCGCGGCGCGGGACGCCGAATCGCCCGACCCGCTGCTGGAGCTGATTCACACGGGGGCGTCGTTGTCCGTGGACGAGTTTCTGAAGGCCTTGCGGGCACAACGCCTACCGGCGGATTGATACCAAGCTAGGAGGCGGAAAGCTCTATGGCGAAGCACCCCGTAAAGACTACGAAATCGCAGCCTAAAGCTGACCGCCCCTTTGCGCCCGGTTACGGCATTGTCGGAGCGGCGGACGGTAAGGGCCTGCTTCCGTGGACTTGGGTTGCCACGAAAATGAATCGCTGCCGGACGTTCTGGCTGGCCACCATTCACGCCGGTCGCGGTCGTCCGCATGTGATGCCGGTGTGGGGAGTGTGGCTCGACGACGCTTTCTTCTTCTCGACCGGACGCAAATCCCGCAAGGGTCAAAACCTCGCCGCGAATCCCGCGTGCACGGTTGCGAACGACGATGGCCAAGAGGCCGTAATCGTGGAAGGGATGGCGGCTCCAGTCAAAGATGCGACGGCACTGGAGCGGATCGCAACCGCCTACAAGAAGAAATACAAGATGGACCCACGCAGCATGGGAGAGCCGATTTTCCGTGTCCAGCCCAACCAGATCTTCGGCTTCGTGGAAAAGACCTTTCCGCAGTCCGCAACTCGCTGGAAACTATAAGGCATGGTAGCGAAACGCCACGTTGGTAATGGCTCTAATGGTTACTCCCGAAGTCTGGTAAAAAGCACAATTTGATGGTTGCCCTTCGGCAGCTGATATGGAAAAATTGGTTCTGTTTTCCTCCCCTCGTTGAATCTTCCAGGTATCCTAACTTGTTACTTTGAGAAGCGCGTCTGCATCGAGAGATGCTAAAGCCATGAATCATGATCGAGGAGCAAGCCGAATGCCGCGCCCACAGCCGGTTACAAAGTTGGCCCTTATTTCTTTCGTCTGCTGCCTGGGACTTTCTCTGGCCTGGGGGCAGAACGATGTCCTGACTCAACACAATGACAACTCGCGCTCGGGATTGAATGCGAATGAGACGCTGCTGACGCCGGCCAACGTCAACGTGACCAGCTTCGGAAAGCTTTTCACGCAGAGTGTCGACGGCATCATCGTCGGACAACCGCTCTATGCCAGTCAGATTTTGATGGGCGACGGCTTGCTGCACAACGTTGTTTACGTCGCGACACAGCACAACACCGTGTATGCCTTTGATGCCGATAGCACGCAGGGCAATAATGCTTCTCCGCTGTGGTCGGTGAGCTTGAACGGCGGCGCGACCAGCGATCCCATCGCCGACTATGGTTGTACCGGTACGGCCTACACCGAAATCGGGATCATGGGCACGCCGGTGATCGATCCGGGAAAGACCACGCTCTACGTCGTGGCCAAGACGGTGACCGGGACGGGGGCCAACGGGACGCGCAACTTCAGTCTGCATGCTCTGGATATCACCACGGGCAACGAACTGTTGGGAGGGCCGGTGATTATTACCGGCAGTGCGCCGTCCAGCAACGGATCGGGAACTTTCAACCCGATTTTTCAAATGCAGCGTCCCGCGCTGTTGCTGCAAAACGGTATTCTCTATATCGGATTTGGCGGAAACGGCTGCGACGAATATGCCTACAGTGGCTGGCTTTTTGCCTACAACTCCCAAACGCTGCAACAGGAGGCTGCCTTCCTGGTTACGCCCGATGGGACTCACGCTTCGATCTGGCAAGGGGGAAGTGGCCCGGCGGTAGACGAGGACGGCTACATCTACGTAGTTACCGCGAACGGAACGTATGACGGACCGACGGGAGGCAACGATTTTGGCGACAGCGTACTCAAGATGGGATGGAATGAAAATGTTTTCGGCGTGTCCGACTACTTCACGCCTTATAACCAGAAGCAACTGGCGCAGATGGATCTGGATCTGGGTTCGTCGGGCCCCCTGATTCTGCCGGACCAGCCCGGCCTCTATCCGCATGAACTGGTTGCGGGAGGAAAGCAGGGCACGCTCTACCTGGTCAATCGCGATAACATGGGAGAGTTCAACGCGACTACCGACAACGTAATCCAGGAAATTCCCAAGGCTGTGCCCAACGTGCTCGTCGGAGTGCCTACGTACTGGAACGGCAGCGTGTATGTGGCCGGAGACCTGGACTATATCAAGCAGTTTGCTTTAGTCAACGGGATGCTGACGCCGGAGCCGGTTTCCCAAACCACGGTCCCCTTTAACGGCACCGGTCCAGCTTCCACCTCGATGACTGCAAGCGGGGACAGCGATGGAATCCTTTGGGTAATCCGGCATGCCAACCCGACCCTGTTCGCCTTCGATCCAACCAACCTGGCTCATGAGTTCTACGACAGCACGCAAGCGCTGCAACTGCGTGACAAATTGGTTCCCGTCGTACGTTTCGTAACTCCAACCATCTCCAACGGCAAGGTATATGTAGGCGGAAAGACCGCTTTGGTGGTTTATGGACTGCTGCCGAGGCTTTCAGTGGTAACGGGCAATAACCAGACAGGCGTGGAAAAAACCGTTTTGCCTGTGCCGTTGACTGTGGCCGCCATCGATGCCTACGTTTCTAATCCGCTGGCCGGCATCCCTGTGACCTGCAAGGACGGGGGAGCGGGAGGTGTGTTCACCCCAGGCACACCGCAGACAACGAATGCGGCGGGAACGGTGGCCTTCACCTACCAACTGCCCTCCTCGCCACGCGCGGTGACCATCACTTGCACCAGTCTGGGTTATACCAGCGCTGTGTTCAACGAAACTGGTGCGGCGGGTCCGCCGACGAAGATGACCATTACATCCGGGAACAACCAAACGGCGCAGCCGAATACGCCGCTGGCATCATCTTTGGTAGTGAAGGTGGCGGACGCTCACAGTTTCGGCGTGCCGGGTGTGACCGTAAAGTTCACCGACAACGGCGCGGGAGGGAATTTCGTGGCCACCTCGGTCGTCACCGGTTCGAGTGGAACCGCTGCCGCGCAGTACATGACCGGTCCGAACGCGGGAACCGTCACTATTACGGCCTCGACGACGGGAGTCAAGCCGGTCAGCCTCAAGGAAACGGTGCAGTAGGATTAGAGAGGTCGAAATTTTGGTAGAGGCGCGGCCGGCGATGCTGGCGGAAGGAAGCCTAATCTATTCCGCAGGATGTCAGGCTCGCAGTATCTTTCGCGCCGACAGATGGGCTCCCGTCAGCAGCAGTAGCCCGGAGAGGAACGCCCAGAACATCAGGCTGACGGAGATGGCGAACGGCCCATACACTTCCGCAAAATTCAGCCGGGGCAGGGCGAAGAAATAAACATGCTTCAGCACCTCGGAGAGTAGTCCCATGAGCACCGCCGCCGGCAGCACTCCCTTGGCCGGAACCTTGCCATTCGGCAACAGCCAGTAGACAAGGAAGAAGATCGCGATGCTGGCCAAGATCGAAAAGACTTTCATGGTCACAAAACCCACCAGCTTCACATACCAGGCACCGTAGCCGTGCAGTGCAGTCGTCAAGATGGCGACATTTCCGGCCGTCAATCCCACCGAGAGCAAAGCGAGCGATCCGCAGGCAAACACCAGCCCGAGCGATATCAGCTGATTCCCCAGGTACGAGCGGTTGTTGCGGAATCCCCAGACGCGGTTCAGCGCAACTTCCAGCGGCAGAAAAATTCCGGTGGAAGTAATTAGCAGCATAACCAGCGAAAACACTTGCGCCCGATGGTGCGCTCCCACCATCGCATTCAGATTTCGGATCACAAATTCCTGGCCAGTTGGAATGTAGTCGCGCAACAGACTCTCGATTACGTCGTACATCACTCGTGATCGAAAAACGTACCGGATCAGCGTCATCAGCAACAAAAGAAACGGGAAGAACGACAGAATAGAGTTGGCGGCCACTGAGAACGCAAAGGTGTGCACCTCCGTCCGGAGCATATAGCGCGCGGTGGAGCGCAACAGGCCTTCGACTGGAGCTGCACGATACTCGGCTGCGCCTTTTTTGTCGGAGAGCTGAATGGGAGTGATCGAGGACACTAGTTTCTCAAATATTATCAAATACTTACGGCTTTCTGTCGGGCTTTCTGTTCCGGTCTCATGTTACCCGAGAATCCACCCGCGAAGCGGTGTAAGAATGCCAACCCACGGCGCAAGCCGTGGGTGGCTCTCACCCCGCCAGCTCCGTTTGACCCCCTGCGCCTCTCACCTTAGGATGAAAGGAACACCCCAAGATGGCCAAACAGGTTTTTTTCGATCCCTTACAGGCGCGCTGGCGCCGGATTCGCCGCGTTGTCGACGTCGCCGCCCTCGCTTTTTCTTTGCTGGTCATCTTCTTCATCTACAGTGCCCTGCGCAGCGAGCCTTTGCCCGATCTTTCCTGGATGTCTGAAAAGAAGCCCTATCACCACCTTAAACAAGAAGAGGAAAAGAAAGCTCGCGAGAAGCGCCGCCTCGCCACCGTGGCCCGTACCGGACACCGCCACCAATCCCGCAAAACTCCTTCGCAACTCACGCTGAACTCCGAGCAAGGGGTGCGGGCGGCATTCTACGTTTCCTGGGACCCGGCCAGCTTCTCCTCCTTGCGCGAGTATGCGCGCCAGATTGACTTGCTCTTCCCCACTTGGCTGCAAGTCCTCACTCCAGACGGTCATCTGCAAGGCGTCGATCCGGAAACCAATACCATGTTCGACGTGGTTCACGGACAAACCGTCCACGTCATCGACGACAAGGTGATGCCGTTCCTGAAGACGGAAGGCACGGGCATGGAAGTCTTTCCGGTGGTGCAGAACTTTGACGGTACCGACTTTGTTCCCGGCATTAGCGGTTTCCTGAATAGCCCGCAAGCCCGCGCCCGGTTTCGCCGTGAGATCGCGCTTTTTCTTGCCACAGATCATTACCGCGGCTTGATGGTCGATTTCGAGTCCTTTCCGAAGAAAGGGCAACCCGGATACGTGGCTCTGCTCAACGAACTCTCCTCGGACCTGCACGCTAAAGGCATGAAGCTCTACGTCAGCGTTCAGGTGCGCAACGAGGATTATGACTACAAGGCCATTTCCTCCGCCGTGGATGGCGTTGTCATCATGAACTATGACGAGCACTTTCCCGGAGGAACCCCCGGCCCTGTCGCTTCGCAGGAATGGTTTACGGCGAACCTGGAATCTGCGGTCCAGGAGATTCCGAAAGAGAAGCTCATCTGCGCTATTGGCAACTACGGCTACGACTGGGTCGAGCGGCCCAAGAAAGGCAAGCTTCCGCCAGGGCTGGCCGACAAGAGCGTTTCCGTGCAGGAAGCCTGGATCGGGTCGCGCGATGCAGAAGAAGATGTTGATTTTGACGGTGACGCGCTCAACCCGCACTTCAGCTACCGCGACGACGATAACTTCCGCCACGATGTCTGGTTTCTCGATGCGGTGACTGCCCTGAACGAGATGCGCGCCGCGCAGATGCTCGGCATCCAAACTTTCGCCTTATGGAGGCTGGGCGCCGAAGATCGCTCCCTCTGGCGCGTGTGGGATATGCCGGGGGAAGCCAATGCATCGGACCGATTGAAGGACGTTCTCCCCGGCCAGGACGTTGATATGGAGGGTAACGGCGAGATCCTGCACATCGAGGCGCGCCCCTCCAACGGTGAGCGCGAACTCACTCTCGACAAACAGACCGGACTCATCGACGGGGAAGACTTCACGAGCCTTCCTGAGCCCTACCGCGTGGCCCGCTACGGCTTTAGCAAGAACCAGCTCGCCATGACATTCGACGACGGCCCCGATCCGGAGTGGACTCCGAAAATTCTCGATGTCCTCAAACGCGAGCAGGTGCCAGCGGCGTTCTTTCTCATCGGAATCCAGGCGGAGAAGTTCAGCGGGTTGACCCAGCGCATTTATCGCGAAGGTCATGAGATCGGAAACCACACCTTTACGCATCCCGATATCAGCTCCATCGGCACCGGCTACATGAAGGTGGAGTTGAATCTGACCGAGCGCTTGTTCGCCAGCCGCCTCGGCATTCGCACGATGCTGTTCCGTCCACCGTACTCGGTCGATGCCGAGCCCGACACCGAAGACGAGGTGCGGCCGCTCGAACTCACGCAAAGCCTGGGCTACATCACCGTCGGCAACAAGATCGACACCAAAGACTGGAGCGACGAGCCCGCGCTCACGCCGCAAGAAATCGCCGCTCGTGTGCTCGACCATCTGCCACCCTGCCAGCCGAACGATCAGCAGCAGTGCGGCAACATCATTCTCATGCACGACGGCGGCGGCAACCGGCAACGAACCGTACAGGCTCTCCCGCTGATTATCGATGGCGCCCGTGCCCGCGGTTTTACATTCGTCCCGGTGTACCAGTTGATGGGCAAGACCAAAGCCGATGTTATGCCGCCACTGCCGCCCAACGAGTATTGGTCCGCGCGTCTGAATTGGATCGGCTTCTGGCTTTTCAGTGCGACCATGCTGGGAATCACCATCATTTTTTTCCTCGGTGACATCCTGATGACCGGGCGCCTGATTTCCGTCGGCGTTCTCGCCATCTATGACCGCCTGCGCTCGCATGTCTATGGAACGCCCGAGCAGATTGCGGCCTACCGGCCCCAGGTCGCGGTGCTCATCCCCGCCTATAACGAGGAGAAGGTCATCGAACGCACCGTCCAGGGCGCGCTAGATTCCGACTATCCCAACCTGCGCGTGATCGTCATCGACGACGGTTCCAAGGATCGCACTTTGGAAATCGTCCGCCGCGCGTTTGCCGCTGAAGCGGCCGCCGGTAGAGTGTTGATTCTCACCAAGCCCAACGGCGGCAAGGCCGAGGCGCTGAACTTTGGACTAGAGCACATCGGCGATGCCGAAATCTTCGTCGGCATTGACGCCGACACCATCATCGCGCCCGATGCCATCGCGCGGATGGTTCCTCACTTCCTCAATCCGAAAGTTGCCGCCGTGGCCGGCAATGCCAAAGTTGGTAACCGCGTCAATCTCTGGACACGTTGGCAGGCACTCGAATACATAACCAGCCAGAATTTCGAGCGGCGGGCGTTGAACACGATGGGCGCGGTAAGCGTAGTACCGGGCGCAATCGGAGCCTGGCGCACCGACGCGGTGCGCGGAGCCGGTGGCTACCATGTGGATACTGTCGCCGAAGACGCCGATCTGACCATGGCGCTCTTGCGCAACGGCTATCGCGTGGAATATGAAGACCTGGCGCTCGCCTTCACCGAGGCTCCGACAACGGCCCATGCGCTCATGCGGCAGCGCTTCCGCTGGTCGTTCGGAATCCTGCAGGCCGTCTTTAAGCATCGTGGCGTTTTCGCGCGCAAAGGCGCTTTAGGTTTTGTCGCGCTCCCCAACATCCTCATCTTCCAGATTCTACTTCCCTTGGTCTCGCCCTTCATTGACCTGATGTTTGCGGTCGGCGTGATCTGGTATTTCGTCCAGAAACACTTTCATCCTGACACTACTGATCCCGCCAGCTTCCAGCGCCTGCTGCTCTTCTTCGTCGCCTTCCTGGTGATCGATTTCATCGCCTCGGCCATCGCCTTCGCCCTGGAGCGTCGCCAACCCGAAGCCCGCGAAGATGCCTGGCTGCTCAGCCAGGTGTGGCTGCAGCGCTTTGCCTATCGCCAGGTTTTTTCCGTCGTTCTCTTCCGAACCCTGAAGCGTGCCATCCAGGGCCGCCCCTTCGCCTGGGACAAACTGGATCGCACCGCCGCCGTCAAGTACATCCCCGCCGAGCGCCGGGAGTCGGTCAAAGTGTGATCGTGTAGCGCGGACACTCCCGTCCGCGCACTGTCCGCAGCTGAGGAGGTCGATATTAATCCCCGTGATCCCAGTCACTGACGCCCGCAAACGAAATGGTGTGTGGTAGAAAGGAGAATCCACCATGCCCCGCACAATCATCGAACCCTTCCGCATCAAGAGCGTCGAGCCAATTCACTGGACCACCCGCGCGCAGCGCGAGCAACGGCTCCGCGCCGCGTTCTACAACCTGTTTCTGCTGCCCGCCGACGATGTTCTAATCGACCTGCTCACCGACTCCGGTACCGGAGCCATGTCCACCCACCAGTGGGCGGCCATGATGGAAGGCGATGAGAGCTATGCCGGCAGCCGCAGCTTTGACCAGTTCCGCGATTCTGTGCAGGATATTTTCGGCTACAAGCACGTCATCCCCACCCACCAGGGCCGCGCTGCCGAGCGCATTCTGTTCAGCGTGATGTGCAAAAAAGGCGATGTCGTTCCCAACAACACGCACTTCGACACGACGCGCGCGAACGTGGAGTTTGTAGGCGCCGAGGCGGTGGACCTCGTCATCCCCGAAGGCCGCCAGCCCAGCCTGAAGCATCCGTTCAAAGGCAACATGGATGTAGCGGCCTTGGAAGCTCTAATTCAGAAGGTAGGCTCGAAAGAAGCCCGCGTGCCCCTGGTCCTGCTGACCGTGACCAACAACTCCGGCGGCGGCCAGCCCGTCTCGATGGGAAACGTCGAAGCCGTCAGCGCAGTTTGCCGCAAGCACCGCATCCCGCTCTATTTCGACGCCTGCCGTTTTGCCGAGAACTCCTACTTCATCAAAATCCGCGAGCAGGGATACGACAAGAAAACGCCGAAAGAGATCGCACAGGAAATGTTCAGCTACGGCGACGGCTGTACCATGTCAGCCAAGAAAGACGGCATGGCGAACATTGGCGGATTTCTCTGCACCAACGACGATCTGCTGGCGCAGCAGGAAAAGAACCTGCTGATTCTTACCGAGGGTTATCCCACCTACGGAGGCTTGGCCGGCCGCGATCTCGAAGCCATCGCCGTAGGAGTGCAGGAAGCTTTGCACGAAGACTACCTCGAATACCGCATAGCTTCGACCGCCTACCTGGGCAACCACATCGCCGAGCAGGGAGTGCCGATCGTGCAACCGCCGGGCGGCCACGCCATCTATATTGACGCACGCGCCTTTCTGCCGCACGTTCCGCCGGATCACTTTCCCGCCGTCGCCCTCGCCAATGAACTCTATCTCGAAGGCGGCATCCGCTCGGTCGAGATCGGCACGCTCATGTTCGGAGCAGCGGCCAAGATGGACCTGGTGCGCCTGGCCATTCCGCGCCGCGTCTATACTCAGAGCCACATCGACTACGTGGTGGAAATCATCTTGGAAGTCTGGAAGAAGCGCGAGCAGATTCATGGCATGAAGCTGAGCTACGAAGCCCCATTCCTGCGCCACTTCACAGCCAAGCTGGAGCCCGAGCCCGCGGAAGTAGCAGCTGCCATGCGACACTGATTTGGGGGCGGCGCAGCACGCGATTTATCGCCAATCACCGGCAAAACTGAAGGAATACGGAATTTTGGTGGTTTGTCGGGTCATACCGCACAACAACGTGATCTCCGACTCTTATCTGTCGCGGGTGGGAACGATCAAACCAATGCCAGAAAGAGCCTTTTTGATAGTCCAGCCCTGTTGGCTGGGTCTACGGCGCTTTGGGCTCTTGCCTCTTTTCCTCCGAATCTACTGAAAACAGCATGTAATGATCGTAGCTGTGTTTGCGGTAATAGTGGTGCTTGTGATAGTCGAAATAGATTTCTGCGTTCTTCGGAAGCCACAATTCCAAATTTTTCCCTGGAAACGGAACTGGGCCGTACTCTACGACCTGCTGCTCGCTAAACAACTGGATCTCCGGCACTGGACTTACCAGTTCCGACTCGATCCGCACAATCTGAAAGTTGTCCGCCGTAATCCAGGCGCGGCCTTTCAACCGCAGCGGAAATTTTTGACCACCCGCGAAGAAGATTTGGAATGCGGTGGGCCGGTTTTCGCGCTCCTTGAAGTGAACCAGCCACGCCGCTTGCTCATGCCAGCGGCCCAACCCTTCGCACGTCATCTCGAAATCTTCCCGCTTGCTGGGGTGAAATACCAGAGCCAACCCGGCGAATCCGCTGGTGTCTCCGATTTCGTCCGAAATGTTGTCGCTCGACTGGCGCTCGGAGCGTTGTTCGTCCACCGTAACAAACCCTAGTTTCTCCTCCGAAAGAGAAGCCATATAGTCGTAGTCTCGAGTTTTCGTCGCGGCGGTATTCCCCATTTCATCCACCCGCTTGTGCAGCAGGTGCTCGTTTGCCGCAATCCGCGAGACGTTGTCTGCCAGTTCTTTCACGCGCCCGCCTGACATCTCCATCACATTCTCATACGGACAGCTAACCCCAGCCGCGACAGGCGGCTTCGTTTCATCGATTCCCTCGGGCCGCCAGGGCTTGACCGACAGCCCGAGTTCAGGTGTGGCGAGCAGAGGGTCGATGCCCGACGAAGGCGTCGCGTTCTTCGCCCTGGTATCGGCATCACGGCCAGCACCGGCCCCGGATTTTTCGAGCGTGGCGATCAGATCGCGCACTTGCGGAACGACAGGGCTCTTGGGCGAATCCTGCACGAAGGTTTTGAGTGCCTGGATACCCTCTTCCTTCTTGCCCAGATCGACCAGGGCCTCGCCTAGAACCAGATTCGCCGTGCGCGCCCCGGCTTTCCCATTTGCGATGGCCAACTCCGCCTGTTGCCGAGCCTCCTCATATTTCCTTTGTTTGAGGTAAGCATCGGCCAGTAAGTTGTGCGCCATCCAATAGCCGGGATGCGCCCTGACTGCTTTTTCCAGCGCCGCCGCCGCCCCGAGATAGTCTTCTTGAATGAGATCTACGCGGCCGAGCAACGCCAACGCCTGCACGTCGCGAGAATCGAGATTGGAAGCGGACTCCAGATAACTCCGCGCCTGACCGAGGTTGTTTTGCTGATAGAACAGGTATCCCAAGAGATAATTCAGATCCGAACTCGACGGCGCCAGCTTGTAAGCCGCATCCAATCTTTTGCGCGCGTCCTTCAGATTTCCGGACTTGAGGGCGGAAACGGCATGCTTAGCTTCTTTGCGCGCCTTGGAGGGCATTGCCGCCTCTGTGATGCTCAGGTCGACCGCCTCTGGATCTCGATGCAGTGCGACCTCGAGCCGAACCGTATCTTGCCGTGTAGCGGTCAGGAATTCCTTTCGCTCGCTCAAATATCCGACAGCGCTTATCTCGATTTCGTAATTGCCGAAAGGCAGGCCGAGTCCGGCCACCGATTGATCGTCAGTGGTTTTCCAGACAACGTTGTGAGTGGACTGGTTGGTAATCTTCAAGACCGCCTGCCGGTCCAGGTGGGCCTTGCCGTTCTCCGAGAACACGGCAATCATCACCAGTTCCTCGCCGGAGTGGAGTTCGTACGAGTGGAGTTCGTCCATTCGCACTGTCCTCCCCATTGTTGTCTGCTGAATTGCCTCCCCCGGCGTCTCCATATTCTGGTTCTGCCCCAAGGCAGGCCCCGCCAGAAGGTGGAGGAGAAACAAAGTTCCGATGAAACCGGTAACTGCGATCCGTGCCGCACTTTGAGAAACCATAAGACAGCCGGCCGTATTATCGCATGCTGGCCAGTCGGATTCAGTGATCTGCCAGGTTGCTCGGTTCTTCTCGCGAGATTTTCCGTATGTGTCAACGTGCTCGTACGTATTTGTGCGGCGGCGATCAGTGATTGGTCGTCCCTACCGCGACAGTAATTGTTGTAACCAAGGCAACGGCACCCATTAACCGACTTGGGAGTGAAAATGGCGAGGCGGATGTAGAATGACTCCGTCTGCGAACACGGAACCAGACTGCGGTCCAAATGAGCTTTCGGTTTGAATTCGATGCAGGTAGTCAGAGCTAAAGCTGGCACCAAGTTTGCTCCGGGCGTCATGGCCGTGGGTACCCCAATTGCTTCTTGAGGACGAGGAGTCATGAAAATCCTAATAGGAATTGACGATTCGAAGGTCTCCGGGGATGTGTTACGGGCTGTTGTCACGCAGTTTCGGACTGAGCATACACAGATCCGGGTTTTGCATGTGTTGCAGCCGGTTGCGCCGGCTCCCCCGCAAATGGCGCCCGGTTATGCTCCCGAGTTGGAAGATCAGAAAAAGCCAGCCCGTGAGTTGGTCGAGCGAATTGCGAAGGAACTGCGTAGCGCCGGATTCAAGGTGAACGTCGCCGTCGAGATAGGTGACATCCGAGAGACCATCATCGATTGCGCAGCCGATTGGGGCGCCGACCTGATCGTCGTTGGTTCACGTGGACAGAGCGGCATCAAGCGTTTCTTGCTGGGCAGCGTGGCCGAATTCGTCGCTCGCCATGCCAAATGCTCCGTAGAAATCGTTCGCAAGCCACCGAGTATCTGACGGTCAGGACCCCGAATAGTCGGGCCTCTGCCAATAGCACTCAGGATTCAATCAATGAGTGCGACAGCATAGCATTGACCAGCGCCCGCTGCCGGAACCTGGACACAGTTTCTTGTCGATTCCTTTGTGCCAACAGCCTAGAATAGTTGGCTGAGTTGAGGGGAGGGAGCTTCTTCCCGATGGCCAGCCGAGCACCAGACCAGCATTCCCTCGTCGGCAGTGAACTGGGGCACTACCGCATCGCTGAGAAAGTTGGCGCTGGCGGCATGGGAGAAGTCTATCGCGCCCACGACCAACACCTCGCCCGCGATGTCGCCATCAAAGTCCTTCCGCCCGGCGCTCTAACCGACGAATCGGCCCGCAAGCATTTCCACAAGGAAGCTCTGATTCTCTCCCAACTCAATCATCCCAATGTCGCCACCATCCACGACTTCGACACGCAGCAAGGCGTGGACTTCCTGGTGATGGAGTACATTCCCGGAATCACTTTGAGCGAGAAGGTGGCCGGTCGACCGTTGCCGGAGAAGGATGTCCTCCGTCTGGGCGTGCAACTCGCGGACGGTTTGGCCGCAGCCCATGACCAGGCGGTGGTTCATCGTGACCTCAAGCCCGGTAACTTGCGGGTAACGGCCGACGGACGGCTGAAGATTCTGGACTTCGGGCTGGCCAAGCTGCGGCTTCCGGTCACGGAAAGTGCCGCAACGGAGAGTCTGAGCGAGACCCAAGCCATGGCCGGGACACTGCCGTACATGGCGCCGGAGCAGTTGCTGGGCGGGGAGATCGACGCTCGTACTGACATTCATGCTGCCGGTTGCGTGCTCTATGAAATGGCCACCGGGCAACGCCCGTTCGCTGAGGTGGAACGCTCGCAAATCATTGACGCGATTCTGCACCGCCGGCCACGATCACCGAACGCTCTCAATCCCAGGCTGTCTTCAGAACTGGAGCGCATCATCGCGAAGTGCCTGGAGAAGGAACCAGAAAACCGCTACGGATCGGCGAAGGAACTCGCCATCGATCTGCGGCGACTGCAGACGGGCGTGTCGAGCGCAGCGCTGCTCGCTGCTTCGCCAGCCCGGAGGTCGCTGGCGAAGTCTGCCGGTCTTGGCCTGGGTGTCATGGCAGCGGTCATTGTCGTGCTAATTTCTTTCAATGTCGGCCACTTGCGCGAACGTGTGCTCGGCCGAGCTGATGTGCCCCACATCCAATCGCTGGCGGTGCTCCCGGTGAAGAATTTCTCCGGCGATCCAACCCAGGAGTACTTCGCCGATGGCATGACCGACGCCTTGATCGCTGGCCTCGCCCAGATTAAGGCCGTCAAGGTCATCTCGCGCACCTCGGTCATGCACTACAAAGGCTCGAGCGAAACCCTGCCGCAAATCGCAAAGGAGTTGGGGGTAGACGCGATCGTTGAGGCTTCGGTGATGCGCTCTGGAAGCCGGGTACGGATCACGGCCCAGCTCATCGAGGCGCGCCAGGACCGCCATCTTTGGGCGAGCAATTACGAGCGCGAGATGACCGACGTGCTGGCGATGCAGGCGGAACTGGTGCAGGCGATCGCGGACGAGATTCGCGGGACGCTGTTGATGCGAACGACGACTAAGTCAGCTGGCAGCCGCGAAATCAGTCCTGCTATCTATGAGGAATATCTGTTGGGCCGCTATGAGTGGAACAAGCGCACTCCCGAGGGAACCAGCGCAGCCCTCGAGCACTTCAAGCGGGTGATCGCGCAAGACCCCAGCCACGCTCCGGCCTATTCCGGCGTGGCCGATTGCTACGTGACCTTGTGGCTCAGCCTTGGCGCCTTGCCCCGCGATCAGGCGCTGCCGCAGGCGCAAGAAGCTTTGCGGAAAGCGCTGCTGCTTGATCCCGACTTGGCCGAGGCCCACAGCACCCTGGCAACGGTGCGCATGTATGCCGACTGGGACTGGACCGGCGCGGAGGCAGAGTTCCAGCGCGCCATTGCCTTGAACCCCAGCTATGCCACGGCGCGCCACTGGTACGGCCTGTATCTGGCTTTTCGCGGTCAGACCCGTGAGGCAGAGCAGGAACTGGAACGGGCGCACCAACTCGACCCACTTTCTTCAATCATCAAGCTCAATCTGGCGTGGGTACAATTCGTGGCCGGGCACACCGACGCTCTGATTGCCGCTTCCCAGAAAGAATTGGCCAGTGACGCAAGCTTCTGGGATGCCCACTGGGACCTGGGTACGGCTTACGTGCAGCAGGGAGAGATGGAGAAGGGAATCGCCGAGCTGCAAAAGGCAGTGGAGCTCTCTCATAACAGCTCCGCAACGCTGTCGTCGCTTGGTTATGCCCTGGGGCGCGCGGGCAGACGCCCTGAGGCTGAGCGCATCTTGCGCGAGCTCCAGCAACGCTCGCGGCATGAGCCGGTGGCGGCCGAGGAGATTGCCATGGTGTACATCGGCTTGGGTGACAGCAATCACGCGCTGCTCTGGCTCGAGCAAGCTTACCGCGACCACTCCAAAGGTCTGGTGATGCTTAAGGCCGACCCCTGGTACCGCAGCTTGTCCGCAGAGCCACGCTACCAGGAACTGCTGCGCAAAGTCGGCCTTTCCACCGGTTAGCCTCGTCTGCGAGTTCCAGTCAAGTACCGTTTGGGAATGGTGGCGTGGTAAGCGGCAAGATCGAGTTCATCCATTCGTGTCTGGAACGTTCCGTGAGCCTCCCGTAGTTTCACGTACGACCGCAACACATCCTGCACGGCCTGTTTAAGTTCGTCGAGCGTCTTACGGCCAGATGGAGTGGTTTGCGTTTCTGAGATCCAAATCTTTTTTTTCTTCGCCACAGAGGCCTCCTTTTAAATTAGCTTTCCCCGGGACGGCGCAAGCGTAGAAGACTCGGGGCGCCGTGTCAATCGCCGCCGGGGTAGATGTCGTTAGCACATGATATGTCCGGTTGAGATAGCAAGTGAAGTGTCCGCTTGGCAGGCGGCGAGGGTAGGAGAGCATGGAAGGCATGTTCTCTTACACGCAGGCCGCGATGGAGCGGACGATGAAA
>Ga0326727_10004060_pt1 | contig 45006 bp, 30 predicted proteins | sample MB2enrmetagenome_FD_207643 | JGI IMG/M metagenome (GOLD analysis project Ga0326727, IMG submission 207643) | Lab enriched peat soil microbial communities from McLean, Ithaca, NY, United States - MB29MY | ecosystem: Environmental > Terrestrial > Soil > Wetlands > Peat | place: USA: New York... | reverse complement strand
ACCACTTCTTCCCGAGCCAGTCCACATTCACATTGCGAAACAATTCCACTGGTTCTCTCCGCTTCCTGGGAGGCTGAAGCCCCTGGGGGCTCCAGCTTTCTTGTCTTGTCTCTCTGCCGTTCGGGCAGTTCCTGTACCGAAATCTAGATGGACACCAGATCGCCTGGCTTCATCTTGTTCAAATGGGCATCGAAGATGACCCGCGAAACATACACCGCCGTGAAGAGGTTGGCGAGCAGACCAAAGGTCAGCGTGACCGCGAAGCCCTTCACCGGGCCCGTGCCGAACATAAACAGAATGGCCGCCGAGACGATGGTGGTGACGTGGGTATCAATGATGGTGACCCAAGCGTGAGCAAAGCCCTGATCCACAGCCGCCGAGGGCGCCTTGCCCGCTCGCACTTCTTCCCGGATGCGCTCAAAGATCAGCACGTTCGAGTCCACGCCCATGCCGATGGTCAGAATTACTCCGGCGATGCCTGGCAACGTTAACGTAGCGCCAGAAGCACCCATGAAGCCCAGCAGAATCACCAGGTTCAGGAACAACGCCAAATCGGCGTTGATGCCCGACCCCCTGTAATAAATCAGCATGAAGATCATGACGAGCAGCACGCCCACAACCGCCGCCGTAACGCCTTCCTTGATTGAATCAGCCCCCAGCGACGCGCCTACCGTGCGGTCCTCGAGATAGTTCAGCGAGGCCGGCAAGGCGCCGGTGCGCAGCAGCTTGGAGAGGCTTTCGACTTCATCCGGGCTGAAGCTGCCGGTAATCTCGCCGCGGTCACGGATGGCGCTCTGAATGGTGGCCACCTCGCGGACCCGCTCGCCCATCAGCACGGCCATGCTCTGGCCCACATTCTTGCTGGTGTAGTCGTAGAACTTGTCGCCGGCCTCGTTGGTCAGCGTGAACTGAACATTGCGGCGGCCATTCTGATCGGTGCCCGGATCGGCGGAACGGAAGTCGTTGCCGCCCACCACATAAGCGCGACGCAGTAGCCAGACGCTATCGGACGACGTGTCGGCTCCGACCGATCCCGAGCCGTGCGCCAACACTTCGTCAGCAGGAATCACGCCACCGTTGCTGGCCAGGGCCTCCTGCTCATCCTTGTAGGGGCCACCGGCGACGGCGTGAATCTCAAGCCGCGCCGTTTCCTGGATGAGGCTCTTGACCCGGTCCAGGTCGTCGATGCCGGGCAACTCAACCAGAATCTGGTTGTCTCCCAAGCCATACTCCTGGATCACCGGTTCGCTGACGCCCAGCGTGTCCACGCGGTCGCGGATGGTCTCGATGGCCTGCTGGACGGTCTTCTTCTTCAAAGAGGTCAGCACCAGCGGCTTCATGGTCAACGTGAAGCTCGTATCGCCGCCACCGCCACTCACCTCGTACTCATTCGAGTACTTGGTATCGAGCACGGAACGGACATCGCTGGCCTTCTCGGGCGCTATGCCTTCCAGCCGGATAACCTCAGGCTTGTTGACCGGATCAGGCTTGTAGGCCTGCGAAAAGCTCAGGTTGGCCGTTTTCAGGTCCTGCTCGATGCGTCCCACCGTGTTGTCGGTTTCGGCGTTGACCGCTTCCGACACAACCACCTGCAAAATCAGGTGAGCGCCGCCGCGCAGATCGAGGCCAAGGTGTATACGGTCCGTCACAGCCTGTTTCAGTGGCTTGGGCGACTGGCCCGGCCAGGGAATCCAGGCTCCCCCAAAGATGCCAAAGACGAAAACCGCCAGCACCGCAACAATCAGCGCAATTTTACCGTTGAGATTCTTCTTCATCGTCCCGTTTCTCTAGTTCCGATTCTTCTAACGCGAAAATCAAGACCCCGAAGGAGAGTCCTGAGGAATGACCGAGGCAATTGCGCTCTTGGCCACTTCCAGCTTGAGGTTGTCCGGCGCCACGCGGATGATGATCGTATCGTCCTTGATGGAGAGGATAATGCCGCGAATGCCGCCCGCGGTCGTCACCCGGTCACCGGCCTTGATGCCGGCCAGCATCGACTGCCACTGCTTCTGCCGCTTCTGCTGCGGGCGGATCATCAACAGGTACAGAACCCCGACCATCAACACCATGGGCAGCAGCGCCAACAGGCCGTTTCCGCCTCCGGTCATCTGCTGGAAAACCAATAGAGCAAGATTTGTTGCCACACTCATCCTTTACTCACCCTGGGGAGCGCAACCGCGACGCCGTTCAGGGCACAGGCATATCCGGCCATCTGCCGGGAGCCCGCCAAAATATTTGCCTACGGGAATAATCCAGACTTGCCTGGGCCTCTGCTTGTGTTTTGCCCAGACAGTGGGAGGAGGTCCGGTTGCCGCTCGCCTGGGGCTCAATTCCGCCCCCGTTTGCGCACCCTGCTGCGACCCAACTACCGTCTGCTTCCTGTTCGACACAGCCTTCTCTGGAAGCTCGCAAACAAATTCCGCGCCGATATCCGCGCGCGCATCTCCACACGATTCCAAAAAAGTGCCTAGGTAGATAAGATACGCGCGGACGGGGGCGTGTCAAGGCGGAACGCCCCCAGACCATACCAGCGAAAACCCGCCGGCGGTCCGCGTGAGCTTTTCCCCGCCTTTTACAAATCCCTTACAGCTTAATTGCTTCGTATTTACCATCGCTGATTTCTGCTCGAATTCAGGAGCCTTTCGCTTGAGGCAAACCAGGCAACCCCGCACTCGGGGCACCGGAAGGCGTGAAAGGACGGACTGAATGAACGATGTTTATCGAGGCATGCTCTTGTTCATTCCTGGCACCTTCGCTGTGGCCATCATGCTCTGGTTCTTGTGGAACTTCGTCAAGGCTGGCCGCAGACGGTAGCTGTGCCCGGAGATCAGGGGGCAGAGGTCTGCCGAATGCAAAAACGCCACGCGGGATTCATGGCTTCCCACACTTACGACAAAAACGACGTGGCAGTATGGGGCACACGGCATCTTTGAGCACGAACAACTGACCCCTGCCCCCTGATCTCTGACCCCTACTTTTTTGCTTCCGGGGCAGCCGCGGGGGCTTCCGGTTCGTCGCCCGCGTCCTCGACCAGCACAGCCGAGCCGGGAACGACCTCAAAGCTCGCCGCATCCTTGCCGACAGGGTGGAAGGTGACGCGCAGAGGCTCGCGCTGCCACTCTGCGGGGCCGCAGACCGGCTGAGGATGATTCTCCGGGTCAAAGGCAGACAACTTCCGGGCCAGCAATGGCTTGCGCGCCGCCACCTGGGCCACCACGGCATAGAGGCTCTTGCCGCTGGCGGTCAGGCCGCAATAGGCGCCGTAGTCGCGGAACCAGGCAACCTGGCTCACGCCGGGGTCGTAATCGGGCAATTTCAGAGCAACGATGTGGCCGGTCACGCGGTCCACCAACAGCCATGGGCCGCGCTGCCAGACCCAATGCTTCTCGGCCGGAACCGGTTTGTCGCCGGGCAGGGCATCATTGAGCCGAATCACGCGCCGCACCACAAAGCTGCGGTCGGTCACGTCATGGCTGTCGCCGGTAGTCCACTCTTTCAGGAGGCCGTCCACCAGCAGTGCGCGAATCTTGATGGAGTCCTCGCCAGCAGCCGCGCCGGCGGGATCGCCGGCCTTCGAATAAGCCACATGCTTCGCCGCGCCCAGCGCCACCGTGTGGACTTTGCGCGGGGAAGCTGAAACCGCCAGAGGGATGGTCAGCAACGCTGCCATCGCCATGAATGCAATCTGTTCGCCGACTCTCATGCCATTTACTCCTGAGATGTTGGCGCAAATCTGTCAGGAAAAAAGTGCGGTCTCTTGCCCGTACTCAAAGAGTCACAAATCCATGGGGATCTACCCCCGGAGGGCGGAGTTGACCATCCCCGCTCCTCTATTCATACACACGACGAGAGCATTTTCTCCGATCGAACGAGAAAGCTCCGTGCCCCATCCATTTCACGTTCTTTGTGAAATGGGTGGGAAACCATGAACCCCATCGGGCAAACTAGTCCCTAGTCCCTGCTTCTTCCACCGCCCGCGCCACGCGGAAGGCCGTGCCTTCGTTCATGTGCGCGGCCAAAACCTGCATGCCTACCGGCAAACCAGCCTTCGTCGCTCCGCACGGCACGGTAACTCCGCAGATGCCCGCCAGGCTCGCCGTCACCGTGTAGATGTCGGCCAGATACATGGCCAGCGGATCGCCGGTTTTCTCGCCCAGCTTGAAAGCCGGAACGGGCGAAGTGGGAGTGACAATCGCGTCCAGCTCGGCAAAGGCGCGCAGGAACTCCTCGGCCAGCAGGCGCCGCACCTGCTGCGCTTTCTTGTAATACGCATCGTAGTAGCCCGCCGAGAGCGCATAGGTCCCGAGCAGAATGCGGCGCTTGACCTCGGCGCCGAAGCCCTCGTCGCGGGAGTGGCAGTACATGGCCTGCAGATTCTCCGGCGCATCGGTGCGATGGCCGTAGCGCACGCCGTCAAAACGCGCCAGGTTGGCGCTGGCTTCGGCCGTGGCGATCAGGTAATACGTCGGAATTGCGTATTTCGTGTGGGGCAGCGAGATCGGCTTCACGGAGCAACCCGCGACCTTCAGCGCGTTGATGCCTGTCTCGATGGCCGCGCGCACTTCGGGATCGAGGCCTTCGGCGAAGTACTCAGCCGGAACGCCGATGCGCAGACCTTCGGCTGGCTTGTCGCTCTCGGCGGCATAGTCGGGGACCGGGGCTGTGGAACTGGTGGCGTCTTTGGGATCGTGACCAGCAATGACGCCCAGCATTGTGGCGGCGTCGCGCACGTTGGCCGCAAACGGCCCCACGCGGTCCAGCGAAGAGGCAAAGGCGATAAGCCCGTAGCGCGAAACGCGGCCGTAGGTGGGCAGCACGCCCACTACGCCGCAGAAACTGGCCGGCTGGCGAATGGAGCCGCCCGTGTCTGTGCCCAGTGTAGTCACGGCCATGTTGGCCGCCACCGCCGCCGCCGAGCCGCCGCTGGAGCCACCCGGAACCCTGTCTGTGTCAACCGGGTTGCGCACCGGCCCGTAGGCGGAGTTTTCGTTCGAGGAGCCCATCGCGAACTCGTCGCAATTGATCTTGCCCAGCAGCACAGCGCCGGCCGCTTCCAGCTTTTCGACCGCCGTGGCGTCATAGGGAGGCTGGTAGCCCTCCAGAATCTTCGAGCCCGCCGTGGCCGGAGCGCCGCTCATCACCAGCACGTCCTTGACGCCCACTGGAATGCCGGCCAGCGGAGGCAGCGGATCGCCCTTGGCGGCCGCCTCGTCCACGCGGGCGGCCTGTGCAAGCGCGCGCTCTTTGGTCAGGCTCAGGTATACATTCAAGCGCGGATTCACCTGCGCGATCCGGTCATAGTAGCTGGCCGCGAGCTCCGTCGCCTTGGTGCTGCCGCTGGCGATTTCCGCGCTCAAGGCGGCCAGAGTCTTCGGCTTTTCCACAAAACTTTCGGCTGGTTTCACTTCGCTGGACAATGGAGCTTTCCTCTCTTTTGGCCGCGTTACCTGGCCTTTCGTTGGCCTACGGGTCTCTGACAGCTTGAAGTTTGGGTGCCCCAGGTCTCGATTTTGAGACCTGGGAAAGCACGGAATCAATGGAATCGGTCGAGTGTCCTAGTGTTCGATCACCTTGGGAACCTTGAAGAAGACCTGATCGGTCTCCGGTGCCTGGGACATCACCGTAGTGCGATTCAGCGAGGGCAGGAGCACATCGTCGCGCAGCACGCCGGCGCCGGCGGCATTCTTCAGCTCGCTGACCTGGGCAAGGGGCTCGACCCCCGCCGTATCCAGCTCGTTCAACTCGGCCACGTAATCCAGAATGGCGTTCAAGTCATCGAGCATGCGCGGAGTCTCCTCCGGCTTGAGCTCGAGGTGGGCCAGTTCGGCCACCCGTTCCACATCTTCCACGGTTACTTTGGCGGTCATTCTCTGCTTGTCCCCAATCGCGGCCTTCCGAAGGGTTTGTTACGAAGACTCCTTGTAAAGGTCCGAAGATAGAGTATAGCTGGTTTTCACCTGTGATTTGCCTCTCGGCCGCCGAGCCCGGCACTCACTTTCACGAGCGCGCAACCGGATTTCTGAACGTTTGTGCCTTGAAGCTGAAGGCCGCCACCATTCACGGCGGCCAGGCTGCCCCGGCGTCAATCCACAGTGAGCGTGAGGGTAACCTGATGCTGGACGCCGTTCGAGGTCACGGTGATGGGAATACTGTAGGTTCCTGCCGGTGTAATGCCGGAACCGCCCCCGTTGGGGTTCGAGGATTGGCCGACGCTCGAAGAGGTGCAACTGGAGACGCCACCAGCCAGAATCGCCAGCATCGCCACCAACAGCAGCGCCCTGCGCCGCCGACTGAAGGCGAACGGCACGAGTATCAGCCCGCAGGCGAGCGAAAGAACCGGCCACGCGGGCGAGCGCAAGAGGCGCGCAGAGGAAGTGGATTGCCCGGTGACAATCTCCACTTGTTCATTGCCGGTCGCGTTGGCGGGAATGCTTTCGCTAGCGGGGTTGAAGATGCAGGTCGAATAGGAGGGCAGCGACCCGCAAGCAAGCGTGAAGGAGCCGGAAGAGCCGTTGAGCGGGGTAATCGCCAGTGCGTAACTGGCGGTCTGGCCGCTAGAAATGGTCTGGCTGGACGTGGTGACGCAAGGCACAACGCTGTTTCCGAAGCAAAGGGAGAAATCGAAGCCCATGCCCGACAGCGGCACCGAGGCTCCTGTCGCCAGCGCGCTGCTGCCAGCTGTCAGGCTGCCGCTGGTGGTTCCCGCGCTGGCAGGCGCGAACTCCACGCCAACCGTGCAGTTGGCCCCAGCCGCGAGCGTCGAGGGGCAGGCATTGTTGACCAACTTGAAGCCCGCCGTCACCGCGACCGCAAAGCTGCTCAGGGCGGAGGTTGCGCTGGGGTTGGAGAGAGTGACCGTGACCGAGCTGCTGGGCAGGCCAACCCCGGTTTGCGAAAAGTCGATCAGGCTTGGCGAGGCCTGCACCAGCCCCGGCGTTCCGGCGGTTCCGCTGAGAAGCACTATAGCGGAAGACGTCAGCGAAGTTGACGCGATGGTCAGCGTACCCGTATACGGGCCGTTGAGAGAGGGCGAGAAGATCACGCCGGTCGAACAACTCGCCGCGGCGGCAAGCGTTGCACCACAGGTGTTCTCCACCAGGCTGAAGGGAGCGGTGGCCGCAAGCGTGAGCGAAGTGGCCGCCGAGCCGCCGGAGTTGGTGAGGGTGACCGTCTGGGAAGCGCTGGACTGCCCCGGCGCGACGATGGGAAAGGCAAGCTGAGAGGGGTTGACGTTGATTCCGGCCGGGGATTGCCCCGCGCCGATGAGCGGCACGCTAACCGCCTTTACCCCTGAGGTCGAAGAGGAAATCGCCAGCGAAGCCGTACTTCCGCCCGCTGTGGCCGGGGTAAAGATCACCTGCACCGTGCAACTGCCTGCGGCGGTCAAAATGGCGCCACACGTGGTCGTTCCGATCGAGAAGCTCGCTGCCGAGGTTCCCGTAATCTGAAAGCCCACATTGGCCAGCGCGGCGCCGCCCGTGTTCGTCACGGTCAGCGTCTGCGGCGAACTGGCCAGTCCCACCTGCTGCCCTGTAAAGGTCAGGCTGGACGGGCTCACAGAGAGCACCGGTGGAGCGATCCCCGTGCCGGCGAGGGCCACTGTCTGCGTGTGTAGCGCATCGGAGACGGTGAGCGTGCCTGTCTGACTGCCCGTCTCGGTAGGGGCATAGACCACACTAACCGCGCAGCTGGAACCCGCCGCCAGGCTGGCGGTGCAATCGTTCGTCTGCTGAAAAGCTCCGCTCACGGAAATGGCGATAGAAGTCAGCGGCACGCCGCCGCTGTTGGTCAGCGTGACGGTCTGCCCCGCGGAAAGCTGTCCGACAATCGTGCCGGCGAAGGTCAGCGAAGCGGACGAAAGGTCATCGGTGGGTGGGGCCAGTCCGGTTCCGCTCAGCTCCACCGTCTGCGTTCCCTCCGCGTCGGTAAAGGTCAATGTTCCCGTGGCCGCTCCCGCCTGAGCTGGCGTGAAGGTCACAGTCAGATTGCAAGAGGTTTCTGCCGGCACCGAAGTGCCGCACGCGTTCGTGACCACAGAAAACGCCCCGGTGATAGCGCTGGTAAAGGCGATTGCCGGCGAGCCGCTGTTCGTGGCCGTCACCTGCAAGGCCGTCGAGGTCGTTCCCACCTCCCAGCCACCAAAGCTGACCGTGGACGGAGTCAGGCTGAGCACGCCCGAGGGAATGCCGTTTCCGTTGAGCGAAACCTGCATCTGCCCGCCGACCACATTGGCGAAGATGGTCAGCGCGCCCGTCCGGCTGCCGGACGCGGTGGGCGTGAAGATCACAGAAACTGCGCAGGTGGCACCGGGATTCATGACGACATTCTGGCAACTGTCGGTCTCGCTGAAGTCCCCGCTCGAAACGATGGAGGCAACCACCAGCGAAGCGCTTCCCGTGTTCGTCAGGGTCACAGTCTGCGCGCTGCTGGCGCTGCCATAGGCCTGGCTGGCAAAGGTCAGCGAGGCAGGCGCCGCAGTGGCTGTCGTGAGGATTTCACCCGAGGTCCAGAGCGGAGCCATCCAAATCCCGCGGCCATAGGTGGCGGCGACAAGATCGTGCACGGTGGCGGATATAGGCGCGGCGCTAACTTCGACCACCGGCGCTGGGGGCAGCCCGCTTCCGAAGGCCGACCAGCATTGGGATAACTGGCCGCTGCAACTCGCAATCTGCCGCGTCGAATAGACTCCGTCATCCATGCCAACATAAACCGTGTTGGCATCCTGCGGGTCAACCGCTAGGCTGTTCGCCGGAGAGGCGGGCAGGTTGGAGGTCAGGTTGATCCAGTTCTCTCCGCCGTCGGTCGAGCGATAGACCTTCTGTACATCAACATTCGACTCCAGAATGCCCGCAACAGTGACGTAGACCGTCTTCCCGGTGGTGTCGTGGGGGTCGATGAAGATGCTGGAAATGTCCAGCCCGGAATAGTTCAGCGCGTTGACATCTTCGGTTGCCGGAGTCAGGTCCGCCCATTTGGACCACAAGCTTGCGGTGGAGTTGTAGGTCGCGCTCATCACATGGCCGGGAAGCGTTGCACCACCATCCGCCGAGCCGTACATGCCCACATAGACCACTTCCCCGCCCGAGGGCAGCGCCGTCGAAGCAGGCAGCGCCATCGCCGCCATCGAACGGATGAGAGCGTTGCCGCTGCAGTACGAATTGCCGATGCCGTCGAGAATGGGGCTGACGGCATTGCCGGAACTCCAGCCCACTCCGCTGGCCGGTCCGCGCCAGACACGGCAGGTCCCGATCAGCAACTTTGAAGTGTCCAGCGGGTCCACCAGAAAGGGCGCCGGAGCGGTCATGGTCAGCCCATCGCCGCCCACATCCGCATCAGTGACCGCGGCGTTCGAGCCAAATGCCGCCGGCGCGCAGGCTGCCGATTGCGCGCACAGATGAATGGAAACTCCCGGCGCGTTGTTCACGTACCAGTTTTCGCTATTGTTGGGGTCGATTGCCACCGGGCCGCCCTCGCCGCCCAAAATCTCCGGCCACTCCGCTGTCGTCCCGGTGGTGCTTTTGACACCGGCCGTCCCGTTGGCTCCCAGGCCGGCCATCATCGTGTAGGGCGTCGAGCCAACCTGCGAAAGGCTCACCACCTCCGCCAGCGAGCCCAAGCTCCCATTCAAATTTTGGAAGTGGGAGGCATCGGTTGCGGAGCACACCGGCTCCGGGCTGGCCAGCGTGCTCTCGCTGATTCCGTCCACGGAGCGCCAGAGGCCGCTGTCGTTCCCCACAAGAATCTCCAGCGGATTGCTCGCATTCCATTCCAGGGCGTGTTGGTACTCTCCCACTTGCGCGCTCATGCAGGTGGTCGAGTTGGTGGTGTTGCGCCACGCGCAGCCCTGCGAATAAGGGCAATTGGTCTTCCAGAGGTCGTTGGCCCCGGCCAGCAGCATGTTTTCCTGCCCGGAGGGAACCGCGGCCAGCGTCAGGTTGTAGTCGCCGTTCTGGATAGTGGCCGAGCCCTGCAATGTGTTTGTCTCAATCGCCGAGGTGTTCCATTGCAGCGCCTGCGTCGATGTCCAAAGCGTCGCGCTTGCGCAAGCGCCGCCAACGGCCGCGCACTCGTCCTGCCAGAGTCCCTGGTCCTGGTTGTACTCGTCCACCGTCCACGCAAACGTGTCGCCGGTCTGGGGGTTCACCGCCAGCGCGCCACGAAAGATGGGGCAGCCGGACGAGCCGATCGAACCCGAATGGGTCGGGCACATCGCAGACGTCAGTATCGCGCCCCGCGCAGCGAAATCCCCTGGCTGATATGTCATGCGCGTGAAGGTTTTGCCGTCCGTAGACTGGTAATAGCCGTGGTAGCGCACCGCCGCTATAAACAGCTTCCGCACCGGGTTCCAGACCACCGAGGTGGCTGCATTCCCGTCGGGGCGCGCCAGACCGAAGTTTGGCCCTTGTACCTCTTCCCCCGCGCCATCCGTGATGGTGGCCAGCGACCAGCTTGCCCCGCCGTCGGAGGAATAGTACAGGCCCTGGCAGCTCACACCAGAGTTGAGCGCATCCACGAGCATGCCTTCATAGGCCTGCGAAACCGCCGCCACCACTAGGTTCGTATTGCTGGTGCTCCAGGCAAAGCCGGCGAAGCCCTCTCCAGCGAAGCCGTAGAGCTGGTCCGAGGTGGCCGGAATCAGGCACCAGGTGGTTCCGTTGTCGGTGGAGCGCAGAATTCCGGCTCCGTAGTAGGAATCGAGAGCATCGTTCGAGTCGCCAGTACCGGCCAGAACCACTCCCGTTCCGCCCGGTTGCACGGACAGAGCGCCAATGCTGATGGAAGGATCAAAGACCGTGCCAGATAACGCGGTGCCGGAAGACACGCAAAGCGGCTCCGTGTTTCCCGCAAAGACGTTGTCCGTCAGGGGACTGAATGTCACGCTGGCCGCTTCGCCCGTGTCCGCATTCTGCGACCGCCAGACTCCGCCGCCAGTGGTTCCCACGTAGAGAGTGTTGCCGGTCGTGTCCGACGGGTCCAGAGCCAGCGCAGAGATGCGCCCGGTCACAAGACCGTAGTTCTGCGAGGCGACGGCCGCCGGCCCCAGCGGCTGCCACACTGCCGTTCCGCTGATGGCCTCGGTCTTCGGCGAGGCCGCGGCAGCGCGCATGCGAAGACGGTTGGCTGCCGACCGGCCCGGCGTCAATCCCCGCCGAGCCAGAAACCGCTCAGCCTGGACCACTCGTGGCGGCAAACTTGAGTTCCGCGCAGCCGCTCGGGCCTCACTGATCTGTTGTGCATCGGGAAAAGGCGCAGCCGCCAACGCCAGAAGCAGCAGAGGCAGCCAGTTGCGGGCCCGGAAGAGGCCGCACCCGCTGAAGCGACAAGCGAAGGCACACTTCCCTGCCCTGCCGCCAGAGGCAGATTCACCATGAAGCCGCTGAAAAGCCCATATGCGCACACGCATCCTGACTGCGATTCCGGGATTGGATTCCGGCTTTCCCTCTCTCTGTCATCGTCATCATCCGAGGAGGTATGGGGCAGAATCCACTGGATTCGAACGTGGGCAACACGCAGCTTCCGGGTTTGGAATTGGTTCGGATTATAGCCCAGAAAAGGAACCGTTGCACACGGGATTCCGGCGCCGCCAGGGGAATCGCATTTCAAGATACGGTAGATTATGTCTTGAAAGAGCACGGCTTCACAGGCTGCGGAAACACTCGCAGACTTCCCTTCAACAAGGCACGAAGTGTCAGGGCACGACTGGAGGTCAGGGCTTCAGCCCTGACTGCCAAAAGTCGTCGAGAATTGAGGGAGGGCGTTACAGGCTGCGGAAAAACTCCTCCGCAGGGGCACGAAGCGTCAGGGCACGACTTCAGTCGTGCCGTAAGTGTGCTGCAAGATCAACGGGGCTTTAGCCCCTGAGGGATGTTTTTCGCGACTTCTGCTCAAATTCAGGCCTTTTTCCGCAGCCTGTAAAGCCCATCGTCTTTCAACCATTTCCGGGGCACGGCGAGGTTTCTCTCCGGCGTGACTTGCCGCTACCCGTTGCACACAGCCCGCGTAACTCGAATGCCTTGCCAACAACCCTGAGGCTCCGTGTCTGCGCCACGGACACATCCACATGCAGTAGAATTTCCCAAAGTGTTACTGTCACACGTCCTCAGCGGCAAATTCACATTGCATTGTGGACTTCAGCTCCGGAGAGCAGCTGTTTATCGCTCTCAAAGCTGAAAGGAAAGACCATGAAATATGCCGGATTGCTGGCCATGCCTGCCGGATTCTTTCTCTGCGCCGCCGCGCTCGTCCTTTTTTCCGCGCCCGCGCCGCGGCTGATCTTTGTGCTTTGCGGGCTGGCCGTCGAGGCGATGGGGCTCTCCGTTGCGGTGCGTGGGCACATGGAAGAGCGCGGAGACCGCCGCTGATGACACCTGCCCCGATCCCTCCCATGACCGACTCCATTTTTGCCCTGACGCTGGCGCTTCTGCTGCTGGCGCCGCTGGCGATTGCCGGCGTAGCCCTGGTCAATACCGGCCTGGGGCGATCGCGCTCGGCAGCCCAGTTGCTGCTGGGCTGCCTGGGCATCGTAGCCGTTGCGGCCATCGTCTTTGCCGCGGTAGGGGCCGCATTCACCGGCAACGCGGAGGGCGCGGGTCACAGCTTCAGGCTGGCCGGAAAAAGCTGGAACTGGCTGGGAGCTGGGCCCTGGCTGCTGGGCGAGCTCAACTCCGCCTCGCCGCAGAACCAGCTTGCGCTGCTCTTTGAATTCCTCTCTGTGGCGCTGACCGCGCTGATTCCCTGGGGCTCGGGCGCGGAGCGGCTGCGGCTGACGGCCGGTTGCGCCGTGGCGGCGCTGCTGTCAGCTCTGGTCTTTCCGCTCGCCGCACATTGGATTTGGGGCGGAGGCTGGCTGCAGCAACTGGGCGTGAACTTCGGCCTGGGCGTGGGCTTTCTGGACGGTGGCGGCGCTGCCACGGTCCATGTGCTCGGCGGCCTGAGTTCACTGGCCGTGGTCTGGATCGCCGGACCGCGCAAGGGCAAGTTTCCCAAGGAGGGCCTGGCCACGGCCATGCCCGGCCACAACGCCGTCGCCGCGCTCTTCGGCTGTTTGCTGGCGCTGGTCGGCTGGATGGCCTGGAACATGGCCGGAGCGATTCTCTGGCTTCATGCGCCGAACTCGGCGCTGGCCGGCACGGCCGTCAACACGCTGCTTTCGGCCTCGATGGCGCTGGTGGCCGCCTTCGCCGTCACCCGCATCCGCTTCGGCAAGCCCGACGCCAGCATCTGCGCCAACGGCTGGCTGGCCGGGCTGGTGGCTTCGAGCGCCGGCGCAGGGCTGATTTCGCCGCCCGCTGCGCTGCTGGTGGGCCTGGTGGCTGGCCTCGCAACGCCGCTTCTGGTCGAACTGCTCGAACTGGCCCTCTCTGTCGACGATCCCTCGGGCGCCATCGCGGTTCATGCCGGCGGCGGACTGTGGGGCGTCGTGGCTGTGGGCCTCTTCGCGCCGCAAGCCGGACAGCTTCTGGCTCAACTGGTAGGCATCGCAGCCTTGCTCGGCCTGGCGCTGCCAGTGATTTATCTGCTCTTCCGGGTGCTGGACCTCGTTCTTCCCTTCGGCGTGAACGGGGAGGGCGAGCGCCTCGGCATGGACCTCGACGAGCTGGGCGCCAGCGCTTATCCGGAGTTCGTGATTCACCGCGATGAATCGCAACGATGAGCCTCTGCCAAATGCCATAAAATAAAGCGCAGTTGATCGAGCCTTGCCGCGGCACTTCATTCGGCGGGGCGAGAGGCAAAGGTCCATTCTTGATGCAGACTCTCCGTTCTTCCTTTTTTCTTGCGTTCCTCCTTGTCGCGGGATTGGCGTGTGCACAACCTTCGGGAGGGCCTTGCGGCCCGATCGACCAGCGCTATGAGATTCCCAAGACCGGAAAGGTTTACTTTGTCGCCCCAGACGGCAACCGTGATGCGGCCGGAACCGAGCTTGCCCACCCCACCACCATCGAGACAGCCATCGAGCGCGTCGTAACCGGCGACTCAATCATTCTCCGCGGCGGCACCTACAGAACCGGCGGCCTCGTGCTGAATCAAGGCATCACGATCCAGCCCTACGAAGAGGAGCATCCCATCCTCAAGGGCACTGAGATCGCGACCGAGTGGGAGGCCTTGCCCAACAACGTCTGGAGAACCAAATGGTCGCACCTTTTCCCGGCCGAGCCTCTGCCCTGGTGGAATCGCAAGCATGAGGGCATGAAGACTCCCCTGCACCGCTTCAACAACGATATGGTCTTCGTGGATGGCGAGCTTCTCAGTTCGAAAGGCTGGGAGGGCGAGCTTGATCCGCACTCCTTCTACGTCGATTACAAGAACGGATTCGTATATATCGGCGCCGACCCGGCCAAGCGCCAGGTCGAGATCACCGCTCACGACAGCGCGCTGGTCAGGACTGCCGCAACCGCGCATGGCAAGCCCTCGGACGGCAAGGGGCCGGTAATTCGCGGCATTGTTTTCACTCAGTATGCTTATCGCGCGCTGGAGATCGAGGGCAAGAAGCACTTCACCGCGAACGAGGAGCCGACCAACGAGCCGGTAGGCATCTCCGATCCGGCGACCTATGGCAAAGAAGTCAGGAACACGCTCATCGAGAACGTGACGATCTCCTACTGCAGTCACGTGGCCGGCTACTTCCGCGGCGATGGACTGATCATTCGCAACTCGCTCATCAGCGATACCAGCACGGAAGGCATCTACGTCATCGGTTCGTCCGATGTCCTGCTGGAAAGAAACATTATCCGCCGGAACAATATCAAGCAGTTGACCGGCTACTTCCCCTCGGCGGTGAAGATCTTCAACCAGACGCATCGCGTCACCTTTCGCGACAATCTGATTCTCGATCAGCCTTACTCGAACGGAGTCTGGTTCGATGTAGGCAACCGCGACGCCGTGATCGTTGATAACTATGTGGAAAACGCCATCAATGGCATCTTCATCGAGATCTCGCGCGGAGCCACCATCGCCGGCAATGTGGTGGTGAATTCAAACCGCGGACTTTTCGTTTTGAACTCGGCTGACGTACATGCCTACAACAACACCTTCGTCAATGCGCGCGTATCCTTCGAGCGGAATGACCGCACCGCCAAGGGCGACGTCTTCGACTGGCACTCGACCACCGGGCCGGCCATCGACCAGCGCGAAGGCCATATCTTCGTCCATAACGTGATCGCGGTTTCCGACACTTACCCCGATCCGCCGCTGGACTTCACGCAGTGGTCGCCTTCGCTCTGCGGCAAACTCGTGCATCCGCAAGCCACTCAGGTCGACGGCAACGTCTACATACGCCCCGCATTCGGATCCTCTGTTCCCCTGATCGTCTTTGCTCCGACGGAGGACAAGGGGTGCGCCACGCAGCTTGCCTCGCTCGATGACTTCCGCAAGCTGCGGCCGGAGTTTGAAAAGAATGGCGTCGAGATCGGCCGGTCTCCGCGCTCGGTTTTGAAGGGGCCAGACGCAGGGCGCTTCGAGTTGCTGCACGCGCTGCCAAATGCGCCGGCCATCAACTTCATGCCTCTGGAAGTGCGCTCGCTTCTGGGATGGAGCGAAGCGGATGCCAAGACACCCGGCGCTTATCCGCTGCGATAGCTACTCTTCGCGGTTGGGAAGGCATGAACTGAGGCAGAAAACTGTCAGGGACTTAGCAGCCCTTACCACCGCGCCAGCAGCAGCATCAGGGCAAAGATCACGAGCGGCGTCAGCGCCAACACGGAGTAGAGCAGCAGTTTCTGGCGCGCGGCTCTGTTTCTGGCGCCAGGCAAGGGCTGCCTCTGGCCCTCTTCCAGTCCCAACTGCTCGGGATGTTCTAGGTCCCAGGCCATCTCGCTTGCCGTCGCGTAGCGGTGGCGCGGGTCGCGCTCGAGCGCGCGGTCCAGGACCTCCTGCAGCTCGGCCGTCACCTCCGGGTTCAGCTGGCTAGCCGGCTTCGGATTGCGCTGCAGGCGCTCATTCATCACCGCCAGCGGATTCGGCCCACTGAATGGCGTTTCGCCAGTCAGCATCTCGTAAAAAATGACGCCCAGCGAATAGATGTCACTGCGCTGATCGACGCGCTTGCCCCTTACCTGTTCCGGAGAGATGTAATCCGGCGTGCCCAGAACCGACGCCAGGTTGGTAAAGGTCAGCCGCCGCTCGTCCTCCTTCATGGCAATGCCGAAGTCGATCAGCTTGATGTGGTCCTCCGCATCGACCATGATGTTCTCCGGCTTCAGGTCGCGGTGGACGACGCCGTGCTTGTGCATGCAATCCAGGGCGTCGCAGATGGCGAGCACAATGGCGACCGTCCGCTTGATGGGCATTTGCGACTGCTCATTCATCAGGGTGCGCAACAGCCGGCCCTCGACCCACTCGATAACCATGTAGTCGCGGCTGCGCTGCTCGTTGCCGTAGGTCTTCACAACGCCGGGATGATCCAGCTCCTGGCCAATCGCCTCCTCGCGCTTGAAGCGCGCGACCAGAACCGGATCGGCCTCCATCTCCGGATGCGGCACCTTGATGGCCACTGTCCGTCCGTTGTTCAGGTCGGTGGCCTTGAACAGCGTTCCCATTCCGCCGCGGGCAATCGTCTGCTCCAGGCGGTAGTGGTCCAGCAAATCTCCGGCTTCAAGTGTGCTCATGGGCGTGGGCGGCTCTCGCTTCTGATTCTTTCACGCCAACTCATAAAGGAATCATCAGGATCGGCAAATGCTTTTCTGGCTTGCTTCGAGCGCCTCTCAGAAACTCCGGCCGCCGGACTTCAATTCGTACGCGGTGCGTGCAAACCCGTCCGTCAGCGGCAAGGCTACCGCGGGCTTTCCGTCGCCGGTCATCGGCGGCGCCTGCGCGGCCGCCGGAGCCACTTTCAATCCGCGCTGGGCTAGCAGTTCCATGGCGCGCTCGATGGGAATCCTCACCTTGCCCTGCGATGGGTCAGCCCAGTTGTAGTTGTTCAGAAGCAGGTCCTCGCGCGCGTGCAGATTGGCCACATCCTGGTCGTCGGCGGCCTCCGGCTGCGGCGCGGGAAAGGTCAGCGTCTGCCCGGCCATTCTGTTCCCGGGCTCGGCGCTCGCGGACGGGTTGTCCGGCGAAGAGGAATCCACAGCCTGCCCGCTCTGCTGGGCCGCGCGGGCGTGAATGACCTCGCCGATGCCGCAAGCCAGCACCACCGCCACCACTACAAAAGCGCTCAGCGCGACCCAGAAGATCAAGCCTCCAGAGCCACGGGCGCCGATCTGCTCGCGTTCGTTCTGTTCCGGCTCGTGTTCCGAATCGTGAGGATTATGCGTAAACATGCTCAGGCTCCAGAATCTCCTTGAGGTGAGGATCGTTGGTCTGCACCAGCGGCCGTCTCTTCAACTCCACGCAGAAATACGCCACCCAGAAGGCCGTCATCGCCGCTGGAACCGCAACATACTCCAGAATTCCCCAACTGAAGTGCAGGTTGCGCGCCGCGTCCCTGAAGTTCGGCTCGATCAGCCAGAACAGATCGAGGACCCTCGCGAAGACCATCAGTTGGCAGACCCGCACCAGCCGCTTCTTGTTGCGCTTCAGGTCGCGCGAGAGCAGCAGCGTGAAGGGGATGAGCCAACTGAAGATGAAGTCCAGCGCGGCGATCGCCTCCCAATGGCCGAGGATGCGGTCCAGGTACCAGGAAATCTCGTCGGGCAGATTTCCCGACCAGATGATGAGGAACTGCGCGAAGGCCAGATAGATGTACAGCATGACAAAAGCAAAGGCCAGATTGCCCAGGTCGTGCTGCTCGGTCGGGCGCAGAATCGTTTTGAATGGTTCGCCTCGGGAGAGCGAGACGGCGACGATGATCGAGAGCGCCAGCACGCCGTAGATTTGCCCAACCAGAAACAGCAGGCCATAGACCGAGGAGTACCAGGCCGGGTCGAGCGACATGACCCAGTAAATGGCCGCCGCCGTCATGGTGAGGGCGTAAACCACCAGGCCCAGACCGCTGATGTTTTCCATCCGCTTGATCCACGCGGGCGTGGTGGAGGGCGGCTGGGCGTCGCGCTTGAGCCCCTGCGCGTTGAGCCGCCACGTGTAGAAGCCCCAGACGGCGAAGCAGAATAGACTGACGCAAATGAAGGCCGCGGGGTTCAGCATCGGCCGCTTGAATGCGATTGCATGCGCCTCGGCCGCGTCGATCGATCCCGACTGGAACGCCGCGCTCACGTCGCCGACTGCGGCCCACAGATAAAGCTTCTTGAGCGAGAGCGCCACCACAATCCAGTACACGAAGACGAGCGGCAGCGTGCGGCTCATGGCTTCCAGCGGACGGTGCAGCAGCAGGCCCCACTTGCCGCCCGTGCAGTACTGAAGCATCAGCAGAGCCAGCCCGCCCACTGCAAAACCGAAGGTCAGCATCAGGCCCAGCAGCCATCCGCGCAGCGCGTGGTCGATGGAATGGTCGGCCACAGCCAGCCCGGCGGCGAGCGCCGAGAAGACCACCCCAACAATGAGCGCACGCCTCCTCCATCCGTCCACAAAGGCCGGTGCGCCCAGTTCGGAGGGAAGCGTGTTGGCGTGCGTTTCGTGCGTCATTTCCATTCCTTACTTCGCGGCCGCTGTGGCCGGGTTGCTCGCTGAACTTGTGATCGCCGAGTCAGCCGGATTGACTGAAGGCATCGCCCACGGCTCGGCGAAACTCTCCGGCAGATGCTTCTCTCGCGCAATCTCTTTCAGGCTTTTCAGCTGCACGCCAGTGGGGACATCCTCCACTTTGGCCGCCTGGCTCAGTTGCAGCGCGCGGATATAAGCCGCCACGGCCCAGCGGTCCGCCGGAGCCAGTTGCGCGGCGTAGTCCGGCATGGCGTTGTAGCCGTAGGTCATCGCATAAAAGTAGTGCGAGATGGGCTGCGAAAGCCGCACCGAATCCTGGAAGTTCGCCGCCGGCTTGAAGCCGCGCCGCACAATCTCGCCCATGCCGTTGCCCACCCGCGAGTGGCAGGGCGCGCAATAAATGTTGAAGCGCTCCTGCCCGCGCCGGAGAACGTCGAGCGTCACCGGGAAAGGCATTTCGTCCTTCTCCTCGCGGTAGCCATCGGCGGCCTGCACGACGCCGGTATAGAAGTAGGTGTCCTCGTGCAACTGGCCGCGGGCCACGGTATTCGCCACCTGCGGACGCGCGCCGCGTTGGTCGGCAAAAATCTCTGAGCCGCGCTCTGAGCGGATCTTCGGCTGGTTCTGCATGTCCTGGCGGCAGCCGGCAAGGAAAAGAAGAGCTGTCAAGGCAACGACGGCAGTCAGGCGCGAAATGCCGGTTGAGCGTCTAGCTTTCCCACCCTTGCGACAAAGAGAAGTCGCAAGGATGGGGCACGGAGCCTGATTGCTGATCTCTGATCTCTGATCTCTGTCCATCAGTACTCCACCTCCACCACCGAAACCGGCTGGAGACTCTCCAGATACTTTCTCGCTTCCGCCAGATCGAACTTGGGGTCCAGCGACTCCAGGCACAGGAAAAACTTGTCGGTCGTCGCGCCGTCGCAGAAGTTGGGCGCGTTGAAGAGTGGATGATAGAACGCCGGAAACCCGTTCAGCGCCAACATGCCAAAGGCCGCCGCCAATCCCGCAAAGAGAATTGCCTCCTCGAAGGCAGGCACAAGGAAGGCCGGCCAGGAAAACAGCGGCCGCCCGCCGACATTCAGCGGATACGCCCACACAGAGACCCATGCCTCCAGCGCAAAGACGGCCACCGCGCCCGCGACGCCGCCAATCAGCGTGAGCAGCGGCACCATGTTCCCGCGAACGCCGATGGCCTCGGCCGCTTCCTCCACCGGATAAGGCGTGTAGCAGTCCATGCGTCGCCAGCCGTCCTGCCGCGCCTGCCGCGCCGCTCTCACCAGCTCGCCCGGCGTGTCGAATTCGGCCAGCAGACCGTAGATTTTTTCGCGTTGGGCCATCAGTCGCCACCCTCCTCGACCTTCTCGGGCTCAATTCGGGCCTCCGGCAGCATGGCGCGAATCTCCGACATCGGAATCATGGGCAGGAAGCGCACGAACAGGAGGAACATAGCGATGAACAACCCCAGCGTGCCCACGTAGGTTGTGTACTCCCAGCGCGTGGCGCGATAGCTTCCCCACGACGAGGGCAGAAAGTCGCGGTAGACGCTGGTGACCACAATGACGAAGCGCTCAAACCACATGCCCACGTTGACCACGATGGAAATGCAAAACATGAAGGGAATCGAGGTGCGCAGCCTGCGCGACCACAGCGTCGTCAGCGGAATCACGAGGTTGAAGACGATCAGCACCCAGTAAGCCCAGCCCATCGGCCCGAAGATGCGGTTCCACATAGTAAAGGCTTCCCAGCGCGAGGCCGAATACCACGCCATGAAGCCTTCCATCGCGTAGCCATAAGCCACGATCAGGCCCGCGGCCAGCATCACCTTGCCCATGTTGTCGATGTGCCGCTCGGTGACCAGATCTTCCAGGCGGTAGAACTTGCGCAGCGGAATGGCCAGCGTGAGCACCATGGCCATGCCGGAGTAGATGGCTCCGGCCACAAAGTACGGCGGAAAGATCGTCGAGTGCCAGCCGGGCAAGAGGGCCACGGCAAAGTCGAAGCTGATGACCGTGTGCACCGAGAGTACCAGCGGCGTGGCCAGGCCTGCCAAGAGAAGAGAAGCCGTCTCGTAGCGCGACCAGTGACGCACCGAACCGCGCCAGCCCAGCGCGCAGAGGCCGTAGAAATACTGCCCGAACTTCGACCGTGCGCGGTCGCGCAGAGTGCCGAAGTCCGGGACCATGCCGATGTACCAGAAGACCACCGAAATAATCGCGTAGGTGGCGACCGCGAATACGTCCCACATCAGCGGCGAGCGGAACTGCGGCCAGACGCCCATCGTGCTGGGATACGGCAGCAGCCAGTAGGCCAGCCACGGACGGCCCATATGAATCAGCGGAAACAGCGCCGCGCAAACCACGGCGAAGATGGTCATGGCCTCGGCAAAGCGGTTGATGGAGTTGCGCCAGCTCTGCTTGAAGAGAAGCAGAATGGCCGAAATCAGCGTGCCTGCGTGGCCGATGCCGATCCACCAGACGAAGTTGACAATCGCGAAGCCCCAGGCCACCGGCTGCGAGATGCCCCAGATGCCCGTGCCCACCAGGAAGAGCCAGACGAGGGCCACCAGCAGCAGTGTCGCCAACGCGCCGCCCACGCCAAATAGCGCCAGCCAGCCCAGCGGCGTGCGCGGCGTGAGCACAATGCGCGCAATCTTCCCGGTGACCGACCGGAAGCTCTGCCCCGGCGCGAGGACGATATACTCGCCCGTCGCGGGATCGATCTTCGGATTGTCTTTCACGCTGGTCGCCATCGTGGCTTCGAGCCTCTCAACCCTTCGCCGGTTTATGCTCCACCATTGCTGCTTCCAGTTCGGGATTCGGATTCAGGACCGTGGCCACGTACTTTGTCCGCGGACGCGTGTTCTGGTCGGCAAGCACATCGTAGCTGCGCTCGTCGGCTTGCAACTTCGCAACCTTGCTCTGCTTGTCGTTGATGTTGCCAAAGGTGATCGCCGCTGCCGGGCAGGCCTGCTGGCAGGCAGTCACAATCTCGCCGTCGCGGATCGCGCGGTTCTGCTTGTCAGCCTCGATTCTGGCGGCCGAAATGCGCTGCACGCAGTAGCTGCACTTCTCCATCACTCCGCGCGAGCGCACCGTGACATCGGGGTTGCGCATCAGCTTCAGGCTCTCCGTCTCGCAGTCGGAATAGAGCAGGAAATTGAAGCGCCGCGCCTTGTAGGGGCAGTTGTTGGAGCAGTAGCGCGTGCCCACGCAGCGGTTGTAGACCATCGTGTTCAGCCCCTCGGGCGTGTGCACCGTGGCGCCCACCGGGCAAACCAGCTCACAGGGAGCGTCCTCGCAGTGCTGGCAGGCCATGGGCTGGAAGTGCGCGCGCGGCGCGGCCAGGTCGCCTTCAAAGTAAGTGTCAATGCGCAGCCACTGCATGTTGCGCCCAACGCGCGCCTGCTGCTTGCCCACCACGGGGATATTGTTCTCGGCATAGCAGCTCACGACGCAGGCGTTGCAGCCCGTACAACTATTCATGTCGATCGACATGCCCCAGGCGTTGTCCTTGTACTCCCAGTTGGGGAAGAGCGTGTTCTGCCTGTCGGTCTTCGTGTGCGTCTCGCCCTCGTTGGCAAAGCCGGGATGCGCCTTGAACTCGGCCAGCGTCGCGTAGCGGATGATGCCGCGCTCGCCCAGCGCCTCATCGGCTTCCAGAGAGTTGTTGCCGCTGCCCTGCCCGCCGAAGCTCTTTGGCCTGTGGTCCTGAAAGTGGCTTTTGGTCACCGCCAGTCCCCATTTGCCTTCGACCTTCTTCATCGTGCCCACGGCATAAAACGGCGATGCCGAATTCCGAATCAGATAAGCGTTGAAACCCGCGCCCGAGCCCACGCGCCCTGCAAACGAGCGGCCGTAACCCAGATGCACAGTGACCGAGTTATCCGGATGCCCCGGCATAACGAGCACCGGCGCCTTCACCTTGCGGCCAATCACGGATAACTCAACGATGTCGTCTTCTTCCAGGCCGTACTTGGTCAACGTCGCGCCGGAAACTAATGCGGCATTGTCCCAACTCAAGTTAGTAACCGGCTTGGGCAGCTCCTGCAGCCAGCCCACATTCGACCAGCGTCCGTCGTAGATATTCGGGTCTGGGCGGAAGATGATTTCCAGCGAATCCTTCGGAAATGGCGTGGGAACCTTATAGAACATAACCATCTTTCCAGGAACAGGAAGACCGGGGACGAAAAAGGTCCCTTCTATCCAGCCCGCGTGAAGCGCCTTGCGCCAGCCCGCCTCGAAATCCCCACTCTTTTCAAGCAGCGGTCGCCACGTCTCGCGCACCGCATCATACGGACTCAACCCCGGCTCATCCAGCAACGCCTGAAAAACGTGGTGCGCCGTTTTGCCGCCGTAGAGCGGTTCGATCATCGGCTGCACAATCGAAGCCGTTCCGTCGTAAGCGCGAGCATCTGACCAATACTCCAGAAAATGCGCGGCGGGAATATGCCATTGAGCCGCGTGTCCCGTTTCGTCGTAATGCAAGCCCAGATACACCGTTAGCTTCGCCTTTTTGAAGGCGGCAGCAAACTCCAGATCGGCTGGCGCGTTGTAAATCGGATTGCCGTTCAGAACCACCAGCCAATCCACTTTGCCCGCATTCAGATCGTCTGCCAGTGATTTCAAATCGGCAATCTGATCCGATTGAAGCGGATTCACCGTCGCCCCTATATACGAATTCGCCGAATATGCAGACCTCCATCGGACTGTCTTGCCCAGGTTGCCTAATCCGAAAACGCCATTAATTGCGGAAGCCAGAGCTACTACTTCTGATTCTTGATACAGCCCCGGAATCACTACGCTCCTGCCAGCATGAGCCTTCAAGTCCTTGGCCAGCGCGGCCAAGAACTTTTTCTGCTCGTCGGTCCATACGTAGTCCGGAATTTCCACGCCGCTAATACCAACAGCTTTCGCCAACTCCGCAACGAATGCCGGGATTTCGCTGGCCCGCAGCCCCAACCGATGTTCAGCCTTCAATCCTGTTGTCGTCGGCGTGCTCTCGATTACGTACAACCGGTTCAGCTTCGTCGGGTCCTTACGCCGCTCGGCGTATTGACGCACCAACTTGTGGAAGCCCGGAAACGCTGCGCCAGAAAGAAAATCCGCATCGAGCGAGACAATGACATCCGCTTCGGTCAAATCATATTGAATATTCAACCCATCGGCGAGCGCGGTCCCAGCAATCGCCGGGTCATACTGCACCAGCGTCGCCTTGGGGAACTTCGCCTGCACCTCGCGCCACTGCCGCGCCAGGGTGGGCGAAGTAATCGTCTCGCTGAGGAAGTAGATGCCGCTGCCGTCGCCGGTCGAGAGCACCTTGTTGCGAAACCCCACGATGAATTCAGCCCACTCGCGATTTTCGCCGCGATAGGTCACGTGCTGCAAGCGGTCCGGATCGTAAAGCTGCAGCAGCGCCGCCTGCGTGAAGGGGTCCGACGATCCCTGGTTGTAGGGGTGCTCCGGGTTGCCGTCGATCTTGATGGGGCGGAACTGGTCGGTCTTCACCAGCAGAGGCACGGCGCCGGTGACGAACGGATGCGCCGTGGCAAAGTAATTCGGCTTGCCCGGAATCAGATCTTCCGGCTGCCGGATGTAGGGATAAATCGGTTCGTCGGGCTGACGTGTGCAGCCGGCCAAGCCCGCCAGCGCCATCGACGCACCCATCAGCTTCATGAAGCCACGCCGCGAAACCGTACTCGCGCCTTCCTGCGCCAGCTCGGGAAACTCCTTCTCGACCGCGGCCTGAAATTCCGGTGTATTCGCCAGCTCGTCCACCGAGCGCCAGTAGCTCTTGCCCTTCGAGCCTTTCAACTCTTCGCGCACCTCGGCCAGCGTCATCGGCGCGCTTGCAAGCTTTGTATCAGGGCACGACTTCAGTCGTGCCGAAGAATCCTCCGGATGAGCCTGGGCTTTAGCCCCTGCGTCCATGGCGGCATTTGCGTTGAAGGGTACGGGCTTTAGCCCGTACATTCCGGCAGCAAGAGAATCCAGGGCTTTAGCCCCTGAGGGACACTCTTCGGACATCGGACTCACACCACCGCTAATCGCCAAAGCCTCTGCGCCGGATTTTTCTTTCCTCAAATCTCCGCTCATCGGTGGCAGACCTCGCAACTGGTCAAATCTTTCGGCGTGCGAATCTTGTAGCGCTGAACGAGGAACTGGCCCATCTCGTCCTGGCTGGTGAACTTCAGATATTTTGGAGGCGCGATGCCAATTTGCCCCAACAAAGGAGACATTTCTTCCTCGTTCTCACTTGGCTCCTTCGTCACGCAACTCACGCTTTCCGCCGTCGGCGTGCCTGCTCGCTCGCCGCCCGCCGCGCACCACACCGGCCGCTCGCTCGACGGCTTCTCCCATCCCACGTTGTAAACCTCGCTGGTGGGCCGCAGATACTTCGCCGGATTGCGGTGGCAGTCTAGGCACCACTCCATCTGCAATGTGTTCTGCGCGTAAGTCACCGGCATCTGGTCCACGCGGCCGTGGCAGGTGACGCAATCCACGCCCTTGTGCACATGAATCTCGTGGCTGAAATAGACGAAATCCGGCAGGTCGTTCACCTTGATCCACGCGATCGATTTGCCGCTGGCCCAGCTCTGGCGCACCGGCTCCAGCACTTCGGCGTTGGTCCAGATCTCGGAGTGGCAGTTCATGCACGTCCTGGTCGGCGGGATTCCAGCGCTCGTCGACGTCTCCGCCGAGACGTGGCAGTACTGGCATTGCAGCCCCAGGCCCTGTACATGATGCTTGTGGCTGAACAGCACTGGCTGATCCGAGCGCTGACCCTGCCGCGTCACCCAGGGCGAGCGCTGCAGCAGGTCCAGCGTCACCCCCAGGGCGATGACGATCAGCCCCATCAACACCAGGCTCAAGCGAGCCAGAGCATTGGATCTGCGGTGAAAGATCTGCGCCATACGTGCGTTCCCTGCCTGGTCTTCTTTACTTCAATGTGCGCGCCGCGCCAGTAGCTGCATATTCTGCGTACAAAAAATCTGCCGGGCACAAGCCGCCCGAGCGGTGAAGAACCCCGACAGAATTAGCAGAAGAGTCAGAGATCTCCTGGCAAGAATATCGAATCCCAGAAGCTCAAACATCCCCGCTTCTGCTCGAATTTGCAATCCACTGAAGAGAATACCGCTTTGAATCAGATTCGCTCGTCCCTTCCGGAAAGCGGCGACCACCCCCCGGTGCAAATCCGGTTCGGCAAACGCAACCTGCTCGGAGCTATATTGGGATTGGACTCCCGCATGATCCGAACTCTGCGATTTCTGGCTGCCGGTTTGCTACTCGCCTGGACGATTGCTCCCGCCGAGGGGCAGGCTTTCACTGGCTCCTTCCGCCACCACCAGACGCCATCGCAAGAAACGGGCTTCCTCAATCGCACCCTTGAGCTGCACGGCGCAACCTACCACTTTCAGGTCTATCTGCCCGAGGCTTATCGCCGGGACGACCACAAGTGGCCGGTCATTCTGTTTCTGCACGGGCGCGGCGAGCGCGGCTCGGAGGGAATGTGGCAGACGCAGGTCGGGCTGCCTGAGGCAGTGCGCGATCATCCGGAGCGCTGGCCGTTTGTGATCGTGATGCCGCAGTGTCCACTCTCCCGCTACTGGACCGACCCGGAGATGCTGACGATGGCGATGGACGCCCTGGACCGCGAGACCGACGAGTTTCACCTCGACGCGGATCGCACATACCTGACGGGCCTGTCGATGGGCGGCTACGGGGCATGGGAGCTGGCGCGGCTCCATCCGCGGCGCTGGGCGGCGATGGCGATTGCGGCCAGCGGCGTTTTCTGGAGCTACGAGCCGGAGCGCTGGCAACAGGCCGGCAAGCTGCCCGCCGAGTACGCCCACGCGCTGGGCCGCACTCCGGTCTGGCTCTTTCACGGCAGCAACGACAATGTAGTGACTCCGCGGGAAAGCGAGCTGATGTTCGAGGCATTCAAGACCAACGGAGGGCATATTCGGCTCTGGGTCTACCAGGGGCTCCATCACGATTGCTGGACCCGCGCCTACGACGAGCCGGAGCTGCCGCGCTGGCTGCTGGCGCACCATGGGGATGCCAAGGCGCGGGCAGAGTTGACGCCCTTTGCCGAGCGGCTGACGATTCCGCTGCACCCGCCCGCCATCAAGCTGAGCGCGGCCGCGCTGGACGCGCTGGCCGGCGAATATCGCGACGCCCACGGCCACGATGTGGCAATTCTCTTCCGCCAGGGCGACAAGTTCTATGAGAAGGACCCGCAGGGAGATATCTTCGAACTGGCCGCCGAGTCGCCCATCGTCTTCTTCTATCCCAACGGATCGAGCCTGACCCGGCTCAGCTTTGAACGCAACGCCGAGGGACGCGTGACTTCCGCCGTCTTCCGCGACGACCGGCACGAGGAACGCTGGGAGAAGCGAACTTCCGGCCGGTAGATAGGCGGGTGGCCCCGGTCTCGATGATGTTTCCAGATGACGATGAGGGTGCCACCGGTCCCTCGCAGTTGGGGACCGGTGATGACAGTACGACGATGGGTTGTGACTATGACGTCGGGTGGCCAAGGTACCGGGAGACGGCGGGTGGCCCAAGTGCCCGGAGAAGTGAGTACAACCACTGAAGATGGGTGCCCCAGGTGCCTCGCTTTTGGGAACCTGGGAAACCGCGAACCTCATGCGAGCGACAACCGAGCCTCTGGCCCCACCGCAGCTGGTTGCAGATCATTTCCCGACTTTGCCGCACAATCATTCTCAGGAGTTTTTCTCGCATCGTCCCGGCGCAGCCAGTCAGCCAAAAGCCGACAGATAAGGCCGAATCGTCGAGTAACTTCTTATCCTGCACTATTTTGCAGAGAACTCCATTGTTTTCACGATTTTACAGCGCAGCCCTTCTTCTAACCTGATGAAAACAAGGATTTTGTTTCCAAAATAGGGGTGGGGGGACCCCGGAAACCACGAACCCATGGCGCGAAGCGCGTCCGGCCCCGCCGCAGGTGGCGGGGTTGCCCATCCTTCGCGCTTGTTACGAAGGACAAAAGCATCGCGGCTCAGGAATTGGACCGGAGTGCCGCCTCGGCCCATGTGACGGCCTCGGCATGGCAGCGCAGGAAATGCTTGTGGCTCAGGCCGCAGGAGCGAACAATCGCATCGCACTCCTTCCAGTCCCCGTGCTCGTAACAGACAATCCAGTGCAGCAGGATGCCCTTCGGGATGTCCCAGCCCATCAGCGCTTCGCGAGCCTCCTCGCGCAAGGGCAGCGACCGGACCAGATCTTCCATGAGAATGCGCAGCATGGCCGGAAACAGGCTGACCATGCCAATGAGATATTGCTCGCTGGGGTCCAGCCCGCAGGGGCTCGCCGCTAATTCGCAGAAACGCGCCCGCTCGAAGGCCATGCGAAGAATCTCCTCCGGCTGGTTGGCGTTGAAGTCGCTGGCGATGGCCAGCATGGCGATGCGCCGGAAGGTTGCCTCCCCCACCAGCATCAGCGCCGACTGAATCGAGGTCACCTCCTGACGCATGGCGCAGAGCGGGGAGTTGACCAGCCGCAGCAGCCGATAGGTAAGCGAGGCGTCGCACATCACCAGCTGGCTCATGCGCTTCAGATCGACCGGCTCCTTCTGCAGATTCTCCAGAATTTCCAGATGCACCAGGCGGTTGCCGGGAATCCGGTGGCTCTCCAGCGCCTCCGGACGGCAGAAATAGTAGCCCTGAAACAGCTCGAAGCCTTCCTTGCAAGCCTCTCCGAATTCCTCCTGTGTCTCCACGTTCTGCGCTACAGGACAGACCGCGGAGGAGTTCAGTTGGCGGAGAAGATCGTGGCGCTTGGCGTCTTTGACTTTCGCAACATCCACCTTGATGTAGTCAGCCAGCGCGGCCAGAGCTCCGGAGTTGGAACTTCCGGTGAAGTCGGCCAGCGCCAGCCGGAAGCCCGATGCCTTCAGCTTGCGGCAGGCGACCAGCAAACTCCGCGTGGCTTCCGTGCTCGACGGAAGTTCCAGAACTGTCAGTTGCGGCGGCAAGACACGCACCCACTCCCCGGTCAGTGAATCCGGAGTGCACTGCACAAAGGCCGGCAATCCGCGAGCCAGCTCTTCCAGTCCGAAGATCACCGTGTTGTCGAGCATGGTGCGGGTCGCCATGTTCTTGTCGGCGCCGAAGTTCGGCTCGCGCCCATCCCAGAAGCGCAACTGGTAACCGCGCGCTCTGCCTCGGATGTCCAGAATCGGCTGGCGCGCCACATAGCGAAGTTCATCCGCCTGCTTCTGGACCGAATCGGCAACCTTGGCCGCAACTGCCTCCCTTGCCATTTACACCATCTCCTATCCTGTTTATCGTTGCTTTGGCTTGAAACGTGAGATCATTTCCGCGAAGGGGACAAACTCCGATTGGGATTGGCGCAAGGTGGCCCGCGGGCAATCCTGAGCGGATTCTAGAAAGCTACGGAACCCCTTGCGACCGGGTTGCGTAGTAGATTCAGAAGGATACTTTGGAGGAGGCACTCATGTATTGCAGTGGATGTGGTCAGGCTCTGGCGCCCGGACAAGGCTTCTGCCCCAAGTGTGGCCGTCCGGCCGCAGTCTCGGCTCCCTCTGTTCCCGGCATGGAATTTCAGCTTCAGAATTACGCCGGCAAAGTGAGGGCGCTCAGCATTGTCTGGTTCATCTACGCCGCCTTCTCCCTGATCACCGGAGTGGCCGGGCTGGCCTTCGCCAACGCCTTTTTCCTTGGCCATTTCGGCCCCTGGATGCATGGGCCCTGGGCGGACGGGTCAATGCCTCCGATGTGGTTCATGCCCATGATCCTGCGTTTTGGGTGGGCCTTCATCGTGCTTCGCGCCGGTCTTGCGCTGGCGGCTGCATGGGGCCTGATGGAGCACGCGCCATGGGGGCGCGTTGTGGCCATCGTGGCGGCCTTCCTGAGCCTGCTCAAGTTCCCCTTTGGAACCGCTCTCGGCATCTGGACCCTGGTGATGCTGCTCGGCTACCGGAATTCGACACTCTACGAGCAGTTGTAAGCCAACTTCCGAGCTCAGCCTGGCTCTGTCACTTGGCAGCCGAGTGAACCGATGCGCCGCATCCTGCATCAGTTTCTGCAGTTTCTGAGGGCGCGGCGTTCCGCGCCACATAGACCGCCGCGAGCTCGTCCTCATAGGCGAGCTCGAAGCGCGAGTCGGTGCGCAGCAACTGCGTCAGAGGCGCTCTGGCCGGCCCAATCACCAGGCCTGCTTTGCGCAGATCGGGATCGGAGGCCCACTCCGGCTGCCCGCTCCAGGTCCGGTCCGAGCGGTCGAGTTGCTCGTCGCCGTGGAGAGCCGCTCGTCCATCAATGCTGACCGGCATGCGCAGGGCCCAGATCAGGTACCCTCCCCAGCCATAGTCGTTATAGAGGGGCCCGCTCCAGCCCTTCTCTTTCGCCACTTCCACCGCGCGAACGGGCAGATCCTGGGCGAGCTTCGCGCTCAGCCCGGCATTGTCCACGCGCAGCGCGCAGAAACCCAGCGCGACCGCCAGCCCCGTGGCCGCCGCGACTAACGGCGCAAAGGCTGCCGTCAACTGGAAACGGTTCTTCTGGTCGCCCGTGAGTTCCTGGGCCAAAATTGCGCTGGCCGCGATCACAACCACCCACAGGTCGCGCTGAGAACGAAAAGACACGTAGATGGCAAAAGCCAGCAATAGGCTCTCAAAGAACGCCAGACGCCGGGCCCTGGCCAGCACGCCGACGGCGGCCAGGGCCAGCAGAAGCACACACCAGTCATCGAGGTGACGAAACGGCAGCGCAGCCAACTCTTCCACCTTGCTGACGACGCCGGGCTGCACGGCCAGATCGTATGCGACCCGGTAAATCCGCCAGCCATACGGGTTCGCGAGCGTTGCCAGCACGCAGGCGATGGAGACGCCCCCAAGCCAGCCCGCGCTCATGCGCGTTTGGATTCTGCTCCACCGGCTGGCCAGAAGAGCCTCCGCCAAGGCAATCGCCAGCACCACCAGGCCGTCGATGAACTGAATGTGCACATTGGCCCACAGTGCAAAGATCACTGGCAGCCACAGCAGTTCCCGAATCCTTCCGGTCTTACGCGCCTGCATCAGGAAATCGAGTTCCAGCGTAAAGAACAAAATCGTGAACAGCCACGGGCGCGGCGTGTAGAGACGAACCATGCTGCAACTGGCGACAAACGTCAGCAGCACCGCAAAGGAAAAGTCGCCTTGCAGACGCCGAATCAGGTGATGCAGGGCCGCCGCAATGCACACCACCATTCCGACCGCATAGACCACCAGGCCGACTAGGCCCAGCCGCTGAAAAAGCTGATAGACAAGCAACTCGAAGAGCCAGCTATAGGCTACCCACGGTTTACCCGCGCCAAAGCTGGAAAACGGATCCGTATGAGGCACGGCGTGGTGCTGCAATATCCACTCTGCGCTGCGCAGGTGCCACCAGACATCCGGATCGCTGGCCGACGCCATGCGAAGGTAGACAAACGCGGGAATCGAAAAAAGCGCGACAAGAACCAAAGCCTGCGCCCAACAAACCTGTCGAGAGGATTGCACTCCGGCCGCGGCGCCGTCCGGCCTGACCATCGATTTTCCGCATTCCTCTGGCACGGCAGCGGGCTGGTTCTCTGAAGGATTCATAGCCATAGAGATACTAGCAAACGGAAGCACTGCGCGCGGACCAGCGTGAAGCGCCTCCCATCAACGACGTCGCCCCAACTTGCCTTGCCGCTGCCTGCCCCCCCGGCGGAGTCGAAGGACCGTAGGCTCAACGCGAAGCCGCCACTACGGAGCGCGGCACAAACTCCAAAACCGCAATATTGTCGAATTCTCCCATATTGCTAACGGAGTAGGTTGCGGCAGCGCTCTGCGTAAGCCAATTGAGCGTTCCATAGGACGGCTTGACTGCAACAGCCAAAAAACGTTCGTGCTTCCGAGCCGCGTCCTGAAGAAACCGCGAACCCACTCGCACCGCTTCGTCATTGAGCGCTCTGGGCAGGGGAACAACCGGCACGCTGAGTTTATAGTAAGAGAGCTGAGCAAACAGGGGACTGTCTTTTGCCGAATCGAGCGGCATGGCTTCGTAGTCAGACTCGGGGTAATCGCTGCATATCAGCACGGGAGCGTTATCGGCAGAGGCGCTCTTTTCCGCCGCTTCCAAGGCATATTTCCACGTGTATGAGTGTCCCCTTAATAATGGGGAATTGTAGTAGGGGTAAGCAGTGATGGACACGAACGCCACACAAAACAGCAATCGTACAGCACGGGAACGAAATGGGCTGAGAATTAAAGCCCAGCAAAGAGCGATTCCCGGAATTGCGACCAAACGGTGGCGTGGAGTGAACATATGGATCGATGTTCCCACGCTCACGCCATAAAGAATCAGAATCGGAATGAGCGCCAACGACGCACATAGCAGAACCTGCCAGCGCTGAAAATGGATCTGCTGATCGGATCGGGCGATTACAGCCGCGATCAGCGCGGTCATGCCGAAGATGAGCGGCAGGAATCCTGGTGCAAGCGTCCAAAGCAAATCTCCCAACCTGGGAGCTAGCTCGAATACGTGGGCCCTCGCCGTTGAGAACAAATAGTGCAGACCGGGAATCACCGGCAAGAAGGCAAGAACAAACGCGGCAAGAGCTACGCCAGCTTGCCGCCATAAGGCTTTGCGGTCGCCGTTTTTGACAACGAAAAGGCAAAGGACAATGGCAGGCACAATAGCCGTGAACAAATATTGGAACCAAACGATGCATGCCGCCGAAAGGCCAAGCAGAAGCGCCAGCCAATTCGAATTGTTGCGCCGCAAACGAACCAGGATGAGGATGGCCGCATTTGTCGCCAGCGCGGCAAACGCATAAGGCCTCACATCGATGGACTCGAAAATCACAATTGGATGAAGACAAAACAATATGCTGGCGATGATGGCAATATCAGGTTCAAAAAGTTCGCGGGCCGCGAGGTATAGAAGATATACAGCCCCCAGCATGGCGAGCACGGAGGGAATTCTGAGAGCAACTTCGCTAGTTCCAAGGATCTTGGCCGAAAGCCAAAGGATATAAGAATATGCGGGAAAGGTAATATTCTGGCGAGACCATATCTCTGAGAAACCCGAACTTATCTGCCTATACGATCCTGTCTCATCCAGCCCCAGCGGGTATCGAATGGCCGTAAACCAGAGAGACACGGACACGGCAAGAACCAAGCCGTAAACCGCATAGTAAGCTCGGCCCTGGATGGAGGAGCGATCGCTGGAAGATACTCTGCGAACAGTATCCGTCAGATTCATAGGGCGGTACTTCCTTAACCAGGCGTCTCGAACACCAGAAATCATCCCAATTATCCAGCAGGATTCGTCCCAATTATACAGACGACACGCTCCGGAGAGTCAAACGAGCGGAGACAAGGGACACCCACGGACAAAGATCATTCAGCGGAATTATTCACAGCGACCGCATTGCCCTGGAAAAGTGGCCGGGCATGACACGAGCACTATTGTGTAGTATGCTTTTCCTGCTGTTGCGTAGAGAGATTCTCATTTTCTCGGCCAGGTCACGATTGGGAGTAAGAATTGCAGAATCGTGACAAACTCAAGAACAAATCGAGAGACTAGATGCGTGCACTATTTCTCAATCCGCCGTTTCACCCGCGCTTCTCGCGCGAGCAGCGCAGTCCGGGTGTCACCAAAGGTGGCACCCTCTACTACCCAAAATGGTTGGCAACCGCTGCGGGAGTAGCAATTCGCTCCGGCCATAGCGTGGACTTGATCGACGCGCCAGCGGCAGGGTTGTCGCTGACGGCCATCAGCGACCGCATTGAAGCGAAAGGTATCGAAGCACTGGTATGCGACACCTCCACCCCAAGCATTTTCAACGATATTCATGTAGTCGAAGCACTGCGCGCGAAGCATCCACGCCTTCGCGTGCTACTTGTGGGACGCCATGTTTCCGCTCTGCCCGCAGAGACATTGGCGCTTTCTCAATCCCTTGAAGCTATTGCTGTCCGCGAATACGAATACACAGTGCGCGACTGGCTGGAGGCAATTGGCTGTGGTGCGGACCTAGAGTCGGTTGACGGGTTGGTATTTCGACGGCCTAGCAGTCAGGAAATTACTTTCAATAAGCCGCGCCTTCCAATTAAGAACCTGGATGAGTTGCCGTTTGTAACTGAGATCTACCGGCGCTTTCTTCACATTCGTGATTACTACTACGGGCATTCACTTTGGCCCCTTGTAGTATTCGACACCAGCCGCGGATGTCCATACAACTGCGCGTTCTGCGTCTATCCGCAAACCTTCAGTGGTCACGTCATGCGCTATCGCTCAAAGGAAAGCGTAGCTGATGAATTCGAGTATGTCGCACGAGAACTTCCTGAAGTAAAGACAATAATGCTAGAAGACGATACATTTATTGTTGATAAAAAGCGGACGATGGAGCTATCGCTGGAACTTATCCGGCGCGGTAACCGGCTGCCTTTCGATTCCAATTGCCGCGCTGACATAGAGCCGGACGCGGAGTTACTTTCTGCGGTACATAAGGCGGGAGGACGACTATTCTGCGTCGGCTTTGAAAGTGGCGATGTGGATGTCATCCGTGGAATGCACAAGAACAACGACCAGGCCAAGGATGCTAAATACCAGGAGACAGCGCTGAACTTCGTCAGAAAATGCAGTCAGGCAGGAATCATGGTGCATGGCTGCTTTATGGTCGGCAATTTCAACGAAACGCCGGCCAGCATGGAAAAGACTCTGGCATTCGCAAAACGGCTGCGGCCGGACACGGCTCAGTTTTACCCCATTATGGTCTATCCTGGAACAGCCGCCTACCGGGAAGCCAAGAGTCGTGGATACATACAAACGGAAGACTGGAACGCATGGGTGACCAAGGACGGACAGCACAATAGCGTCGTCAACTTACCTGGCATCACTCACGAAGAGTTGGTACAGTTTTGCGATAACGCTCTACGCCGCTTCTATCTGAACCCGGCCTATCTTTTTTACAAACTAAGACAGTCGCTGATAAGCCTCCAGGAGTTGCAGCGTAACCTGAAGGGTCTTCTCACTCTTTCCAGGCACCTTCTTCGGGGCAGTTCGACTTCTCGTTTTTCTGTTCACCCGCAGCCGCCAGCCAACTAGAAAGCTTTTTCAGAACGAATCCAGATATCGATGCTGGTTCGCAAACTGCAGGAATCCGGCCATGCTCGATAATGGGTTACAGAGTTTCTGGATCGTACGTTCCCCAGTTTGCAAAGCCTTATCCTAAATCTCAAGACCTTAGCAGCCGTTGCACTTTTAGTCGCGAACCCACTCTCTGCACAATCCTTGAATCCCTCAAGAACCGGTGCCACCCAACTGGGCCCAGCGAAAGCAACTGAAGAAATGCCGCCAAAGGCTTGGTAGGCTCGCCGCGGAGGGCGGCCAAAAGGGCAGAATTCACGGCAACTGAAGCCCTTGCGACTCTCTCAACCGAGGCGCGGTGTTTTCCCGTTGCAGGCAAGCTTTTCAGATGTCGGTCAAGCACAATCGTCAGATTCTGTTCCCATTCGTCCGCCAACCGGGGATGCGCCACTGTCTGCGATTGAGAATGGACACGATAGGCAGTGAGGGTTTCGTCTATGAATCGAACAGGACCAAGCGATCCCAGGCGAAGCCAAAGATCCCAGTCAGGACATGCCCAGATTGCCCGATCCATGCCGCCGGATTCAAGCGCTACCTCGCGCCGGAACACGGGTGCAACCGGCGCTATAAAGTTCTGAACGAGGAGGCGTTCTATGAATTGTTCTGGTGGCACATTGCCTTCAGAAAGGGGGCATGTCCAAAGCCCAAGTCTTTGTCCATCTGGCCCTATAAACACCGAATTGTGAACTATTATGACGGCATCCGTGGTCTCCATCTCACCCCATAACCTAGCCATCCTACCCGGCAGCCAAAGGTCGTCGCAATGAAGGAAACCGGCCCATTCGCCTCTAGCTTCGCGTAACCCAATATTACAGGCCGCCTCAGCGCTTCCAAGTCTGCCGGGGGTAAATAGCCGAAGAGGAAGGACTTTGGCAAAGTCGTGCACAATGTCGAGCGTGTGATCCGTGGAGCCGTCATCGACGATCACCAACTCTATTTCTTCGCGATACTGTGCACGGACGCTCTCAAGCGTTGCAGCGATGAATCTTTCGCCGTTATGCACCGGCATAATAACTGATAAAAAAGGATTCATTGATTGTCCTCCCGTATTGCGCCACCGATATAATGTGCCAAGACCTTATCCGAACACAGAACAACTATGGCAAAGAATGCAACCAGAAGATAGGACACAGACACAAGAACGCGATTGGCCAAGACCCACTGCGCCCCTATTGCGAATGGCGTTCCAAAAATTCTGAGCGCACCGGCGCCCGCCAAGTCATTGAGACCAATTCCGCCTGGGGTCAGCGCTATGATAGCTGCAACACTCACAAGCGGCACCGCCGCCGCCATTTGCCAGGGAGGAATGTGCAAGCCAACCGCCTCCGCGGTCTGAATCGACATCAACACAACTGTGCCTGTGCGAAGCGCAGAAAGCGCAACAAGGCGACGCGCCAAACCGGCGTTCAAAATGCCTGAATGCTGGATTGCCCAGAAGCTGCGCAGAATCCGGTTGTGGGGTTCGGCGCTCAAGGCACTGCAAGAAGCAAAAAGCCATCGGACAAGGAACACCGATGGTCCGACCGCAAGCAGCGCGAGCACGATCGAGGCTGAGGCGCAGAGCGCCCAAGTCTTCGCTCCACCATGATAGAACCAGGTGATTCCCGATGCGAGTGCAAGAAAGGCTACCGTGTAAACGTCGAAGCCCTGCTCAAGAAGCGTACCGGCCGTACCGCGTTTCAAGGCTCTCCCGTGAATGTATGTTCCCAGCGTGCGTGCTGTCGCCATGGCGAGTTGCAGGGGAAGAAAGACTCCCATCGCCAACCCTACACTGGTAACCGCATACGAGGTAATTTTTGGTTGGATGGAATCGGAGGGGCGACGCCACGCAGCATCAATACTTCGCCACTTCTCAGTGGAAAGATAGACGAGAAAAGCGTTAAGCAAAACTATCTTGGCAAATGCGATCAGGGTGACACTTTTAAGCTGTTGCAGTGTTACACGAAGATCGACTTTGCCCACTTTCACAAGCAGGACGATCAAGACAAAGGCAAGCGCGATTGAAGCAAGCATCAGGATCAGGCGCCGCAATTTCATGTTTGCCGCCTCAGCCCCAGGATACTCACGAAGTAACGGCAGCTTTTCTGGCTTCAATCAGAAGGCAGCCATGGAATTGTTCTTCTGGACGACTTTCCAGATCCAGTGCTCCGGCGATCAATGAAGACAGATAACGAGGAAGGCGCATACGCAGATTCCGGACATGCAGCAGCCGTTGGATTTCAATAGGCTGCTTTTTTTTGCCGAACATGTTATAGAGTATGCCGCTCGTATTTCGAGCTATCGATTCCCAGCGCCTCATCTGGGACATGCTGAGGTACTCATGCTCGTGAACCTGGATAAGTCCAGCTTTGCGAAGATATTCCGACCAATGGCTCGCATCCCAATAACGCAAGTGGAAGCAACGCGCATCGGTTTCACGAAGATAGCGCTCACGGCTCCCGAAAATCCGTGGACCCCTCAGGCATCTGTGAAAGTCAGCGCCTGGAACAGTAAAGAGAAAGCGACCGCCTGGTTTTAATACGCGCGCGACTTCGATCAACACACCCTCAATATTAGGAATGTGCTCCAGAACTGAGTTGGAGAAGACGAAGTCGAATTGACTGTCGGAGAATGGGAGATGATCTGCCGGCACAGTAACAACTTCTCGGTAGATATTCCGCGCGTGAGCAAGTGCAGTTTCACGCGGGTCGATGTCGAGTCCTACCAACTCACGTGAACCGACATGCCCGAGGACGATCGCAATCAGATGGCCGTCGCCACATCCCAAATCGAGGCCCCGACCGTTCGGCAGGCCATACTTGATGACCTCTTCAATTTCAACCGCCTTCCAGAAGTTTGTCGCGGGCTGATAAGGAGCAGCCATCATAAACTCCGTCAGGAGCGTTCTACGCAATTTGGACATCGAGACCATACTATCATCGCCTTCGCAGCCCAAGAATGCTCAGGAAGAAACTGTCACAGACAATCTGCACGCCCAAGGTCAACGAGAAGACGGAAGGCAAAACGATGCGCAGCATATGTTCCGTGTCGAGGGCGCCGAAACTCGCCTGAGCCCAGCCGGAGACAGCAAAGATCGATCCACCGATCCCCAGCGCGATGAGCAATCCACCAGCAGCCAAGCCAGTTTCCAGCGTGATGTGGCGAAAGGTCCGGTCCATGCGTGGATCTTCTGGCAGCAGGCCCTCGGAGATGCCGAACACCTTGGTGAAGACGGCAAAGGCAACAAGTTGAAAGCCCAGCAGCACCGCAACAAAGGCATACAAAAGCGTATGCACGTCGAGTCCGATGCCGTGAACGACCCGCGACCCCGGCAGGAGCCATGCGCATCCGGCCAGTCCAAGCAGAATGAGCAGAATTCCAGGGTAAAGGAAGAGCCAGCGCGGGCTGTACATCAGCATGAAACGTAGATGCCGCCAACCATCGCGGTAGGGCCGAAGGTGCGGTCGGCGCGAACGGCCATCGTGCGCCAGGGTTATGGGCACTTCCGTGATCTTCATCCCCATCAGGGTGGCCTTGACCACCATTTCAGACGCGAATTCCATCCCTGTCGTTCTCAATTCCATCCGCTCGAATGCACTTTTCGAGAATCCCCTGAGGCCGCAATGAAAGTCTCCGGCGCTGGCGTGAAAGAAGTTTTTTCCTATTCCCGAAAGAATGGGATTGCCAATGTAACGGTTCTTCCACGGCATGGCTCCTTTCTCTATGCCTCCTTCGAACCGATTGCCCATGACCAGGTCATAGCCTTCGCGCAGTTTATCGACGAAGTTATCCAGATTCTCGAAGTCGTAGCTGCCGTCGGAGTCTCCCATGATGCAATAACGGCCACTGGCGGCCTCGATTGCTCCGTGGAGCGCCGAGCCATAGCCGCGCATCGTGACGGGAACTACCCGCACTCCGAGGTCCGCCGCAATCTTCTGTGAGCCATCCGTGGAGCCGTTATCGCCGACAATGATCTCAGCGCTGACCCCGGACCGCTCGATATAGCTCTGCGCCTTGCGGATGCAGGTTGCGAGCGTTTCCGCCTCGTTGAGGCAGGGCATCACGATGCTGAGTTCCACGGTCATGTTGCTCTATTTAGTACCATAGTCCGCGCCATCTGCACCAATGCCCCCGTGCGCGCTGCTGTTGCGTGAGCGGCCATGCCCTCCCCCTTGCGCATTCGCAGTACAATCGGAGCCATGAGCTTCCCTGAAACGCGGATGCGCCGTCTGCGGCGCACGGAATCCTTGCGGGCGCTGGTGCGCGAAACAACTGTTGAGCGTGGCGACCTGATCTATCCTCTCTTTCTCTGTCCCGGCAAAGGCGTGCGCCGCGCGATCCGCTCCATGCCGGGCGTCTTCAACGTCTCCGTCGACGAGGCTGTGCGCGAGGCTGAAGAGGCTGCGCGACTCGGCCTGGGTGGTCTGCTGCTCTTCGGCCTGCCCGAGTCCAAGGACGAGCAAGCCTCCGGCGCCTGGGACGACAACGGCATTGTGCAGCAGGGATTGCGCGCCCTGAAAGCGTCATCGGCAGCCAAGAAACTGGTGCTGATCGCTGACGTCTGCCTCTGCGAGTACACCAGTCACGGCCATTGCGGCATGATCGTCAAGACCGCGAACGGCTTCGATGTGGACAACGACAGCTCACTCGACCTGCTTACGCGGACTGCCGTCAGCCAGGCCAAAGCCGGCGCCGACGTCGTCGCCCCCAGCGACATGATGGACGGCCGCGTCGCCGCCATCCGCCGCGCGTTGGACGCCGCGGGCTGCCAGCAGACGCCCATTCTCAGCTACGCATCGAAGTTCGCCTCGGCTTTCTACGGGCCCTTCCGCGAGGCCGCCGACTCGGCGCCCCAGTTCGGCGACCGCAAGACCTATCAGATGGACGGCGCAAATCTGCGCGAGGCCATGCGCGAAATCGACCTCGACCTGGGCGAAGGCGCGGACATGATCCTGATGAAACCCGCCATGCCTTACCTCGACGTGCTGCGCGCGGCGCGCGAGCGGGTGGACGTGCCCATTGGCGCTTATCAGGTCTCCGGCGAGTACGCCATGCTCCAGGCCGCCTTCGAGAAGGGCTGGCTGGACCGCGATCGCTGCATCGTCGAGTCGCTCCTCGGCATTCGCCGCGCCGGCGCCGACTTCATCATCACCTACTTCGCCAAGGACGCCGCCCGGCTGCTGGGCTGAGCGCGGCTGAAAGCGGGCCCACACGTGAACCGCGGGGGCCGCAGGCACACCTTCGGCTATCATGGGGGCATTCGACTTTTCGGCTGCCCTCATGACCACTTTGCAGATTCTCAGCGTTCTGTTCGCCACAGCCGCCCTCTTCGGCTGGATCAGCATTCGTTGGCTCAAACTGCCTATCACCATCGGGACCATGTTGCTGACCGTGCTGGTTTCGCTGGCTCTGGGCGGGGCTGGCAGCCTGGCCCCCGGAATGCACGCGTGGGCCGTCGGCTTGGCGCGCCAGATCGACTTCGGAAGCATCATCCTGCACGGAATGCTGCCCCTGCTGCTCTTCGCCGGAGCGTTTCTGCTCGATCTGGAACAACTAGCGCGTGAGAAGCTCACCGTTTCGCTGCTTTCAGTCGTGGGCACGCTGCTTTCCATGTTTCTCGTGGCTGGGCTGATGTTTCTGCTTTCTGCCGCCAGCATTCCTTGGATGCAGTGCCTCATCTTCGGCGCGCTCATCTCGCCCACCGACCCCATCGCCGTTCTGGAAATGCTGCGGCGGACGGGCGTTCCCAAACGAATTCAGGCGCAGTTGGCGGGTGAATCGCTCTTCAATGACGGAGTAGGAGCAGTGCTTTTCCTCGCCATGCTGGACGCGGCCGGCGGTCATGCGCCCACGCCCTGGAGCCTCGCGGGAACGCTGCTGCTCAGGGCCGGAGGCGGCATCGTGATCGGCATTCTGGCTGCCTGGGCCGCCGGGCAACTGATGCGCCGCGTCAACGCTTATCAGGTGGATATTCTTTTTACCGTGGCGCTGGCCCTGGGCGGCTATGCCCTTGCGGATGCACTGAGCCTTTCCGCGCCGCTGGAGGCCGTGGTGGCCGGCATCGCGCTGCGCCACTTTAAGAATCAGTCGATGGAGCAGATCGACCACAACAGAGTCGACCGCTTCTGGGAAGTGATCGACGAAATCCAGAACTCCGTGCTTTTTGTCCTTCTGGGTTTTGAAACCATGGCGGTCACCGTGAGCGCATCCGCGCTGCTGGCCGGGCTTGCCGCCATTTTCTCGGTCAATGCAGTGCGCCTGGCGGCCGTCGCATTGCTGCTCGCGCTGGTGCGTCTGGTCGAGCGCCGTCACAAGAGTTCCCTGTTTGTGATGACCTGGGGCGGCCTGCGCGGCGGCCTCTCCATCGCCCTAGCGCTTTCTGTACCGGCGGCTCTCGGCGGCTCGTGGATTCTGAACGCGACCTTCCTGGTCGTCGTCTTCTCGATCGTCGTCCAGGGCGGCTCCATGGACTGGCTGCTGCGCCGCTCAAGCCGCCTGGGCGTCTAAAAGCGGTGCTCCAGTTGGTGTAGAGTAAGCCGCTGCATCCGTGCGCCGCTTTTTCAAGAAATCAGCCATTGCATGATTCTGGCGACTCCAGGCGAATATGACCCGTTTTCAGGCGGCTGGGGGCTTGAAGACGAGGCAGCGCAATCTGATTTCTCGCTGCCCCTGGCTCAATGTCCCACCCACTTCAGTGCCGGAATCTCATAGACTGCGGTATCGTAGGCGGCCACGGAGATCGGCACGCTGGCGGCGTGATTGCTGACGGTCATGGTTGTACTGGGTGTCCCGAGCAGGCCAATGAGATTGAAGACGCCATTGCTGACATTGGTAAATTCCAGCGTTCCGCTGTTCTGATCCGTCCCATCCTGATTGGTCACCATCAGGATGACGCTGCCATTCTGATCGACGAAGGCCAGCATATTCAGTCCCGCGCCGGTGGCGCGTACCGGGCCAGCGGCCAGCGCCGCGGTTGCTCCCTGCAGTGTTCCGTTGCCTCCGGCATTCATCAGATCATATACCGGAGCCACTGCCTGCAACTTGGCCAGCTCGTCAGCGGGCAACCGGTCCGAGTCGTAGAGCAGCCACGCCGATGGAACGTCAGCAGCCTTCAGCGTCGACGGATCGACTGCATCGCTGATCCAGTAGCCTAGATTGATTCCCTGGGCCACCCCGTAATACTGCGGCTGCGGCGAGCTTGCGGTGAGCGTCGCAATTCCGCGCTGGAGGTATGGGTAGAAGTAGTAGTAATTTGTTTCGTTGTTGGGCGACTCGAAGTACCGCGCAACATTGTCGGAATAGTAGAATGCCGGCCCGAAGGGATGCGTGGGAACATGTTCCCGCATCACGGCCACCTGATCCGGGCAGGCCGTTTCCGAATCCCAGTTGTTGCGCTGGAAGACTTGCGATGCGCGACGCACGCTGCCGTCGAGATTGGCAATATGTGTCCATCCCGCGCTGAGCCACAGGTGCTTGTTATAGAGCGCCGCCGTGAGCGCACTATCGTTGCAGAATCCATCCATATCGACGCCCATTGGGACATCGGGTACTCGGCTGGCCGAGGCGCCGATGGAATAAGAGGCCGTCCAGTCTGACGGAGTTGCACGATCTCCCTGCGACTCATTCTCGACAACAAAGTACCAATATTTTCCAGGGATTTGCGTCTTCCAGGCACGCGGATCGCTGCCCGAACCGCGAGAGAGTGCCGGGTCAGACGCAAGCTGGCCGCCTGAAAACGGAGCAACTCCATTCGCAAGCAGCGTATTGCCAATCTCCGTCAAGAAACTGACCTGGCCGGCATTCACAAAATCAATCCACTCGGTATTCAGATTTTTCGCGATGTAGTCAGCACGGGCCGAAACAGTTGTGCCGGGAACTGTGACTCCGGCCCACGATTCAAAGCTGTTGATCAGGCGCGGGTGAAAGTCATCCGGGATGTACACTCCGATGAAAAAGTCCGCATCCAAAAAGCCACGCAAATGGTAGGTCACTGCCAGGTCGCCGAGGCTTTTGCCAGCCCATTTTCCAAAGGTCTCCGGCTGTGAACCTTCAGGCAAATCATCCGCCAGCATCGGCATGCTGAAGGAGACATAGCCTTGTCCCGGATACGAAATCGTCCCGTCGGGACCGAGAGCAAAATACGTTCCTTCGCGTGGATCCATCCAGGCGGCGTACTGCATATAGCCGCCTTGCTGGCTGTAATCGGCAAAGTCCGGCTCTCCGCCGTTTGCATTGAGCAGGTCAAATCCCCAGGCTACATTGCCGCCAACCGGCACATAACCGGCTTGTGCCATACTGTCTGCCGATTGCAGCATGTCGTTATAGTGTTGCTGGTTGAATGGCACATCCTGCCAAAAGAGCTGTTGCGGCCAGGCCTCGCCGGCCACGCCCCATGCCTGCCCCAAAACATTCGATTCATATGGCACGCAGATCGCGCTCATGCCTAACGCCGTACAGTCGGCAATTTGTGTTGGCTGCGGCGTGGGCGCTGTGGCGGATGTGACCACTGTGACCTGCGCAGTTGTGTTTCCAGTCGCATTGGTTGCCGTCAGCGTATAAGTGTTCGATCCAAGATTGGCGGGAGTCACGTTCACTGATTGCCCTGTCACGGCGCCAACTCCTTGATCGACGCTGAGCGAGGCCGCGCCAATGACAGACCAGGTCAGTGTAACCGGACTTCCCTGCGCAATTGCTGTATTGGCCGCCGTGAAACTGTTGATAACAGGCGCGGCCGGCGCTGGTGTTACAGGCTTCACATAAACCGTGACAAAAGCAGATGCGGAACCGGCGCCGTTCGTGGCTGTCAGCGTGTAGGTATTCAGGCCGGCTTGTGTCGGCGTTACGGTTGTCGATTTTCCCGTGACAGGGCCAACCCCCTGATCGATGCTGAGCGAAGTTGCGCCGGGCGCCGTAAAGTTGAGCGTGATCGGAGAGCCGGCGGTATATCCGGTTCCGGCAGCGGAGATGCGGGGATACGGCACTGTCGCTGTCGGCGCGGCCTGTGCAGCAATGACATTGACCGTAACGGACGAGGTCGTGCTGCCAGCGGCGTTGGTCGCGGTGATGGTATAGGTAATCGGTCCCGGCGCGGTGGGTGTCGCATTGATTGTGTTGCTGGTCAATTCCAACACGCCAACGCCTTGATTCATGCTCAGGCTCGTCGCGCCGGATTCCGTCCAGTTCAACGTGACCGCGCCTTGAAGTGTAATCGTGCTGCTGAGTGCAGACAGGCTCACGACAGGCGGTTGCAAGGTCGACGTAACCACAACAACGACCGACGAAGTGGACGAACCCGACGAGTTGGTTGCCGTAAGAGTATAAGTAACTTCTCCGGCAGATGATGGCGTAACCGTGGTGCTCGTTCCTGTCACTGCGCCTACAACAGGACTAATGCTGATTGTATCTGCGCCTGTAACCGTCCATGCAAGCGTAACCGGCGTGCCTGCCATAACGGTCGAAGCCGATGCGGTAAAACTGGTAATCGTTGGCGCGCTGGAGTTTGTCACGTTAATGGTCAGTGATTTCGTTACAGGGCCATTCACGCTGTTGGCAGTCAGTGTATAAGTGATTGATCCAGTGGCGGAGGGTGTGACGTTGACCGAAGTTCCCGTCACCGTGCCGACCTGCTGGTTTATGCTCAGCGAAGTAGCGCCCGTAACAACCCAGCTGAGCGTGACCTGCGAACCCAATGCAACCGTGATGCTGGATGCGGAGAAACTGGTGATAACAGCCGTAGCGGGCTGCGCAGCGGTTACTGTAATGGATTGCGAAACTGGCGTGGCAGCCAGGTAGAAGCTGTTCCCTGCCTGACTCGCCTGAACTGTGCAGACGCCCTCAGCGCTCAACGTGAGCGAAGAAGCGCCGGAAAGTGAACAGACGTTTGACGGACTTGCCGTATAACTGACGGCAAGCCCGGAACTGGCAGTCGCGGTCAGCACCAGAGCTGTTCCTGCCTTTTGCGCGGCAATCGGAGCGAACGAAATCGTCTGCGATTGCGGAGTGGCTGCATTAACCGTAAAACTGACCGTAACCGGCGTCGCCGCCGCATACATGCTATTACCCGCCTGCGAGGCGGTAATCGAGCAAGTGCCGGCGGCAATAAACGTCGCCGTCGTGCCGCTTACTGTGCAAACCGTTTGCGTCGTCGATGCAAAACTTACCGTCAGCCCCGAACTCGCCGTTGCCGCCAACGTCAGAGGCGTGCCCACCGTCTGCGTTGCCGGAGTTGCGAAGGTGATCGTCTGTGCCGCCGGCGTAGCCGCATCGACGGTAAAGCTCCTTGTCACCGGCGCCGCCGCCGCATACGTGCTGTTACCAGCCTGCGAGGCGGTAATCGAGCAAGTGCCGACGGC
>Ga0326727_10004059_pt1 | contig 45010 bp, 33 predicted proteins | sample MB2enrmetagenome_FD_207643 | JGI IMG/M metagenome (GOLD analysis project Ga0326727, IMG submission 207643) | Lab enriched peat soil microbial communities from McLean, Ithaca, NY, United States - MB29MY | ecosystem: Environmental > Terrestrial > Soil > Wetlands > Peat | place: USA: New York... | reverse complement strand
CGACTGCGTCGGCGGGATCCCCACGGCCTCCCCCGCTTGGCCGCTTCGGGGCTCGGCCGGCGGTGACTCCGGCTCCGGCTCGAACCCGGGCAGCAGCGGTCCTTGGCGGGTACGCTTGGCCATGAAGGCAAGGCGGCAGATAGCCCCCTTCAAATCAGTCGGAAACGCTCGTCCAGTCCTCGATATGCAGCCCCGCTAGTTGCTGAAATGATAGCCATCCCCTGGGGCAACGTCAACTCGCCGGTTTTTTCGTGACTCCGGCCACGGCCGCGATACAATTGACACGGGCGGACGCCGCCCGGCGGTGTCGTGCGGGGGCTGACGCCCCCGGCTCCGGTTTTGGCTTTCCACCCGCATGCACTCAGATCCACGCATGGCTAGCGTCAAGATGAAACCGGCTGCGCAGGGCCCCAGGGCCGCGACGCTCCGCGAGCTCCGCCAGAGTGAATGGCGCCCCAAGAGCGTCAAGCGGGAAATCTACGACAACTTCATGCGGATGCTCGCCGGCGGCGAGGAGTTGTTCCCCGGCATCATCGGCTACGAGAACACCGTCATCCCCGAAATCAACCTGGGGCTGATCGCCCGGCACGACCTGTTGTTCCTGGGCGAAAAGGGGCAGGCCAAGAGCCGGCTGATGCGGCTCTTGACGCGATTCCTCGACGAGTGTGTCCCCTATCTGGACCTCCCCGGCTGCCCGATCCACGAGGACCCCTTGCGGCCGATCACGCGCATGGGCAAGCAGCTCGTGGCCGAAGTGCCCGAGGACCAGGTGCCCATCGCCTGGTGGCCGCGGGCCGAGCGGTACGCGGAGCGGCTGGCGCCGGGGACGAAGTTCGCCGACATCATCGGGGAGATCGATCCGGCCAAGCTGGCCGCCGGCACGAGCATGGCCGCCGAGGAGGCATTGCACTTTGGCCTGATCCCGCGGATGCACCGCGGCATCTTCGCCGTCAACGAGTTGCCGGAGCTGGACGAGGCCGTGCAGGTGGGGCTGTTCAACATCCTCGAGGAGCGCGACGTGCAGATCCGCGGCTATCCCATCCGCTTCGACCTGGACGTGCTCGTGCTCTTCTCCGCCAACCCGGCCACCTTCAACCGCAGCGGCAAGGTCATCCCGCAACTGAAAGACCGCATCGGCACGGTCATCCACACGCACTATCCGCGGGAGCGCTCGCAGGGCATCGAGATCATGGAGCAGGAGGCGGGGGTGGAGCTGGACGGCGAGTTCCCGGTGGCCGTGCCCTATTTCATGCGCGAGATCATCGAGCAGATGAGCGTCGCGGCGCGGCAGAGCAAGTACATCGACCAGCAGTCGGGCGTCAGCGCGCGGTTCAGCATCGCCAATTATCGCACAATGGTGGCCAGCGCCCGGCAGCGCGGGGCGATTCTCGGCGAACGTCCCGCCGTGCCGCGGATCAGCGACCTGGGACACCTGTTCTCCTCCTCGCTGGGCAAGCTCGAGCTGGACCTGATGAGCAGCCACCAGATGTCCGAGCGGCAGGTGCTGGAGGCGATCCTGGCCGAGGCGATCCGCGAGGTCTTCGAGGAGTACGTGGACCGGCACGGGCTGGCCGAGATCGGCGAGGTCTTCTCCCGCGGCGTGAAGATCGAGGTGGGCGACCTGCTGCCCTCCGCCCACTATGCCCAGCGGCTCTCGCGCGTGCCGCCGGCTTGGCAGAAGGCCTTCGAGGTGAACGCCTCCAGCGACCCGGCGGTGCGGGCCTCCTGCGTCGAGTTCGTGCTGGCCGGCCTGTACGCCACGGATCGCATTTCCCGCGCCCAGCAACACGGGCAGATCGTGTACGAAATCACTTGAGAGGGAAGCTGCCGCTGGTTGCGAAGCCGCAAGCGGCCGGCCACCGAAATCTCAAATCTGAAATCCAAAATCTAAGATCCCCAATCCCTGACACCTGATGTCCTCCCCCCGGCCTATCGGCGGCATCATCCACACGTACCAGCGGTACGATCCCAGGACGCTGCCCGGCCCGACGCACCCGCCCCCGGATCTCGTCTCCGGCGCGATGGAACACCTCTTGGCCTACGGCGACATGCGGGAGTTGAGCGAGGAGGAGCTGGCCCAGGCCGTGCGGCTCGATCCCAGCCAGATTGCCGGGCTGGGACCGAGCCTTGAGGCCCTGATGGAGTTGTTGCGCGAGCGGAAGCGGAAGATCTTGGAGACCTACGAGACCGCCCGGGTGCGGGCGGCGGCGGGCCGCCGATTCCACGATCTGGCCCGTGCGATGCGGCCGCCCCCCCGGCTGGCCGGGCGGTTCGGCCAGGCGGTCGGCCAAGAACAGCTCTACGACCTGGAGCGGCTCTGGTACCGCATCGAGGACGAGCAGCACCCCTTCGCCCGTCAGCTCGTGCAGCTCATCGACCGGCTGGGCGACAAATATCAGGTGGACGAGCTGGCCGGCAAGTACGCATTCACCGGCCGCACCCGCATGACCATTCCGCAGGCGCTGCTGATCAAGCAGGAGCTGGAGGAGATCGACCGGCTGTTGAAGCAGCTCGCAGAGGCGGCCAAGACCGCCCGCATCGGCGTGATCGACCTGGACGCGCTGGCCGAGTACGCGGAGCCGGGCGACGTGGGGAAGTTGAGCGAGATGGCCCGCATGATCGAGCAATACCTCCGCGACCTGGCCCAGCAGCAGGGACTGGAGCACAGCGGCCGGGGATACCGGCTGACGCCGAAGGCTTACCGGCTCTTCCAAGGGCGGCTGCTGGAGCGGATCTTCAGCAATCTGCTGCCCTCGCGGACCGGCCGCCACCAGGGGCCGGTGGCCGGCGAAGGCGCCGTCGAGCTGCAGCAGACCAAGCCCTACGAGTTCGGCGACTCGCTTAGCAACATGGATATTCCGGGATCGTTGGTCAACGCGATGCTCCGCGAGGGGCCGGGCCTGCCGGTGCGGCTGCGGCCCGACGACATCCTCGTCCAGCGCACCCGCAACACGCCCAAGTGCGCCACGGCCGTGCTGCTGGACATGAGCGGCTCGATGCGCTACAACGGCCTCTACGTGAACGTCAAGCGGATGGGCCTGGCCCTGGACGGCCTGGTGCGCCGCGAGTACCCCGGCGACTCGCTCCGCTTCATCGAGGTCTACAGCTTCGCCAAGTTGCGCGAGCCCGGCCAGATCGCCGCGCTGTTGCCCAAGCCGGTCACGTTGTTCGAGTCGGTGGTGCGGCTGCGGGCCGACATGAGCGACGCGCGGATCAGCGAGTTGCAGATTCCGCCGCACTTCACCAACATCCAGCACGGCTTGCAGTTGGCCCGGCAACTGCTGGCGGCCCAGGACACGCCGAACCGGCAGATCATCTTGATCACGGACGGCCTGCCGACGGCCCACTTCGAGGGCGCGGAGCTGTTTCTGCTCTATCCGCCCGACCGGCGGACCGAGGAGGCGACGATCCGCGAGGGGCGGCTCTGCCGTCGCGAGGGGATCACGATCAACACGTTTCTGCTGCAGAGCTGGTCGCAGTCGCCGGAAGACGTGCAGTTCGCCCGGCGGCTCTCGGAATCCACCGCCGGCCGCGTCTTCTTCACCGCCGGCAAAGACCTGGAACGCTACGTCGTCTGGGACTACGTGGCCCGGCGGCGGGAAATCGTGGCGTAAACCCTGTTTACATCTTTCCGCGATTCCCTCGTTCCCACGCTCCTGCGTGGGAACGCACTGAGCGGACGCTCCGCGTCCTCCCTGGTGATGCCGGAAATTCACCTGTTTACATTTTTCCGCGATTTTGTATACTCTGCTCCAGGTTCCGTGAGCAGCACCCCCACCACCGCGAAAAGGAGAATCGCATGGCGTCGTTACCGAATTACGTCGCTGCGGCCAAGCCGGTGCCGCAGGCCAACCGCGTGCCCTGGTACAAGAGCACGGCCCAGACCTACGCGGGAATCTTCCTCTGGTTCGTTTTCTGGGAGAGCGTGCCCAGCAGCGGGGCCCCGGGCATCAGCGGCATCCTGGCCCACGGGCTCGGGACCGCGATTCTGGGCGTGATCGCCGCCGCGTTCATCTGCCACATCGCGAGCTATCTTGCCCCAGCGATGATGGGGATGCAGACGGGCCTACCGCTGGCGGTCGTGGGCACCTCGACGTATGGCGTGCTGGGCGGCTTCCTCATGCCCGGCTTCTTCATGGGCGTCCTGCAATTCGGCTGGTTGGCGGTCAACGCCTACTTCTCCGCCAAGCTCCTTGCCTGGGGCGCCGGCCAACCTGAAATGTCGCCCCTGCACCTGACGATTGGCATTGTCTGGGCCGTGGCGGCCGCGTTTGTGGGCCTCAAAGGCATTCAATACGTGGCCAGGGTGGCGACCTATCTACCGCTGATCCCCTTGGTGATCTTGCTCGTGCTCACAGCCAAGACGTTCTCGGGGGTTGCCCACTTCACGCCGGCGGTTGCCGTCGACGCGACAACGGCGGGCCCGACCAGCTTCGAGCTGATGCTCTTCGCGATTGCCAGTATTGTCGGTTTCTTCGCCACGGCGGGTGCCGCCGGCGTGGACATCGCTTCGAGCAATCGGGACGGCAAGGACGTCCAACTCGGCGGCCTGGTGGGCGTGGCCGGGGCGACCATTTTCACCGGCTGCCTGGCCCTCTTGATCGTGGCCGGCACCTACGGCAGCGGCCTCAAAGAGGTCACGCTGCCCGGCGCGATAGGGGCGACCGCAACGACCGGTCCGGGCATGGAGCTCAAGCCGACGGCGCTAATGAGCACGATCATGGGTGAGGGGACGGCCAAGGTCTTCTGGCTGCTGTTGGCAATTGCCGCCTTCCCGCCGGCCTGCTTCAGCTCGCTGATCGCAGCCGCCAGCTTCAAGAACACGCTGCCGAAGGTCAATCCGTTCATCTCCTGCGGCATCGGCACCTTGGCTTCGATCGCATTGATATGCTCGGGCAAGGCCGGCGATGCCGCCGGCGTGTTCATCATTATCGGTGCGTCCTTCGGCCCGATCTGCGGGGCGATGACGGCCGATTATCTGCTGGCGGGCCGCAAGTGGCCCGGCCCGCGGGCCGGGTTCAACCCGGCAGGCTGGATCTCTTGGGCCGTGGGCTTCGTGGTCGGGGCCTGGAACGCCTTTTTCGCCGGGCTGTTCCATTCCAGCTTCGTGATGCCCTGCCCACCGGTGGCCGCAATCATCGTCGGCTTCGTGCTCTACCTGGTGCTGGCGAAGATCGGGTTGGAGAGCAAGGCGCTGGAAATGCCGGCAGCCGACCAATAACGCAGCGTCGGATGGGCACGAGGGGATTCCGACGCTCTCGGTCTGCGTGGAGCGAACTGCCGTGAGAAACGTCCTAAATACGTTTGTAACCCTCGGGCTCCTTCTAGGTGGTTGCGGCCGTGGGGGGGTGCAATCCGAGTCAGCCCAAGCCCACAACGCCCGAGGCGCGGCTTATTTGAAGAGGGGGGACCTTAGACACGCGATCGACGACTTTAGCGAAGCCATCCGGCTCGAACCGAAAAATGCCGAGGCATATAACAACCGGGGCGTCTGTTACACGGATATGGGCGACCTCGACAGAGCGATCGGCGACCTTGACGAAGCGGTGCGGCTCAAACCGGAATATGCCGAGGGGCTTTACGACCGGGGTCGCGCCTACAGTGGCAAGGGCGAGTACGCTAGGGCAATCGCCGATTTCACTGAGGCAATCCGACTCAAGCCGGAGTTTCCCGATGCCTACTGCTGGCGAGGGTTCGCCCATGTGTACATGGGCGAGGCCGACAAGGCGGTCGCTGACCACAGCGAGGCAATCCGGCTGAAACCTGACTTCCTGCAAGCGCACATGGGACGGGGGAACGCCCACCTTCTTGGCGGTAAGATCGACCAAGCCATTGAGGACTACACCAAAGCCATCCGGATCGATCCGAATTGCGCCGACGCATATGTAACGCGGGCTGCCGCTTACTGGAAAAGTGGATCAACCGACGCGGCGCTTCGCGATTGTAACAGGGCCATTCAAATTCAGCCCAGCAGCGCACGACCATATCTCGTCCGCGCCAACATCTACGAAGATATGGGCGAGAAGGGCAAGTCGGACGAGGATTTCGCCCATGCTCAGAGGCTGGCGGCGCCGCTGGGGGACGTGAAGGCAGATCGGTGAAAGCTACAGATACTTCTGGTACGCCGCCACGGCCAGCGCGTCGCAGCGCTCGTTCTCCGGGTGCCCGCTGTGGCCGCGGACGTGGGTGAAGCGGACGCGATGCCGCGCCAGCAGCTCGTCCAACCGCCGCCAGAGGTCCTCGTTCTTGATGGGCTTCCACTGCTGGCCTTCGCGGCGCCGCCAGCCGTTGGCCTTCCATTTCGGCAGCCACTCGGAGAAACCCTTGCCGACGTAGATGCTGTCGCTGACGACTTCCACGCGGGCGGGCCGCTGGAGGGCCTCCAGCCCGCGGATCACGGCCGTCATCTCCATGCGGTTGTTGGTCGTGTCGGGCTCGCCGCCTGCGCGGTGCATTTCCTTGCCGGAGGCCGCATGCCGCAGCAGGAAGGCCCAGCCGCCGGGACCGGGGTTGCCGCTGCACGCCCCGTCGGCGAAGAGCTGGACTTCGGCCACCTCATGGGCGGCCGTACTCGAAGCGCGTCTTGCTGAATTCATCGAGGCCCTCGATCAGCGGGGAGCCCGGCCGCGCCTGCTCCGGGAGCGTCCACGGCAGCCGCACGGTGAACGTGCTGCCCTTGCCCAGTTGGCTGGCCACGGAGATCTCGCCCCCCAGCAGCTTGCACAACTCCTTGACGATGGACAGTCCCAGGCCGGTGCCGGAGTACTCGCGGGTCATGGCGTCGCCGGCGTCCACGCCGACGCGGCCCTGGCGAAACTTCTCGAAAATGACTTGCTGCTCCTCCTCGGGGATGCCCACGCCCGTGTCGCTCACCTCCAGCACCAGGTCGTCCGCGTCGTGGCGGCGCACGCGGAGATCGACGCGGCCCCCCTCGGGCGTGAACTTGATGGCGTTGGACAGCAGATTGTTGAGGATCTGCTGCACGCGGGCCTGGTCCTGCCGCACCGGCGGCAGGTCCGCCGCGATGTCGGCCACAAGGTCGATGTTTTTCTTTTCGGCCAGCGGCCGGGCCATGTCGCACTGCGCGGCCACGACCTGCGCCACCTGGAAATCGGTCAGGCGGACCTCCATCTTGCCGCTCTCCATCTTCGCCAGGTCGAGGATGTCGTTGATCATGTCCAGCAAGGTGCGGCCCGACTGCTCGATGTTCTGCACGTAGCGCTTCTGCTTCTCGTCCAGGGCGTCGATCGCCCCGAGCACCTCGCTGAACCCCAGGATGCTGTTCAGCGGGGTCCGCAGCTCGTGGCTCATGGTGGCGAGGAAGTCGCTCTTCAAGGTGTTCAGCTCGTAGAGGCGCATGTTGGCCCGCGCCAACTCGTCCACCTTGGAATCGAGGTTCGTGTTGGCCTGGCGGAGCTCGTCCTGCACGGCCAGCAGGTGGCGGAGCATGCGGTTGAAGGCCACGGCCAGCCCCTCGAATTCGTCGCCGGTGTGGATCTCGGCCCGCAGCGCCGTGTTGCCGCGGCTGATGGAGTCGCTCACGTCGCGGAGGTGCCCGAGCGGCTTGACGATCACATAGCGCACGATGGCGTAGGAGGTGAGCATGGCCAGGAAGACGGCGAGAATGGCGGTGGCCCAGAGATTGGACCAGTTCCTGTCCAGGCGCCGCTGCGTCGGGCCGTTGGGGATGGTGACGCGGGCGACGGCCATCAGGTCCCCGACCTGGAGTTGCGGCGCGCCGGTCGACGCGTGGCCGCCGACCACGTCGACGCCGGAGCCCGCCGCGTCGATCCCCGAGCCTCCCGGCGGCGGGGCGTGGCAGCCCAGGAAGCAAGACTGCTGGGCGCGGATCGCCTCGAAGTAGCGGTACTCCACGGCACCGCGCAATTCCTTGTACTCCGGCGTCGCCCCGTCGCGGGTCTGCGGCTCGTGCCGGGCCGCCAGGAACTGGTCCCGCACCCGCGCCTGTTCCTCGTCCAGCGGCAGATCGCTGTCCTCCGTCCAGTACGACCAGATCAGGTCCGTAGATTCCTCCGGCTCGTCGTGCTTGCCGCGGTCCTTGCGGAACGAGCGAAACTTGTCGACCCACCACTTGCTATCGCTCCGCTCGCGCTCTTTCTCCTCCGGCGGGGTGGGAATGAAAGCCGGGCGATTCGCCTTGGCGTTCCCCAGCGCCAGGTGCCTGCCGATCATGAGCTGCTCGACCACCAGGCGGCCCGTGTTGCGGTTCTGCTCGCAGACCAGCTCGGCCGTCTGGGTACCGTACCACCAGAAGCTGGCCACGATCACCGTCAGCAGGCCGACGCCGAAGAGCAAGAGCAGCTTCAGCTCGAGCTTGGTCTCGCCGAAAACGCGTTTGAGCAGGCGGTAGGACATGGCCCCCACATTTTACGGCAAGCGGCAGGCCGCCGCCAGAGCAAGACCGCAGGCGGAAGGATGAAGGGCGACGCCCGCTTGCGGCTTCGCAGTGCCTCTCGCCCTCCGCCTTCCGCCGGCAGCCCATCCAGGGACTTACGTCCCCGGCTCCCCTTCCGCCCTGCTCACAGCATGTTTACCGGGTCCACGTCGGCGATCCACTGGACCCCCTCGGGGGCGGCCAGCTCGCCGCCGACCTGCCGCACGGCGTCGCGGAGCTTCTGGCCGTCGGGGCCCTGAAGCTGGATCTGAAAGCGGCAGAAGCCGCGGAGCTTCGCCAGCGGGGCCGGTGCGGGGCCCAGCACCCGGGCCGCCGCCTGGCGGGCCTCCAGGGCCGCGCTGAGCCCCTGGCCGAAGCGGAGGGCGAACTTGCGGGCCTCCTCCTCCTTCGCAGAGCGGATCACCAGCCGGATCATCGCCGCAAACGGCGGATACTGGAACGCCCGGCGGATCGGCAACTCGTAGGCGGCGAACGCCGCGAAATCGTGGCGGGCGGCCGCCCGAATCGCCGCATGATCCGGGTTGAGCGTCTGCACCAGCACGCGCCCCTCCCGCGAGCCCCGGCCCGTCCGCCCGGCTACCTGCGTGACGAGGTGGAACGTCCGCTCGGCGGCGCGAAAGTCGGGCAGGTGCAAGGCCGTGTCGGCCTGGACCACCCCGACCAGCGTGACGTTGGGAAAGTCCAGCCCCTTGGCGATCATCTGGGTGCCCAGCAGGATGCGGGCCTTCCCCGAGCGGAACTCGGCGAAGGCCCGCTGGTGGCTGCCGTGGCCCCGCATCGTGTCGCTGTCCATGCGGAGGCAGGGGACGTTGGGGAAGCGGGCCCGCACCTCCGCCTCCAGCCGCTGGGTGCCCACGCCGCTGTAGCGAATGCCCGGCGAGCGGCAGCCCGGGCAGGCCCGCGGGGCCGGCACGTGGTAGTTGCAGTAGTGGCACAGGGCCGTGTCGTCGGTGCGGTGGTGGGTCAAGGCGATGTCGCAGGCGGGGCAGCGGAGGACCTGGCCGCAGTCGGGGCACTGGATGTGGGTCGAGAAGCCGCGGCGGTTCAAGAGCAGGATCACCTGGCCGCCCTCCTCCAGCGCCGCGGCGATGGCCTGGTGCAACTGGCGGCCGATAGCCCCGCGCGAGCCCCGCCGGCCGGCTTCGACCCGCAGATCAATCGTGCCCACCGAGGGCAGCGGGCGGCCTAACACCCGGCGGGGCATCTCCAGCAAGCGGTACTCCCCCAGGCTCGCCCGCACCCAACTCTCCAGTGACGGCGTCGCCGAGCCCAGCACCAGCGGCACGTTCTCCGCGGCGGCCCGGGCCACGGCCACCTCGCGGGTATGATACCGCGGCGCCGTCTCCTGCTTGAAAGACGTCTCGTGCTCCTCGTCCAGCACGATCAGCCCGAGGTGCGGCGTGGGGGCGAAGATTGCGCTGCGGGCACCTACGACCACCGGCACTTCGCCGGCGGCGATCCGCTGCCAGTGCCAGTGCCGCTCCGCGTCGTTCAAGTGGCTGTGCAACACCGCGACCTCTCCGAACCGCAGCCGGAACCGCTCGACCGTTTGCGGCGTCAGGCTGATCTCCGGCACCAGCACGATGGCCTGCCGTCCGTAATCCACCACCTCGCGGATCGCTTGCAAGTAAACTTCCGTCTTGCCGCTGCCGGTCACCCCGTGCAGCAACAGGGTTTGGTGGCTGCGGGAACGCAGGGCGACAAGGATCGCATCCAGGGCCGTCTGCTGATCGGGGTTGAGCACCAGGGGCTGCTCGGCGGCAACAGCCGGCACGGGCGGCAGCCGCGCGGGCAGGCGGGTGGTGCGGGACGCGACGAGGCCCCCGCGCCGCAACGCCCGGATCGGACCCGCCGTGCAGCGTGCCGCCCGGGCCAAGTCCTCCGCCGTGAGCGGCTCCCGCGCTGCCAAGAGGATCTCCAGCACTGCCCGCTGCTTCGGCGGCAGATCGCCGGCCGCCAAGCGGGCGGCACCCTTCGGGTCGAGCGTCAGCAACGTCGTCAGTCGCGTGCCGGCCTGGGCGCGAACCCCCGCCGGCACGACCGTCTCCAGGACCTGGCCCCACGGGCAGAGGTAATACTCGGCAATCCACTGCGTCAGGCGGAGCATGGCGGGCGACAGCAGGCTGGCCCCGTCGATCACTTCGGCGATCGGCTTCAGGGACCGCCACCCGCAAGCGGGTACCCGGCCGGCGGGTGCCACCGCCACCCCGGTTACCCGCTCGCGGGTGGCGAGCCGCACACAGTACCCCACGACCCGGCGATTCCCCTTCCCCAGCGGTACGCGGACGCGCCGGCCCGCCTCCACCTGACCCCGCAGGCGGTCGGGCACCGCATAGTCGAACTCCTGCGGTGGTCCCGTCGGCAGCACGACCGTGGCGACCAATTGCTCCGCTTGGTCGTCGGCCTCCCAAGGCTCGGGCTCGGGACCAAAAAGACTGCGTTGCGGGTCGGACATGGATCGGGTAGGCTGGGGGCGAACAAAAGAGGGATTTGGGGATTTGCTCTCGGGGGCGACCATGCTGGGCATGGTACCCTGCCCGCCGCCTGCGGCTTCGCACCTCCCCCCAATATCCCCGCTCTGTGTCGGCGCTACAAGGTCGTCCATGCGACTGGGCATTTTCGGCGGAACATTCGACCCCGTACACTATGGGCACCTGCTGTTGGCGGAGTGCTGCCGGGAGCAGTGCCACTTGGATGCCGTGTGGTTCTTGCCCGCCGCCGTGCCGCCGCACAAGCAACGGCAGGACCTGACCCCTGCCGCGGCACGGGTTGAGATGCTCGAGCTGGCGGTAGCGGCAAACGAGGCTTTCTCCGTTTGCCGCTACGAGGCGGACCGGGGGGGCCTCAATTACACGGCCGACACGCTGGCCCGTTTCCACGAGGAAGATCCCGGGCGGGAACTGTTCTTCCTGTTAGGGGCCGACATGCTCCGCGATCTGCCCCGCTGGCGGGATCCGGCGCGGATCTGCGCGCTGGCCCTGGTGGTCGCGGTACGGCGGTCGGGCCAAGGGCCGCCCAACCTCGACGCCCTAGCCGGCCTGGCCTCCCCCGAGCGGCTCGACGAGATCCGTCGCCACCAGGTTGAAATGCCTGAAATGGCACTCAGCGGCACCGATCTCCGCCGCCGTGTGGCCGCCGGCCAGAGCATCCGCTATCGTACCCCCCGCGCCGTCGAGCAGTACATTCGGGCCCACGGGCTCTATTGCCATTAAACATGAATCTGCCTGGACTTGCAGCGATGTCTGGGCTATAATACGTATACAATACGTGTTAGGAGCCATGATGCAAAAGAAATTGACAATCACGATCGACGAACAAGTGTACGCCGGTCTGCACAATGTCGTCGGGCGGCGCCGCATCAGCCAGTTCATCGAGGGACTCGTGCGACCCCATGTCGTCCGTACCGACCTGGACGACGCATACCGTGAGATGGCCCTGGACGAATCGCGCGAAGGCGAGGCGCTGGAGTGGGCCGAAGGCATGATCGGAGACGTGGGCAATGCAACGAGGTGAGGTCTGGTGGGTGAACTTCGATCCTGCCATCGGCGGCGAGATCCGCAAGCAGCGCCCAGCGGTGATCGTCAGCAATGACGCCTCCGACAGGCACTTGAACCGCGTTCAGGTCGTGCCGCTGACCACCAGCGTGGAACGCCTTTATCCCAGCGAGGCTTTCGTGACCCTGGTGGGAAAGCAAGCCAAAGCCCTTGCGGACCAGTTAACGACGGTGAGCAAGCTGCGACTGAGCAAGCTGGCGGGCCGCCTCTCTCGCGCGGAGATGGAGCAGGTCGAAAAGGCCATCAGGACGCAGTTGGCACTCTCTTGAGTTCTCAGGACTTCAAGGCGATCATCAGTCCTGCGAGGACGACGCCCACCAGCAGGCCGGCGCCGATCAGAATCCAGGCCCAGGCGGGGGGTGTTTTCCGGTGTGGCCGGCGGGATGGGGAGCGCGGCTGCTGGGTTGGATGGCCAGGCTGCTGGGTCGGATGGCCGGGCTGCTGGGTTGGATGGCCCGGTTGCGAGTCCTTGGCCGGGCTGAAGGAACGAAATGCGCCCAACCCCAACAGTTCCTCCAGGGGATCTGGATAATCCCGGCCGAAGTTCTCCTCCAACGGCTTGGCTACGGGCAGAACCTTGCCACGTATTCTCACACCCGAGCCCCCAGCCGCCTCGCGCATCGCGCGGGGCGTCTGCGGGGACACGCCTTTAACCGTCGCCCGGTTCAGGTCGTCGAGGGTGTCGCCCACGGCGGGGCGGTCTTGCGCGGGCGCGTCGAGTTGCTGCGGGAGCCCGGGAGAGTCACGGCGGTGAGCTGGGGCGGGGTCCTGGGGGGGCCGCCGTGGGCTGGGTGCGGCCCCCGCGGCTGACGCGCGGGCCGCCGCCATCAGCCGGCCCGACGAGCCCGGCCCGCCGCCGAGCAAGGCCCCTTGCGGCAAATGCCCGTTGCCCTCCAGCCATTCCGCCAGGGCTGCGGCGACGTCCCGGGCCGATTGGTAGCGGTCGTCGGGCCGCTTGGCCATCATCCGCGTACAGATCTCCAGCAGCCCGGCCGGGGCGTCCGGCCGATCCTTCAAGATGCCCGGCGGCGGCTCCTTCTGGTGGGCCATCAGCCGTTGCGGCAGCGTCCCGTCGGGGAACGGGGGATGTCCGGTCAGCAAGTAGTAGAAGGCACAGCCCAGGCTGTAGATGTCGGCCCGGGCGTCCACCCCGTGGCTGTCGATGGCCTGTTCCGGGGCGAGGTAGTCGGCGGTTCCCAGGACGTTTTCGTCGTATTGGACGGTGAGCGAGGCGCGGTCTTCGCCGGTGAACCGCGCCAGCCCCAGGTCGAGGATTTTGACCACGTTGTGCGAATCGACCAGGAGGTTGGCCGGCTTGACGTCGCGGTGGATCAGCCCGGCCTGGTGGGCGTGGGCCAGCCCATCGGCCGCCTGGCGGACATAGTCGGCGGCCTGCGGGTAATCCAACGGCCCCTGGCACTTGACCATCTGCTGCAGGTCCTGGCCCTCGACGTACTCCATGACCAGGAAGTGCACGTCGCCGTCGTTGTCCACGTCGTAGGCGCGGACGATGTTGCGGTGGTCCAGGGCGGCGGCGGCTTGGGCCTCGCGGTGGAAGCGGGCCAGGTACGAGGTATCGCTGACCCGGTGCTTCGGCAGGACTTTGATGGCCACCCGCCGCTGCATGAGCACGTGCTCAGCCAGGTAGACGCTGCTCATCCCCCCGGCCCCCAGCAGGCCCAGGAGCTTGTACTTCTTGAGGAAGAAACCGCGGTGGCGGCCATCCAGGATCTTTTCGGCCTGCCAGCGCGTCAAGAGGCCGGCTTCGACGAGGCTCTTGGCCAGCGCGTCGGCATCGCCGGCCCGCTCCGCCGCGACGTGCTGGAATTGGGCAACGGCAGCCTGGAGCTGGCCGGCGTCCACCAGGCCGCTGCGCTCGACGAGGTCGAGGAATGTATCGACGCTCAGCTTGGCCATGCCCGCTTTGATGAGATTCGAAAAAAGGACACGGTCCCCTTTTTCCCTTGGGCCGGGGGGGGCCCGGCTCCCCGTTTCCCCCCTCTGTCGGGCTAGTCCCCCCAAAATTCCATCATACCATGAAAGGGAAATAAAGACCAGCAGGGCACTTTATGAAATCGGCTCATTTGGCCCTTGCAAATCAGGCGGGAGATGCGAGAATAGAATCGTGTTGCGAGTTCATCGCTTTGGGCGACGATAATGTAATTGTACGCAGCATGAGCCCGATCCGCACCACCTTTTTCTGGTATTACTTTAGCCCCCGAGGTTTCGGGGTCGGAGGTGGTGTGTAGACGCACGACCAGAACCGACAGCAAACAAGCCCCGAGACCTCCACGGTTCTCGGGGCTTTTTTTTTGCCTGCCGGAACCGGGGTGAAAAAGCGGCGGCTGGTGCTCGTCTGCCGGAAATGGACTGAAGAGGAGGTTTTCCATGATTGTCGTGATGAAGAAAGGCGCCAGCCAAGAGGAGATCGAACACATGATCCGGCGAGTCGAGCAGTTGGGGCTGCGAGCCCATCCGATCTTTGGCACGGAGCGGACCGTGGTCGCAGCCATCGGTGAGAAGCGGGGCGATCTGCGGCAATCGCTGGAGAGCGGGCCGGGCGTGGCCGAGGTCGTGCCCATCCTCGCCCCCTACAAGGTCGCCAGCCGCGAGGTCAAGGCCGAGCCGACCGTGGTCCGCGCCGGCAGCCTGGCGGTGGGCAACAGCCACGTGGGCATGATCGCCGGCCCCTGCTCGGTGGAAAGCCACCAGCAAACGCTGGCCACCGCCCGCGCCGTCCGGGCCGCCGGCGGCAGCGCCCTGCGGGGCGGGGCGTTCAAGCCGCGGACCAGCCCGTACAGCTTCCAAGGCCTGAAGGAAGAGGGGCTCCGCATCCTGGCCGACGCCCGGGCCGAGACCGGCTTGGCGGTGGTCACCGAAGTCGTCTCCGAGCAAGACGTGGCCCTGGTGGCCCGCTACGCCGACGTCCTGCAAATCGGCGCCCGCAACATGCAGAACTACCGGCTCCTGGAGGCGGTCGGCGCGGCGGGCAAGCCGGTGCTCTTGAAGCGCGGTCCCAGCGCCACTTTGGACGAGCTGCTGCTGGCGGCCGAGTACGTGCTGAATGCCGGCAATCCGCAGGTCATGCTGTGCGAGCGCGGCATCCGCACCTTCGAGAGCCACACCCGCTACACGCTCTCGCTGGCCTCGGTCCCCTGGCTGCACGAGCGGACGCACCTGCCGGTGCTGGTCGATCCCAGCCACGGCACGGGCCACAGCCCGCTGGTGTCGCGCATGGCGGCCGCGGCCATCGCCGCCGGGGCCGACGGCCTGCTGGTCGAAGTCCATCCCGATCCCGAGACCGCCCTAAGCGACGGCTACCAGTCGCTCACCTTCCGGCAGTTCGAGGAGCTGATGGCGCTGTGCCGCCGGGTTGCGGCCGCCGTCGGCCGCCAGCTCGCACCGAGCGAGCTGGGCTAAACCTACCGCGGTTGCCGCGGCGCTCGGCAGGTCTCCACGCACCTGGGCGGGGGACCGTGGACCATCCCCTCCCGCGGCACGAACTTGAACACGTCCAGGTAATCGACCGTCTGCGTCTGCCGCTCGGTCTTGTCGTAGGCCGGCATGGGGTACTGGTCGCGGGCCGTCAGCACGTACTGCGACTGCATCTGCTCCAGCCACGCCTCCAGGGACCGGCTGTCCCGTTGCTCGTTCGACGAGCGGTACCACACGCATCGCAGCGGCCACTGGGCCGAGACCCGATCCCAGTCGGGCTCCTCTCCCCGAGTATGGCGCGGGGAGTAGATACGCTGGTTGCACAAATACAGCGACACCCAACCGCTCTTCGCAACGCGCGGCGAGAGATTCGCCAGGAAATCCGACTTCAGGCACACCAGCTCGCAGTCGTGGCCCACGTCGAGCCAGAACCAGCGGGCGAACGCCCGCGACCGCAGCATCGCCGGCGTGTGATAGGGGTGGGCCAGGTCGCGGAGCACGATCCCGGCGGCCAGGGCCAGGATTGCCGCCAGCAGGATGCCGAGCGTGCGATGTTGCCGGGGCAACCACCGCGCCGGCGGCCAGCGCGGTGCACGGATGGCCCCGGCGGAGGAGAGTGCCGGCCGGCGGGCGGCCGCCCGAGCCAGCAACTCGGCTACACCCAGGCCCACCAGCGTCGAAAACACCGACCCCAGGTAAAGGCCCATCCGCGGGTGGCCGCCGTAGGGGAAGCGGTGCAAGGCCGCGGCCGCGAAGTTCAGTCCCAACGGGGCCAAGAACAACAGCGTCAGCAGTCCTTGGCGGCGGCGGGCCAGAGCCGCCAGGCCGGCCACACAGCAGGCCAGCGAGAGCGTGCTGCCCCCGTGCGGTCCCCCGAACGGATAAGCCAACATCCCACCCGCATGTGTCGAGAAGAACCAGCCGATCATCTGCAACGGGTGCGTCACGGGCGGAAATGTAAAGCTCCAGTAGTCGACCATGTCCCGCTGGTTAGCCTCGCCCACCGCCGTGCGACTCACGAGTAGAACCGCCGCGAAACTGGCCAGCAGCACCAAGTTGAAGGCGACCCACGGCCGCCAGCCCCGGCCCTGCGAAGTCCAGAGCACCCGCGCCACGACCAGACTGGTCGCCCCCGCCACGAAGACGGCCGGGTACGAGAAACCGACCGCCGGCCCCACCAGGCCCGCCAACGCCCACAGCCACCGGCGCTGTCCGGGGCGCCGCAGCCACTCGATCGCCAGTCCGAGCATCACCAGCCCCACGAGCAGATCCGAGCTGTACGGCTTGGCCTCGCCCGTGTAGCGGACCATCGGATAGCCCACTGCAAAGACCCCGACCACCAGCACCAGGGCCGTGCCGCGGAGCAGCCGCCCCGCGACGTGCCGGAACAGCGGCACGCTGATCATCGCGCACAAGAAAGGAATCAACCGAAGGGTGTATTCCGTGAACCCCAACCCCTTGAGCACGGTCAACTGGCACCACAAGAATAGCGGCGGGCAGACCTGAAGGTTGCCCAACGGCTGAAGGAGGCCCAGGTAACCCCGGTCGAGATAGTTGGCGGACAACTGGGCCTCGTCCTCCCAGAGCGGAAACCGCAGCAGGTAGCGGACCAGCCGCACTGCCAGTCCGACCGCGATAAAGGTCCAAAGCCACCACGCTTCGGCCCGGGGGGAGAGCGGGTCGCTTCCCGCCGCGAAGATTTCCAGCGGCAGCCGCAGGACTGCCGCCGGTTCGCCCGGGCGCGGGGAGACGTGCTCCCGGCGCGGGGGCAGCGGCGGCTGCGGTGCTGGGTCAGGACAATCGGTTTGGGACATGCTTGCTTACGGCAATCGCAACTTGTCATCGCGCCGCGCGGTCAACGCGCATGGTCGCCCGGGCCGTGGAGCGAACTTGAAGACCTCGATGTAGTCGACCGTCGTCACCGTGCGATCCCATTTCTCGTAAATGAGGAAGGGGTAACAGTCGTGGGCCACCAGCTCGAAGCGGGCTTGCATCCCCTCCAGCCAATGCTCCACGGCGCGGGGGTCCGCGGCGGGCGAGCGACGCTCCTCCTCGGCGGATCGGTAGACGGCGCAGCGCAGCGGGCACGCGGCGGAGATCCGATCCCAGCGGGGCGGCTCGCCCCGCGCGTGCCGTGGCGAGTAGATCCGCTGGTTGCAGCAGTATAAGCAGGACCAGCCGGTCTGCGGCTTGCCCGGCGCAAGGTCCACGTGGAAGTCGGTTTCCAGCGAGGCCCGCTCGCCCTGTTCGGGCAGGTCGGACCAGAACCAGCGGGCGAATTCCCGGGCCCGCAGGGTCGTTCCCGACTTGTACGGCTTGACCAGATCGCGCAGCAGCGTGCCCGCGGCCAGGGCGGCCAGCAGCAGAAACACGGGCGTTCCGGCGGCGACCATGCGAAGCACGGTCGTGGGCGGCCTTCCGCCCTCAGCCTTCCACCCCCCGGCCGCGAACCACGCCAGGCCGCTGCTCAGACCGAGGCTGATGAGGGTACAGAAGGTCGGGGCCAGAAAGAGCGTCATCCGCGCGTGCCCGCCGTAGGGAAAGCGGTGCAGCGCCGCGGCCGCGAAGTTCAGTGCCAGCGGGGCCAGCAGCAGGGCCAAGAGCAGCCCTTGCCGCCTCCGCGCCAGCACCACCACGCCCACCGCCGCGCAGAGGAAAGAGAAGGTGCTGCCCCAGTGCGGACCGCCCACCGGATACCCGAGCATGCCTCCCGCGTGGATGCTGAAGAACCAGCCGATCAGGCGGAGCGGGTGGGTCAAGGGCGGGAAGCTGTCGGCCCAATGGATGGTCTCCATGGTCTGCCGATTCAACTCGCCCACGGCCCGGCTACTGACGATCACGAGGCAGACAACGCTCGCCGCCAGGACGAGGTTGTAGACCAGCCACGCACAAAGGCACGAACGCAGGGGCGGGGAGTCGTCGCGCCGGTTCCCCGGAAACGACTCCCGACCCCTTTCACTCCTCCACAGCACGTAGCCGGTGACGAGGCTGATCCCGCCGGCCAGGAACATGGCGGGGAAGGAGTATCCGACGGCCGGCCCGACCACCGCCGCCAGGACCCACAACCAGCGGCTCTGGCCCGGCCGCCGCAGCCATTCCACCGCCAGTGCCAGCATGGCCAGCGCCAAGAGCAGATCGCAGCCGTAGGGTTTCGCTTCGGCAGCGTAGCGCGTCATGGGGAAGCTTACCGCGAATATGCCGACCGCCAGGACCAACGCGACCCCGCTGAGCAATCGCCCCGCCACGTGGCGAAACAACACCAGACTCGCCATGCCGCACAGGAAAGGGACGAGGCGGAGCGCCCATTCCGTGAATCCCAGCAACTTGACGACTGTCAACTGGCCCCAGAGAAACAAGGGGGGCGCCACTTGGCAGTAGTGCAACGGCTGGAGCAGCTCGCGGTATCCCCGGTCCACGAAATTCGCCGCCAGCATGGCCTCGTCTTCCCACAACGGAAACCGCAGCAGGTACCGTGCCAGCCGCAGCGCCAGTCCGGCCGCCAGGAAGGTCCAAAGCCACCAGGCTTCGGCCCGCGGAGAAAGCCAGTTGCTTCCCGGCGGCAAGATTTCCAACGGCAGCCGCAGGGCTGCCGCGGCTTCGGCACGCGGGTTGGGGGAGACGGTTTGGGTCATCTGGGCCAGGGCCGGAAAGCCCACGATTCTGCTGGTTTGACTGATGGCGGGACCGGCCATCGGCGGAATCATAGCCGCGCCGCCGAATTCCCGGCAATAGCGGTTCGGCGCGGGCGCGTTGCGGCGTTGCGCCGCTGCATTGCACGCGCCCGCCAAACGGCTTGCAGGGCGGCTCACATAATCGGAGAATTCCTTGCATGGCCGCCGCGGGTTCCCAAGATGCCGGGGCGATGCCCAGGCCGGCGCGTTACCATCCGTTGGTTGTCGTCGTGACGGCGGCAGCCGCGGGGATCGCCGCGGACCGGGGGTGGCCGCTCCCGGCACCCGCCTGGTGGGGGGTGGCAGCGGCCGGGCTCGTCGCATGGCTCCTCTTCTGGCGACGCGGCTGGTCGGCCCCGGCCGCGATCGCGCTTCTGGCTGCCACCGCCGCTGTGGCCGCCTCTTGGCATCATTGCCGCTGGTACCTGTTCGCCGCGGACGATCTGGGCTGCTTCGCGCGGCCGATCCAGCGCCCCGTGGCGATCGAGGCTGTCGCGCTGCAAACGCCGCGGCCCGTCCCACGCCTAAGCCCCAATCCGCTGGAGATCCAGCGCGGCGAGCAAGTGCGGCTGGAGATCGAGCTGGTTGGCATCCGCGACGGCCAGGACTGGCGGCCGGCATCTGGTCGGGCGGAGATGGTCGTCGACGGCGCCGTGCCGGACGTGCGGGCGTGCGACCGGCTACGGGTTTTTGCCCGGCTGGCAAGCCCCCCGCAGCCCATGAACCCAGGCCAGTTCGATGCTTCGGCCCATTGGCGGGCACTGCGAATCCTCGGCCACCTCCAAGTGAAACACCCCGCGTGCGTCAGCCTCCTGGCCTGCGGCAACCCTTGCAGCCCACGCAGGCTCCTGGAACAAACGCGGATGCGCGGCAACGCGCTTCTTCAGCAATACCTTGGCGACCGTCATTCCGCACTGGCGAGCACGATCTTGTTGGGGCTCCGCGAAACGCTGGATCCCGAGATCAAAGAGGAGTACATGGAAACCGGTGCGGTCCACCTGTTGGTGGTGGCCGGCCTGCACCTGGGGATCCTCGCCGGGGCCGTGCTGCTGGTGCTGCGGCGGATGCCCATCCCGCGCGGCGCGGCCCTGGCGGGGGTGGCCCTGTTCACCGTGCTCTACGCGCTGCTGGTCGATGCTCAGCCGCCCGTGCTGCGGGCCACGATCCTGATGCTGTGCCTCTGCGGATCGCTCTATATCGACCGCCGGCGATTCGGTTTCAACTCGCTGGCGGCCGCCGGGCTGCTGGTACTGGCGCTGAACCCGGCCGACCTGTTCCGCATTGGGGCGCAACTCTCGTTTCTGTGCGTGGCCGGCTTGATGGCGCTTGCCCCAATGTGGCAATACACGTCGGCCGACCGGGACCCGATCGATCGGCTGCTTTCGCAGAACCGGGGCTGGGTTGCAAAGAAGGCGTGGCGAGCGGGACGCGCCGCCCGCCACTTGACGCTGGTGAGCGGCGTCATCTGGCTGGTCACGGCTCCGCTGGTGATGGCCCGTTTCCACCTCCTCAGCCCGGTGGCCGTGCTGCTGAATACCATAGCGTGGATCCCGATGGCGCTCGCGCTGCTGGGCGGTTTCGGGCTGTTGGTGCTGGACACGCTGCTGCCCCCGTTGGCCCCCGTGTGTGCCGTGGTGTGCAAGCTGGGTCTGATGATTGTGGACTCTCTGGTGAGTCTTGCGCGGTGGTTTCCCTGGGGGCATTTCTGGGTGCCGGGGCCACCCGACTGGTGGCTGTGGGGTTTCTACGGGGGCTTGGGCCTGTTGGCGGCCTTCCCCCGCTGCAGGCCGCCGCGACGCTGGTTCGTGGCGATGCTGGCGGTATGGGCGGGCGTAGGCTTCTCGGCCGCGTTGCTCCGCGCCGACCGCCAACACCTGCGTTGCACGTTCGTCCACGTCGGCCATGGCGAGGCCATCGTGCTGGAGCTGCCCTGCGGAAAGAACCTGCTTTACGATGCGGGCGAGTTCGGCGCTCCGCGGGCCGCCACCCAGTCGGTGGCCGGCTTTCTTTGGTCGCGCGGCATCATGCACCTGGACTTCATCGTGCTGTCGCACGCCGATGCCGACCATTACAACGCTATCCCGGGGCTGCTGGATCGCTTTTCCGCCGGTGTGGTTTACGTGTCGCCGGTCATGTGGGAGGAGAAGAAATCGGGCGTGCAGTTTCTTCAGGACGCCATCCATAAGGCCGGAGTCCCCATCAAGGAGGTTTGGGCCGGCGATCGGCTGCCGGTCGGCCCCGGCTGCACCGCCGAGGTCCTGCACCCACCCAAACATGGGGTGTTGGGAACAGACAACGCCAACAGCGTGACGCTGCTGGTCGAGTACTCTGGCCATCGGATCCTGTTGACCGCGGACCTGGAATCCCCCGGCCTGGACGACGTGCTGGCGGAACCGCCGATACATTGCGACATCCTGCTGGTCCCGCACCACGGCAGCCGGCGGAGCAATCCCCAGGGGTTGGCGGCCTGGAGCACGCCGGCTTGTGCGGTCGTCAGCGGCAGCCATCGTTGGGACATCCGGCCCGTCGTAAAGGCCTACGAGGCGGTGAGCGGCAGGGGCCACGTCCTGCACACGGCCGACACGGGGGCCGTCACGGCGACCCTCGGGCCGCAAGGGGTAGACGTGGCGCCGTTTCGGGAGAAGTCGGAGCCGGCGGAGGACTTTGAAGATGAGGGACCCGAGGATCAAGATGCGAGTTAGGGGGCCGCTGGCGGCCTCGCGCGGGTCCCTCGGCTGGCCGCCGCCGGGCGGACCAAATTGCCGCAAACTATTCTAAATTAAAATGTTATAAAGCTGAGCGTTAGCGTGGTTATAGTCCGTTTAGCGGGCGGGCTTGCCCGCTGGCCCTGCCGTCGGGGGGCACGGCGGGCAAGCCCGCCGGCTAAACTATTTGGACATCGCGCCGTAGTGCTAACCCCCGAGCTCTCGTCCTGCGGCATCGATCCTCCTTCTTTTTTTCTTTCCCTTGCCCCCAACCGCCATTGCAAAACAATGTAGAGGCGGTAAACTGAGAGCTTCAGTAGTTGATTTCAAGTACGTAGGAAGAGTCCCACGAAACACGGTAGGAGGATGGTGCTTCGCCCGAAGAGTATGGCGAGTTAACCCCGGTGGAGCAGTCGCGCGGCAGATGACCATTACGAAAGAGCGGAAGACAGAATTGATCGGGAAGTTCCGGCGGAAGCAGGAAGATACCGGCTCGCCGGAAGTACAAGTCGCCCTTCTGACGTCGCGGATCAACGGGCTGACCGAGCACCTGCGCGAGCACAAGAAGGATTATGCGTGCCGGCGGGGTCTGCTCATGCTGGTTGGCCGGCGGCGGCGGCTGTTGGATTATCTCAAGAAGATCGATCCCCAGCGTTACCTCGACATCATTCGGCATCTCGAGCTCCGCAAGTAGTCGGGGCGGTCTGGACCGGGCGAGCTTTGTGAGGCCGTGCCGGCCCGGCGTTGCCCTTCCGGAGGGTGGATTCCAAATCCCACCCGAGGACGGCAGCGGGTTGGCGGCGCACCCCATCCGGCCGAGAGGCTGCACCGTGTTCCTGTAGGGACCTTCCGCTGGAAGGAAGGTAGGAAAAAATTGAAAGTACGTGTCGAGCGCAAAATTGGAGCGGGTGTTCTGGCAATCGAGACCGGCGAGTTGGCCAAGCAGGCTGCCGGGAGTTGTCTGGTGCAGTACGGCGAGACCGTCGTGTTGGCGGCCGCCGCGAGCGGTCCGCCGCGGCTGGGTGATTTCTTCCCGCTGACGTGCGATTATCGCGAGCGGGTGGCAGCCGCCGGGAAGTTCCCCGGCGGATTCCTGAAGCGCGAGGGGCGCCCGACCGTCAAGGAGACCCTCACCGCGCGGCTCATGGATCGCCCGATCCGGCCGCAGTTCCCCGACGGATACCAGGACGAAATCCAGATTCAGAGCTTCGTGCTGGCCTCCGACCGGCAGAACGACGGCGACGTGCTGGCGGTGAACGGGGCGTCGGCCTCGCTGGTGCTCTCCCCGCTGCCGTTTCAGGGGCCGTTGGGGGCCGTGCGGCTGGGCTACATCAACGGCCAGCTCGTGCCCTTTCCCACGCACGACGCGCTGGAGGAGAGCGACCTGGACCTGATCGTCGCGGGCACGAAAGACGCCGTATTGATGATCGAGGGCTTCGCCCGCGAGATTCCGGAAAGCCTGATGATCGAAGCCATCCTCAAGGCCCACGAGCACGTCCGCGAGATTTGCGCGATGCAAGAGGAATTGGCCGCCAAGGCGGGCGCGGTCAAAGTCGCGTACGTTCCGCCGCCGCCCGATCCGCTGCTGGACACGCTGCGGCAGAAGTACTTCGCCGAGCTGACGCAGGCGAAGCGCACGGAAGGCAAGTTGGCCCGCGCCGAGGCGGTGGCGGCGCTCGAAGCGCGTGCGCTGGCCGAAGCGATCCCCGATCCGCAGGCGGCCGACGCCGTGACGCCCGAGCGTTTCCGCGCCGCGTGGCACCACCTGGAGCGGCAGGCCGTCCGCCAATCGATCCTCGGCGGCACCCGGCCCGACGGCCGCGACGGCAAGACGCTGCGGTCGATCACCTGCGCGATCGACGTGTTGCCGCGGGTACACGGCTCCGCCCTGTTCCAGCGCGGCGAGACCCAGGCCCTGGTGACCGTGACGCTGGGCACGGGGCGGGACGAGCAGCGCGTGGACGGGCTGGTCGAGGAATACTCGCAGAAGTTCATGCTGCACTATTACTTCCCCTCGTTTTCGGTGGGCGAGGTGCGGCCGATCCGCGGTCCGGGACGGCGGGAGATCGGCCACGGCGCCCTGGCCGAACGTAGCGTCAAGCCCGTCCTGCCCCAGCCTGAGGACTTCCCCTACACCATCCGCATCATTTCCGACATCCTCGAGTCCAACGGCTCCAGCTCGATGGCCAGCGTGTGCGCGGCGACGCTGGGCTTGATGGCCGCCGGCGTGCCCATCAGCAATCCCGTGGCCGGCATCTCCATCGGACTGGTGCAAGAGCAGGACCGCTGGACCCTGCTGACCGACATCATTGGCGACGAAGACCACTTCGGCGACATGGACTTCAAGGTGGCGGGCACGCAGAACGGCGTGACGGGCATCCAGTTGGACCTGAAGACGCACGGCATCAGCGAAGAGATCGTTCGCGCGACGCTAATGCAGGCCCGCGAGGCGCGCATCGAGATTCTCCGCAAGATGCTCACGACGATCTCGCGGCCGCGGCCGGAGATCTCGGTCTGGGCCCCGCGGCTCTTGCGGACGCACATCGACCCGGAGAAGATCGGCCTGTTGATCGGCCCGGGCGGCAAGATGATCCGCTCGATCCAGGAGGCCACCGGGGCGTCGATCGAGGTCGAGGACGACGGCACGGTCACGGTGGCCAGCACCGCGATGGAAGGCGCCGAAGAGGCCATGCGCCGCATCGAGGCCCTCACCGCCAGCGTCGAGCTGGGCAAGATCTACCAGGGCCGCGTGATCAGCATCAAGGACTTCGGCGCCTTCATCGAGATCCTGCCCGGCAAGGACGGGCTATGCCATATCAGCGAGTTGGCCGAGGGCTACGTGTCCAGCGTGGGCGACGTGTGCAAGATCGGCGACGAGCTCGAGGTCAAGGTGATCGCCATCGACGACCAGGATCGAGTCAAGCTCAGCCGCAAGGCGGCGTTGCGGGAGCAGCAGGGACTGCCGCCGCTGGCCGAGAGCCCGCGGCCGCCCCGCCGCGGCGGCAACGGCGCCCGCTCCCGGGAGCGCGAGCGGTAACATCGGAGAAATCCGAAATCCGAAGCACCAAGGCCCAAACAAGTTCGAATCATCAGAATCCAAATGACCGAAACTTTGGCGTTTGAGGCATTGGGATTTTGGATTTGTTTGGGATTTGGAGTTTGGGTCTTGGGCTTTACCTGACCCGCCATGGCCGACCCCCCTACCCCGCCCGACGTCCAGCAGAAGCTGCGCGATCAGGTCACCGAGATCGCGCGGTTGGCCGGGGCGCTGGCCCACGAGATCAAGAACCCGCTATCGACCATCCGGCTGAACATGGACCTGCTGGCGGAGGACTTCCGCCAGAGCGATTCGCCCCGCGACCGCCGCACGATGCGGAGAATCGAGCTGGTCGAGCGGGAGTGCCAGCGGCTGGGCGACCTGCTGGACGATTTCCTCAAATTCGCCGGGGTCCGCCGGCTGCGGCTGGAGCCGAGCGACCTGAACGCCCAGGTCACGCAGGTGCTGGACTTCTTCCGGCCCAAGGCGCAGGAAAGCCGCATCGAGGTGGTCGATTACCTCTCCAGCGACCTGCCCACGGTGCTCTTGGACCGCGAGGCGTTCCACGGGGTGCTGTTGAACCTGGTGCTGAACGCCCAGCAGGCCATGCCCGACGGCGGCCAGCTCGTCGTGCGGACCTATCACGCCCCGCACGGCGTGGCGCTGGATCTGATCGACACGGGTTGCGGGATGGACGAGGATACCCGCCTCCACGCGTTCGAGGCCTTCTTTTCGACGAAGCGGGACGGCACGGGGCTGGGTCTGCCCACCGCGCGGAGGATCATTGAGGCCCACGGGGGGGAAATCTCGCTGCAGAGCGAGGCGGGCCGCGGCACCCGCTGCACGATCTCTCTGCCCGTGCCCGCCCGCCTGTCGGGGTGAGGAACGAGTACGTTTTGCTCAGGCAATCCGGGGCCTCACGGCCCCGGCTCGGCCTCACGGCCCGGGCTCGCTGTTTTTCTGCAACCGACGGGCAGCCTCACGGCTCGACCGCGTACCCATAGCGCTTGAAGAACGCCCCCCAGCGGCGGGCGATCTCGGCGCGGGTTTCGGCGGAGATCGTGTAGCGGTTGGTCTGGTAGTCGGCCTTCTCGGCGAAATAGGCCGCCACGGCGGGTCGCACGCGCTCGAACTCCCCCAGCCCGAGCCGGCCGTATACCTGCTCCATCTGCCCGACCGGATCGGCCACGAGGTCCTCGTAGCGGACTTCGCAGAATTGGCCCGCGGGGATGAGCGAACGGTCGCGCTCGAAGACCTCGTACATCCGCTGGAAGGTGCGAAAGACGTACTCGGGCAGGCCCTCGTACCTGGGCACCTGGAGCCCCTCGTTGCGATACAGCCGCTTCCAGAGGTTGACGGTCGATGGAAAGATCACGTAAGGATTACGGACGATGTGTACGAACCGCGCCTTGGGAAACAGCTCCAGGAGGATGCGAATGCGGAACATGTGCGGGGGCGATTTCACCACGATCCGCCGCATGGTGCGGACCGTCAGGCACTTGAGAAACCAGACAAGCCCCCGTTGCCAGCGCGCCCGCACAGTCGGCGAAACCCGTTCCAGCTCGAAATATTCCTGGTCCTGCGGCGGGCGGTTGGAAAACGGGATCGTCAGGTACGGCGACCGCAGGCCCATGTTGCACAGGGCGAATTCGTCCTCCTGCGGGCAGTCCCATCCGGCCGCCATGTTGTCCATCGGCCGCTGCTTCGGCAGGATCAGCGACAGGATCGGCCGCCAGAACCAGGCGGACACGAGGAAGTGGTTCGGCGCGAAGCAGTCGTAGGTGTTCGGATACGTGGTCCGCGGGTCCAGGACCAACAGCTCGTGCAACAACGTGGTGCCGGAACGCCAGTGGCCGATGACGAAAATCGGGTCCTCGGTCAACCGCGTCCTGGCGACCCGCCGTCCCCACAGAATCTGCTGGAGGAGCCACAAGAGCGAGTTCACCAGGCTGGCCAGGCCGACGCCCGCCGCCATGGCCAGTCGCCGCGGAGCGATCTGGAAGCGGTTCCGCACCAGCAGCCGCAGGTAGCCTGGGGCAGCCATCCCATACCAGAAACGGGGGTACCACCAATGGTCCCCATAGCCGCCAATCTGCTCGACTGGGTTGGGAGCGGCGGTTGCGGAAGCAGCCAAGGCGGGGGAGCTGGACCCTGCGGCGGTAGTCATTGTCTTGCAAACCATCCGGGATAAGCCCCTTATCATACCAGCCGTGGCGGGCCAGGCAAGTTCGATGAGAGATCATGGGGGGCTGGGCCACCCAGTTTATGGGTCCGCCACACGGCCGGCACGTTCTCGCGACGCGTCGCGCCGCCTCTGGAGTGCCAGGCGACCAAGCGACTTTGCCTGCGGAGCGACATTGCCCCGGATTGGGAAATGCCGTATGCTACACGCCCTCAAACATCGAGGGCAAGGCACCCTCAGGCCGCTTGCGGCTGCGCACAGCACGGACGCTGGAGAAAGTGGGAGGGACGCAGGCATGGAAGCTCGTCTGATCCGCGCCGCCGCGCTGGCGGCCGTGCTGCTGGCGTCGATGGGCGCCCGATATCCCAGCGCCAATTTCATCGTCGAGACCGCCGACGGGAAGCTCGCCGCCCAAATCGCCCAGGCCGCCGAGCAATACCGCCACGATCTGGCGGTCGAGTGGCTGGGGCAGGCGATGCCCAATTGGGCGCAACCTTGCTTGATGACGGTCCGCGCCGGCCCGGGCCTGGGGGCCGGCGGCGCGACGACCTTCGTCTTCGATCGTGGCGAGGTGTTCGGCTGGCGGATGACCATCCAGGGGTCGGTCGAGCGGATTTTCGACTCGGTGCTGCCGCACGAAATCACGCACACGATCTACGCCAGCCATTTCCGCCGGCCGCTGCCGCGCTGGGCCGACGAGGGCGGCGCCACCAGCGTCGAGCATTTCAGCGAGAAGCAGAAGCACCGCACGATGCTCGTCGAGTTCTTGCGCACCGGCCGCGGCATCGCCTTCAACCAGATGTTCTCGATGACCGAGTACCCGGCCGACGTCATGCCGCTTTACGCGCAGGCGTATGCCCTTTCCGAATACCTGATTCTGCACGGGGGCCGGCGGAAGTACGTAGAGTTTCTGGGCGAGGGCCTGCGCGACGGCCAGTGGGCGGCCGCGCTGGCGCACCATTACGGCATCGCCGACCTGACGACGCTGCAAAACACGTGGGTGAGCTGGGTGGCCCAGGGTTTTCCGAAACCGAGGCCCCAGCCTCCGGTTGCGGCGGTGGCCGCGGCAGCCGGCACGGCTGCGCAGGTGGCGTACCCCGCGAAGCAGGGTCGCCCCGAGCCGAACCTGATCTACCGCATCCGCGACCCGCGGGCGGGTACCCCGGGGCCGGCCGGCGATGCGAAACCACCGGCGGCGGTGGCCGCAGCGGCGCAGGTGTTGCCGGCGGATGGCTGGCAGCCGGCCGGCGCTCTGAAGCCGCCAGCGGCTGCGGCCGCAACGGAACAGGTCGCTCGGCCGCAATTGATGGAGCCGTCGCGGCAGATCATTCTGGAGTGGAACCAGCAGTAGCGCGTGTGCCGCCGGCTTCGCCAGCGTAGCGCCGGGCGACCACGGCGCCCATGCTGCGCAGGTGCCCCGCGGTGCCCCGGCCGCGCAACTCGTCCTTTACCGCCTCTCCCATGGCTGGGCCACCTCCTGGGCCATGACGAGCCAGTAGAGGACGAAGTGGAAGAAGACGGGGGCGGCGAAGCAAATCGAGTCGATGCGGTCCAAGAGGCCGCCGTGGCCTTCCACCAGGGTGCCATAATCGCGGACCCCGCGGTCGCGCTTGATGGCCGACAGCGTCAGCCCGCCGGCAAACGCCATCAGCGAGATCACCAGCGACATCGCGGCCGACATGGCGACGGCCATTTGCCAGGAGTTGGGGTAGAAGGGCGTGGCCCACCAGAGCATGGCTCCCACCAGCGTCACGCTGGCCGTGCCCCCCAACAACCCCTCCCAGGTCTTGGTGGGGTGGATGGCCGGCGCAATCACGTGCCGGCTGGGGATCTGCGCCCAGGCGTACTGCAAGGCGTCGCTGAGTTGCACCATCAGCACGAAGAAGAACAGCAGGCGGACCTTGGCGGCGGGGTCCGGGCTGGCGCCGGGCTCCGCGGCGGGCAGCTCCAGCGTCAGCAGCGCGGGCGCGTAACTCAGGCAGTAGACGCAGATCAACAGCCCGGCCTGGATCTTCGCCGTCCGCTCCAGGAAGCGCTTGAAATCGCCGGCCATCGCGATCAGCGCCGGAATCGCCAAGAGCGCATACACCGGGATCAGGATACTGTAGAGCGGATATTTTCCCATCCCCACCAGCACGAATTGCAGCGGGGTGATGACGAAGAAGACCAGGAACAGGGTGCGGTGATCGCCCGGCCGGGTGGGGGTCAGCGTGATGAACTCGCGCAAGGCCCAAAAAGCCATCAGCCCGAACAGCACGACCGTGGCGGTCTGCCCGATAAAGAAAGCGGCCGCCAGGATCGAGCACATCGCCCACCAAGCGCGGACCCGCAGGCGGAAGGTCTCCAGGATGGCCGGGCTGATGCCGCTGTCGGCGCGGTGCCGCAGCGCATGGACGATGACGGTGGCCACGGCGAGCAAGATCAGCACGCCGCCCACCAGTCCCAACGTCAATTTCAGCGTTCTCGGCTCCAGGGCGCTGGTCATGGTCCTCAGTCCATCTCCTTCAGCCGCCGCACGGCCTCGCGGGTGCGGTGCAGGAACTCGTGCTTCGGCTCGCCGGCCTCCAGCCACATGGGCGGGCCGAAACTGATGCAGCTCAACAGCGGCACCGGCAGCACCTGCCCGCGCGGCAGGATGCGGTTCATGTTGTCGATGTGCACGGGGATCAGCTCCAGGTCCGGCCGCTTCTTGGCCAGGTAGAACAGTCCGCTCTTGAACTCGCCGATCTCCGGTCCGTCGCTGCGGCCTCCCTCGGGAAACACGATGAGCGAATAGTAGTTGCCGATCTCGCGGATCATCGCGTCCACCGGGCTGTGGTGGACCTTGATCTGCGTGCGATCGATCAACAGCGCGTTGAACACCTCGGTTGCCAGGTAGCGGCGGATGCGGCCCTTGCTCCAGTAGTCCTTGGCGGCGACCGGCCGGGTCAACTCCCGCACCACGCGGGGTAACGCCGACCAGACCACAATCGCGTCCAAGTGGCTGGTGTGATTGGCGAAATAGACCCGCTGGCAGGTGTCCGGCTGCGAATCGATCCAGCGCACGCTGGCGCCGCTGAGGAGCCGGGCCACCGCGGCCAAACAGTTCCTCGTCAGCAGAATCGTATCCATGCTCTGGGGCGCCTCCGCGCAGCGTAATCCTAACGCGGCGGGCGGTCCCAGCCAAGCCCCACCTGGTCCGGGGCCGCGGGGGGGGAAAGCGGCTGCCGGCCCGCGGTGCCGCCGGCCGCCTTGGCCGCGTAGATCCCCGCCAACAAGTCCTGATAGCCGGCCACCATGCGGTCCAGGGACCAGCGGGCCAGCACGTGCCGGCGGCCGGCGCGGCCCATCGCCGCCCCCCGATCCCGCCGGCCCAGCAACTCGACGATCCGCCGCGCCAGGGGGTCCGCCGTGCCGGGCGGGAGCAAGTAACCGGTCCGGCCGTCCAGCACCGCCTCCTCCACCGACCCCACCCGCGTAGCCACCACCGGCTTGCCCGATGCCATCGCCTCCAGCAGCGACACGGGACTGGCCTCGATGTGCGAGGTCAATACGGCAACGTCGATGAGCCGGAGCAGCTCGGGCACGTCGGCCCGCATGCCCAGAAAGCGGACCACGCCGGCCAAGCCCAATTGCCGGGCCAGCGCTTCCAGTCCGGGCCGCTCGGGACCGTCGCCGACCACCAGGAACCGCGTTTGAGGCAGTTCACGGTGGACCAGCGCGGCCGCGCGGAGAAACAACGGGTGGTTCTTTTCCGCGCGCAGGGCCGCGACGATCCCTACCACCGGCGCGCCCGCCGCCAGCCCCAGCGCTTCGCCCAGTGCCCGGCTGGGCGGCCGCGGGCAAAACCGCCGCAAGTCGACCCCGTTGGGAATCACGCGGACCTTCGCGGCCGGGCAGCCCTCGTGCTCGGCCAGCCAGCGGCCCTGCGCCTCGGCCACGGCAATAAAGGCGTCGGTGATCGGGGCCAAGCGGCGATTCAGCCACTCCACGCGATCGGGATGCCCGGTGGTGTGCAGTGCCGAGGTGATCGCCGGCACGCCCGCCAGCCAACCGGCCAGCCGGCCCCAGAACATCTTGTCGCCGGCCCCAACCGTCACCACGGCGTCGATCCGCCGCCTGCGCATGAGCCGCACCAGCCGCCTGAGCACGCGAATATCCCACTTGCCGGCCAGCAAGCCGGCGTGGGCGGGCAGTTCGCTCGCCAGCGTCTCTCCCAACGGCCCGAGTTGCTTCAGACAGCACAGCTCCGGCGCAAACCGCTCGCGGTCGAGCCGCCGCAGCAACTCCACCGTCAACGTCTCCTGGCCGCCGACCGGCATGCTCGTCAGCACGAACAGGACCCGCAGCGGGCCGCGATCCTCCAGCGGCACGAGACGCTTACGGCGCAACATGGCTGGCCCTCCATCCCGCCGGCGGCTCCCAGGCGAATCGCGGCAGGTTTCGCTTGCGCGGGTCGCCGGTCACCCGGTTCTTCAGCCGGATCATCGAGGCATCCACCGCGATGCGCTGCAAGTGGAAGCCGTCCTGGCCGGGCAGATTGAAACCGCCGTAGGCCGAGCACGCCGCCTCGTAACCCGCCGCCGCGGCCAGGTCGAACGCCTGGCGGCTCAGGTTGGCCTGCTGGCCGAAGGGGAACGCGAAGTAGCGGATCGGACAACCCACCGCTGCCTGCAGCCTGTCCCGGGCGTCAACCAGTTCCAGGCGGAGCTGCCCGGGGTCGGTGATGCGCGCCAAGTCGGCGTGATTGTAGGAATGGGCGCCGAGCTGGACGCCGGCGGCGACCAGCGCCCGCAACTGCTCCGCCGTGTTCGCCGGGAAGCGGTGTCCGCACCCCACGTCATGCGCGAACGGCACGCCTTCCAACACGTTCCTGGCAGTCACGAAGTAGGTAAACGGGATCTGCTGGCCGAGCAGCAGCGGCAGGGCGTGCAGGCAGTTTTCCGCGTAGCCGTCGTCGAAAGTGATGCTCAGCGCGGGCCGGCGGTTGACGCCGCTGCGGATCCGCCGCTGCGTCTCGGCCAGCGAGATCAGCTCGAAATGCCGCCGCAGCCAACGGATCTGCCGTGCAAAGCCGCGGTTGGAGATGGTCCACGGGGTGGCGACGTCGTCGGCGGTCCGATGATAACACAAGACCGCCAGCGGCACGCGACCCTCGGCCCGTGCCCGCCGGACATTCCACCAGCGCAGCGGCAGCGTGGCTTGGTAGTAAAGGCTCAGGAGCACGGCTTTCCAGAGGGGCATGGAAGGGAAGGGATTAGGGATTGGGGATTGGAGATTGGGGATTGGAGATTGGGGATTGGGGAAAGCCCCGCGACTGCGTCGCGGGGTTGGCCGCTGGCGGTTTTGCAAGCACCCAATGTTTGACGCTCCGGCCGGCCGCCCAGAAATGCTGCCGCCAGCGGGCCAGGGCCCGATCGGGGACGACCCGCAGCGCCAGGCTCGGCCGCGGGGACGCCCGGAAGTGGGCCTTGTACGGCTCGTCGCCACGGAGGAAGTCCAAGGCCCGGCAGCCCTGTTCGATCGCACGGCGGAGCGTGGCTTGCATGATCAGCCGGCCCGGCTCCTCCTGCAACGCTTGCGGATCCACGCCCCCTTGGTACGCATACAGCACGCCGTTGCCGGCCAGTTGGTATTCGGCGGCTACGGGCCGGCCATCCAGCTCGAGCCAGTCGAGCCGGAGCTGTCCGCTCGAGAGCAGCCGCGGCATGACCTCCCGGTGGAACGCTGCAAACCGCGGCGAGGCGAAACAGCCGGGCTGTCCCAGCCAGCGGCGGCGCCGCTGGTGCAGGTCGATCAGGATCTCGATGGCCCGCGGCAACTCGTCCAGCCGTTGGACCGTGTGCAGCACGGCGCGGCCCCGCTCCCACACGTCCCGCTCCAGCCGGCGAAGCTGCTTGCGGTGGCTTTTGGAGAGCGTAGCCAAGTATTCTTCCCATGTTGCGGGCAGGTCGATCCGCCAGCAATTCACGCCCGGCAAGCGGCACACCAGGCAGCCGCGGTCGGCCAGGTGGCGGACGAGCTGGGTAATGGGGCGATCGAGGGCATCGACGCCCTCGATTGCCAGCAGGTCCCAACCGCGGCGGAGGGCGGAGCCTTGGCTCAGGTATTCTGCAAGGGCTACGGCAACCGAGTCTTCCAGCCCCGGCTGGCAGAGCACGCTCAAATAGTCGGAGTGGACTTCGGCGGAGCCGAGCCAGCGGAGGGCCCGTGCGTGCCAAGGCCGCCGATCGAGGTACCAAGGAGCCAGCCCGACGAGGCGGCCGCGGGGCTCCAGGACTCCCAGCACGGCCAGTCGCGAGCGGGACGGCCCGTTCGCTCGGCCGCCGTAGCAGCGCCACCACGAGGACATCCAAGCCCAAGAGCGAAACGGCACCCCGGCGGCAAGGCGGTCCCACGCCTCGGCGTAGGGCGCGAGGTCTTCCAGCGCAGAAAACTCCACAACTCGCATAATCAAGTGTTTCTCACAGTCCGCCGGATGCAAGTAAAGCCCGCGGACTGCCTCCGGGAGTTTTTCCGGAAGCGGGGGCGGGGTATGTTGTCCGGGCACCACGCGGCGATGTTTTTTGGCAACACGGCGGACGCCCGGTGGGCTAAACGTTCTTTGGCACCCGTTTTGCACCCACCCCATTCCCGACCGCTTTCGCACCCCGACGGAGAACCTGCCGATGAGCCGCATCCCGCAATCGACCTTCGCACCCCACGAAGCCGCCCACCTTCTGGCGACCTATTGGCGGCGATGGCTGGCCACAGCCGGCCTGGTAGCCGCAGCCGCGGGCCTCTACGCCTTCCTGAGCAAGCCTTCCTGGCAGGCCTCGCAGACCCTGATCCTCCGCAACGAGGCGACCAATCAGGATACGGGGCCGGGCAAGTTCGGCCGGAGCGAGGATCTCAAGAGCGTGCAAGAGACCCTGCTGGAGTTGGCCAAGAGCCAGGGCGTGCTCGCGGCGGCGCTCCGCCAGGTCGGCCCCCCGGCCGACTGCGCCCTCCAAGAGAGCTGGCCCTCGGCCCGCGACATCGACGCCCTGCGGCGCCTGGTGACGCTCGTGCCGCCCAAGGGAGTCGAGTTCGGCACCGCCGAGGTCTTCCACCTCGAGGTGCGCGACTCGGAGCGGGTGCGGGCGGGCCTCTTGGACCGTGCGATCTCGGACCAGTTGCAGGTCCGCTTCCAGGACCTCCGCGACGCCAAGGCCCAGAGCATGATCGACGAGCTGAGCAAGACGGTGAATCTGGCCCAGTCCGACCTGGATGCGACGACCTCCCGGCTGGCGAAGATCGAGAGGCAGCTCGGCAGCGACCTGGGAGAGCTGCGCGGCATGCACGATGCGGCCTCCGGCGACAGCGCCTTGCGGCGGACGGCTGCCGAGATCGACGGCGATTTGCGGCACGCCCGGGCCGCCGAACAGGCCAACCGGCAGTTGCTCGGCATGCTGCGGCAGTCGCTGAGCGATCCGGGGCGGCTGTTGGCGGTGCCGAGCCGGCTCTTGGACGCGCAGCCCGCCCTCAAGCGGCTGAAGGATGGCCTGGTGGACGCACAGCTCCGCACGGCCCGGCTGAAGGGTCGCATGTCCGGCGAGCACCCGCTGGTGATCGCGGCCGAGACGGCCGAACAAGAGATTGCACGGCAACTGCGCGACGAGCTGGCCGTCGTGGCCGGCAGCCTCGAGGCCGAGCTGCGGCTGGACCAGCGGCGAATCGCGCTCGTGGAGAGCCAACTCGGCCAGGCGACCGGCCGGCTGGAGCACCTGGCGGGCCTGCGGGCCGACTACGCCAACCTGTTGGCCGAAACCAGCCACCGCACGAAGCTCGTCGAGCGGGCCGAACAGAACATGGCCGAGGCCCGCGCCGCCCGCGCCAGCGCCAAGGCGGCCAGCCTTATCAGCCGGATCGATGGCCCGGACACCGGTATCCGGCCCGTGAGCCCGACCCCGCTGACCATCGTCCTGGCCGGGATCCTCGGCGGCCTGACGGCCGGTTTCGGCGTGGTGATGCTCACGGTTGCTCCGCGGCGGCCGGACGAGGTCCCCGCGATCCCCGGCCGCTCGGCGGAGCCATTGGCGCTGCCCGTCTTTTCTCGGGCCGCCCTGCCCGCAACGTTCCCCCGCCCGACGCCCAACAGAAAGCTCTCGCTCAGGCAGGCCCTGGAGAAGGCGATTGCCGATCGGGCGCAACTGACCGCCATGCAGCCGTAACCCCGGCCAGGAAGAACAGGAGCGTATTGCTCATCGGGATGAAGGCCACATGATGAAAAGCGCCGTTGGTCAGGTAGGCCGCCAGCGTGGCCAAGAACAAGAGCCCCGGCTGCCGCACCCAAAGCGGCCTGCGGTCTCTTCCCTCTCCCGGAAGGAGAGGGGGACTTGTGGCGGCACCGTCCCGCCATAGCTTCCAGGCGTCCCGGGTCCACAGGGCCAGCAGAACGAGAAACAGGCATAGCCCCACCAGCCCCGTCTCCGCCAACACCGCCATGAGCACGTTGTGCGGCAGGTTCCCCCGGGCATACTCCAGGACCAACGGCGTCGAGCGGTCGGCCAGATAGTCCTGGTGCCGGCGGCTGTACTGGTCGAAGCCGCAGCCGAACACGGGGTGGTCGAGAAACATGTGCCAAGCCACCACGGCCAGCACCGGCCGCACGTAGACCGAGTTGGCAGTCTCCCGGGCCGTCAGGTCGCGGTCCCGTTTGAAGGCGACGACCTGCTCCCAGTGCGTGCCGGCGGCCAGCGCGGCGGCCAGCAGGGCTCCGCCCAGCACCGGCAGCCGCCAGCAGCGTGGCAGCGTGGCACCGGCAACCACCGCCACGCTCAAAGCGGCGCCTATCCACACTGTCCGCGTCATGGTACACCAGGCGGCCATCGCAAAAAGCAAGCTGACGGGCAGCAGGGCCGCGCGCCCCAGTTGCCCGAGCCGCTGCAAACCCAGGATTGCCGCGGACCAGCAGGCGGCCAACAGGATACCGGTCACGATGGGGTTCAACAACGGGCCGCGCCCCCGCCCGATGAACTCCAGTTTCTTGTCGCCGAGCGTCTGGACGATGTACCTCGGCCAGACCAGCCAGTAGGCCTGGAAATACTCGGCGGCCACCGTAACCGCCAGGTAGAGGCCGAACAGCGCCAGGCAGGCCAGCAGGGCGGCGCCGGCCCGTTGGCTCGGCCGCGATTGCCGCGCGACCCAGTAGACTCCCAAGGGCATGACGTACGACAACACCAGGTGCGCCGCCGGCGATGCGCCGTCCGCCCGCCAATCGGCCGTAAACGTCCGCACCGCCAGGTAGCCGACCAGCGCGATGAGCACGACGTCGGGCGCGCGGAGCGGCTTGGGGTCGTCCCATCCCCGCCAATGCCACACCAGGTACTGGAAGAGCACGACAGGCCAGAGAATGCGGTCCAGACTGAGCCGCAGCGGGCCAATCTCCAGCGCGGAGAAGTTCGGGCCTAAGCAGGTCGCCGCCAACATGAAGACCAAGCAGCCGCTCAACAGGCCGCCGCGAAAGAACAGCACCGCCCCCCACACCAGCAAGGCGACCGCGACGATCAGCATCAGGCCCGGCATGGCACTTCCTCTCCCCTCTCCCGCCGGGAGAGGGGCCGGGGGTGAGGGCAGTTCACAGATAAACCATAGGTCGCCGCGCAGGCTCCCGCAGCCGGTGTGGCGAAAACGCAACGCGCGGTTGCGTTTTGTGTTCTTCTCCACCCGCTTGCAATTTCCTCGTTCCCACGCGGGGCGTGGGAACGAGGGCGTGCAGGGCATCCCCACGGAGGACTGTGGGAACGAGGTTGGACCCATAAGCAAGCCGGCCAGCTCGGCGCGCAGTTTGCTCTCTGTCCCGACGGTTTAGACGTCTCACTGCCTGGGAGGTCTGGCATGTCCACGATATCCTGGTCGTTCCCGCTCGGCACGATGGTTCCCGGCCTCGACACCGCGGCCGGCTTGGCCTCCCCTGCCCTGCCCTGCCCGGTGCCATGCCCACGCCCGCGTAGGCATGCTCCCGATTCGGCGGGTTTTCGCGCGTGTCCAGGCAAGCGTGGGCATGGCAGCGGCCCGCGTCGCGGTTCCCTCGTCGAGCGTCAGATGGCCGCGGGCCGCCCGGTGGTCGATCCGGCGGAAGACCGGTCCCCCGGATATCGCGTCCTGAAGCGCGGGTTGGACATCGCCGGGGCCTTGGCGCTGCTGGTCGCGCTGGGGCCGCTGATGCTGGCCGTCTACCTGGTCCTGCTGGTGACGACCCGCGGACGGCCGATATTCTGGCAGCCGCGCGCCGGCTATCTCGGCCGCCCGTTCCGCATGGCCAAGTTCCGCACGATGCGGCTTGATGCGGAGCGGCTGAAGGCGGCGGTGGCCAACGAGGCCTGCGGACCGGTCTTCAAGAACCGCCGGGACCCTCGCATCACGGCGTTGGGGCGCTTCCTGCGAAAGACGAGCCTCGACGAAACACCGCAGTTGTTCCACGTCCTGTTGGGGCAAATGTCGCTGGTGGGGCCCCGCCCGCTGGACGTGCGGGAAGTGGTCCGCTTCGCCGCCTGGCAGCGCGGCAGGCTGGCCGTCCTGCCCGGCTTGACCTGCTTCTGGCAGGTCAGCGGCCGCTCCGACGTGAGCTTCGAGCACTGGATCCGCATGGACCTGCGGTACGTCAGCAGTCGAGGCCTGTGGACCGACTGCAAGCTATTATTGCGTACCCCCTGGAGCGTGCTTTCCTGCCGCGGGGCGTACTAGCATCGGGTCTTGGGCCTTTGGTTTTCGATTTTGCCCGCTATGCTTTGCCGCACCGGCCAAGGCCCAAGACCTAAGACCCAAGACCCACGCCGGTTTACGGAGGTTCTCCGTTTGCAACCTGCTCTGGCGATTCCGGCCGACCCCGCCGACCGCGTGCTCTCGATCCTGGGCGTGCGGGTACTGGATACCACGCGGCCGCGGGCGGTGCGGCGGCTGATGGAATGGGTCGAGGCCCGCGATGGCCGCCCGCGCACCGTCTACTTTGTCAATGCGCACACCCTCAACCTTGCGGCGGCGGACGCGGGTTATCGGGCCGTGCTGAACGCAGCCGACGCGGTCTTCGCCGACGGCACCGGCGTCCGTTGGGCAGCGCGGCTGGCGGGCGTCCGGCTCCAGGACAACGTCAACGGCACGGACCTGATGCCGGAGCTGTTCCGGGCAGCCGCCGGCCGCGGCTACCGCTGTTTCCTGCTCGGTGGCGACGATGCGACCGTCCGCCGCGCCGCCGGGTTCGTCGAAACGCTGGGCGGCTGGAGCGTCGCCGGCGTCCATCACGGCTACCTGGCCGCTGCGAACGTGGAGGCCGAAGTCCTCCGCTCGCTCCGCAGCGCGCGGCCCGACGTGCTGCTGGTGGGCATGGGCAACCCGCTGCAAGAGCGGTGGATCCACGCGCACCGCGACGCGCTCGAAGTGCCGCTGGTGGCCGGGGTCGGCGGCTTGCTGAATTTCTGGTCCGGCAACGTGCCCCGCGCGCCCGAGTGGCTGCGGCGGTGGGGTGCCGAATGGCTGTTCGTGCTCTGGAACCAGCCGCACAAGGCCCGGCGGTACCTGCTCGGCAATCCGCTGTTCCTCGCCCGCATTCTGGGCGACTGGTGGTTGCGTAGGAGCACGGTGGAGCAGGCCGACCATGCTGCGCCAGGTCACGGCGGGCAAGCCCGCCCGCTAAACGGACACCGCTAGACGGATACCTTTCGCCGTCCGTCCGCGGCGACTACAATGGGCCGGCGTGAACGCCATCTGTCTGGTAATCGATCGGCTGCACACGGGCTGCTTGGGCGCGTACGGCAACTCGTGGATCGAGACGCCCGCGATCGACCGGCTGGCGGCCGAATCGTTTGTCTTCGACCAGGCCCTCGTGGACACGCCGCGGCCCGACTTGCTCTACCGCTCCTACTGGCAGGGATGGCCGGCCCTGGCGGCTGGCCAACCCGACGGCCGGCCGACATTGCCCGGTCTCTTGAGCGAGGCGGGTGTGGCCACGGCCTTGTTCACGGATGAACGGCTGGTCCAAGAGCATCCGCTGGCCGTGGACTTCCACGAACACCTCCGGATCGACCCTCCCCGGCAGCCGCAGATAGCCTGCGACGGGGCCTTCGAAGAGACACACCTCGCCCGCTGTTTCGTGCAGATCATCGACTGGCTCCGGCGGGCCCGCGGACCATTCTTCCTCTGGTGCCACCTGGGCAGCCTGGGAACGGCCTGGGACGCGCCGTGGGAGTTCCGCCAGCGATACCGGCTCGAGGGCGACCCGGAGCCGTCGCGGTCGGCCGACGTTCCCAATCTCCTCTTGCCCGCAGACCATGACCCTGACGAGCTGCTGGCCTTCTCCCAGGCGTACGCGGGACAGGTCTCGCTGCTGGACACATGCCTCGGCGGGCTGTGGGAGGCGCTGGAAGCGCACCCGGCCGCGAAGGAGACGTGCCTGGTGGTGACTTCGTCGCGGGGCTTTCCGCTAGGCGAGCACCGCCGGCTGGGGCCGTGCGACGAAGCCCTCTACAGCGAGCTGGTCCAGATACCGCTTTGGATCCGGTTTCCCGACGGCCTGGGGGCGGCCGCCCGCAGCCAGGCCCTGGTCGAGCCCTCCGACCTCTGGGCAACGCTCTTGGACTGCTGGCGAATCGCCGATGTGCCCCCGTCTCCCACGGCCGCCACGCTCATGCCGATCGTTCGCGAAGAGGTCGCCCGCGTGCGGGACCGGCTGGTGCTGGCGGGCGCGGGCCCCGAGCGGGCGATCCGCACTCCCGCCTGGTATCTCCGCACGGCTGGGGTACCCGCCGCAACTGGGTCGCCAGAACTGTTCGTCAAGCCCGACGACCGCTGGGATGTCAACAACGTCGCAGTCCGCTGCCTGGAAGTCGTCGAGTGTCTCCAGGACGCCTTGGCCCAGTACGAGCAGACCGTCCAGGCCGGCCGGGTCTCCGATCTGCCGCCGCTGAGCAACGTGCTACTCCACGGGCTTTCGTGAAAGGGAGGCTTCCAAGACGCCCCATTCTGTGCATCTTAACTCTCGCATTGCAGACGAAGTCGAGGAACCTCGGCAAGTTGGAGTAGGTGAATCGCCGGGGCTGTGGCTATAATTCGCGCCGGGGTGCCTGTTTCCACACCAGCTAAAGAGCGACGATGGCCGGACAGGGACGTCCGCGAGCATCGCAGTGGGATCGCGGACCGGGCCCGTGGGGAGGCGCGGCTCGGCGCGCTCACGCTGCGCGATCCAGCCAGGCTCGGGCCGCCCGATGGCTTGCCTCACTGGCCACAGCCCTGCTCGTGGGGCTATCGGCCGGCGTCGCGCAGGCCGAGACTCTGCGGATCCGCGTGGCGTGGGGCGGCGGTGCCGAGCGGCTATGGGAAGGCACCCTCACCCTGAGCCAAGGAGTCCTTTCCGAGCCTCAGCCTTTGGGCATCGAGGCTGACGAGCCCGGCTCCATGTGGCTGGAAGGCGGCCAGTTGATCATCCGGCAGCGGACGGCGCGGGCTTATGACGGCGTCGATCTTGTGCTGAGCGCCCCGCTCGACGCCAAGCTGCTGGTACAGTTGACGGCGGCCGACGACAAACAACGCGGACCGCAAGTTGCGATCCCGCTGGGGGAGATATCCTCCGAGGTCCGTAACCTGCCGTTGGACGAGCACGAGAACCGGCTCTTGGTCCGGCGGGCGCCGGGCGACTCGCTGCGGATCCGCACGGCACACTCCTCGATGGTCTTCGCGCCGGGGGAACGACTCAAGCTGGACGTGACGCCCCACCTGTTGCCGCTGCCGGCCGACGCAAAGGTCCACGTCAAGGTGCAGTTGACCGAATCCCAACAGCGGGAACTATGGGCGACGCAGCGCGACGTGCGGGCCGGGCAAGCCGAGGCGATCCCGCTGGAAGTCCCGCTGCCGGACGCCGAGGGCGTCTACGACCTGGTGATCACGGCGACGCAGACCGCCAGTTGGACCCATCCCGTCCGGCCCACGCTCTACTGGAAGCGGTCGCTGGCGGAGCGACGGGTACAAGTGATCGTGTTGGAGCGGCAGCGGCCGCCGGTCAAACCGGGCCGCGAGCTGACGCAAGTCTTGGAGATCGACCCGGCCAGTCCGCACTGGTGGGAGAAGGTGAAGTGGCCGCGGCTGGCGCGGCTGCCGAAGGGCCCGCTGGGCAACGGCACCCGCCAGACGGTGCGGCACCCGCTGGGCGAGCTGAGCCAGTTGGCCCCCAATACCCGCTCGCCCGACGTGAGCTGGGAGGCCTATTGGCTGACGCTCAGCGTGCCGGGGCACCCCTACGTCCTCGAGGTGGACTATCCCAACGACGTGCCGCAGACGCTGGGTATCAGCATCCTGGAGCCGAACGCCGCCGGGGCACTCGTGCCGATCGGCCTGGACTCGGGGGTGGACGTGGCGGCGGAGCTGGTCGGCGGCGCGGCGGCCCGCTGGGCTCATCACCGCCTGGTCTTCTGGCCGCGGACCACCTCGCCGCTGGTGCTGCTGAGCAATCGCCGCGACGCGACGCCGGCGGTGTACGGGAAGATCCGCGTGCTGGGCGGCTGGGAGCACCTGCCCCGGCCGGGTAGCGAGCGCGACCCGGGCACCATGCGCAGCATGGTCGCGTATGGTGCCCGGGTCGCGGGCCCGCAGGGAGGCCCGGCAGACGCCCCGCAACGACTCCTGGCCGCTTATCTGGACCGGCCGTTGCTGCCGGAGAACTTCTCGGCCAACGAGATCCTGGATCCTTGGAGCGGCCGCAGCCTGGACGACTGGACGACGTTTCACGAGGCCGGCACGCGACTGGTCGAGTACCTGCACTACGCCGGCTACAACGCCCTGATGATGTGCGTGCTGGCCGACGGCAGCGCGCTGTACCCCAGCGACCTGCTGGAGGCGACGCCGCGCTACGACACGGGCGTGTTCTTCGCCAGCGCGCAGGATCCGCTCCGCAAGGACGTGTTGGAAATGCTGTTGCGGCTGCTGGACCGCGAAGACTTGCAGCTCATTCCAGCCGTGGAGCTGGCGGCGCCGTTGCCGGCGCTGGAGGCGCTGGGGCGTCGCGGGCCGGACGAGCGGCAGGGACTGGAGTGGATCGGGCCGGACGGGGTGACGTGGACCCAGGCCTACGGCGCCCGCCGCGGCTTGGCCCCCTATTACAACCTGCTGGACCCCCGCGTGCAGGACGCGGTGCTGGCGGTGCTGCGGGAGTTGGTCCAGCGTTACGGGCACCACCCGGCGTTCGCTGGGCTGGCGGTCCGGCTCTCGGCCTACGGCTACGCCCAGTTGCCGGGGCCGGAATGGGGCATGGACGACGTCACGATCGCGCGCTTCGCGCGGGAGACGGGCCTGGCGGTGCCGGGCGAGGGCCGCCAGCGGTTCGCCGCCCGGAGTGCATTTCTCTTGAGTGACGCGCACCGCGAGACGTGGCTGCAGTGGCGTGCGACGCAGTGCCACCGCTTCTACCGCCGCGTGCGGGACGTGGTCAGCGCCGTCCGGCCCGACGCGCCGCTCTACCTGGCCGGCGCCGAGATGTTCACCAGCCCCGAACTTTCCGCGCCGCTGCGCCCGACGCTGCCGCCGAAGGCCACGCTGGCCGATGCCCTGTTGGCCGCCGGCATCGACCCGCGACACTACCTGGAAGACCGCGGGGTGGTGCTGTTGCGGCCGGAGCGGATTGCGCCCTGGTCGAAACTTGCCGCCCAGGCCACGGAGCTGGAATTGGGCCAAATGGCTGAAGCCGACTACTACTTTCACGGACTGCCCCGGCCGGGCAATTTGTTCTTCCATCCGCCGCAGGAAGTTCACGTGCCGTCGTTCGACCAGAAGAGCCCGTTTCGGCCCAGCTTCGCTTGGCTGGTGACCGAGGCGGTCCCGTCCGGCGCCCAGAACCGGCGGCGGTTCGTACACGCCCTGGCGACGATGGATTCGCAGATCCTGGTAGACGGCGGCTGGCTCTTGCCGCTGGGCCAGGAAGAGGCGGTGCAGAGCGTGGCGGCGGCCTACCGGCAGCTACCCCCGGTGCGATTCTCCGCGGTGGGCACCGAAGGACACCCCGGCGGCTCGCAGCCGGTAACCCTCCGCTGGGCCAGCGTCGGCGGCCGTACGTACCTGTACGCCGTCAACGACGCCCCGTTCGGCACGCTGGTGCGCATCCCCCTGGATGCCTCCCCGCAGTGCGTTCTCCGCGAGTTGAGCGGCTTGCGGCGGGTTGCCCCCTTGACCCGCGACGCCGACGGCGCCGCCTGGGTCGTCGACCTGGAAGCCTACGACCTGGTGGCCATCGAGCTGTCGGAGCCGGGCGTGCGGGTCGGCACACCCCAAGTGACGGTGCCGGCGGCGGTCGAAGCGGCCTTGAGGCAGCGGATTCGGGAGTTGGGCGTGCGGGCCGCCGCTTTGCGGAGTCCGCCGCTCTTGCGGGCGTTGGAGAATCCGGGCTTCGAGAGCCCCCCCACCGCCAGCGAGCCCATGCCCGGCTGGGCGGTCTCCCACCGCCTCGGCGTGGCCATCCGTACCGACCCATCCCAGGCCCACGGGGGCAGCCGCTCGGCGCGGATCTCCAGCGACGGGCCGATCGCTTGCCTGGTGAGCCGGCCGTTCCAGCCCCCCACCACCGGCCGGCTGTCGATGCTCGCCTGGCTGCGCACCGCCGAGGGCAACGGGCAGCCGCCGCTGCGCCTGGCCATCGAAGGCAAGCTCTGCGGCCGCGATTACTACCGCTTCACCGCCGTCGGGCAGCCGGCAACGGCGGGACAGCCATCGGTGCCTGTCGGGGCCGCCTGGGGCTGCTATATCTTCCAGGTCGACGACCTGCCGCTGGAAGGCCTCTCGCAGTTGCGGGTGCGGTTCGACTTGATGGGCCAGGGAGAGGTGTGGGTGGACGACGTCCAGCTCTTCGACCTGGCGCTTTCCGAGACCGAGCTGCGTGCGCTGTACAAGCTCATCACAATGGCCAGCGTGACGTTGCAGAACGGGCAGGTGGGCGATTGCATGCGGCTGCTGGAGGGCTACTGGCCGCGGTTCCTGCTGGAGCACGTCCCGCTGGGACCTGGCGACGCGGTGGCCGCGCGGCCTCCGGAGAACCGCTCCGCGGCCCCCAACCCCCCTGCCCCGCCGCCGCCGAGCGGTTGGCTCGACCGCGTGCGGAACCTCTTCCCCGAGCGGCTCTGGTAATACAGGGTGCAGCGGGCACCACGCGCACCAGGCACAGCATGGTCGGCGTGCCGGGATTCCGCACGCGGCGCGTGCGGGCCGCACAGCAGCCGTTGCGTGGCCCGAAGGCTTGCGGGTACAATCTGGCCAGCGCGGCCCTTGCCGAAAGGAGGGACATCATGTCCAGCCATCAATCCAAACCGGCGGTGCTCGTAGTGCTGCTTTGGTTGTTGTGCTGCCTGGTCGCGGCCCGGCCGGGACAAGCTCAGCAAAAGGCGCCACCCCCGGCCAAGTCCGACGCGGAGATCCGCGAGCGATTCAACGCCCTGGTCAAGTCCCCGACCAAGGAGAATTACCTCCAGGTTCACAAGCTGGTGGTGGCGTCCGACAAATACGATCCGTACTCTGCGGACCTGGGCGACGCCGAGCGAGCGGCCAAGAACCAGCAGCCCGACGAGGCGCGAGCCAAGCTCCGGCAGGCGGGGATCAACGTGCTCTTGAGTCCGCGGGCACACATGCTGGCGGCCCGCCTGGCCCTGGCGGCAGGCGATCGGCAGGCCTTCGAGCGCGAAACGGCGGCCGCCCGGAGCTGCATCGCCGGCATCCTGGCCGGCGGGGACGGCAGCGCCGAAAAACCTTACCCGGTCTCGCGGGTAGAGGACGAGTACGACGTCCTGCGGTCGCTGGGCAAGCACAGCACCAAGCAGGCGCTCAAGATGGACAAAGGCAAGTCCTACGACGTCCTCTTCTGCGACGACGGCGCCGACATCTACTTCGACGTCAGCGACGTTTTCGGCAGCCTCAAGCGCCGGCTCTAAACGGCCTTGCGTGAACCTGACAGGGAAAGCTCGCGTGCCGCCGCGGCGCGGGGCTCCTAGACTCGTGCCAGGCCGTTAGTCGTGTACGAACATCCACTTCCCGAACGGGCCCC
>Ga0326727_10004058_pt1 | contig 45011 bp, 44 predicted proteins | sample MB2enrmetagenome_FD_207643 | JGI IMG/M metagenome (GOLD analysis project Ga0326727, IMG submission 207643) | Lab enriched peat soil microbial communities from McLean, Ithaca, NY, United States - MB29MY | ecosystem: Environmental > Terrestrial > Soil > Wetlands > Peat | place: USA: New York... | reverse complement strand
CGATAGGAGAGTACGCCCGCTTCTCCGTCGATCCAGCAGATCCCGGAGTTCGCGGCTACAACACCCTCTAAACCCTTCCCTGCGACAGCTGTCGACATAACGTTCGTCTTTCTCCCTCACGGTGATTCCATGGGTGGATTCGGCATGGCTTCCAGAGATGTAAAAAGAACCCGCCCCGGAATGTGCCGCTAAGATGTTTATATCGCAGTGCTTCCATGGTTGTCACTAAACGTGAGACGGCACAGAGGAAAAACGTGCTTGAAACCCTTTTTAAGGTATGTAGTGATCAAATTGATGCAGCTTTCCCCGCACAAGGGAGAATATTTCTATATTCTATAGATTCACCCCGGAAGAGCCCGAAGCACGAACCTGGGCCTTAGGTACTCCGGGTGGAATCCCGGCAAGTTTTCGGGTATTTTGGGAGAAACAGCGCGTCTGGCCGTTCAGGACGGCGCCTATCACAAACAACGCCCGCTAGACGGGCCTCGAAAGAAAGGCAAACACATGAGTGTACTTGACGAGAAACCCCGAAGCTACTCGGGCGCGTTGTTGGCAGCCATCGCCGTGGCCCTGCTAGCCGGAGTAGGCGGCCTTATCTGGAATTGGTCGCTCAGCAGCCGTTTGAGCGGTCAGGAATCGGCACTGGCCGATGCCAGGGAACAAAACAAGAAACTGGCGGCGGATTTACGCGAAACTGACGCTCGCCTTAAGGTGGCAACCGAGGAACTGGGTCAGTCGATGGGGCTGACGCAGAAGCAGATGGATGCCCGCGTCCAAGAGGTCCTTCACCGGGAGCAGGCCGACAACCAGCGGCTGGAGAGCGCCCAGAAGCAGACTGCGCAGGCGGTCACCGGACTTACCTCAGATGTTTCCGGGGTGAAGACCGATGTGGGCGGGGTGAAGACGGATCTGAGCAATACGCAGACCCAACTGGCCACCACTATCGAGCAGTTGCAGTCGATGAAAGGCGATTTGGATGGCCACAGCACCCTGATTGCCCGCAATCACGATGAATTGGAACTGCTCAAGCACAAAGGCGACCGGAACTACTACGAGTTCACCATCACCAAAGGCCAGAGAAAAGCGGTGGGCACGGTGAGTCTGGAACTGACCAAGGCCGATCCCAAGAAGAACACCTTCAACCTCACTGTGGTGTCGGATGACAAGCCCGTGCCAAAAAACAACAAGGGAGTGAATGAACCGCTGCAGTTTTATAGCGGCAAGGAGCCGCAGCTCTTTGAGGTTGTGGTCAACGCCGTCACTTCCAGGAACCAGGTATCCGGGTACCTGTCGACGCCCAAGAGCGCGCCGGTTCCGCCTACTGTTCCATAACTGCTTTGTGGGGGGTGAGCACCAGGTTGGGCTGGTACTGGAACTTGAGGGTAAAGTTCAAATCCTGGCGCGCCTCCCACTCCTGCCTGGTCATGCGAAAGATCCAGAAGGCGGTCCCGTCTACGCTCTGCCCCGGCGCTAGGGTGGCGTGAGGCGAAAACGCGTTAGTGCGTTGCGCGGCCAGCTCTGGATAAGCGAGAAAGACCTGATCGTACTGGTTTTTACTACCGGCGGAGACGGTGAGGATGCCGTCTTCGAACCGGGCATTAGCCAGCAGATCCTCAAGGACAAGCGGGTATTTGCTCTGATTCAACAGCTTCAAATGGGCAAAGACCAGCACCTGATCGAAGCTCTGTTTGGGCATGGGCTGGCCGCTGGCGTCTAAGCCCGAGGTCACGACGTGATTGGGGTGAGCCCACACCTGAACGATCTCTCCTTTTGCTACGGGCGGCGTTTGCCCGGCCAGCACAAAAAAAGCGACGGCAAGGGTGACCAGCAGAGTAGCGGCTATGCTGGCCCAGACCACGTGTGTGGTGCCCCTGGTGAATTCTTCACCGCGGGCAGCGTCGTCAATATCATTCGGGGATTCCTGATGTAGTAAGCTCATGGCGACCTTATCTTATCTCTCCGGGCTCCTAATTGTGTCTATTATTTCTTGAAATACGGCAGAATTTTCTCAAGAGCGATCCTTTTTGGGCGGCAGAGGACTGGATCAGACATTGGAAGCAATCCGATATGGCCCGTAGAGGTAATGGCATTTTTCACCCATCTCGACAATAAAATAGCCTTGAACCCCGCCTAGTATGTATTGTCATTTTAATGGAGAATGTTCCCGGACGTTCCCCATCGATAATCGATATCACATGCCGGTAACAAGGAGAGATCTGAATGACAGAACGCGTATGTCCATGGTGGTTTGGTTATTTGCTGGTTAACCCCATCCGTCGCTGGATGCAGAATCCGGAGAAGTTGCTTGCCCCCTATATCCGGGAAGGCATGACCGTACTGGAGCCTGGTCCGGGGATGGGCTTTTTTACACTCTCGCTGGCGTCCATGACAGGTCCGGCTGGTCGAGTTGTAGCGGTGGATATACAAACCAGAATGCTTGACAGCCTGAGGCGCAGGGCTCTCAAGGCCGGATTGCTGACGCGCATTGAAACGCGGCTGGCAGGACCGGATTCCATGGGGATCGGCGATCTGAAAGGCACGGTGGATTTTGTGTTGGCATTTTTCATGGTCCATGAGATGCCGTCGGAGGAAAGATTTTTCCGCGAAGCAGCGGCCGCGCTGAAGCCGGGAGGATTGCTGCTGTTAGTGGAACCGGCAGGACATGTCAAGCAGGAGAAATTCCAGCGTGAACTCAATGCGGCGCTGGCGGCTGGCTTTGAAGTGGCAGAACGTCCGGCTATGCGCAGGAAATTTGCAGCGGTTCTGCACAGGAAATAGCAATATATCCCGGGGTAATTGCGAAAAGACAACCTGGTAATGACGAGGTGGGCTGGCGTTCTGGACAGGAACGCAAAGCGATCACGGTATGATACGGTCCGAAGCACTATTGTGATAATGGGAAGAAAACGGACACACCTCAAGTGCCCGCTTCGTTACGGTCATGTTCTTTGGCCCGGTCTTTCTCGCCTCTAGGTCGCGCTTGGGGTAGGGCTTGGGGTAGAGCTAGGGGTCGTACCACGCAGCCGGATCACTGCATCCGCCTGGGCGCCTTTCTGGCCCTGGACGATATCGAACTCAACGTCATCGCCCTCTTTCAGCGTCTTGTATCCGTCCAACTGGATCGATGAATAGTGGACGAATACGTCCGGTCCATCTTCACGTCCGATGAAACCGTAACCCTTGGCGTTGTTAAACCACTTGACCTTCCCTTTGTACTGAGCCACAGGGTCCTGCCTTCCTTACATCCTGTGATGTACGGCGGGCAAATCGAACAGGGGAATGCCCACCGGTATGCATTATGACGCAAAAAGCCTGGGAAAAGATGCAGAAAAATTACACAAATGCCGAATATGGGAAAGGACCGGATTGGAGCCTCATGTCCTGGTAGTGGAAAACAGGCTGAAGAACAAGGCAAATTGCGAGCGAATATCCCGAAAGGAAGCCTGGAGGGGACGGTAGGGATGGGCTGAAGCCCATCCCTACTAACCCGCGTTGATTCTGTTGGCTTTACGCTAAAATTAAAACCCCGGCCACCCTCCGTATCGAGCCTTTTTACAGCTAAGGGAGCCAGGAGCCGGCCGCTACTTTTTGCCTTTGCCAGCAATTTTGCGCGCGTACAGGAGCACGGTGGAGAGCGTCTTGCCATCCAGAATCGCGCCGTTTTCGATCAGTTTAACCAGCTCGGAGAGTTTGACCAGGCGAAAGGCAATATGCTCGTCGTCTTCCGGATGGGCGTCGCCCGCCATCAGGCCCTCGGCCACAAAGACCTTCATTGACTCGCCCAGAAAGCCTGGGCTGGCGTAGTACTCGACCAGCGGCTTCCATTTTTTGGCGCGGTAACCGGTTTCCTCCGCGAGCTCCCGCTGGGCTCCCAGCAGGGGGTCTTCGCCAGGCTCCAGCTTGCCGGCCGGCAGCTCCCAGAGGAACCGCCCGGCGGCATGGCGATACTGACGCTCGACCACAACCCAAGGGTCGCGCTTGTTTTTGGCGCTGTCGAGGGCCAGGACAACCACGCTTCCGTTGTGGCGGACGATGTCGCGGGTAGCCAGCTTGCCGCCCGGTTCAATGAGGCGGTCACGCAGCACCCGGAAGAGCGGCCCATCGAATACTGTCTCGGAGCTGAGCAGCTCAGCCGTCTCCTCCACCGCGGGCAGAAGCGCTTTGAGGGCTTTCTTCACCTTGGGTTTCAGCGCTTTTGACTTCTTGAGAGCCTTTTTGGCCTTGGGCTTGCGGGTTTTTGCCTTCTTGGCCTTGGGCTTCTTCAGCGCCTTGGCCTTCTTGAGGGCTTTCTTCTTTTTGGGTTTGGGGGACTTCTTGGCCTTGAGTTTGGCTGCTTTTTTGGACTTGGGTTTGGCGGCCTTGGCGGCTTTCTTCTTTTTCTTGGGCATCTCTTGTCTCTCCTCCAGGGCGATTAGAACGCACTCGGACAACATGCGCAATCAGATACAGAGTATACGCATAATCGCGCCCGAATGCCGCAAACAAAAGTGCTCGTGCATCAACGGGGTCCGGCATGGCATCCTTAACAGTGGCCGGATCCCATCTTCGCGTGTGCAACGCGAGTTCTCAGTGGGATTCCCTGTCACCAAGAGAATGAGTTGCTGAGAGCAGAGCGCCATCCCATTACCGATGTGCCGGGGCTGAGCCGGCTGTTTCTGGAGTACTGCTCCGAGGCGGCTGCGGCGCTGGCGTACTATGCCCCCGGCTCCTGGGATGCGAGTTGGCAGCAGCGGCCGGAGAAGCCCGCGCACTGGCCAGAACTAGTGGGATTGCTGGCCGGGCAGAACACTTCACCGGCAGCCGCAGCTGCACTGGAGGCTCTGAGCAATGGCGCGGGAGTAGTGGTGACCGGGCAGCAGGTGGGCCTGTTTGGCGGGCCGCTGTTTACGCCCTTCAAGGCGGCTACGGCGCTGGCGCGGGCAAGAGAGTCAACAGCGGCTGGACGGCCTCACATTGCAATTTTCTGGCTGGCCACGGAAGACCATGACTTCGCGGAGATCAACCACGTGGTTTTTCCGGCGCGACGCGAGCTGCGCAGGCTGACCTATGCGGCGCCCGAGGCGGCGCGGCCGGTGGGTGGGATGGTGCTGGACGGCTCGATTACCCCGCTGGTGGATGAGGCGCGGGAGCTGCTGGGAGCCTCAGACGCCACGGAGGCGCTGGCAGATGCTTACCAGCCGGGGCGCACACTCGCGCAGGCCTTTGCGGAGTTTTATTGCCGGGTTTTTGCGGCGCAGGGGCTGCTGGTGTTGGACGCCGGAGGCCGGGAGGCTCACCGCATGGGCGCTCCGGTGCTGAGGGCGGCGATCGAACGCGCCGATGAACTGCATTCCGCGCTGGTTGCATGCAGCCGGGAGCTGGAAACGGCTGGCTATCACGCGCAGGTGACCGTGGGGCCGCAGTCGAGCCTGCTGTTTCTCATTGAAGAGCGAACGGGTGAGCGGCTGGCGCTGAAGCGGCTTGCTGCGAGCGCGCAGGAGCCGGATGGGCTGTGGCATGCGGGAAGGCAGAGCTTTTCAACGGCGGATTTGGTGGGGATTCTGGAGGCGGAGCCGGAGCGCATCTCGCCCTCGGCTCTGCTTCGGCCGGTTTTCCAGGATTTTCTGCTATCGAGTTCAGTGATTGTGGGGGGGCCCGCGGAGATTGCTTACTTTGCCCAATCCGCCGTGCTGTACGAACGGATTTTGTGCCGGGTAACGCCGGCGCTGGCGCGTTTTTCTGCCACCTTGGTGGAACCGAAGATTGGCGAAGTACTCAAGAAACACGGACTGACACTGGAGCGGGTTTTTGGCGAGAGCGCGGTGTCGCTAGCTCAACTGCTGGCTGCTCAGGCTTTGCCGGAAGAGGGAAAGCGGAAGCTCGCCAGCGCGGGCACGGCGCTGGAGGATGAGCTTGCGGCGCTGCTGGAGTGGATGCATTCGCTGGATGCTGGACTGGGCCAAGCAGCGGAATCTGCGGCCAGCAAGATACGCTACCAGATGAGCCGATTGCGGCGCATGGCGGCTGATTTCCATCTCCAACGTGAAGCCGCGCTCACACGCCAGGCTGAGTCTGTCTTCCAGGCACTTTATCCCGGCGGCGCGTTGCAGGAGCGGGTGCACGGCGCGGCTTATTACTTTGCCCGCTACGGGTTTGGGCTGGCGGAGGAGATGACCGTGCAGGCCGCGAAGTGCCGCACAGGGCACACGGAGTTGTGGCTATATTAGGCATCAGGAGTCATGGAATATAGAACTCTGTTGATTCGGAATACTGAGAAAACTCAGTTTGCCATAACATCCGTTACCACGGACCATACGATTTGGCACTGCGGGATGAGCTTCGATTACCTTGCGGGAATAGACAAATCAGTCTTGTATCACGGTGAAACACTGGCGCCAGTGAAGATGGACCTTTGCAGCTACTGCATATCCAATGAAAATATCCCTTATGTACGCGCTCCCCATGAACAGATAAAGGATCGATATGTTACTTTGACGAAGCGTTAACGCGCGCCTGTCTCCTGCGCTGTGTCATAACTTCCTGTAATAGGGTGAATCGCACACGGATGAGCCATCCGTAACTCGGTCTTCGACTTTGCGCACATGAACACTCGGCCTTCGACCTTGTTCACATGAACCTGGAGCCGGCGCAGCGCGGGAATATGCAGTTTGACTATTACCCGTCCGGGCACATGATCTACCTGAATATCGAAGCACTGCGGCTGTTGAAAAACGACTTGGCGAGGTTCATTGGCAAGGCGGGAAACTGAGTTTTTAGTGCGGAGATGAAGTGAGGAGCATCGTGGCAGTGAGCCATTGACGCCCCTTGCGGTATGCGTGCATGTGAACAGGCATATCCAATCAAGTAAATCAGGGCAGGGTGACCAGATCGTGCCAGCCGGAACCGGGGTTGGCGCCGGTATCGTTGCCCACTATGGCGCCCTGGTTGTTCATCCAGTGGTAGTTGGAATAGCTGTCGATTTTATACTGCGATCCGCTGACCGGATCGACTACGTCGGTGGTGCCAAGGATGGCGTTTTCTCTCTTGCGGGAGATCTCGTCGTAGACCTGGGAGCGCTGCTCGTAGCCCTTGACGATCATCTCGCTGGTTTGCCGCTGGTTCTCCTGAATGGCATGCAGAGCATTCGATTGAATCTGCGCGGAGCGGGCGTTGTCCGCGGCGACGGCGTTGGAGGCGATCTGATGTTCGCGCTGCCGCCATTGCGGATCGATACGCATGGATTGCATCACCTGCTGCGCAACTCCTTCGGCGGCCTGCTGGCTCTGGGGCGCGGCGATATAACCGTAGAGCCGGTAGACCTCCCAAATTCCGGCGCGGCCAGGCAAGGGTTGCACGGTGACGGCAACGATGTGCCCCTGCAGCGGCCCGCTCTTTCCCGTACAACTGAAGACGGCGTCGCCGGCGGTAAAGCGCGCGCTGGTCATGCTATCCTCGCGAATCGCCTGCGAGAATGTAGTCACCAATTCCTGGCGGTCACCACCAGATTGCACCTGCACGCTGGAACACTGTGCTCCAAGCCGGCTTTGCGCGTAATCGCGCGCGAATTGCGCGCCGGACATAAAGCGGCGAATCTCCAGCCGGGTGCCGTCGTTCATCGGCTGATAGCCGCCCTCTCTGAAGCCGCTGTAGGCGAGCATTTGAGTAGGCTCGGTGAAGCCGCCGATATTTGCATCTCCGATGAAAACGCGAATTTGCGCATCGGGCGAAATCATAGTGGCGCAATGACGGATGTCGATGGCGCTCATGCGATAAGCGCCGCCTACCACTTGCCAACCCCGCGGAACCTGCAGCGTGAAAGCGCCTTCCTGAGGATCCTTCCAGTTGACATAGGTGACCGGCTCGGAGCTGGCATGCCCGCCGGTTTGACGGGAGGCATTGTCCGGCGATCCGCGGAAGCTCTGGAGAATGCGCGTAAACGTGTTTGCAGAGGAACCATAGACATCGGGCGGAGCTTCCAGGGCATAGAGCATCACCGCCGCACCGGTGGGGGAGTTGGACCAGGTCATCAGGGTAGCCCCGCTGCGCGACGCTCCCTTGGCGATTACCCGCGCCGCATTGCCGGGAGCGTTGGCGGGAACCCAGGAGAGGCTGTTATCCAGACGGCGCGCAAGTTGCATCACCAGATGAGATGCTCCCGAGACGCTCAATTGTTTCTGCTCGATAAAAACGGGCCAGATTACGACCTGCTCGCCGCGCGTTCCGCGCAATTTGATGCGCCCCTGTGTGGAGTCGGCGGTCACTACCCAACCGGCAGGAATGTCAACTGAAAAGCCCGCCGGGTCGGTGTGCGTCGTCCATCCTCCGGGCAATTGCGCCGGGCCGGCCGAGTGGCAGGAAACGGTTAAAGGCAGGAAGAAGAGGGTTGACAAGAGAAAGCAGCGGATGGCGAAGCGCATACGGTACTCCTGTGGAGGGGAGCCAGATCTCCACAACTCATTATCGGCAAGGGATAGAAATTACTACAACGTATTCACTCTTTTCTAGAGCGATTCCTGCTCTTCAGGGTGGAAATCAGCTTAATCTACCGGCCCTGGGGCCTCCCGCAGCCTGTATAATCGGCGCGAACCATTGTGAGGATTTCGATGAGACATTTTTTCGCAATGCTGGTTGTTGTTCTGCTGTTGTTGGGACTGGCGCAGGCGCAGCAGGAACCCTGTGCCGTGGCGGGCGCAAACAATGACTTTCTGGGAATCCAGACCATCCGCTTATGGCCGGGCGACGCACCCGAGGCTATAGGCACAGCCTGCGAGGATACACCCACGCTGACCATCTTCGAGCCCGCGCATGGCCAGGGCAACGGCTCGGCGGTGGTGATTTTGCCGGGCGGCGCTTATCTCCGTCTGGCGGCCAACCATGAGGGACGGCAGGTGGCCGATTGGTTCACCGCGCGGGGTTTTCGCGCCTTCGTATTGAGCTACCGGCTGACCTCGCACGGCTACATTCTGCCGGTTCCGCTGCTGGACGCGCGGCGCGCCGTGCAGACGGTGCGGGCGCGGGCTAAGGATTACCAGATCGACCCCAACCGCATAGTCATCCTTGGTTTCTCCGCCGGCGGACACCTGGCGGCTCTGACTGGCACGCAGTTCGTGGCCGGAAAACCGGAGGCCGAGGACCCCATTGAACGGGTCTCCAGCCGTCCGGACTACATGGTGCTCGTCTACCCGTGGATCGGGGCGATCTCCAGCGATACATCCCATCTGAGTTACTGCAAGCTCTTCAACCTGATGGACCGCTGCGAGGCGCTGCGGGCGGCCTACTCGCCGGATTTATTTGTCAGTAAAGACACGCCGCCTACCTTCTGGTACCACACTTTCAACGATAAGACGGTTCCGGTGGAGCAGGGATTGAGGTTTTACGAGGCGCTGGTCAAGGCCGGCGTTCCCTCCGAGGCGCACATCTTTCCCAACGGACCGCACGGCGTGGGACTGGGCAAGGTCGACCCTGTGCTGGGGCAGTGGCCCAACCTGCTGGAGAACTGGTTGCGCGCTCAGGGACTGATGGTTGCGGAGAAAACACCCGCCAAACCGTAGGAAATGGACAGTGAGAAACTAGCTGTTACTGATTAATAATCGGCTGGCAATATGTAGAAGCGGGCAACCAACTCCGGGAGTGGAAGGACTTCCCGTAGCCGGCCGCCCGCTGGACCCTGGACCGGGTCTAGGTGATAAATTCAGTCTAGGCTCATTTTCGGCAAAATCAAGTCTTTTTTCCCAGAATCTTTCCCAAAAGTGACCGCCGTCACGGGAGTCTCAAAATACGCCATGGGAATCTCGAAATCAGGGCTTGTTGCGTTGACTTGACGGTTCACTCCTGTTACAAAAAAGTGTTCACCCGCGCGCGATAGGCCTTTTAGACCGCCTGGACAAACTGGACACCTGAGCAAGCATGCAAGAGATCATTCAACAACTCGAGACGCTTTTTCTTAGCGCCATCCCCACGATTCTACTGTTCACCGTGCTGGTTCTGGCTTACCAGTTTCTGGTACAGGAGCCGCTGACTGCGACGTTGAAAGAGCGCCACGCCCGCACAGAAGGCGCGCAGGAAAAGGCGCAGCAGGCTATCGCCCAGGCCGAGGATCTGGCAACTGAGTACGCCGATAGACTGCGTCATGCCCGCGGCGAGGTCTTCAAGGCGCGCGAGACGCGCATGAAGCAGTGGAATGCGGAGCGCGACGCGGCTCTGGATGCCGCCCGCAAGGCAGCAGCGCTCAAAGTAAGCCAGGCCAAGGCGGCGCTGGAAGCCGAGGCCGAGCAGGCCAGGCAAGCCATCAAGGCTTCTGCCGGAGATTTAGCCCGCCAGGTAGTGCGCGCCGTGCTGCCCGTGGCCGCCGGGGGTTCCCGTTGAGAGATTTCATGCAGCCGAGGCGTTTAGCCCATTCCATATTTGGCGTTTTGTTTTTGGCGATGATTGCCTCTACCTGGCTGGCCAATCCCGTCCGCCTTTACGCCCAGCCAACCACTACCGCGGCCCAGCCGGCATTGAACAGCACGGCCAGTCACGAAGCAGCCAAGCCCGAAGAAACACAAAAATCCGAGGCAGACGCGAACGACGTCTACCTGCACGCTCCCATTGTTCATACGTTGGCCCGGATGCTGCATCTGGATGTGGAGACCACGGCGCGCATCTTCGAGGGCATCAATTTTGCCATTATCGTGCTGGCGGTTGGTTACCTGCTTTTCCGCATCCTACCCAGGACGCTTCGAGACCGGGCAGAGAAGGTGCGCGCGGGCATCGAGTCGGCCCGCAAAGAGACCGAAGACGCTTACGCGCGGCTGAGCGCCATTGAAGCCAAGCTGGCAGGCATGGACGGCGAGATCGCGCAGATTCGCGCGCAGGTTGAGGTGGAAAGCCAGGAGGACGAGAAGCGCATCAAGTCATCGATCAAGGAAGAGAGTGAGCGTATTGTGGCCGCCGCCACACAGGAGATTGGCTCGGCGGCAGCTCAGGCGCGGCGCACGCTGCGCCACTTTGCCGCGGACCTGGCTATCGAGCAGGCCGCGAAGCAATTGGCGATTACGCCGGAGACTGACCGGGCGCTGATTGCAGAGTTTCTGGGAGACGCGGCCGTGACCGCGGCGCCGAAGGGAGGGCGGAAGTAGATGGCAGCGTTTATTGCACGTTATGCCCGCGCCTTTGCCGACGTGTTGACCGCCCAGAAGCTGGACGCCGCCGCGCTGGACAAACTGGATAAGCAACTGGACGATTTTCTAGCCACCTGGGAGGCGAACTCGGAGTTGCGCGAGCTGTTTGTCAATCCCGCCGTTGCCATTCCGCAAAAGGTTGCGGTTCTTGACAAGATGAACGCGAAGCTGGGGCTTCCGAAAGAACTGCGCAATCTGCTGGCGGTGCTGATCAAGAACGACCGCATCGGCGATGTGGGTGAAGTGGCCGCGGCCTATCGCACGGAGATGCAGGAGAGACGAGGCACACGTTCGGTGGAGATCGTGACGGCGCGCGAACTCAGCGAAAAGGACCGCGCGAGGCTGGTGGACGGGGTAGGAAAACTGGCCGGCGCCGAGATCAATGCCAGCTTTACGCTGGATGAATCGATTCTTGGCGGAACAGTGGTGCGCATCGGCTCCACGGTTTATGACGGTTCGGTTCGCGGACGGCTGGACAGGTTGAAGGAAGTTCTTGTCGCTGGGTAGCGACACAAGCAACGGATTAATGGACTAGGGACTAAAGGATTCGTCCCTCGAAGGAAGAACATGGCGCAGATCAAAGCAGACGAGATAACGCAAATTCTTCGCGAGCAGATCGCGAACTACGACTCGAAGGTCCAGGTGGACGAGGTCGGAACCATTACCTCGCTGGGCGACGGCATTGCCCGGCTGCATGGACTGGACAAGGTGATGGCCGGCGAGCTGCTCAGCTTTCCGCACGGCGTTGCCGGGCTGGCATTGAGCCTGGAAGAGGACTCGGTGGGCGCGGTGATTCTGGGCGAGTACACCGAGCTAAGCGAAGGCGATGAGGTGAAGCGCACGGGGACGATTTTGAGCGTGCCGGTGGGCGAGGGCATGATTGGCCGTGTGGTGAACGCGCTAGGCCAGCCCATCGACGACAAGGGCCCTATCGCATCGGCCAGTTCCCTGCCTATCGAGCGACTGGCCCCCGGCATCATCGACCGTCAGCCGGTGCGCGAGCCGATGGCCACGGGACTGAAGGCCATCGACGCCATGATTCCAATTGGACGCGGACAGCGCGAGCTGATTATCGGCGACCGTCAGACGGGCAAGACGGCGGTGTTGCTGGATACGATTATCAACAACGCCAAGAACGATCTGATCTGCATTTACTGCGCCATCGGTCAGAAGCGCTCCTCCATTGCTCAAGTCGTCCAGACACTCACCGAAGCCGGCGCCATGGGGCACACGGTGATCGTGGCCGCATCGGCATCGGAGCCGGCGCCGATGCTATACATTGCGCCCTACGCGGCCTGCGCCATCGGCGAGTACTTCCGCGACAACGGCAAGCACGCGCTGGTGATGTACGACGATTTGTCGAAACACGCCATGGCCTACCGCGAGATTTCGCTGCTGCTGCGCCGTCCGCCGGGGCGCGAAGCCTATCCGGGCGACGTTTTCTATCTGCATTCACGCTTGCTGGAGCGCTCGTCGAAGATGAGCAAGGAAAAGGGCGGCGGGTCGCTGACAGCGCTTCCGGTGATCGAGACGCAGGCGGGCGACGTTTCGGCTTACATCCCTACCAACGTGATTTCGATTACCGACGGGCAGATTTTTCTGGAGACGGATCTGTTCAACTCCGGCGTGCGTCCGGCGGTGAACGTGGGCCTGTCGGTTTCGCGCGTGGGATTCTCGGCGGCCATCAAGGCTGTGAAGCAGGTGGGCGCAACGTTGAAGCTCGACCTGGCGCAGTACCGTGAGCTGGCGGCCTTTGCGCAGTTCGGCTCGGACCTCGACCCGCTGACACAGAAGCAGCTCAATCGCGGCCAGCGTCTGACGGAACTTTTAAAACAGCCGCAATTCCAGCCGTTGACCTGGCAGCAGCAGGTGGTGGTGCTGTTCGCCGGCACACAGGGCTACCTGGACGATTTCGAGGTCAAGGACATTCGCGCCTTCGAGGTTGGGCTCTACAAGTACTTTGAGAGCGCGCAGTCGTCGCTGCTTGCAGACCTGACCAAGAAAAAGGCGCTGGACGATGATTTGCGCGGCAAGCTGCATGCGGCAATGAAGGAGTACGCGGCTAACTTCAAGGCGGAGCTGGCGGCGAAGTAGCGGATCACTGGATAGACTATGGCAAATGTACTTGATTTACGGCGGCGGATTCGCAGCGTGAAGAACACGCGGCAGATCACCAAGGCCATGAAGATGGTCTCGGCGGCAAAACTCCGCCGCGCGCAGGAGCGTGCGCTCGCGGCGCGTCCCTACGCCAGGATGATCACCAGCGTTCTGGAATCGCTGACCCGGCGGACGGAGATTTTTGATCCGGCGACAGGCGAACTGCGCCATCCGCTCTTTGCCACACGCGAAGAGAAGCGGGTGCTGCTGATCGTCATCAGCGGCGACAAAGGTTTTGCCGGTGCATTCAACGCCAACATTCTCAAGACTGCTTTTCAGTTCATCTCCGGCAACTCCTTCCGGGAGATCGACATCGAGGCGGTGGGACGCAAAGGACGCGATCAGATGCGCAAGCGTTATCCGGCTGCGGTTTACTCCGAGCACACCGGAGACGACGGCCGCGTCACAAAGAACCGCGAACGCAAAGCTGCTGTCGAAGTCACCGGCGACCATCCGGGGATGCTGCTGAAGCTGGAAGCAAGCCGCGTCTTCGAGTTGGCCGAGAGCGTTATCAATCGCTACGTGCACGAGGAAATAGACGCCGCCTACATTGTCTACAACGAATTCAAATCGGTAATTGCGCAGCGGCTGGTAGTGGAGCGGCTGTTGCCCATTCTAAAGATCGGTATTCCGCAGATTACCGGCTCTCAAGAACCGACCGAAGCCGAGCGCGAACGTATGGCCGAGGCTGCTCTGAGCGCGGGCATCCTGCTGGAGCCGGTGGACACCGCCGAGTCCGACGAAGAAGCGCGCAAGTTCGGCACCAATCAGGTGGACTACATCTATGAGCAGCCGGCCGGGGAACTGTTCAACGGTCTGCTGCCTCAATACGTTTCTTCCATGCTGTATCACGCCATGACGGAGTCGGTTGCGGCCGAACACGCGGCGCGCATGACGGCGATGGATTCGGCAACCAACAACGCCTCGGATATGATCGACGCGCTCACGCTGTACATGAATCGCGTGCGCCAGGCGGCCATTACCAAGGAAATCATTGAAATTGTTTCCGGCGCCGCGGCGCAGTAAAAACGAAAAGGCAGAAAAATGGCAGAAAACATTGGCAAAGTGATCAAAGTTTCCGGTCCGGCGGTGGACGTGCAATTTGAAGAAGCGACGATGCCGCCCATCTATCAGGCATTGCGCGTCGTGAGCGAGGGCTTTACAGTCCCCACGCCCATCAGCGTCATCCTCGAAGTCCAGCAGCACCTGGGCGAGGGGCGCGTGCGCACGGTCGCCATGCAGGCCACCGACGGCATGGTGCGCGGCATGAAGGCCATCGACCTGGGCGCGCCCATCACCATGCCGGTGGGCAAGCAGACGCTGGGGCGCGTGATCAACGTGATCGGCGATCCGGTGGACGAGCTGGGCCCCATCGGCGAGAAGTCGCGCATGCCCATTCACCGGCCCGCGCCGCTCTTCGACGAGCAGGTTACTCACGAGGAGATGTTCGAGACCGGCATCAAGGTCATCGACCTGATCCAGCCGTTTTTGAAGGGCGGCAAGATCGGCCTCTTCGGCGGCGCCGGCGTGGGCAAGACCGTGGTCATCATGGAACTGATCAACAACGTGGCCAAAAACCACGGCGGCTACTCGGTCTTCGGAGGCGTGGGCGAGCGAACCCGCGAAGGCAACGACCTGTGGCTGGAGATGACCGAGTCAAAAGTCATCAAGCCGGGCGATTTTGCCAACTCCAAGTGCGCACTGGTCTATGGGCAGATGACCGAGCCGCCCGGAGCGCGTCTGCGCGTAGCTCTGAGCGCGCTGACCGTGGCCGAGTACTTCCGCGACGTGGAAGGCTCGGATACGCTACTGTTCATCGACAACATCTTCCGCTTTACGCAAGCCGGGTCGGAGGTATCAACGCTTCTGGGCCGCATGCCATCGGCCGTGGGCTATCAGCCGAACCTAGCCACCGAGATGGGTGAGTTGCAGGAGCGCATTACTTCGACGAGCAAAGGCTCTGTAACTTCCGTGCAGGCCGTCTACGTGCCGGCGGACGATTTGACCGATCCAGCTCCGGCGACGACTTTTGCTCACCTCGATGCGACGACGGTGTTGAGCCGGCCGCTGTCTGAATTGGGAATTTATCCGGCCGTCGATCCACTGGCCTCGACCTCGCGAATCTTAAGTGCGCGCATCGTGGGACAGGAGCACTATGATGTGGCGCAGGGCGTGAAGCGTATTCTGCAACGCTACAAGGATTTGCAGGACATCATCGCCATTCTGGGCATCGACGAGCTCAGCGAAGAAGACAAGCTCACCGTGGCTCGCGCCCGCAAAGTGCAGAAGTTCCTTTCGCAGCCCTTCCACGTGGCCGAGCAGTTTACCGGCATACCCGGAGCCTATGTCAAGATTGCCGACACGGTGCGCAGTTTCAAAGAGATCATCGAAGGCAAGTACGACGACATTCCCGAGCAGGCCTTCTACATGAAGGGCGCAATCGAGGAAGTGCTGGAAACCGCCGAGAAGCTGAAGGCGACGGTGTAAGAACAGCTAACTGCAGACAGCAGACAGCTAACAGTTTCAAGCCCCGGGTTTTTAACTGTAAGCTGTTAGCTGATCGCTGTAAGCTGCCCTGAAAGGGCATTATGGCTGACGAAACCAATCAATTGCGCGTGCGGCTGGTTACTCCCGAGCGAACGCTCTTCGAGCATCCGGTGACGGCGGTCGAGCTGCCGTCGAAGTCGGGGTACATGGAGGTGCTCTACGGACACGCGCCGCTGGTGGCCGAGCTGGGCGCGGGCGACGTGACCCTGCATGGAGCTCCGGATGGCGATCAGCGCTACAACGTCAGTTGGGGCTTTGCCGAGGTGTTGCCTGACCGGGTCACGATTCTGGCCAGTGACGCGCTCAAGCCCGAGGAGATCGACGTAACGCGCGCGCACGAACAACTGGCGCGCGGCCAGAAGGAGTGGGACGAAGCCGGCGACCGTGAAGAGGCCTACACAGAAGCCCTGCGCGTCATCAGTGAAGCCGAAGCCAAGATCGCCTCGGCAGCGGAGAAGCACTGAGGCAGTTTCAGCGAATTTTAGTTTTTACGCAAAATGGCCCTGCTCATGCGAGCAGGGCATTTCTGCATATAGAACAAAAGGTTTTTCCCCTTAAGACTATTTAAATTTACCGATTGCAAGGCGTGATTATAGGATTTTTCAACTCTTGCCATTCATCTCCTACCAAGCGCTCAAAACATACGTTATAGCATGGCCCCCTGCGATATTTCCCATTGGTAAAATGGTATACGAATAGCGCGCTTTCGAAGGCTGAACCGTGTTGTCCGAGAACCAAGTCATTGAAGCCACTGGTTCTCCTAGAACTGATTGCAAATGTCTGGACTGCTCCCTTTTCAAGGATGAGCTTATATTCATTGCCCGACCGCATGAACACCCAGAAGGAGCAGTTCCCGGTTGGGCTGCATGATTCCTCGCCAGATCCCTGAGCAATAATCTCTTGAATTCCGTCTTCATTTAAGTCAACGAGCTTCACTCTAGTATTCTTTACATCGTTGAGGAGTTTCTTTTCAGAAGCGGCACTCCCAAGCATTTTCCCGGGTCTGAGTTGAACAGAAAGTGCCTCAATGATGTCCTTGCGCTCATCAGGAGTAAGAGTCTTTGTTACACCGATACGATCCTTCTCATCGAGCCATTGTGTACCGTCATATAGCCAATCCAGCGTTGCCTTGTCAGGCCTCGCAGCGGGAGTGGATTGTTGCCCACTTGCCAGGACTACCATGGAAGCCAAAAGAGACATTATGACCAATACGAATTTCATAGAAAGAATTCTACTCCTACTCTATCGGTCAGCCAGTTGCACCACGTACAACTTCATTGTATCTTCGTATGTGCATATGATGAAATGATTTACATACTTTCAAATGCAGGGGGAGGAAATCGTTATGCTTTTTGATCGACCGGTTTGCCGGATTGATGCGGTTCGGTGGTTGCTAATGCTGGTGGCTCTCGCCTGCATTTCACAGGCGGCTTTTGCGGCCACCAAAGTCATCACGGACGCGGACAAGGGTGGCGTGGTCCACGTGAAGCTTGCGGACCAATTGGAGTTGCGCCTGAAAGCGAATCCCAGCACCGGGTTTATGTGGTACATCGAGAAGGAATCGACGCCGCTCGTGAAGCTGGTTCACATGACGCAGACCGAAGCCCCGGAGCCCGGCGCGAGCCAGCCTGCAATGGTCGGCCGGCCCGTCCTTCAGGTCTTCACGTTTGAAGCCCGGCACATCGGCGATGGGGTTTTACGGCTGCACTACGTGCGCAGCTGGGAGAAGCCCACGCCGGAGGATGAGCGCTTCGAGATTCGCGTGGTGATTGAATAAGGGCGTGTTGGAACAGGATATACGCCTGGCAATGTACAGGGCGTACATTGCGAGTGCGTTAGCCCCTAGGCAATGTGTCCGGAATGCGCTTACAATGCTGCTAGAACGATCATGGCCAAAGCAAAGGAAAAGATTTTCGAGATTGCGTGCCCGGACTGCGGGGCAATGCTAAAGATTGATGCAGCCACCGGGCTGGTGGTGAGCCATACCCCGGCGCCGCGCAAACGGATGTTCGAGGACCTGGAAACGGCGGCCCAGGCGATGCGCGAGCACGATGAGCGCAAGGAATCGATCTTCCGCCAGTCGGTGGAGGCGGAGAAGAACAAGGAAGACCTCTTCGAGAAGAAGTTTGCCGAGGCCCTGCGCAAGGCCAAGGATGCCCCGGATGGCAAGCCGTTGCGCGACTTTGACCTGGACTGAGGGGCGCGCCGAGGCAGCCAAACTCAGGATTGGGAATTGATTTCTGATCTGTTGCGCGTCGTTGGCGAATTAGAGAGATACTGGATGCACCGATCCCGAGACTGTAGTCCGGGACGGAAGGAGAGAAGATGGTGGTTGTTCCGCTTTCCAAGCCTACGAATGATTCTGAATCGACGCCGGTAGCCGTGGAGTCCGAGCCCATGAACTGGATTGGATTTGCGGCGGGCGGAGCCTTGGTGGCAGGTGGTTTGCTGCTGCTGGCAGGCGAGCGCCGCGCCGGTATGGTGGCTGCCGCTTCAGGCACGGCCTTGGCCATGCTGAATGAAAAGGAAACGCTGCACTCCTGGTGGAATGCGCTGCCCGCTTATATCGACCAGGTTCAAGGAGTACTCAATAAGGTGCAAACTACCGTAGATGAGGTTGACGCCAAGCGCGAATCCTTGCGGCGGATTCTGACCCGATAAGCGGGGTTGGGCCTTGATGGCGTGGCAAGCGTTTGAGATCCGGCATCGGCCTCAGCGGAGGCTTGCCGGCGGCGGATTGAACTCTGACAAATCCCTGAACCACGCATCAGGCAGTTGAAGCCCCGCGGCTCGCACATTCTCTTCCGCGTGAGCAAGCGACGAAGTGCCGGGAATCGGCAGCATGACTTTGGAGCGCCTGAGCAGCCATGCCAGGGCTACCTGGAGCGGGGTCCAGCCAAGTTCCTTGGCAGCCTTCTCTAAAAGCTCATTTCCCTGCCGATTCTGCCCCAGCGGCGCCCATGGAATAAATGCAATTCCCTTCTGCTCACAGTGGTTCAACAGAAAGTCCCATTCACGGTCGGCGAAGCTGTAGCGGTTCTGCACGGAGACGATGGGCACGAGCTTTAGAGCCCGCTCCACATGCTCCAGGGTCACATTCGAGAGACCAACGTGGCGAATCTTGCCCTGCTCGCGCAGCCGGGCCAGCGTTTCCATGGAGGCGTCAAAGGATACGGCGGGATCGGGAGTGTGCAGTTGGAAGAGATCGATTCGATGAAGGCGCAGTCTCTTCAAACAACCCTCCACCGCTGCCTGTAAATGCTTCGGGCTGGCATTATGAATCCATTGGCCGGGACCGACACGCTCCCATCCGCCCTTGGTGCCGATCACCAGGCCCGCGGGATAGGGCGCCAGAGCCTCAGCGATCAGTTCCTCGGAGACGTAGGGGCCATAGGAGTCTGCCGTGTCAATGAAGTTTACGCCCAGCTCGACGACGCGGTGCAATGTTTTGAGAGCGGCATTGCGATCCGCCGGAGGCCCCCAAACGCCTTTGCCGGTGATGCGCATGGCGCCGTATCCCAGGCGATTGACGGTGCAGTCTCCGAGCTGAATGGTTCCCGCGTTGGCAGCGGAGATGATTGGATTGTTCGGGCTCATGTTGTGAATCCCCTCTTATGTTGGCCAGCAGATGTAGCACAATTCGAAATGATTACTTCTTGCGTTCGACCAGATAGCGGGCGACAGCCTTCAATCCATCAGCGCGGTTGCCATAGGGCGCCAAGGCGTCAAAGGCCTCCTCAATCAGGCGGGCTGCGTCGCGCTGGCTCTGTTCGATTCCGTAGACGGCCGGCCAGGTGGCCTTTTCCGTGGCCTGATCCTTGCCTGCGGTCTTGCCCAGATACGCGGAGTCCACGGTTATGTCGAGCACATCATCGATGATCTGGAAGGCCAGGCCGGCTTTGCAACCGAAGAGCGTAAGGCGGGCCACATCTTCCAGGGCTGCCCCGGCGTAGACGCCGCCGGAGACGACGCTGACCCGTATGAGCGCGCCGGTTTTGGCGCGATGAATGGCCATCACCAACTCCGGCGTGGGCTTCGTGTGTTCGCTTTCAAGGTCCAGCACCTGGCCGCCGATCATGCCCTCGACAGTGCCGACGGCGCTGGCGATGAGGCCGATGATCTGGACGGTTGCTGCGGGCGGCGCGTCCATGCCGGAGAGCGCCTCGAAGGCAAGGGTTTGCAGTGCGTCGCCAGCCAGAATGGCGATGGCCTCGCCGAAGGCCTTGTGGCAGGTGGGCTTGCCGCGACGCAGATTGTCGTTGTCCAGGGCGGGCAGGTCGTCATGGATAAGTGAGTAGGTGTGCAGCATCTCCAGAGCCGCGCCCAGCCGGGCGATTCCCGCAGGCAGCGCTCCGGCAATGGTTACGGCGGCCTGGTAAGCGAGCACTGGACGAAGCCGCTTACCGCCGGCAAAGACAGAGTGTCGCATGGCGCCATGAACCGAGGCAGGCACGGTTTCAGTGCTGGGAATAAGCTCTTCCATCGCCCGCTCGGTGAGCGCCGCGCCTTCCCGCAAGATAGATTTCACATCGACGGACATGGCTCTCATGATAAACGAAAGCGGGGGCATGAGGCGGGGCTAGAGAGCTGAATTCAGGCTGATCATTTAATATCCACTCTAGAGTCCAATGTCACCGTGAGGTCATCATGCAGTTTCTCATTCTAGGCAAGGGAAAAACCGGCAGTCTGGTTGCCGAGGTGGCCCGCGAGCGCGGCCATGCGGTGCGCGCGCTGGACATCAACGACAACCAGCACGCCTCAGCTCTCAATGCCGCCAATCTCAAGGGCGTGGACGTGGTGATCGACTTCACGGCTCCCGAAGCCGCTGTGCAGAACATGACCGCAGTCCTTACGCATGGTTCGCGCATTGTGGTCGGCACCACCGGCTGGTATGCGCACTTGGAGAAGATGAAGTCCCTGGCCGCGGCGCATGGCGGAGCGCTGCTCTACGGAACCAACTTTTCCATGGGCGTGCAAAAACTTTTCCGCCTCGCTGCCGATCTTGCGAAACTGGATGGCTACAACTTCTCCATCGCCGAAACTCACCACACCTCCAAGCTCGACGCGCCCTCCGGCACCGCTATCACATTGCGCGAAATCATTCAAACGGTTCGACCGGGAACTGAAGTTCCCATAACCTCTCATCGCGTGGGAGACGCCAAGGGGGAACACTTGGTCACCGCATCCAGCGAGGAAGACGTAGTTGAACTCCGCCACGAAATCCGCAGCCGCCGCTGTTTAGCCTTGGGTGCGGTTCGCGGAGCCGAGTGGATTGCCGGCAAATCCGGCGCATGGGACTTTCGCGAAATCTGCGAGCAATTGTGAATCCGGACGTGAATGGTTATTCAGAGCTGCAGAGGCAAGTATCTCAGTACACTGAAAACTGAAATCCTGCGTGTCACTGCGGCGTGGGAAGATTTGCCGTTAGCTCCGATGGCGGCACGGCGGCCAACACATCGACCGCGGAGGGCAGGGCTGTGGGCAGCGGGCCTTCCAGCGCCAGTGCCAGCACCTCGTCCATATTGTCCACGAAGTGGAGCTTTATGGTGTTTTTGATGTTGTCGGGCAACTCGGCGATCTCCTTCTCGTTGGCGCGAGGCAGGATCACTTCGAAGATGCCGGCCCGCAGCGCGGCTAACAGCTTTTCTTTTATCCCGCCTATGGCCAGCACCTTTCCGCGGAGGGTGATTTCGCCGGTCATGGCGATGTCGCGGCGCACCGGAATCTTGGCCAGCGCGCTCGCGAGGGCCGTGGCCATGGTAATGCCGGCCGAGGGTCCGTCTTTGGGAATGGCGCCTTCGGGCACGTGCAGGTGCAGGTCCATGTTGCGATAAAATTCGCGGCTGAGGCCGAGCGCCTGCGCGCGTCCGCGAATGTAGCTGAGCGCGGCTTGCGCCGACTCCTGCATCACGTCGCCCAACTGGCCGGTGATGGTCATCTTGCCCTTGCCGTCAAGCACCTGCACTTCGGTGGTCAGGATGCTGCCGCCCACCTCGGTCCAGGCCAGGCCAGTGACCAGACCGATTTCGCTTTTTTCATGCACCTCGGAATCGCGGAATTTGGCCACACCCAGGAACTCTCCGATGTTGGTTGCCGTGATCTCTTCCTTGTGCTTTTTTCCACCCTTAACCACGCGCCGGGCCACCTTGCGGCAGATGTTGCCTATTTCCCGCTCCAGATTCCTGACGCCGGCCTCGCGCGTGTAGTTGCGGATGATCTCGATGATCGCGTCGTCCTTGAATACCAGGTTTTTCTCGCTCAGGCCGGTCTGCGCGCGCTGCTTCTTCACCAGATACTGACGGGCGATCTCCAGCTTCTCCTGTTCCGTGTAGCCTTGCAGGCGCAGCACTTCCATGCGGTCTTGCAGAGCGGGCGGAACGGTGTGCATCACGTTCGCCGTAGCCACAAACAGCACCTGCGAAAGGTCGTAGTCCACGTCCAGGTAGTGGTCCTGGAAGGTGGAGTTCTGCTCCGGGTCCAGCACTTCGAGCAGCGCCGATGCTGGATCGCCGCGGAAATCGGAGGCCATCTTATCCACTTCATCGAGCAGGAAGACAGGGTTCTTGGTGCCGGCCCGCTTCATGTGTTGGATAACCTGTCCTGGCAGCGCGCCGATGTATGTGCGGCGATGGCCTCGAATCTCGGCCTCGTCTCGAATCCCACCCAGGGAGAGCCGCACGAATTTGCGGCCGGTCGCCTTGGCAATCGACATGCCCAGCGAAGTTTTGCCCACGCCCGGAGGCCCGGCGAAGCATAGAATCGACCCTTTGGGATTCTTGACCAGCTGGCGCACGGCGAGAAATTCCAGAATGCGCTCTTTGATTTTTTCCAGGCCGTAGTGATCTGTGTTCAGCACTTTTTCGGCGTACTCAATGGAGCGCGTTTCCTTGGAGCGCTTCTTCCAGGGCACGGCCAGCAGCCAGTCAATGTAGTTGCGGCTGACAGTGGACTCGGCCGACATGGGCGGCATAGCTTCGAGCTTCTTGAGTTCCTGAATGGCCTTGTCGAGCACGTCCTTGGGCATTCCCGCGGTTTCGATCTTTTTGCGCAGCTCGTCGAATTCGCTCTTTTCGCCGCGGCCTAATTCTTTTTGAATGGCTTTGATCTTTTCGTTGAGGTAATACTCTTTCTGCGCGTGCTCCATCTGCCGCTTGACTCGCGACTGAATGTTGCGATCGAGGTCGAGTTTTTCGATCTCAACGTCCAGTATGTCTGCAATGCGCGCTAGGCGCGCGGCGGGATCGAAGATGGCCAGAAGTTCCTGCTTCTCCTCGACTCCGAGTTGCAGATTGGCGGCAATGGTGTCGCTTAGCTTGGCTGGTTCATCCATGCGCACCGTGGCAATAATGGTCTCGTAATTCAGTGACTGCTGAAGCTTTACATATTGCTCGAAGAGACCGGTGACGCGCGTCATAAGCTGCTCAACCGCCTGAGTCATCTCAAACTGGCTTTTGCCCACGCGCACCGTGGCGACGAAGAAGCCATCTCGGTTGCTGACCTCAATGGACTTCGCGCGCTCCACGCCCTCGACCAGAACCTTGATATTGCCATCGGGCATCTTGACGCTCTGCACAATATTACAAATAGACCCGATCTGGTAAATCTCCTTGGCTTTAGGCTCGTCGACCGAGGCATCATGCTGGGTGGCCAGGAATATTTTGCGGCCGCCGGTAAGCGCCTCCTCGAGGGCGCGCACGCTGGACTCGCGACCTACCACGAAGGGCATCATCATGTAGGGAAAGATCACCATGTCCCTTAGGGGCATCATGGGCAACTTGCACGATTCAACCTTTTCGCGGGATGCGGCCATTGGTTCACCTTGAGAATTAGACGTGCGGCGACAGCTTCCGATTCACTCCCCTGTGGGGCGTGTCCTGTTGAAATTGTACCTCGAAATGCTCTGGAGGGGAGATTCAAATGACGCAATTCCAAGTTTGCTGGCAAGCGGATGTGCGTGGCGGATCCGGAGCAAATGGCCTAACCGGCCAGAAACTATTAGACTTGCGCGCGGTAAATTCTATCTTGTGTTTTTGGCAGGAGTCTTCACGGCGGTTGCCAGTAGGTCGTCCAACTGCGCCTCGTTCAACCGCACGTGATAGAAGGTCTCGTAAAACTGCCGCGTCTCCTGGCGCATGTCGTAGTGGAAGATCTCCGGGTAAAAGAGATTTGCCAGCCACTTGATGCCTATGATGCGGTTGGCCGAGGGCGGGCGGTCTAGCCAGCTGAAGGGATACTGCGGCGCTTCGTAGACCTCGCGGTTACGAACCGCGTCGACAAGCTGCCAGGTGGAATCGGTCCAGATCGTTTTGTAGAACTCGCTCGCTGTAGAAGTATGGTCGCGCACGGAGATAACGACCTCCGGGTTCCAGCGCAGCACCTGCTCCATCGAGACCGGAGAGCGTCCATAACCTGTCTGCCCCTGAATCCCTGTTGCCACGTCGATGCCACCGGCAAAATTCAGCGCCTCGACGTGCATGGAGCCGCCCGGCTCTGTCTCCAATCCCTTCGGCCCTTCGGCATAGTAGTAACGCCGTCGCTTATCCTGCGGGATGCCGGCGACTTTCTGCTTGATCTCATTCAGCGCGCGGCGGCATTCGGCGGCGAGCGCGGCAGCGCGGGTCGCGCTTCCCAGCAGCTCTCCGGCATTTTCATAAGCTTCCGGCAGTTGCTCCAGTCGGCCGTCGAGAATGAAGACCGGAATATGCGTCTGGCTTTGAACCCGATCCGCCTGTGCAATTGCGGAAGCGTCGCCCATGGAGATCATCACGTCCGGGTGAGCTTGCATGATTTTTTCCAGATTGCCAGTATTGTCTTTGCCGTACCAGCCTCCCACCACCGGCAGGTCGCGATAATGCTCCAGCAACAAGGCTCGTTCGCCGGCGTCAGGCTGATAGTTCCAACCCAGCAACAGCGATGGGTCCAGCGTGTAGATCAGGACCGTGCCCGTGGGGCTCATGGAGAGCACTTTGTGAATCTGCATGGGCACTTCGACCTGGCGGCCAGCCATATCGATCACGATGCGCGTTGCGGCCTTTTCGCCAGAGAGTGCTGCGGCAAGGCACGAGCTTCCACTAAGCAGCACCGCACACAGAACATACATCAGAAATCTTCTCGACATGCTTTCCCCTTACATCTGATTTGGGACAACCACTTTTGTGCCAGGCTTGATCCCTGCCTGAGCGCCGATTTCCACGACGCTGACCTGCACGCCATAAGCCTTCAGCAGCATGGGTTCGGTAAGAGCATTCGCGGGAGTATCCATGGCCAGGATGCGGCCCTCGCTCATCAGCACAACTCGCGTTGCGTGCAGGAACGCATGGTCAGGCACATGCGTGGTCATGAGAACGCCCAGGCCGGTCTTGGCCAGATAATTGATGGCGCGGAAGACTTTGATCTGGTTTCCCAGGTCGAGATTTGCCGCCGGCTCATCGAGAATAAGCCATTGCGCCTGTTGCGCCAGGGCGCGCGCAATCAGGACCAACTGGCGTTCACCGCCGCTGATCTCGGTGTAGCGCGCTGATGCCAGATGCAGAATGCCCAGATAGTCGAGCGCTTCATCGGCAATGCGCCGGTCTTCCTTTCCCGGCGATGCAAAGGGCGCCAGATGCGCGGCGCGCGCCATCAACACGATCTCGCGCACCTCAAAGGCAAAGGGCGGAATATGCACCTGCGGCACATAGCCGAAGGCGCGCGCCAGGCGGCTCCGCGACCAATCAGCAATGTTCTCCTCGCCCAGGCGCACGCAACCGAGCCGGGGTCGCAGCAGGCACAAGATCAACTTAAACAACGTTGTCTTGCCGCAGCCGTTAGCGCCCAGCAGGCAGACCACCTCGCCGGGATGCAGCGTGAAACTGACATCGTCCACCACGGTTCTGGAACCGTAGCCTCCGGTCACGTGATCCAGGGTCAAATTCATGATTTGTGCCTGCGCTCCCGCATGAGCAGGAAGAGAAAGAACGGCGCTCCAATCAAAGCAGTCAGAATGCCAACGGGAATCTCCAATGCACCCGCGGTGCGCGCCACATCATCGACCAACAGCAGGAAGCAGCCGCCCATGATGGCCGCCGCGGGTAATAAAAATTTGTGATTCGGACCAACAACCATGCGCGCCAGATGCGGCACCACCAGGCCGATCCAACCCACCATGCCGCAGATGGAAACCGAGGCGGCAGTAATGAGAGTAGCGCAGACAATCACGGTAAAGCGCATGGCGCGCGTGTTCATTCCCAATGTGCGCGCTTCCTGCTCTCCCATGCACAGCACGTTGAGCCGCCAGCGCAGCAACAGCAGAGGGATACAGCCCGCGGCAATAGGAACGCCCGCCAGCAATACATCCCGATGAGTAATGGAAGCAAAGCTGCCCAGCAGCCAGAAGGTGATGGCCGGCAGCTTGTTCATCGGATCGGCAAGGTACTTGGTGAGGGAGATGAGAGCGGTAAACATCGAACCGATGAGGATGCCTACCAGAACCAGCATGAGTACCGGATCTCCTCGGCGGCAAAGCCCCGAGGCCAGCGCCCATGCCAGCAGTACAGCCACCAGACCGCCCGCAAAAGAGAGCGATTGTATGGCCACAAAGTCGAAGCCCAGCAGAATGCCGACTGCCGCGCCCAACCCCGCGCCGGCCGAGGCTCCCAGAATGTCTGGCGAGACCATGGGATTGTTAAATAAGCCCTGATAAGAGGCGCCGGCCAGAGCAAGCCCGCTGCCCACAAGAATGCATGCCAGCAGCCGGGGAAGGCGAATCTGCAGCAGCACGATCTCCGCCGTGCCGCCGGCCGAAGGCGCTCTCAGCACGCTCCACCAGTCGTGCAGCGAGATCGGATAGCTGCCGATGGCCGCCGAGCCGATCGCTACCACAGCCAGCAGCAGCGCCAACACCGCGAGGGTTTTACCGCTCTGCAGGCGATGCGGTTTGCGATGTTCCAGCATCTTTTCCGGACTGGTTACAGTCGCCATGGACTTATAGCTTACCGCAGGCTGCGGGCTGGCTGCATTGTCGATGATTACAAATGATCTACCCAAGATAACCGGTCTCCTGTGATAAATTCCTCTTGAGAAATAGGCGGAGGATCCATGCGTGCTTTATGGTTTGTCGCACTTTATGTTGGGCTGGGCGCCAGCTTTTTCGTTGGACAGCAATCCGCTCCATCCATGCCGCCTAAGCCGGAGACTGATGACATAGCGAGCATTGGCGCTCTTGAAAAAATTGGACCTGGAGTCAGCCCTCCGGTTGTCTTGTATATTCCAACAGCGAAGTTTACGAAAGCGGCTCGAAAGGCAAATTATCAAGGAGTAGTCGTTCTCTCCACCATTGTCAATGAACAGGGATTGCCACAAAATGTGCATGTGGTGCAGTCATTGGGCATGGGGTTGGACGAGAACGCCGTCGAGGCCGTTAAGAAATATCGATTCAAGCCCGCCATGAAGAATGGCAAACCTGTTCCCGTCATGATCAACGTCGAAATAAACTTCCATCTCTATTAATAGCGGCCGGTCTTGGCCAGCGGTGCGCTGCAAAATCTCATCCCGCCACCAGATACGCAAAATCACTTCACGAGATGGCCCACGCCACATTCCCCCTCCACGATAAACTGCATCTAAGGATGCAATCTTGAGCGGAGAACATCATACCAAGCGTGCGGAAACGGTCAAGACCACCGGCGTCTCCCACGCCTGGCGCGCTCTGCGCCATCGAAATTTCCGCCTCTTCTTCGGCGGCCAGACCATCTCCCTCATCGGCACGTGGATGACGCGCGTGGCCACCGGATGGCTGGTCTACCGGCTCACTGGCTCCGCCCTGCTGCTGGGCACGGTCAGCTTTGCCGGCCAGATTCCCACCTTCCTTGTCGCGCCCTTCGCCGGTGTCTGGGTAGACCGGCTCAATCGCCGCCAGGTGCTGGTCTGGACCCAGAGCCTCTCCATGTTTCAATCGCTCGCCCTGGCCGCGCTCACGCTCTCCGGCCACATCACCATTCCCCTGCTGCTCACGCTGAGCGTGATGCAGGGCTGCATCAATGCCTTCGACATGCCCGGCCGCCAATCCTTCATGATCATGATGGTCGATGACAAACGCGACCTGCAGAACGCCATCGCCATCAACTCCTCCATGGTGAACGTGGCGCGTCTCATCGGCCCTTCGCTGGCCGGAATGTTGATTGCCGTCTCCAGTGAGGGTTGGTGTTTTCTCGTTGACGGCATCAGTTACATCGCCGTCATCGCCTCGCTGCTTGCCATGCGCGTTCATGCGCCCGTCGTCCAGCGCAAGGCAGCGTCAACTTTTTCGGATTTGAAGGCCGGCTGGACCTATGTCTCAGAGTTTTTGCCTATTCGCACCATCCTGCTGCTCTTTGCATTGGTCAGTCTGATGGGCATGCCTTTTATGGTGTTGATGCCCATCTTCGCGAAGGTGGTGCTGCACGGCGGGGCGCATACGCTGGGCTTTCTGACGGGCGCAATGGGCCTGGGCGCGCTTGTCTCAGCGCTCTCTCTGGCCGCGCGCAAAAACGTCCGCGGCCTGGTGCAGATGATCCCCATCGCCGCCGCCGTCTTCGGCCTGGGACTGATCGGCTTCGGCCTCTCGCGCGTCTTCTGGCTTTCCATGTTCACGGTTTTCATCGCCGGCATGGGCATGATGCAGGGCATGGCCGCCAGCAACACCGTGATTCAGACCATCGTCACCGACGACAAGCGCGGCCGCGTGATGAGTTACTATACGATGGCCTTCATGGGCATGGCGCCCTTCGGCAGCCTTCTGGCCGGAACCATGGCGCACAACTTTGGCGCGCCCATGACGGTCATGATCAACGGTTCGGTGGTCCTGCTGGGCGCGGCCTGGTTCATGACGCGCCTGCCAGAACTACGAAGTCAGATTCGCCCCATCTACCGCGAGATGGGCATCATACCGTCAGATAGTTTGCAACTGGCGGAGGAGGAAATACAGCAATGAGCAACGAAAAATCCGATCTCCAACTTGACCCCCGCCGCACGGCCATCGTCGTTATCGATCTGCAAAAAGGCATCGTCGGCATGCCCGGCGGAGGGCCGCACACCAAGCCCGCCGTCATCGCCAACGCCGCGCGTCTCCTCACCGCCGCACGCGCCGCCGGAGCGCAGCCCATCCTCGTTCATGTGGGCGTCGCGCCGGATGGCGCTGACCGGCTGAAACCCAACTCCGACCAGCCGATGCGCATGACCGGCGCGCTCCCGCCCGATTGGGCCGAGTTGATTCCCGAGCTCGATCGCCAGCCCACCGACCTTGTGATTCTCAAGCGACAGTGGGGCGCATTCTACGGCACCGACCTCGACCTGCAACTGCGCCGCCGCGGCCTATCGACCATCGTGATCTGCGGCATCGCCACCGAGTATGGAGTCGAGAGCACCGCCCGCGACGCTTATGAGCGCGGCTACGAGCTGATCTTTGCCGAGGACGCCATGACCGGCTCAACCGCCGAAAGCCACTCGAATAGCGTCGAGCGCATCTTTCCCCGCATGGGCCGCGTCCGCTCCACCGAGCAAATTCTCGCAGCGCTCAAGGGCTGAATACTTTCACTGCTTTTGAATTTGGGCGACCCTCCCCGCCGGCCTTGTGAAGCACTGTTAGAGCAGGGTAGAGAATTCCGATTCTGAGCCACTCTTTCCTCACGACCATCGCATTTGAAATACGATCCCGATGAAGGATGCGACTCCCGCGTCTGATAATTGACGCGGAATCCCGCGCCTGGGTTTCGCCCTTTGTTTGTCCTTTGTTCGCCTTAGTGAATTGATTATGTTATTGATTCTATTACGTTTATCTGATTTAGTCTTTTGGCCTGAAAGGCGAAAACAGGCAAAACAATTGTTGCATTTTTGCGCCTTCGGTAGAGCTAACTCATGATTTATGAGTGGGTTGCGGAAGCGGTTGAGGCGAAAAGATGCGTGTTTTAGGCTGTCAGCGGTCAGTTTTCAAAGATCGGGAGCGGCATTGCCGTTTGATTGCTTTGATTGTGCGCCAGAAAGGGGAAATTATCTGCAAGGACTGGCCGTCCAGGCAAACGCTCGCTATTCGCTCGCATGAGCTTCGGATTTCCCGGGCCCCAGCGAGGGAGGGTAATTATCTGCAAGGACTGGCCGTCCAGGCAAACGCTCGCTATTCGCTCGCATGAGCTTCGGATTTCCCTGGTCCCAGCGAGGGAGGGTAATTATCTGCAAGGACTGGCAGCGTGGAAGTTGCAATGTTCTCCCAAGAGGCGAAGGAGTGTGACGGTTTTGCGGCAGCTTAGCGTACGGGCTGAAGCCCGTACCCTTTGCTGAAATCCGTACCCTGCAAGGATTCAAATACAATTGACCTGACTATTTCCTGTTGCATCCTGGCCTAATCCGCTATAAGATGCGTCAATTGATACATATGCCTTTTTTTGGCTCCAACCCGCCTTCTCCGCCGCCCGCGCCCGCCGTTCCGCGCATGCGCCTGACCAACCTGGCCAAGCTCTGCGTGGCCATCCAGGCCGCATCCCCGGCTGAGCTCATTGAGCGCGCCGAGGCAGCCCTGACGGACTCCAAATTCCTTGAGTTCCGCCTGGATACGCTGCCTAAACCGGCCTCAGCTCTGCCCAAAGTCAAGGAATTCCTTGCCGCCCATCGCGACACAACCGTCATTGCCACCTGCCGGCGAAAGCACTTTGGCGGCCACTTCTCGGGCTCGCTGAAAGCCGAGCTCGAGATCCTGATGACGGCCGCCGAGGCCGGCTGCCAGATCGTCGATCTGGAGGTCGAATCCGCCGAGGAGGCCGCTCCCAAACAGTTGGACCAGCTTCGCGACGGGCTGCGTGCATCGAGCACGGCTCTGTTGATTAGCTTTCACGACTTCTCGCGCACCAAAAATCTTGACCAGGCCGCCCTGCGCATCGAGGTCTTCCTGCCGGATTTCGTCAAAGTGGTCTCCACCGCCAAGTCGCTGATCGACAACCTCGCCGTCCTCAAACTCATCCAGGAGCACTCCCGCTCCACCGAGGTGGTCGGCATCGCCATGGGAGAGGAGGGGCTGGTGAGCCGCGTGCTCGGCATCCGCGCCGGCGCGCCCTTCACCTTCGCCGCGCTCTCCGACGGCCTGGAGGCCACTTCAAAACAGGCAACCGCTCCCGGCCAGTTGACTGCCCGCACCCTGCGCGACCTTTACCGCGTCGAGCAGCTCGATAAGGCCACGCGCATCTTCGCCGTGGCCGGCGACCCCATCGCCCACTCGCTCTCGCCGCTGATGCAGAACGCCGCTTTTCGCCGTGAAAACGTGAACGCGGTGCTGCTGCCGCTGAAGGTGCAAAAGCTGGCTGACCTGCTGACCCTGCTGCGCGAGTTGCCGCTGGCCGGCTCGGCCGTCACCATGCCGCTCAAACAGGAGATTCTGCCCCACCTGGCCAACTCCGACCCCCTCACTGCCCGCATCGGCGCTTGCAACACCCTGCGCACCGGCGTCGACGGCAAGCTCTACGGCTTTAACACCGACGTCGCTGGCGTGGTCCGCCCGCTGGAAAGACGCCTGAAGTTGCAGGGGGCGCGCATCGCTGTCATTGGCGCGGGTGGCGCGGCCCGGGCTGCCGTCTTCGGCCTCGTCGACCAGGGCGCGGAGGTCTTCGTCGTCAACATCATCCACGAGGACGCCGTGAAACTGGCCAAACAGGCCAAGGCCAAGGTCCTCAAGCGCGATCAATTCGCCAAAAGCACATTCGACGTGCTCATCAACGCCACCCCCTGCGGCATGGAGGGATTCAAGCATCCGCTGCCCATCGCGGAAAATGAACTCAACGCCTCGCTGGTCTTCGACGTGGTCTATAACCCGCTGGAAACGCCGCTGCTGAAATTAGCCAAAGCGCGCGGCATCCCGACGATCAGCGGCATGGAGATGTTCGTCCAGCAAGGCGCTCGCCAATTCGAAATCTGGACCGGAAAACCCGCCCCCGAAGCCGAGATGATGCGGGTGGTGGAGCTGGAGTTGCGCAGGCGGGGGTGAAGGAAACCACGAACCACAACTGGCGCAGTCAGAAGAAGACGGCCTTCTATCCTAGATTCGCCGTTCCCGTCCCGGCGGCTTTGCACTTGGATTCGGGCTGGCGTATGCCCTTACCGTCCCATTTTGTGTTTGCTGGCGTTCACGGCGGCGCGGGCGTCGCGGTCGGCCTCGCGGCGCTTTTCCGTCTCCCGCTTGTCCCAATCCTGCTTGCCCTTGGCCACGGCCAGTTCGCATTTGACCCGCCCGTTGCGGAAGTAAAGCCGGGTGGGGATGAGCGTGTGGCCTTTGATCTGCGTCTTGGAGAGTAGCTTGCGAATCTCGCCGCTGTGCAGCAGCAGCTTGCGGGTGCGGGTGGCGTCGTGGTTGGAGATATTGCCGTGGGAATAGGGGCCTATATGCAGATTGAGGAGGAAAGCCTCGCCGTTCTGGATCAGGCCGTAGGAGTCCTTGAGGTTGGCCTTGCCCTCGCGGATCGATTTCACCTCCGTCCCGCGCAGGCTGACGCCGGCTTCGAACTTTTCGAGGAGAAAGTAGTTGTGGCTGGCGGTGCGATTGTGGGCGGCGTCGCGTTCGCCGCTGGCGACCGGGTCGCGAGGCTTGGCGGGCTTCTGCGGGCCGGGGCTGGCCTTCTGGTCGATGACGTGGCTGGTTTGGCGGGCCATCGGCAAGCCTCCTCGAATCTTAATCCTAGCATTGGCGCGGGTTACAGACAGCTTTGCGCCGGGCTTTGTTAGAATGGGGCTGCGTCGAATGGAAGTTTTCACCAATCGGAATTACGTCAGGATGCGCGTCTGGGGCGGCCAAGGCAGCCCGCAAGGGCCCGGTGAATTATGCGGGCCGGCGAAGACGCCGGGGAGTTCGATGAGAAGCCGCGTTCAAGCTAAGACCGCCTCCAGAAGTGTTGTTTCAGGAGCCTTTTTCTGGATTGCGCTTCTTGCCGTCCTGGCGGTCTTTAGCCTTTCCAGCGTGTCGCTGCGTGCGCAGTCGGCCAGCGCCTTGTTCAAGCGCGGCCAGTCAGCAGAGGCGAAGCAGGACTACGACGCCGCCTTTGACAACTACCAGAAAGCCTGCAAAAAGGCCCCCAAAGACCTGCAATTCCGCACAGCCTTGTACCGCGTGCGGATTACCGCTTCGGCCGCGCACGTATCCAAGGGCCAGAAGCTGTTGAATGCGGGTAACGAGCAGGGTGCGCTAGCGGAGTTTCTGCACGCTGCCGAGATTGACCCCAGCAACGAAGCGGCGCAGCAGGCCATTGCTCAGGTGCGCAAGAAGCACGGCGAGGTGGCCCCGGTCTCCGAGACCAGCCTTCCCCAGCCCGAGGGCAAGGAGGAGGATCTGGAAGCGATGGGCGCGCCGGCGGTTCTGCGGCCAGTCTCCAACGAGCCGCTCACCCTGCACATCCAGGAAGACGCCAAGATGGTCTACCAGGCTGTTGGTAAAGCAGCCGGGGTCAACGTGCTCTTTGACCCTGAATACACCTCCAAGCGCATTCAGGTGGACCTCAACAACGTCTCTCTGCTCGACGCGCTGCGCATTGTGGGCACCGTCTCCAACACGTTCTGGAGGCCGGTCACCTACAACACTCTGTTTGTGGCCGCCAACACCCGCGCCCGCCACACCGAACTCGATGAGCAGGCCGTCCAGACCTTTTATTTATCCAACGCCTGGCAGCAGAACGACCTGACCGACGTGCAGACCGCCATTCGCAATTTATTGCCTAACGCCAAGGTTTACGCCGTGGCCAGCCAGAACGCTATTGTCATGCGCGCCACCCCGGACGAACTTCTGCTGGCGGAAAAACTCATCAACGACCTGGACAAGGCGCGTGCCGAGGTGGTGGTGGACATTGCCGTGCTGGAGGTGAGCAAGAACTGGGAGAGGACCCTGGGCATCGCCTGGCCTTCCAGCGTGGGGGTGTCGCTGACGCCACCCACCAGCAGCACAACCACAACCACCGGCACAGGCACCAGCACGACCGGCACGGCCTCAAGCACGACAGGCATGACCCTTTACGATCTGGCCCATTTGAAAGCCACGGATTTTGCCGTCACTGTAGGAGCAGCCACGGCGAACCTGTTGCTGACCGACACCAATACCAAGATCCTGCAGAATCCACGCATCCGGGCCACCGACGGGCAAAAGGCCGTGATGAAGATCGGTTCCAAGATTCCCATCGCCACCGGCTCCTACCAGACGGGCGCCGCCACGGCTATGGTCAGTTCCCTTGTGAACACGCAGTTCCAGTACCAGGATGTAGGCGTGAATGTTGAAATGACGCCGACCGTTCACTTTGACCGCGACGTCACGCTCAAAATCAAGATCGAGGTTACAGCGCAGAGCGGCTCGGTAACCATCAGCGGCGTCACCGAGCCAATCATCTCGCAGCGCACCGTGGACCAGGTGATTCGCCTGCGCGAGGGCGAGGCTAGCATCCTGGGCGGCATTCAGGACAAGCAGGACACGCAAAGCGCATCAGGGATTCCCGGCCTGAGTTCGATTCCGGGCCTCAAATACCTGTTTGGCTCCAAGGATCACACCATCAATGACGATGAACTGGTCTTCCTGGTGGTGCCGCACGTGGTTCGTTCGCAATCCCTGGAGCAGTTGAATATGCGTACTGTTGACACCGGCGCCGGCCAGCAGAACATCGAGTTGCGCCACGTAACGGCCGAGGGCTCCACTTTGAATCCAGCCGCGAAGCCTGCCGCCAGCCCGGCGCCCCCGGCGCGCCCGTCGTCCGACGCCAGACCCAGCGTGGGCACAGTGCCCGGCCAAAGCGCCCTGGCCGCTGCGCCAGCGGCGCTGGAACAGTTGCGCCAGGCCGCGGAAACCACCGGAAACTCCACACCCCCCGCCAAACCACAGGAATCTACGCCGCCTCCGTCCGGTGTGAACTTCATGCTCATGCCACTCTCGACCCCGGTGGCCCCAGGAGCCTCTTTCCAGATCCCTGTGGCGCTCAGCGGAGGTAAGGATATCGCTGCCGTTCCCTTGCAGATTACATACGATCCAGCGGCACTTTCCCTGCTCAACGTGGATAATGGCGACTTCCTCGGCCACGATGGCCAGGCGGTGGCGCTGGTGCACCGCGACGACGGGCCCGGCTCCATCAACATCAACGTCTCGCGCCCGCCAGGCGCCGCTGGCGTGAATGGAGCTGGGATCATTTGCGTGCTCACATTCCAGGCCAAGGTATCCGGTGAAAGCGTCATCACCATTACCCGGCCGGGCGCGGTTAACAGCGCGCAGCAGCTTCTGCCGGCCCAGGGGTCGCGCGTAAGCATTCAAGTCAAGTAAGCCGATGAGGTTCGTGATGAAGAATGCCCGGCCAATCCGTAATATCCGCCCCGGTGAGCGCGGACTTACTCTGGTCGAGCTGATTGTGACCGTCACCATTCTCTCCATCCTCGCCTCGGCCGCCGTGCCCATCGCCCGCTTCCAGGTCAAACGCCAGAATGAGCGCTATCTGCGCTACGACCTGTGGATGATGCGCGATGCCATCGACCATTACAAGGACGCGGCCGATAGAAACGCCTTCCAGGTCAAGCTCGACAGCCAGGGCTATCCGCCTGATCTGGAGACGCTGGTTAAAGGTGTCGATGTGCAGGGGAAAAAGGTGAGGTTTTTGCGCCGCATTCCCGTAGATCCAATGACCGGCAAGGCCGAGTGGGGTTTGCGCTCCATGAAGGACGATCCCGATTCGACCTCCTACAGCGGGGACAGTGTCTTTGATGTGTACTCCAAGTCCAACGGCACAGCCCTGGACGGAACCAAGTATGCTGATTGGTAGTCAAATAGTTTGGTAGTTGAGGATTCAGTGAACAGGATTCGGAAACAAAACGCGGGCTTTACGCTCATCGAGCTGATGATCGTCATGTCTATCATCGGCGTGCTGGCCATGGTAGCCATACCCCTTTATAAATCAGCCCTCAAGATGGCGCGGGAAGCCGTGCTCAAGGAAGATCTGCACGTGATGCGCGCGGCCATTGACTCCTACACCATGGACAAGCAGAAGGCGCCGCAGTCGCTCGATGACCTCATCACGGATGGTTATCTTAAGGCCGTCCCCGAAGACCCTTTCACCCACTCCAAGGACACCTGGGTCACCGACTCCAACGGATCGCTCTATTCATTGGACCAGACCGAACCTGGCATCGACGATGTTCACTCCGGCTCACAGGAGCTGAGCAGCGACGGACAAACTTACTCCAGCTGGTAGAAACTGCGCCGGATTCTCCGCGCGCTTCAGGATACAAATCCATGGAAACCAGCCCCCACTTGCCAGAGGTCTTCGAGTTCATCCAGCAGGTTGAGCGCTTCTACACGGGCCTGATCATGGCCGCTGTCCATGGTCCGGATGCGGAACCCAGCCTGGGCGGCAAGCTTCTCTACGCCGGCCAACTCGACCCTCAGGCCTGCGCTCTTCTGATGGCGGCCAGCATTGCCGGAGCAGCCTCGCTGGCCATTTCGGCTGATGCCGCCGCCGGCAAGCAGGCCGTACGCGAGGGCGTCGTCAACTTCCTCGTCACCTCGCTCGACGAGACCCTGCGCATCCTCAAAAACGAAATTCGCACACGATCCACCGTCGCCGTCTGCGTGGCCCTTGAATCGAATACTGATTTCGCCCGCGAATTGCTCGATCGCGGAGTACTCCCCGATCTCCTGCCGCCGCGCTCGGCTCCCGCGCCGCAGTTCGCCGCCTTCCTCAGCCAGGGCGCGCGCCCGGTCGTGGCCATCCATCCCGATGCAAACCAGGTGCTTCTTGCCTGGAGCGTCGCATCCGCGACGGCTCAATGGCTGCCCAAACTCGACGCCCTGGCTTTCGATTGCCTTAGCTCCGATCCGAGCCCTGCCGCCGCATCTGCCCGACGCTGGCTCCGCCTGGCCCCGCGTAATTTGGGCCGGAGATCGCAGGGCATGCGTCTGCTGCGCTGCAGTGAGAGTATCGCCGCAAGTTTCCATGAAGGTGTGCGCAAGCAGGTGGAAGACGGCGAGATTGGCGTTCCCGTTGAAATCACAATCTACCGCAACGAGCAGCCGGAGTTCTATTGCATTACGCCGCCGTCTCGCTGACTCGCTTTCTTGCTGACTAACCCCCCGCCGACTCAATCCGCGCCCACAGTTCTTTCACTCCGTAGCCGGTCTTGGCTGAGACGGGCAGAATCTCGTCAAGTTCCAGCCCCTGCTTCAGCTCGAGCAGGTTGCGCGTGCGTTGGTTTCCGCTCAGCCGGTCAATCTTTGTGGCCACCACGGCAAACTCGCGTCCCGCGGCCCGCAGCCAGTCGATCAACTGCCGGTCGCTCTGCTGCAAAGGCACATTCGCGTCCACCAGGCACACGCACAGTTTCAGCGTCGGGCGCATCGCCAGATAGGGCTCGATAAATGCCGGCCAGGTCGCCGAAATCGACTTCGAGATCTTCGCGTAGCCGTAGCCCGGAAGGTCGGCAAAGACCAGCTTCGGCCGCCGGCTCGAATCCAGTAACGCAAAAAAGTTGATGGCCCGCGTCCGGCCCGGCGTCTGCGAAACTTTAGCCGCCTTCTCGCCCACCAGCTTGTTCAGCAGGCTCGATTTGCCCACATTCGAGCGGCCCAGGAAGGCAATCTCCGGCGCATCCAACGCGGGAAACTGCGCCGCCGCCAGAGCCGAAAGCAGAAATTGTGTCGTATAACGCATAGTGTGGACAAAAAAGCGAACTGCTTCGAGCATACAGCCTGATCCCGCCGTAGGCTTTGTGGCATTTTTTCTAGATTCGCTTCTCTTCACCAGAATCAGATGTGCAGAAAACACACCGCGAAAAGATAGGAGGAACGGATTGTTTCAAAGAAAGCCTGCATGCGATTCCATTTCCGGCTGAGTTCTTTTCGTTATATTCTTTTATTATGGAAACCACAGGTTGCGGTACTGCGATCGTCACGCCCTTCCGGGCGGACGGATCGATTGACGAAGCAGCGCTCAAGGCGCTGGTGAACTGGCAGATCGAGTCGGGCATCGACTTTCTGGTGGCTTGCGGGTCAACCGGCGAGGCGGCCACGCTGGACGAGGAAGAGTGGCTGAAGGCTGTGGGCCTGGTGGCCGAAACTGCCGCGGGCCGCGTGCCCGTGTGGGCAGGCTGCACGCAAAACAATACCCGGACGCTGGTGCGCCTGGCCGGCAAGCTCAAGCAGATTCGCGGCGTGAACGCGGTGCTGTCGGCTAATCCCTACTACAACAAGCCCTCCCAGGAGGGCCAATTCCAGCACTTCCTGGCCTTGGCCAAAGCCGTCGACCCGTTGCCCGTGGTGGTCTACAACATTCCCGGGCGCACAGGCGTCAATCTCGATCCGGCGACGGTCCTGCGCCTGGCCAAGGCCGCGCCCAACATCCAGGCCATCAAGGAATCCAGCGGAAAACTTCCGCAGGTTGCCGAGCTGGTGCATCTGCTGCCCGGCGGCTTCAAAGTCTTCAGTGGCGACGACAACATGGCGCTGGGCTCCATCGGCGTGGGCGCCAGCGGGCTGGTCAGCGTGGCCTCCAACGAAATTCCCGCCGAGATGAGCCGCATGATTCATGCCGCGCTCGGTAACAACTGGGCCGAGGCTCAAGCGTTGGAGCGCCGCTACATCAAGCTGATCGACGCCAACTTCTGGGACTCGAATCCCTGCCCGGTAAAAACCGTGCTCTCGCTGATGGGCCGCTGCACCGATCACGTCCGCCTGCCGCTGGTTCCGCCGCCGGCAGCCACACGGCAAAGGCTCGAACAAGTTGCCGGCGAATACGGGCTGCTCAAGCGCTGAGCGAATCCCGCGCGTTCAACCACTCGCGATTACATCACACGCGAGGCCGGGTTGGGCACATCGGGAAAACCGGAGGTCATAATCTCCAGTTCGATGCTGGCAATCTCACTGCCGCAATCACGGGCGCGGCCTTTTGTGCGGCTGTAAAGGTCGGTAAGCTGAACGTGTTCGCTCGCGCCCAGTTCCACCCCCGCCGCAACCAGCACGGTATAAATATCCAAACAAGCATTGCGCTCAAACTCAAACAGCATGGTCACTTTTCCCATGTCGTCGCAGCCGCGGCTCAGTACCCAGCCGCCAACTCCGAGAATTGCGCCTGTAAGAGTCCGAACGAGCCGCGCCGGCTCTTCGCGGGAGATGGCTTTCAATTGCACTGCCCAGGTCGTATTCATGTTTGTCTGGCTATCAATTCCCTGTTGATGATCTCACGATTGCAGCACTGAGGTCGAGCCATCCATGATCTGATCAGATCGAGCGTTCATCTATGGAACAGTTAAATTCGGCTAATGCCCGGAACAATCCAAATGATTTAAGCTACTCAAATGTCGAATATTCGCCAAGGGTCGATCCATCTGCTGCGGATCGCAGGAGTTGATCTGTACCTCCACTGGTCCTGGTTTCTTGTCGCGGCTTATGAAATTGAGAGCCGCAAAGGCAGGTATTCATCAGTCCTTTGGAATGCATTGGAGTATCTGGCGCTCTTTTTTATTGTGCTTCTGCACGAGTTCGGGCACGCCATGGCATGCCGGCAAGTGGGAGGAACGGCAAACCAGATCGTGCTATGGCCTCTTGGCGGTGTTGCGTATGTGAATCCGCCACAGCGGCCGGGCGCTACGCTGTGGAGCATCGCTGCGGGGCCTCTGGTCAACGTAGTGCTTTTGCCGGTTCTGATTGCCGCGGTGGTGATGAGCTGGTCGTTGGGATGGGCGCATGCACTGCCCAATGCCTACCAGTTATTGCGGGCGATTCTGTGGATTGACGTATCTCTGCTGGTCTTCAACCTGCTGCCAATCTATCCCCTCGATGGCGGCCAGATTCTCCGGTCGTTGATGTGGTTTGTAGTAGGGCGCGCCCGCAGCCTCGTGGCGGCCACGGTTCTCGGCATGCTGGGCATAGTTGGGTTCTTCGGCATCGCCCTATACTTGCGATCCGTCTGGTTAGGGATCATCTCCGCATTCATGCTGATGATGTGCTGGGGCGGTCTGCGGCAAGCGCATGTGCTATTGCGCCGTGAGAAGGTGCCGCGACGGGGAGGATTTGCCTGTCCAAGCTGCCGGACAGCGCCGCCGCTGGGAGCCTACTGGCAATGCGGAAACTGCGGTCAGCCATTCGACACATTCCAAACTGGGACCGTGTGTCCATACTGCGCCGCCCGGTTTGCCATCACGCGCTGCCTGGACTGTGGACAACAGTATCCCATGAATGAATGGCTTGTTGGCGCATGAGTGGTTAGTAGCGCAGCCATTCAATCTCCGGCACGAGCTGGCCGCCGCACCGCTTGATCGGCTTGCGTCTTCGCCTGCTTGCGGTTGCGGCAAGCAAAAACTCGAAGGCCCTCCGGTAAAACCGGAGGGCCCTGAAATTGGCAGAAAATCCCCAGCCTACGACTTGAGCGCGCGTGACGGCTTGTAGCCGGAGATGCCGAAGTACGCGATGTAAAGGTAGCAGACGATCGGCAGGATAAAAGCTAACTGGAAGCCGTAATAGTCTGCCAGCAGACCAAAGAGCGGCGGAATGACCGCACCGCCGAAGTTGCCAATGCTGATCACGCCCGATCCCTTGCTGGTCAGCGGACCCAGTTCCGCGATTCCCAGAGCGAAGATCGTCGGATACATGATGGAGTTGGCCAGTCCGCAGAGGATCAGGCACCAGACGGCTATCATGCCGGTCGTGTTCATGGCCACCAGCAGCAGAATGACGCCGAAGAAGCCCAGCCCGGCCAGCAGCCGGTTGGCGCGGATCGCCTTCATTGCCACGGTTCCGGCAAAGCGGCCGATCATGATGGCGAACATATAAAACGAGGCCAGCAAGGCGGCGGTATCCTTGCTGTCGACTCCCTGCCCCTTGAAGAACTTGATGGCGTTGGCCGCCAGCGCAATCTCCAGGCCTACATAAAAGAAGATGCCCACCATGCTCAGCACCGTGTGCTTGTAGCTCCAGATGCCGCGACCCTTCGTTGCGCCTCCAATCTCGGCCGTCCGGCCCGATGTAATCGCCGGCAGGTGCATGAACATGACGGCAAAGCCCAGAATCAGCAGCGAGATGGCAATCGCGATATATGGACCCCGAACGGTGTGCGCAATGACCGCTTGACTGGCGTTCTTGGTGTCATCGGTGAGAATGAAGAAGCCCACCACGATCGGCGCCAGTCCGGAACCGAGCGAGTTAAAAGCCTGCGCCAGTGTCAGCCGCGCCGGGGCGCTTGACTCAGGTCCCAGAATCGAGACGTAGGGATTGGCTGAGACCTGCAGTACGCAGACGCCCGAGGCCAGCACAAAACTGGCAGTCAGGAAGACTGGAAAGCTCACCATCGCTGCCGCCGGCACAAACAACATTGCGCCTGCCACCATAATGAACAGCGATGTCACCATCGATCTCTTGTAGCCAATCTTATCGATCAGCTTGCCGCTGGGCACCGAAAAGACCAGGTAGGCGAGGAACCAGGAGGTCGTCACAAAGTTGGACCACATGTGGTTCAGATTGAAGATGTCCTCCAGCTTAGGAGCCAGATTGCTGTTCAGATTGGTCAAAAATCCGAAGATGCCGAACAGCGCCGTGACGATGATGAATGGGATGGTGTAATTGGGCGTATTTGCCGCCGCTGGTTTGCTTTGTGTTGCCATGTAATTTTTCTCCGTTTCATTTTGAAAAACTGCGATCCCTGTTGCTTTTCCCCGGCAGCCATCGCTCTTCCGGAGTTCTCACAAATCTGCAAAAAAGCTACGGCACCCGGTGAGCGCCTCCCGAGGCGTAACAGATGTGAATTTGGGGCTGAATGCCTGTTTTGGCGGCGTAACGGCGTCCCAGTTCCCCGGCAAAGGCCTTGGCCTTGTTCTGCTCCACCAGATTGATTGTGCAGCCGCCAAATCCTCCGCCGGTGAGCCGCGCGCCGATCAATCCCGGCAGCTCGTTCGCCAGTTCCACCATCGTGTCGGCCTCCGCGCAACTGCCCTCAAAGTCCTTGCTGTAGCTGCGGTGCGCCTCGGCCATCTGCCGCCCAAGCTCCTTCATATCGCCTTTGAGCAGCGCCTTGGCGGCGGCCACCGTGCGCAGGTTCTCGCTGATCACGTGGCGGGCGCGCAGCAACGATTTGGGCGCCATCTCATTGCCCCATTTCTCCAGGTCCTCCAACGTTGCATCGCGCAAAAAGGGCACGTGTCCGCGATGGCTGTTGATGACCGCGCAAGCGGCCTCGGATTCGGCGCGGCGGGTCGGATAGTCGCCGCCCGCAACCGAATGTTTGACCATGGTGTTGGCGATGACCAGCGCCACGTTGGCTGGAATCGGAGCCAGTTGAAAGCTCAAATCGCGGCAATCCAGCAGCATGGCGTGGTTCTCTTTGCCGTTTGCGGAGATGAACTGATCCATGATGCCGCAATTAGCGCCGACAAACTCATTCTCCGCGCGCTGGCAGAGCCGGGCCAGCACCGGCCCCGGATAACTGGCTCCGATGAGCGAGAGCACGGCCAGCGCCGTGGCTACCTCGATGGCGGCCGAGCTTGACAGCCCCGAGCCCAGCGGAACATCGCTCCAAATACTCAGGCTGAATCCGGGAACCTTGTGGCCCTCCCCGGCGAGAATGGAGACCACGCCCATCGGGTAGTCGCTCCAGTGCTTGCCCTTGGCCGGCAGCGAGGCAGCATCAAAGACCCGCTCCTCGCCATAATTCTCCGAATAGACGGCGATTTTGCCGTCCTTGCGAACCGAGATGCCGGACAGCGTGGCAAAGTTGATGGCCGCGGGCATCACAAAACCCTCGGCGTAATCGGTGTGCTCGCCGATCAAATTCACGCGGCCCGGCGCTGCAAAGACAGCCGGCTCGGCCTGGTAGCGGGCAAGATGCTTGGAACGGAATACGGCAGGATCATGCATCGTAGTTCTCTTTCTATAGGTTTTGAAGATCGACAGTCATCGTCCAGAAGTCGGATTGGCCGGGAGATAGTTCGCGCGACCATGGTCCGGTGATCGCCAATGAGTCCACGGGAGCGGTGGCAGGCTCCATCGCCACGCACATCTGTTTCGGGCCTTTTCGCTCCGGCCAGCCGCCGGAGCAGATCCACAGCCCCAGGTAAGGCGTCGCCGCTGGGTCAAAGCCGACCTTGATGCGAATGCCCGCCTTGGGCCGCTCCAGCGCGCACCAGTTTTCCCTGGAGGATAACGGCCCGGCGAACAGCTTGTCGCCGTTGCCCGACTTGGGCGCTTCAACCACGCTCAGATCGGTTTTTCCTAACATGCCTAGCTTAACGAGGGGCCAGGGAACCTGCTTGCCGGCCTGCCCCAGCCGCCCGCCGCTGGAACCTTCCAAACGCAGTTCGTGAATGGTCTCCGGGAGGATAATCTTGTCTCCCGCCTCAGCCGCGAACGAGGGATGCGCCGACCAGGCCCAGGGAACAGTCGATCCGCCGGTGTTGGTCACCGTGTAGTCCAAGCTTATTCGCCAGCCCTTGCCCTTTTCGGTCAGCAACAGGGTCCGCTCCAGCATCAGCGGCAACGAAAAACACTCACCGCGTAGCGTTACCGATCCTCCCCGCGCAACTCCTGTTCCATGCTCCTTGTGGCCGCTTCCCTCCTCTGTCCACGCCACTCTCCACAGGTCGCCGTGGTCGGGAACTGCGACCGGGCCATCGGTCGTCTCCACCGTGCAACCGGCCACCGAGGGCAGGCACTCATCCCAGCCGCTGGCGTCGCTCGCTTCAAAGGCCGTGGTCTTGGTGCGCGGCGCGTATGCAGCCAGTGGCGTCTGCAGCAGCTCGTGACCGTTCACCAGAATGGATGCGATCTTGCCGCCGAGGTGGGGGAGAATGGTCACTGTGCAATTCCCATCCCGCAGGAGAATCTTTTCTCCCCCGGCCCCAGCTTTATTTGCCTCTGCCATTTGCCCTATTCTCCTCAATCAGGTCCAGCCACTCCCAGGCGCAGGCTTCGCTCACGCCGCGTAAAGGCCGGTCTTCAGGATTGCGCCAATTGTACAAGAACCGGGGCAGGATAGATTCCCTCAAACCTGCTTACTCAGCTCCGGGCAATCGAAACCACGCTCAGGCCGGTTACAAAAAGCACGAACATCAGCGCCAGCAGCAGGTTCACCCGCCTGCCGCCTCCCGCAAACTCTCTCCACACCAACACGCCCCACATCGCTCCCACCATCGTTGAACCTTGCCCCAGCGCGTAGCTGATCGCCGGTCCCACCACGCTCGCGGCCACAAAATTAGAAAGCGAGCCGACCATCCACATCACGCCGCCCATAATGCCCAGAAAATGCACCCAGGAGCTGCCTTCCAAATAATCCGCAAATCTCAGCCGCGGGCCCGCGATGGGGAATCTCAAAAAGTAGAGGTTGTAGACAAAAACCGATCCCAGCACGCCCAACCCAAAAACAAAGGCCACCGCGTAGGGACCAAGCACGTTTTCGCCGTGCGTTCTGCCAATCTCCACCAGCGGATAAAACGCGCCCATCAACACGCCGGCGATGGCGCTCAGCCAGATGCCCTTCCACGTCTCAGCCTTTTTCGCCGCGGCCTCTGCATCATTGCCGGAAACGCTTTGGCTCGCTGCGTGGCTGCGGTAGGCTATTGCGTCCACCACAATTGCCGCCACAATCAATGCGACACCCAGGCACAACAGCCACGGATTCCCTTGCGGTTTGACGGCGTAGCTCCACACCACTCCCACCACCAGCGCCAGCCCCACGCCTATGGGAAATGCAACTCCCATTCCCGCAATCGAGACCGCACCGATCAGCAAAATGTTTGCAAGGTTGAAGATCACCCCGCCCGCAAATCCGCTCAGGATATTCAGATTGCCCGCTTGCGCCAGATCGCTCGTGAAGCCAATGCCGTCCTGCCCCCACGTCCCAAAGCTCAGCCCGGCCAGCAAAGCGGCCAGCGCCACGCCGATGCAGTAGTCGTAGTAAAGCAGTTCAAAGCGCCAGCCCTTGGCGAACTTGAGCGCGTTGGCCCACGAACCCCAGCAGAGCATGGTCAGAATCGTCAGCGCCAATGCGGTTCCGTATAAATGCGGCAAAGTCATGAAATTTCCTTTGCTATCGGATAAATCTTATGCAATCTCAAATTCGTAGAGGTTAACGCTTACGGGCGGAACCTGCACCGTTTCCGGGAGCACGTCTTGCGCGGTTTCAACGATTTTGACCGCCGGCTCTTTGCCCGCTTCATTGGTTGAGTTCACGCTGG
>Ga0326727_10004057_pt1 | contig 45042 bp, 42 predicted proteins | sample MB2enrmetagenome_FD_207643 | JGI IMG/M metagenome (GOLD analysis project Ga0326727, IMG submission 207643) | Lab enriched peat soil microbial communities from McLean, Ithaca, NY, United States - MB29MY | ecosystem: Environmental > Terrestrial > Soil > Wetlands > Peat | place: USA: New York... | reverse complement strand
TTCAACAAACTCAAGCATTTTCGCGCCGTCGCAACCCGATACGACAAGCGCGACGACAACTACCTCGCATCCGTCCAGCTCGCCTCAATCCGCATTTGGATGCGATTTAATGAGTCGATGTCCTAGTCAGTCCTCCCCCTAAAAGGGGGAGGTGGCGAGCGAAGCGAGCCGATGGGGGTCCTTAACTTAAATCGCGCCGAAAGTGGGGAACACGGACCCCCACCGTCCCTGCGGCGACTCCTCCCCCCTTTTCAGGGGGAGGAGAAAAAGAAACAACGGCCGTCGCGTCTCACGCCGCCTTGCGCCCGGCTTCCTTCTTGTTCCCGTACACGACGGTCGCCGCCGCCGTGTTGGAGATCGGGATATGATAATTGCGGTGCAGTTCGCTCACGTGCCCCGTCATCGCGCCGCGCATCGCCATCCAGTTGAGAAATTCCACGCCCTGCGAGCCGGACAGCTCGACCAGCTCATGAATGGAATAGCGTGTGAGCGCGTCCGGCTCGTTCACGATCTTGTCCATGCACAGCTTGTCGAACTCCTTGTTGACGAAGCCGGCGCGCGTGCCGTCGAGTTGGTGCGACAGGCCGCCGGTTCCGACCACCATCACCCGCAGATCCTGCGGGTAGGATTCGATGGCGCGGCCGATCGAGCGGCCGAGCTTGAGACAGCGTCCAAGCGACGGCAGCGGGTGCTGCACGGTATTGATCTCGACCGGCACGATCTTCACCGGCCAAGTCGCGCCCGGCCACATCAGCGACATCGGGATCGTCACCGCATGGTCGATCAGCATGTCCTGACACATGGTGATGTCGAAGTCGTCGGCGACCAGCGTGTTGATCAGGTGCCACGAGAACGCGGCATCGCCGCGGGCGGCTTGCGACACCGGAATGCCCCAGCCCTCGTCCTCGCTGCGGTATTCGTCGGCGGCGCCGACGGCGAAGGTCGGCAGCTTGTCGAGGAAGAAGTTGAGCCCGTGGTCGTTGTAGAACACCACGGCGACGTCCGGCTTGGCGCGGGCGAGCCATTGATGGACGTAATCGAAGCCCCGGAAGAACGGCGCCCAGTACGGATCGTTCTGCTTCTTGTCCGCGATCGCCTTGCCGATCGAGGGCACGTGCGTCGTGGCGACGCCGCCGATGATCGAAGCCATGGTCATTCTCCCGCTGCTGCCTGAAGTTTCTCTTTGAATGCCGCGACCGACATGCCGGTCTGCTGCGCCCCGATGTCCTGGACGTTGAGGCCGAAAATGCCGGCGAGCTTGGCGAGGTAGTAGACGTTGCCGCCCGCCTCGATCATCTTCAGCACGCTGCGGCTCTTCACCGCGGCGCGTTGCTCGGCCGTGAGGCCGAATTTGTCGCAATACGCGTCTTCGTTCTCGAGAAACGCGGCCCGGTTCTCCGCGCTGTTGAACGAGTAGCACATGCGGTTGAGCGCCAAGCCCTTCTGCGCCTGCGTCTCGTCGAACATGATCGTACCGGGTATGTCCTGCTGCATAGGTTGTTCCTCCGCACCGCACCGACCGGCGTTTTTTCCGCCCGCAGCGTAGGGGAGGCCGGGCGGGGCCCGCTTTGATTTGTATCAAATGAAACCATCGCCGGCGTGCGAAGTTACAACCGCAATGAGGAGCAGCGCCGATGCCCTACCGTGTCAATGCCGACCTGCCGGCATCGGTCCGGGCCCACCTGCCCGAACATGCCCAGGACATCTACCGCGAGGCGTTCAACCATGCCTACGCCGCGCACGAAGGCGACGTGCGCCAGGAGGAGGCCGCCCATCGCATCGCCTGGGCGGCGGTGAAACGCTCCTATGTCAAGGTCGGCGAGCAATGGGAGCGGCGCTAGAAATTTGATGGAGCATGATCTTTTCGGAAAACCGGTGTCCACCACCGGATCAAGTCCGGCGGCAGGCTTTTCCGGATCATGTCGACGCCTAGAGCTGCCGCGCCCTGCAACCGTCGAGAAACAGGCGAACGGCCGTGCGCAAGCGGCGCCGTTCCTTGGCCGGCGGCTCGCGCAGACCGAACAGCGCGAGCCGTTGCGGAATGCCGACCACGGCAATGAAAAACTGCTCGGCCATCGCCTGCGAATCGGACAGTTCGATCTCGCCGCGCCCGCCATAGAAGCCCAGCACCCGTTCGATTTCGCTCACGGCGCGATGCCGGTTGCGCGCGACGAAATGCTCGGCCAGCTCGGGAAAGCGCGGGGCCGCTACAAACAACAGACGCTGCAGCGCAAGGGCGTCCGGCTGCAGTCCGATGTCGAGGAGTTTCTGCCCGAACCTGACCAGGCCGACTTCTGCGCGTTCCGGCGACGGCGCAAACGTCTGCAGCACGTCGAGCCTGTCTCCGATCCAGTGTTCGATGGCGGCGACAAACAGCGCGGATTTGTCGCGGTAGCGCGCATAGATGAAGCGCTTGGCGACCGCGGAGCGCTTGGCGATCTCGTCGATGGAGACGGCGTCGAGGCCGCGCTCGAGGAACAGCCGCATCGCCGTCTCAAGCAAGGCGGCGTGGCGGCGTTCGGCTTCCGCGCGCGTAGGTCGCCCGCCGGGACCGCGTCTGAATTCGGCTGGTTCGAGTCGGGCGGACATCGTCGGTCGCACTTTTTCGGCTAGCACTTCGGATAAAAAATTGTCGGCCACCATCGCGTCGGCCACCGCCGCATCGGACCGCGCTTCACCGGAACGCGCGGGTTGATCGCCGCGGTGGGGTGATCCATAATGCAACACTATCGTTTCGTTGCAAAGGGATTTTTCGCCGTGCGTCGACCGCTCCTCATCGGCCTCGGACTGGCGGTCGTCGCGGTGGCGGTTCTCGCGATCGGCGCCGGCGCGTTCTGGTATCGCTTCCGGGCGCCGGCGTTGCCGCAATGGCAGGGCTATGCCGAGGCCGATTTCGTCAAAGTCGGCCCGACCCAGCAGGGTCTCCTGACCGAGGTCGACGTCGCCCGCGGCGATCCGGTCGCGGCGGGCACTTTGTTGTTCGTTCAGGACGAGATATCGGACCGCGCCGCACGCGACCAGGCCGTTCGCTTTTTGCGTCAGGCGCAACAGCAGCTGGCCAATCTGCAAGCGGCGGCGAAGCCGACCGAAATCGAGCAAGCCGAAGCGAACCTGGCCGATGCCCGCGCCACGCTGGAACGGACCAAGAGCGATCTCGATCGCGCCGAATTCCTGGTGCCGACCGGCGCCATGACCGAGCAGCTTCGCGATCAGCGGCGGGCCGATTACCGCTCGGCCACGGCGCACGTGGCGGCGCTCGAGGCGGCGTTGGCGCAGGCCCGCGCCCCGCTCGGCCGCACCCGCGAGATCGACGCGCAGGAGGCGGCGGTCGCGGCGGCCAAGGCCGCGCTCGGCATGGCCGAATGGCGGCTGTCGCAACGGCGCGTCACCGCGCCGGCCGCGGGGCGGATCGCCGACGTGCTGGCGCGGCCCGGCGAGACCATGGCCGCCGGCGCCCCGGTCGTATCGCTGTTGCCGCCGGGCAATATCTTCGTGCGGTTCTTTGTTCCGGAGACGGATCTCGCGACCATACATCTCGGCGATCGCGTCGCAATCATGTGCGACAGCTGCCCCGCGGATTTGACCGGGAGCGTTTCCTTCATCGCGCCGCAGGTGGAATACACGCCGCCGGTGATCTACAGCGAGGAGAGCCGGGCCAAGCTCGTCATCATGATCGAGGCGCGGCCGCCGGTGGAACGCGCGAGCGAGCTCAATCCCGGCCAGCCCGTCATGGTGCGGCCGATCGCGCGGCGCGGCACCTCATGACCGATTACGTCATCGACGTCCATGATCTGTCCAAGAGCTTCGGCGCGCGCCGCGTGGTCGCGGACCTGACGTTGCGGGTCGCGCGGGGGGAAGTGTGCGGCTTCCTCGGCGCCAATGGCAGCGGCAAAACCACCACCATCCGCATGCTGTGCGGCCTCCTCAAGCCCGACGCCGGCGCCGGCACTTGCCTCGGCCTCGACATCCTGCGCGAGGCCCCGGCGATCCGGCGGCAGATCGGCTACATGACGCAGCGCTTCAGCTATTACGAGGACCTCACCGTCACCGAGAATCTCGAACTCGTTGCCGGCATCTACGAAATGCCGAACCCGCGCGCGGCGGTGCGTGACATCATCGAGCGGATGCAGCTTGGCGGCTATGCCGGCGAACTCGTCGGGCATTTGTCGGGCGGCTGGCAACAGCGGCTCGCGCTCGCCGCCTGCATGCTACATCGGCCGAAGCTTCTCCTGCTCGACGAGCCGACCGCCGGCGTCGACGCCAAGGCGCGCCGCGAATTCTGGGACCGCATCCACGACATGGCCTCGGAGGGTCTCACCGTACTCGTCTCGACCCATTACATGGACGAGGCCGAGCGCTGCGACCGCATCGTTTATCTCGCCGGCGGCCGCATCGTGGTCGAGGGCGACGCGGTCGACGTGGCGCGGCGTTCCGGCCTCGTTACGTTCGACGGCGTCGGCGAACACATCGACCAAGTGGCGCCGCTCGTTCGCGCCATGCCCGGCGTCGAGACCGCGGCGGTCTTTCGACGCGCGCTGCACGTCGCCGGCACCGACCGGGCCAAGCTCGAGCGCGCGATCGCGGCATTCACGCAATTGTCCTGGCGCGAGGTCGAGCCCCGCCTGGAAGACGTCTTTATTCATGAGCTGACGACGGAGGAGGAGGCGCGATGATCGGCCTCTCCTTCAAGCGCTTGCGCTCGCTGTTGCGCAAGGAATGGATTCAGGTGCGCCGCGACCCGCTGACCTTGCGGCTGATCATCGCTATGCCGATCATGCAGCTCCTGTTGTTCGGCTATGCGATCAATACCAATCCCAAGCACCTGCCGACCGGGTTGTTGTCCGCCGATCCGTCGAAGTACGAGCGCACCCTCGTCGCCGCCTTGCAGAACACCGGCTATTACGACATCAGAACGCTGCGGTCCGAGCAGGCGGCGGAAAAGGCGTTGGCCGAGGGCGAGCTGCTCTTCGTTATCAACATCCCGCCGAATTTCGACCGTTCGGTCGACCGCGGTGAATCGCCTTCGATTTTGATCGACGCCGACGCCACCGATCCGACCGCGATCGGGTACGCGACCGGGGCGCTCGCCGGGATCGCCAATGCGCTCAACCGGGATCTGCCGCCGATCCGGCAAGCGCCGCCGACTGCGCCGCCTTTCCAGTTCGAGATCCACACCCGTTACAATCCGGAGCAGCTCAGCGTCTTGAGCATCGTGCCGGGGTTGATCTGCATGGTGCTGAGCATGTCGACGCTGCTCGTCACCACGCTGTCGATCACCCGCGAGCGCGAACGCGGCACCATGGAAAATCTGATGGCCATGCCGGTGCGCCCGATCGAGATCATGCTGGCCAAGATCGCGCCCTATGTCGTGGTCGGCTACATCCAGGTTCTGCTCATTCTGGCGGTGTCGGGATTCGTGTTTCAGTTGCCGGTGCGCGGCTCGCTCACTCTGCTGCTGGTGGCGCTCGGCCTGTTCATCGCCTCGAATCTCGCGCTCGGCCTGACCTTCTCGACGGTCGCGAACAACCAGATGCAGGCGCAACAGATGGCGCAGTTCGCGCTGTTGCCGGCTTTTCTCTTGTCCGGCCTGTTCACGCCGTTCGCGGGCATGCCGCACTGGGCGCAGTGGATCGGTGAAATCTTTCCGGCGACCCACGCCATCCGCATCGTCCGCGGCGTGTTGCTCAAGGGTAACGTCGTGACCGAGATCATGCCGGAGATCTGGCCGATGGCGCTGTTCACGCTGGTCGTGGTGGCGATCGGCGCCTGGCTCTACCGTGAAACGCTGGATTGAGGTTTTAACGCGTGTCCGACCCCGTAATTTCCCTTAGGGCCAATCCCTGAATTTTTGCGATGCGGGAGCGCGATTATTGTAGAATTCAGACGCGCCCAAAAGCGCGCTCGAAACCCCCGCGAAGCGCTATCTCAAGCCTGGACGCGTAATGAACGATGAACGTACGACTTCCATGGCACGGCCTGAAACTGTACCGGCCGACGGGCACAAGGCGTCGCTGAGCGCGCCCGCGCAGCCGGCGCGAGATGTCATCCCTGTCTCCTCCATCGCCGCGAATTTGCCGGTGCTGGTGCCGGCACCGAAGGGGCTGCAGAGCCGCCGCTGGTGGCTGCGCGCCGCGCTCGCGCTCCTCGTCCTCGCCGGCGCGGCGGGCGGCGGCTATTACTGGTGGCAGCGGCTGCACCCGGCCTTGCCGCCCGGCATCGTGTTCGGCAACGGCCGGCTCGAAGCCGACGAGATCAATATCGACACCAAATACGCCGCCCGTATTCTCCAGATCCTTGCCGACGAGGGCGATCTGGTCAAAGCCGGCCAGGTCCTCGCCCGCATGGACACCCGCGACCTGCAGGCATCGCTGAACAAATCGGAAGCCTCGGTCCGCCAAGCCCACAAGGCGGTCGATGAAGCGAACGCCAATGTGGTGCAGCAGCAAACCCAGGTGGTGTTGGCGAAGCAGGAATTCGATCGCGCGGTCACCTTGCTGAAAAAGGGCTTCCAGACCCAGGAGGTCGTCGATCAGCGTCAACAGCAACTCGACGGAGCGAACGCCGCATTGCTGGCCGCGAATGCGCGGGTGACGGAAGCCGAACACGCGCTGGAAGCGGCGACCCACGACGTGGAACTCTACAATGTCGAGATCAATGATGACACGCTCGTAGCACCCGTCGACGGCCGCCTCCAGTACCGCGTCGCCAATCTGGGCGAGGTGCTTCCCGCCGGCGGCCATGTCTTCGCGATGCTCGACACGTCTTACGTCTACATGGACATCTATCTGCCGACCCTGCAGGCGGGCAAAGTGAAATACGGCGCCGATGCCCGCGTCGTCGTCGATGCCTACCCGAACGTCGCGATCCCCGCCAAAGTCATCTTCATCGCCACGCAAGCCCAGTTCACGCCGAAGACGGTCGAGACTCAAACCGAGCGCGAGAAGCTGATGTTTCGCGTCCGCGTGCGGATCGATGCCGATTGGCTGCGCGGGCGCTCCGACGCGGTGAGCAGCGGCCTACCCGGCGTCGCTTATGTACTGACCGATGCCGCTGCGAAGTGGCCCGCTTGGCTGCAAGCCATCTCCGCGCCATCGACTGCGACGCAATGAACGGGGCCGCCATGCCCGTCGCGCGCCTCGACAACGTGACGCAGCGCTATCGCCGTGTTGTTGCGCTCGATGACGTCACGATTGAGCTGCCGGCCGGCGGCATGGTCGGGTTGATCGGCCCCGATGGCGTCGGCAAGTCGACGTTGCTCAGCATCATCGCTGGGGCGCGGCAGGTGCAATCCGGCCGCGTCGTCGTGCTCGACGGTGACATGACGGACGCCGCGCACCGCAGGATTGTCTGTCCCCGTATCGCCTACATGCCGCAGGGACTCGGAAAGAACCTCTATCCGGACCTCAGCATCCGCGAGAACATCGAGTTCTTCGGCCGCGTGTTCGGGCAGTCGCGGGCCGAACGGGAATGGCGGATTGCCGAGCTTTTGCACAGCACCGGTCTGGCGCCCTTCGCCGATCGTCCGGCGAAGAAACTCTCGGGCGGCATGCGGCAAAAACTCGGGCTATGCTGCTCGCTCATCCACGATCCCGACCTCTTGATCCTCGATGAGCCCACGACCGGCGTCGATCCGCTGTCGCGTCGGCAGTTCTGGGAGCTGATCGCGCGCATGCGCGCGCGCCGCGCCGGCATGAGCGTGGTGGTGGCGACCGCCTATATGGAAGAAGCGGAGCGGTTCGACTGGCTGGCGGCCATGAGCGCGGGAAAGGTGCTGGCGACCGGTTCCCCCGCCGAGATCAAGACCAAGGCCGGCGTGGCGACGCTCGAGGACGGATTCGTCGCGCTGCTTCCGGAACAGGAACGCCGCGGTCACCACCGGCTCCAGGTACCGCCGCGTCGCGTCGTCGACACCGAGCCCGTCATCATTGCGCGCAACCTCACTTGTCGTTTCGGTGATTTCACCGCAGTTGACCGGGTGAGCTTCACCATCGAGCGCGGCGAGATTTTCGGCTTCGTCGGCTCGAACGGATCCGGCAAGACCACGACCATGAAAATGCTGACCGGCTTGCTGGCGCCGAGCGAAGGCGAAGCGCTTTTGTTCGGCAAGCCGCTTGACGCCAGCGACATCAGTTCGCGCTGGCGGGTCGGATACATGTCGCAGTCATTTTCTCTCTATACCGAACTGACTGTGCGGCAGAACCTCGACCTGCATGCGCGGCTTTTCCATCTTCCGGCCGAGAAAGCCAAAGCGCGCATGGCCGAGCTCACCGAGCAATTCGGCCTCGAGGACTATCTCGATCAATCCACTTCGGATCTCCCGCTGGGAATTCGCCAACGGCTTTCGCTGGCCGTTGCCGTCGTGCATGAGCCGGAGATGCTCATCCTCGACGAGCCGACCTCGGGTGTCGATCCTTTGGCGCGCGACCAGTTCTGGGAAATCTTGATCGATCTTTCACGCAATCAGGGCGTGACCATTTTCGTCTCCACCCATTTCATGAACGAGGCCGAGCGCTGCGACCGCATATCGCTCATGGATTCCGGGCACGTGCTGGCGACCGACACGCCGGCGGACCTCGTCAGAGCACGTGGCGTCTCGACGCTGGAGGACGCCTTTATCAGCTATCTCGAGGAGGCGAGAGGTCCGCAGGCGGCGGAGACCGCTGCTTTTGCCGCGCCGTCGGCCACGACCGGCGAACCGCCGCGATTGCCGCCGCCGCAGCAGCGCGTGTTCAGCCTCCGGCGCCTTCTTGCCTACACGATCCGGGAAACCATCGAGCTGCTGCGCGATCCCATCCGGCTCACCTTCGCCTTGTTCGGCACGGCGCTCTTGATGGTGGTGTTTGGCTACGGAATTTCGACCGACGTCAACAATCTCACCTTCGCGGTGCTCGATCACGATAAGAGCCACGAGAGCCGTGCCTACCTCGAAGAGCTGAGAGGCTCGACTTATTTCGTGGAGAAGCCGCCGCTCGTCGATTATGCCGATCTGCTAAAGCGGCTGCAGAGCGGACGCATCAGGGCCGGTATCGAAATCCCGCCCGGTTTTGGCCGCGACCTCGAGCGCGGGCGTCCGGCCTGGGTCGGTGCCTGGGTGGATGGCGCCATGCCGTTCCGCGCCGACACCATCCGCGGCTATCTGCAGGCCATGCATCAGCTCTATCTGACCGATCCGGCCGTGAAGACCACGGTGCTGCCGGCGCCAAAGCCGCCCGCCAGAATCGAACTCAGGTACAAGTACAACCAGGATTTCGAAAGCGTCTACGCCATGGTGCCGTCGAGCCTCTCGATGTTGCTGGCGCTGTTCCCGGCAATCCTCATGGCGCTCGCCATCGTGCGCGAAAAGGAACTGGGCTCGATTACCAATCTTTACGTGACTCCGGTCAGCCGGATCGAATTTCTGCTCGGCAAGCAGATTCCCTATATCGGCGTCGCCATGGCGAATTTTGCGCTGATGTTCCTGATGGCTTTGTTTCTATTCCAGGTGCCGTTCAAGGGAAGCTTCCTCGCGCTCCTCCTTGGCGCGCTGGTCTACGTCACCACCACTACGGCCTATGGCATGGTGATTTCGGCGTTCGCGCGCACGCAGATTGCCGCGCTGTTCGGCACCACCATTCTGACGTTCCTGCCGGCATCGCAGTTCGCCGGCCAGATGGTGCCGGTGTCCTCGCTCTCCCCAACCGCACAAATCATGGGACGGGCGTTCCCCATGACCTATTTTTTGCCAATCAGCGTCGGCACTTTCACCAAGGGATTGGGCTTCGGCGACCTCGCCGCTCACATAGGCGAGCTTGCGGTCTTCATCCCGGCGCTGACGCTGTTGAGCCTTCTACTGCTGCGCAAGCAGGAACGCTAGGAGGTGGGCTGATGCGCGCGATCCAAAACATATTTTGGCTCGGCACCAAGGAATTGCGTAGCTTCCTGCGCGATTTCGTGCTGCTGGGGTTCGTCATCTATGCATTCTCGCTCTACGTCCTCACTCATGCGCGGAGCTATTCGCAAGAGGTGCACAATGCCTCTATCGCGGTAGTCGACGAGGATCATTCCGAATTATCGCGGCGCATCACCGGTGCGTTCTTGCCGCCTTACTTCCAGAAGCCGCGACCGGTTGCCGAGCGGGATATCGTCCCGCTGATGAATTTGGGCAAATACACCTTCGTGATGGATATCCCGCCGAACTTCGAGCGCGACGTTCTCGGCGGGCGCGACCCCGCGGTTCAGCTCAACGTCGATGCCACCGTGATGATTCAGGGCGGCCTCGGGTCGAATTACGCCCAGGAGATCATCATGAACGAGATACAGCACTTTCTCTCGCGTGCGGAGGGCGTGGCGCTGTCGCCGGTCAATCTCGACGTGCGCATTTCGTTCAACCCCAACATCACCACGGCATGGTTCACCGGCGTCATGAGCATCGTCAACAACGTCAGCATGCTGGCTCTTATTCTCGCCGGCGCCGCGGTCGTGCGCGAGCGCGAGCACGGGACCACGGACCATCTCCTGGTCATGCCGGTGACGCCGTTCGAAATCGCGATGTCCAAGATCTGGGCGAACGGCCTGGTGATCACCGTGGCCGTCGCCTTTTCACTCTATTTCATGATCCGCATGATGCTCGGCATTCCCATTATCGGCTCGATCCCGCTTTTCATTTTCGGGGTGATGATCTATCTGTTCTTTGCCTGCGCCGTCGGGATATTTCTCGGCACGGTCGCGCGCTCCATGCCGCAGCTCGGCCTGCTCTACATGTTGATCTACATGCCGATGAACCTGCTCTCCGGCAGCAATACGCCGCTGGAAAGCATGCCGCCCTGGCTGGCGACCGCGATGCAGGCCTCGCCCTCGACGCATTTCGTCTCGTTCGCGCAATCGATCCTGTTTCGCGGCGCCGGCATCGACGTGGTCTGGCCGCAATTTTTGCTGGTGGCCGGGATCGGCGGGCTATTCTTCGTCTTGGCCATCCTGCGTTTCCGGGCCACGGCGGCGCAGATGGTCTAGGTTATGATTAGGATAAGCTGCCCGCGGAGCCGATCCGGGGTGAGAAGCCGATTTTCCAAAACGACGACGCCGCCGCCGCAATACGCGGCGGAGATCGAATTTACCAAACCGATCCAGCGGGGAGATGAAAGAACTTGACTTCCAATCGACCAACGGGCGTGCCGGCACCGCCGCATCCGCACCAGCGCCGGGAGCCGCTGCCGGAACACCGCCCCAAGCCCGCCGAGGATGATCCGAACGCGCCCCAGTCGGTCGAGGCCATCCTCGCCAGCGCGAGCTATCGCCTGGCCGAGCAGGATACCGACTTCCTGGCCCGCGCCGAGGTGCGCGGCCCGCGGCTCGAACTTGAATATCTCAAGGCCGACGTCGTCCTCGCCGAGCAGCATGTCGATCATACGATCGTCGTGTTCGGCTCTACGCGTATCGTCGAGCTGTCAACGGCGCGCCGCAATGTCGACGCGCTGCGCGAAGCGGTGCAGGCCGACCCTGACAACACGACGCTGTTGGCGCGCTTGCTCACGGCCGAGCGGATCCTCGACAAGAGCCGCTATTACGACGTGGCGCGGGAATTCGGCCGCCTGGTCGGCCAGGCAGGACACGATGGGCGGCCGGCACGCATCGTCGTGATGACGGGCGGCGGGCCGGGCCTGATGGAAGCCGCCAATCGCGGCGCCCGCGACGTCGATGCCAAGACGGTCGGACTGAATATCGAATTGCCGCACGAGCAATATCCCAATCCCTACGTCACGCCGGATCTGTGTTTGCGTTTCCACTACTTCGCCCTGCGCAAGCTGCATTTTATGCTGCGGGCCAGGGCGCTGGTCGCGTTTCCGGGCGGCTACGGCACGTTCGACGAATTATTCGAGGTCTTGACGCTCATTCAGACCCGCAAGGTCAAACCGTTTCCGGTCGTGCTGGTCGGCGAGCATTTTTGGCGGCGCGCGGTCGATTTCGACTATCTGGTCGAAGAGGGCGTGATCGATGCCGAGGATCGTGAGCTGTTCTGGTTCGCCGAGACGGCGCAGGAAATCTGGGACGGCATCCTGCGCTGGTATGCGGCGTTCGGCGAGCCGCTTCATGCCGCGGACTGAGCGTCTTCATTACTGTGGCGACTGGGCGCAGACCGCGACCAATGGCGAATTGGCCGTAGTCGCTTCGACGCCGCACGTCGCCTGCCGCTCGCCGACATAGCTCGCGGCATTTCGCGCCGGGCCGCAATACGCGGTGACGAGGATTTCGTCGCCGCGGCATGCCACCGTGCAACCGCCGGTCAAGCAATCCTTGCGGATGACGCGGAGCGTCGGGCTGGGCGGTCCTTGTTCGCCCGGCGGTCCGGGCGGCCCGGGCGGGCCGACCGGCCCGGTCGCGCCCGCCGGGCCCGCATCGCCTTTGGGACCCTGTTGTCCCGGCGGCCCGGCGTCGCCTTTCGGGCCCTGGCCGCAGCCTGCAAGCGCGACCACCAACATTACCGCCAAAACACAATGCGCGATCCGCATGTCTCGTCCTGCCCTCTGCTTGGGATTGCAAATGCTTGGGATTCGAATCTTGGGATTGCGAAATCGACGTGCCATCTATAGCAGACGCGCCGGTTGATAATGCGCCATGACGGTACGCGTTCGCGCGTAGGGACGGGCAAAGCGCGGGTAGCCGTTCGGTAGCCAAATGGGCTATAGAACGCGAAACGCCGCCAACCGCGGCCATCCGGGACGAAAGAGGACGATGAATTGGATTTCCAACGTCGTGCGGCCGAAGATTCGCGGCATCCTCCGGCGCGAGGTGCCGGAAAATCTCTGGATCAAGTGTCCGGAGACCGGCCAGCTCGTTTTCTACAAGGATGTCGAAGCCAACCAGTTCGTCATCCCCGGCTCCAATTACCACATGCGCATGACCCCGGCCGCGCGCCTCAAATCGATGTTCGACAACGAGACCTGGTTCGACATTGCGCTGCCCGAGGTGCCGACCGACCCGCTGAAATTCCGCGACGAACGCCGCTATCTCGATCGCCTCAAGGACGCGCGCAGCAAGACCGGCGCGCATGACGCGGTGAAGCTCGGCTACGGCAAGCTCGACGGTCTCGGCATCGTGGTCGGCGTGCAGGATTTCGACTTCATGGGCGGTTCGCTCGGCATGGCGGCGGGCGAGGCGATCATCACCGGCCTCAACACCGCGGTGGAAAAGGGCTGTCCGTTCGTGCTGTTCGCCGCCTCCGGCGGCGCCCGCATGCAGGAGGGCATCCTCTCCCTGATGCAGATGCCGCGGACCACCATCGCGGTGCAGCGCCTGCAGGAAACGCGCAAGCCCTACATCGTCGTTCTCACCAATCCGACCACCGGCGGCGTTACCGCGTCCTATGCCATGCTCGGCGACGTGCACATCGCCGAGCCCGGCGCGCTGATCGGCTTCGCCGGCCCGCGCGTGATCGAGCAGACCATCCGCGAAAAGCTGCCGCAGGGTTTCCAGCGCGCCGAATTTCTGCGCGAACGCGGCATGGTCGACATGGTGGTGCATCGCCACGATCTGCGCGCGACCATCGGCCGGCTGTGCCGCCTGTTGATGAAGGCGTCGGCCGGCTCGCCGCAGCCGCGCTTCAGCCTGCCGGCGCCGGCGTGACCAAGCCGCGTTCCGCCGCGGCGCCGCTCGACGCCATCCTGGCGCGGCTGTTGGCGCTGCATCCCAAGCGGATCGATCTCTCGCTCGACCGCGTCGAGCGCCTGCTCGCGGCGCTGGGCTCGCCGCAACGGCGGCTGCCGCCGGTCATCCATGTCGCCGGCACCAACGGCAAGGGTTCGACCATCGCCTTCATGCGCGCGATCCTCGAAGCCGCCGGGCAGCGCGTTCACGTCTACACCTCGCCCAATCTGGTGCGCATCAACGAGCGCTTCCGCATCGGGCGGCCGGACGGCGGCCGTCTGGTCGAGGACGCCGAACTCACCGACGCGCTCGCCGCCTGCGAGGCGGCGAACGGCGATGCGCCGATCACCGTGTTCGAGATCGAGACGGCGGCGGCGTTCCTGTTGTTCGCGCGCCATCCCGCCGACGTCGTGCTGCTCGAAGTCGGCCTCGGCGGCCGGCTCGACGCGACCAACGTGATCGAACGTCCGCTCGCCACCGTCATCACCCGCGTGTCGCTCGATCATCGCGAGTTTCTCGGCGACACCATCGAACAGATCGCCGCCGAGAAGGCGGGCATTCTCAAACCCGGCGTTCCGGCAATCGTCACCGGCCAGACCCGCGAAGCGCTCGCGGTGATCGAACACCAGGCGGCGCGGCTGCGCGCCCCGCTTGCCATCGCCGGCGAGGACTGGACCGCGACCGAGGAGCGCGGCCGCCTGGTCTATCAGGACGATGACGGCCTCATCGATCTGCCGGCGCCGAAGCTTTACGGCCGCCATCAGTTCGAGAACGCCGGCGCGGCGATCGCGGCGTTGCGCGCGAGCGGGCTCAAGCTGCCGGCGCCGGCGTTCGAAGCCGGCATGATTCGCGTCGATTGGCCGGCGCGCATGCAGCGGCTGTCGCAGGGCCGGCTGCCGTCGCTGCTCGCGCCGGAAAGCGAATTATGGCTCGACGGCGGCCACAACGCCGACGGCGGCCGCGCCATCGCCGCCGCGCTCGCCGATCTCGAGGAACGCGTGTCGCGGCCGCTGGTCCTCATCGTCGGCATGCTGTCGACCAAGGACAGCGAAGGCTTCTTGCGCAATTTTTCCGGTCTGGCGCGCCGCATCATCGCCGTGCCGATCCATCAGGACAAGGCGATGCCCGCGGCCGCGCTCGCGGAAGTTGCGCAAGGGATCGGCATCCCGGCGATCGCGCGCGACGACGTCGAGAGTGCGCTCGCCATCACCGGCAAGCTCAAGCTCGAGCCGGCGCCGCGGGTGCTCATTACCGGCTCGCTCTATCTGGCCGGCGAGGTCCTGGCCGCGAACGGCACGCCGCCGGAGTAGGGACGAGCAGATTTTCTCGCGGTAATTGAAAACATTAAATCAGATTACACTATTTCTTTAAGCCGCCTGCGGCCCGAAATAAGGAATTTTACTTAAAGCTAATTAATGCCCGCCAGATTGGCTCGATTGATGACGATCTTCTGACGAGACCTTCCGCAATATTACAGATAATCGGAGCGTAATTAATAAAGCGGGGCGCCCACACGGGTGGACGGCGGCGACCCCCTGGGGGCGTAAGCGATGATCAATCATGCAATCCGCAACGGCTTTCGCATTCCCTCGCATGACCCCGATCTCATGCGTTCGCAGGTTCGGGCTCTTTCGCGCCAGGCGCCGCTCCTTTATTTGATTCTCCTGGTCAACGCCGGCGCTCTGAGTTGGACGCATTTCGATGTCGCGCCCATCGCCTTGACGGCGGTCGTGCCGGTGCTGCTCGCCGCGGCCTGCCTGGTGCGGCTTTGGATCTGGATCCGCCGCGGCGCCGTGGACGTCGCCGACCGCGATCTGGCGCGGCGGCTCGCGACGTCGGTGAGGCTCGCCGCGATCCTCGGGGTCGTGTTCCTCAGCTGGAGTCTCGCGCTCTTTCCCTACGGCGATGCCTACCAGCAGAGCCACGTCGCCTTTTTCATCGGCGTTACCCTATTCGGCTGCATCTTCTGTTTGATGCCGTTGCGGCCGGCCGCGCTGGTGTTGACGGGCATCGTTGTCGTGCCGTTCGCGCTGTTTCTGGCGGCGACCGAGCGCCCCGTTTTCGTCGCCGTCGCCGTCAACATGGTGCTCGTCACCATGGCCGTGATCTACATCGTGTTCGCCTACTCGCGCGATTTCGCCGCCCTGATCGCGTTTCAGAAGGCACTGGTCGCCAAGCATCGCGCGGAGACCGAGGCGACGCGCCAGCAGGCCGAAACCGAACTTGCGGCGCAACGACAGCTTTTGAAGCAGGCTGAACGTTTCGAAGTCGCGCTCCATAACATGCTGCACGGCCTCTGCATGTTCGACGCGGAGGAACGTCTGATCGTCTGCAACGAGCGTTTTGTGACAATGTACGGGTTGCCCGACGAATTGGTGCAGCCGGGCGCCAGGTTTCGGGATCTGGTCAATTATTGCGGCAAGACCCTGGACCACCGGAATTTCAACTACGACGACATGGTGGCTTGTCGTCGCGCCGCGGCCGCCGACACGAACGCCGGCGCCAGCATGCACGAACTGAGCGACGGGCGCACCATCCTCATCCGGCGCCAACCGACCAGCGATGGCGGCTGGATCGCCACCCACGAGGACATCACCGAACGGCGCCAGGCCGAGCGGCAAATCGCCCATATGGCCAATCACGACGCGCTGACCGGCCTCGGCAACCGCGGCGTTCTCAACGAGAAGCTGGAGGAGGCGCTGGCGCGGGTGCGGCGGCGGCAGTCGGCTTTCGCGATCCTGCTGATGGACCTCGACGGTTTCAAGCACGTCAACGATACCTTGGGCCACGCCGCTGGCGACGAACTATTGCGGGAATTGACGCGGCGCCTCACGTCGCAGCTGCACCAGATCGACGTGCTGGCGCGGTTGGGCGGCGACGAATTCGCCATGATCCAGATCGAGGCGGGGGACGACGCGCGCGAGGCGGCGGCCGAGCTCGCCGCCGCGGTTCTCGACGTCGTCTGCAAGCCGTTCGCGCTCGACGGCCGCGAGGTGACGATCGGCGCCAGCATCGGTATCGCCGTCGCGCCCGAGGACGGCACGACGCCCGGCGAATTGCTGCAGAATGTCGACCTCGCGCTCTACCGGGTGAAATCCGAAGGTCGCAACAATTTCCGCTTCTTCGAGAAGGAGATGAGCCGCGTCTCGGCGGCGCGGCTCGGCCTGATCCATGATTTGCGTCAAGCCCTCGCCCGCGGTGAGTTCGAGTTGCACTACCAGCCGGTGTTCGACGCCAAGACGCGCCGGCCGAGCGGCGTCGAGGCGCTGGTGCGCTGGCGTCACCCGGTCAACGGCCTCGTTCCTCCCGACCGCTTCATTCCGCTCGCCGAGGAGACCGGACTGATGGAGGTGCTGGGCGAGTGGATTCTCGATCGCGCCTGCCGGGATGCCATGGCGTGGCCGGCGCATATCAAGGTCGCGGTCAATCTGTCGGCGACGCAGTTCCGCAGCGACCGGCTGCTCGACGTGATCCTGTGCGCGCTGGTGGAGTCCGGTTTGCCGTCCGAGCGGCTGGAGCTGGAACTCACCGAATCGGTGCTGATGCAGAACACGGCGAATGCCAATGCCGTGCTGAAGCAGCTCAAGAACATCGGCGTCTCGATCACGCTCGACGACTTCGGAACCGGGTATTCGTCGCTCAGCTACCTGACGACGTTTCCGTTCGACAAGATCAAGATCGACAAATCGTTCACGCAGGGGCTGTTCGAACGCTCCGATTGCGCGGTGATCGTGGCCTCGGTGCTGACGCTCGCCCGCGGCCTCAATATCGAGGTGACGGCGGAAGGCGTGGAGACCACGGATCAATCCGCGCTGCTCGACAATGCCGGCGTCAATCTGCTGCAGGGCTTTTTGTTCGGGCGGCCGCAGCCCGCGCATGAGCTGAGTTTCGCGGCCGCGCCGCAGGACGCGGCGGCGATCGAAGCGGCCTGACCAGTCGGCCACCACGGCCGATGCCATCGAGGGAGTGAAAAATGCCGGAAACGCAGCGGTCATTGATCAATGACCTCGAACGCGCGCTCAGCGGCAAGCAGATCGGCGACCGCGCCGTCACGCTGCGGCGGGTGACCGACCTGTTCGTCGGCGCGTCGGGCCATTTGTCCCATGACCAGGTCGCGCTGTTCGACGATGTGATGTCGCGGCTCCTCCGCGAGGTCGAAACGTCGGCGCGCGCGAGCTTCAGCCATCTCCTCGCCGGCGTGACGAACGCGCCGGCCGGGGTCGTGCGCAGCCTGGCGCTCGACGACGCGATCGACGTCGCGGGCCCCATCCTCACCCATGCCGAAAGGATCGACGAGTCGACGCTGGTGGAGGGAGCGAGAACCAAGAGCCAGGCGCATCTGCTCGCCATTTCCCGGCGCAAGGTGCTGGCCGAGGCCGTGACCGACGTGCTGGTGGAACGCGGCGACCGTGAGGTCGCGCTGAGCACGGCCGGCAATCCCGGCGCGGCATTCTCGGAATTCGGCTATTCGACGCTGGTGCTGCGCTCCACGAGCGACGAAGATCTGGCCACGTCCATCTGGCAACGGCCGGAAATTCCCCGCCGGCATTTGTTGAAGCTGTTTGCCGACGCCAGCGAAGCGGTGAAGCGGGAATTGATCGCCCAGGATCCCACGCGGGCGCGCGACATCGGCGACCTGGTCATGGCGGCGTCGCAGCACATCCAGACGCGGGCGCGGGAGAATTCACCGCAGTTCGATGCCGCCTACGGCAACGTGCAGTGGATGCATGCGGCGGGCACGCTCGACGAGGCGGCATTGACCAAATTCGCCGGCGGCGGCCGCTTCGACGAAACGGTCGTGGCGCTGTCGTTCATTTGCGACCTGCCGATCGCCTTGATCGAACGGGCGATGGTCGACGAAAAATCCGAGCAACTCGTCCTCGTCGCCAAGGCGGCCGGCCTGTCCTGGGATGCGGTGAAAGCGATGCTGTCGCTGCAGGAGCGGTCGCGCGCCGATGACGCCGCGCTCGCGCACGCGCACGAGACCTTCACCAATCTCAAGGTCGAGGCGGCAAAGAAGGCGATCCAGTTCTATCGCCTGCGGCAGCGCGCCGCGGCGAAAAACCCGGCGTGACGGCGACGGCCGCGCCGCGGTTGCGCTGCCAAATAGATGTCGTGCAGATACATGCCGCCGGCGATGCCGTGGTCGTAGCACGAATGGCGAAGGAAAACCGGTTCGGCGGTCTCCTCACCGCTTCACGATATTCCGCATCTCGCCTGGCCGGCCGGAGAGAAACAGCCGCATGTTGTCGACGATGAGCGGCAGGATCAGTTCTTCGTATTCGACGATGTAGCCGCCGAGATGCGGCGTGATGAAGACGTTCGGCAGGTCCCAGAACGGGCTGTCGGCCGGCAGCGGCTCGGTCTGAAACACGTCGAGGCCGGCGCCGGCGATGCGGCCTTCGCGCAGCGCGGCGATCAGCGCCGGCTCGTCGACGGTCGGGCCGCGCCCGGCGCTGATGTAGTAGGCGGTCGGCTTCATGGCGGCGAACACCTTGCCGTCGAACAACAAAAGATTGTCCTTCGTCGCCGGCAGGATGTTGATGAGATAATCGGCGCGGGCGGCGGCTTCGGGGAGGCGGCCGGTCGGGATCATCTCGTCGAAACCCTCGACCGAACGCGGCGTGCGGGTGACGCCGATGACGCGCATGCCGAACGCCTTGAGGAGCTGCGCGGTGGCGCCACCGATCACGCCGACGCCGACGATGACGGCGGTCTTGCCGTAAAGGAGGCTCCAGAACCGCCGGTCCCAGACGTGCGCTTTCTGGTCGGCAGCGAGCCGCCGCACGTCGCGGCTCGCGCCCATCATCAGATAAACCACCATTTCGCGCATCGGCGCGCCGTGGATGCCGCGCCCGCTGGTGATCACAATTTCGGGCTCGAGCGCAGGCTGGCGAACGAGATGATCGACGCCGGTCGCCAGGCACTGGATCCATTTCAGCCCCGTCGCGGCGCGGAAGAAATCCTCCTTCAAGTCGACGCCGAAGCAGATCAGCGCGGCGACGTCGGAGACGTCCGCCGGCAATGCCGCGGCGGCAGGCGCGAGCGCGAAACGCAGCGCGGGAAACTCCGCCGCGAGCCGGTCGCGGTAGATTTCGGCATGCGGGTCTACGATCAGGACTTTGCTGGTCATGAGGCTGCGTGCAAATTTATGCCGGCGTCGGCAAGCCGAAATGCTTGACGGCATTGCCGGAAGCGATCGCCGTGCGCAGCGCTTCGTCGAGCGGCGTTTGGTCGAGGAACTCGCCGCCCTCGTGCCCCGCCTCGAACGGATAGTCGGCGCCGAACATCACCCGATCGTGGCCGAGCGCGGCGAGCGCGCAGGCGAGCGGCTCGGCGGAATACATGCCGGAATTGGTCACCACCATATTCTGGCGGATATAGTCGGAGGGTTGTTGCTTCAGCTTCACGCCGTAGAGCTTGGCGCGGCTGTCGAAGCGCCACAGCAGATAAGGCAGCGTCTCGCCGAGATGGCCGAGCGCCAGCCGGGCGCGCGGAAAGCGGTCGAACAGGCCGCTGAAAACGAGCCGCAACGCATGAGAGCCGGTCTCGAACCCCCATTCCCAGGTGGCGCGGCGCAGGCCGTCATAGCCGTCGAGCACTGGCGCGGGCGTCACCGGATCGGTCGGGTGGATGTAGATCGTTGCTTGAAGCGTCTCGGCGCGTTCCCAGAATGGCGCCAGCGACGGATGGTCGAGATACTGGCCGTTGGTGTGGCCGTTGATCATGGCGCCGCAGAATTTCAGTTCGCGCATGGCGCGTTCGAGTTCGTCGGCCGCGGCGTGCGGGTCCTGCAGGGCGAGATGGGCGAAGCCGGAATAGCGGTCGGGACGCTTCGAGACCTCGCGCGCCAAAAAGTCGTTGGCCTCGCGCGCGCGCCGCCGTGCCGTCGCTACGTCGCGCTCGGCCTGCACGCCGGGGCCGGAGATCGAGAGCACCGCGCGCGCAATGCCGGCGCCGTCCATCGCCTCGATCCGCATGTCGCCGAAATCGGTCAAGCGCGCGAACAGGTTGGCGACGATATTGGGATTGACCCCGCTGACGGTGCCGCGCCAGTAATCCTCGAAGCCGGGGCACAAGAAATGCTCTTCGAGCGCGATCTTGCGGACCATGTTTCCTCCGGCCTGCTTCCTTAGGCCTTTGCGGCATCGGCACATGTTGCGGCGCGTCGTGCTGTACCGCATGCCGGCAATCCTGTATCAAAGCGCGAACCGGGCAGCAAGGTTGCATCCGTCATCATGGCACGCGAACGGACAGGAAAGCGGATGAAGCCGGTCGGCACACCGGTGTCGGGCGCCAAAGCGCGGGCGCGGAAGGAAGCGCCGCGACGCGTCCGAGCCCGCGCCGGCACGCAGACGCAAAGTCAGATTCAGGTGATCGCGCGGGCGGCGGCGATCCTGCGCGCGCTCGAGGACGAGGCGGCGGGCCTGAGCCTCGGCCAGATCTCGCAGCGGGTCAATTTGGCGCGCTCCACGGTGCAGCGCATCGTCGCCGCGCTCGCGGCGGAAAAATTCCTGATCGCGGCCTCGCCCAGCGGGCGGGTCCGGCTCGGCCCGACCATCCAGCGGCTCGCGGCCGCGGCGCACACCGACTTCGTCGCCTTGACGCGGCCGTATCTGGTTCGGCTGTCGGAAGAGCTGAAGGAAACCGTCGACCTCTCGGTGGTCAAGCACGACCATCTGGTGTTCGTCGATCAGGTGATCGGTTCGCACCGGCTGCGCGCGGTTTCCGCCGTCGGCGAGACCTTTCCGCTCTATTGCACCGCGAACGGCAAGGCCTATCTCGCCGCGCTCGACGACGCTGCGATCGCCCGGCTGATCGGCTCGACCTATCAGCGCCGCACGCCTCATACGCTGACCCGGCTCGGCGATTTGTTGAAGGACCTCGAGGCGGTGCGCAAGACCGGCATCGCCATCGACCGCGAGGAGCACACAAGCGGCATCTGCGCCGCCGGCGCGGTGCTGCGCGACCCCGCCGGCAACTTCGTCGCCATCTCGGTGCCGGTGCCTGCGCCGCGGTTCCACGATCACGAGCGCCGCATCGTGGCGCGGCTCAAGGCGACCAAGGCGGCGCTGGAGCGGCATTTGCTGGCGGCCGCGGCGTAGTGTGCGCCGGCTTGTCGCCCCGACCGGATTGCGATACAGTTGTACCATATTCTGATACAAAGCGCGCGGGCCGGCAGGGCCTCAGGCGGTGGGTTTTAGAGCAAACGGGGAGGGCAGCGTGGCGAAGAAAATTCGCGGCGTCACGTTCGAAGAGAACGAAAACAACACGATGGGATTGTCGTTCTACAATCTGTCCCATCGCTTCGGCTATCAGTCGCCGAACTGGCCGTATTTCGAAGACGTCAAGATCGAGCGCATCCATTACATGGCGAAGTCGGGCGTGCTGTCGCAGCGCATCACGACCTCGATGCACAACACCACCCATATCGACGCGCCGGCGCACGTGGTGCAAGGCACTCCGTTCATCGACGAGGTGCCGCTGCCGCATTTCTTCGGCTCCGGCATCGTCGTTTCGATCCCGAAGAAGAAATGGGAGCCGATCACCTATGACGATCTCGAAGCCGCCGCCGGCAAGGTGGTGCGGCCGCGCGACGTCGTCATCGTCAATACCGGCTGGCACAAGAAGTACGAGGACAGCGAGGACTATTTCTGTTATTCGCCCGGCTTCGTATCGTCGGCGGGCGAATGGTTCGTCGAGAAGAAGGTGAAAGTCGTCGGCCACGATACCCAGGCCAACGACCATCCGCTGGCGACCGCGATCGGGCCGCAGCGCAACGGGCCGCTGCACCCCCATCTTGCGGACGAATACAAGAAGTGGTCGGGCGGGCGCGACTGGAAGGACGATTTTCCGGAGTGGGAGCCGGTGCACCGCATCCTGTTCAAGAACGGCATTCTGGGCATCGAGAATGTCGGCGGCGACATCGACAAGGTCACCGGCCGGCGCTGCACCTTCGCCTTCTTTCCGTGGAACTGGGACCGCGGCGACGGCTGCATCATCCGCCTCGTTGCCATCACCGATCCCAAGCAGGGCTACCGCATCGAAAAAGGGGAGAAGTTCTAAATGCAGGTCAAACGCTTCTCCGACGCCAAGACCTACGAGGCGCCCAATCACCGCGACTTCACCGGCTTGCGGCTGTTCGGCGCCGAGGCCGGGGGGTCGACGGGCCTGATCGTCGGCATTTCCCACTTCCTGCCAGGTGGCGGCGCCGGGCCCGACGCCTCGCCGCCGGAGAAAGTCTATTTCGTGCTCGAAGGCGAGTTGACGCTGATCGTCGACGGCAAGGAAACGGTGCTGAAGAAGCACGATTCGTGCTTTATCGGCCCGAACGAGAGCCGTGAGATCGTCAATCGCACCAACGAGGTCTGTTCGATCCTGGTCGCTATCGCGCCGCCGAAGTAACGATGTTACGCATCATGCGCCAACTCGTCATTCCGGGGCGCGAGCGAAGCTCGCGAGCCCGGAATCCATAATCCCGGTCGGTGGTTATGGATTCCGGGCCCAGCGCTTCGCGCTGTCCCGGAATGACTGTGGGGAGAGCAACATGTCCGAAGAATTCCTGAAAAACCCGCTGTCGCTGTTCGACGTCAAAGGCAAGACCGCAATCGTCACCGGCGCGACCGGCGCGTTCGGGGCCGTTGCGGCCAAAACCCTGGCCGCGGTCGGAGCCAATGTCGTCGTTGCCGCGAGCAACGCCGAGGCGTTGAAAAAGATCGCGGCGGAATGCGGCAAGCTGGGCGGCAAGGCCGAAATCATCGCCAAGCGGCCGAGCTCGGAAGCGAATTGCGACGCGATCGTCGCGACAGCGGTGGAAAAGTTCGCCGGCCTCGACATTCTGGTCGTGGCGTCGGGTCAGAACAAGGTGGCGAAGATCGTCGACCAGAAGGCCGAGGACTTCCTCGACGTGATGGACGCCAATGTCACGCAATCGTGGCTGATGGCACGCGCCGCGGCGCGGCAGATGCTCGCGCAGGGCCGCGGCGGCAAGATCATTCTGATGTCGTCGGCGCGCGGCCTCCTCGGCCATCCCGCCGGCTACTCGGCCTATTGCGCGTCGAAGTCGGCGGTCGACGGCATCACCAAGGCGCTCGGCTGCGAACTCGGCGCGAGCGGCATCACGGTGAATGCGCTCGGCCCGACGGTGTTCCGATCGCCGCTGACGGAATGGATGTTCGCCGACGACGAGCGCGGCAAGACGGTGCGCGCCGGCTTTTTGACCCGCGTGCCGCGCGGCCGGCTCGGCGAGCCGGAAGACCTCGCCGGGCCGCTCCTTTTCCTCGCCTCCCACGCTTCCGATTTCTACACCGGCCACATTCTCTATGCCGACGGCGGCTACACGGCGGGCTGAAGAATGAGCAAGGCCCGCATCGCCGTCATCGGTGCCGGCCTGATGGGCCATGGCATCGCGCAGGTGTTCGCGCTCGCCGGCCACGACGTGACCATCACCGATGCGGTGGTGGCGAGCCTCGATACCGTGCAATCCCGCATCGCCGCCAATCTGCGCGACCTCGGCGAGGACGCGAACGCCGCCGAGCGGGTGCAGCCGTGCATCGATATCGCCCAGGCAGTGCGCGATGCCGACTATGTCGTCGAGGCGGTATCGGAAAATCTGACGCTGAAGCGGCAGCTGTTCGCCGAGATCGAGCGCCACACCCGCAGCGACACCATCCTCGCCAGCAACACCTCGGTCATACCGATCACCGAGATCATGCAGGGGCTCACGGTGCGCGAGCGCGCGCTCGGCACCCATTGGTGGAATCCGCCGTTCCTGGTGCCGCTGGTCGAAGTCATCGAGACGCAGTGGACCGCGCCGGAGGTCGTCGCCTGGACCATGGGCCTGCACGAATCCGCCGGCAAAAAGCCCGCGCATGTCAAGAAGGACGTGCCGGGCTTCATCGGCAACCGGCTGCAGCATGCGTTGTGGCGCGAGGCGATCTCGTTGGTCGAGCACGGCATCTGCGACGCCGCGACGGTCGACGCCGTGGTCAAGGCCTCATTCGGCCGCCGCCTCGCCGTGCTCGGCCCGCTCGAGAACGCCGATTTGGTCGGCACTGATCTTACGCTCGCGATTCACGGCATCGTCCTGCCGGCGATCGAAAGCCGGCCCGCGCCGTCGCCCTATCTGGAAAAGTTGGTGGCCGACGGCAAGCTCGGCTTCAAATCCGGCGAGGGTTTTCGCAAATGGTCGCCCGAGCAACAGGCGGCGCTGCGCACCAAGGTGATGCAGCATCTCAAGGCGATGCTGGGCAGTTGAGCCGGTCAGATCGCTTCGCTCGCCGTAGCGCCGGTCATCGCCAAGAACGCTTGCTCGATCGTCGCGGCGCCAGCGTCGGCGACGAGCGCCGCCGGCGTGGTGTCGGCCATGACCTTGCCGCGATGAAGGACGACGACGCGGTCGGCGCCGGGCACTTCGTCACACAGATGCGTCGCCCACAGCACCGCGACCGCGCGTTCGGCGCGCAGGCTCAGGATGAGCTTGAGAAGATCGCCGCGGCTCGCCGGATCGAGGCCGACGGTCGGCTCGTCCATCAACAGGACGCGCGGCTCGTGGAGCAGCGCGCGGGCAAGCTCGACCCGGCGGCGGTTGCCGCCGCTCAATTGCGCCGCCTTGTCGTGGGCGCGATCGGCGAGACCGAGCCGTTCCAGCTCTGCGGCGATCCGCGCCTTCGCGATCGCGCGCGGGATGCCGTGCAGGCCGGCATGGAACAGGAGATTGCCGGTGACGGTGAGTTCGAGATCGAGGGTGGGCTGCTGAAACACGATGCCGAGCCGAGCGAGCGCCGGCACCGGGTCGCGCCGCATGTCGTGGCCCATGATGGCGATGTCGCCGGAATCCGGGACGAACAGGCCGGACAGGAGCTGAAACAGCGTCGACTTGCCGGCGCCATTGGGGCCGAGAAGCGCGATGAACTCGCCGGCGAAAGCAGTGAGACTGACCCCATCGACCGCGCGGATGGCGCCATAGCTCTTGACTACCCGGTCGAGGCGGAGCGCCGGCGCGCGTTCGTCCGTTGCCATGGCTGCCTCGGCTCCCTGGGCTCAAAGTCTTGCCCGCGCCCCTTTTTAAGACTTAGTTTGGCAATGTTGCAATGAAGCCCGGTCCGGCCGACGACAGCCGGATCGCGGGCCGGGGAGGGACGCCTTGCGCAGTGTGGTTCTCGCGCTTGTTTTTGCGCTTGTCGTCGCGTTGGCGTCCGCCGCGGCTGAGGCCAAGGACACCGGCCTCGTCTTCGTCAGCAACGAGAAGACCAACAACATTATCGTGCTCGATCCCAAGACCTATCAGCCGGTCGCCAACCTCAAGACGGCACGGCGGCCGCGCGACATGCATTTCAATGCCGATCACAGCAGGCTCTACGTCGCCTGCGGCGACGACGACGTGATCGACGTTATCGATGTTGCCAAGCTGCAAGTCATCGGCAAGCTCGAGACCGGCCCGAGCCCGGAAGCTTTCGCCATCGACGAAGCGCGCCAGCGCATCTACGTCTCCGACGAAGAGGGCTCGTCGCTCGCGGTGATCGACATGGAACGCAACGCGATCGTGCACGAAGTGCCGACCGGGGCCGAGCCCGAGGGCGTTCTGGTCGGCGCCGACGGCAAGACCGTCTACGTCACGTCGGAGGCCGGCGACCTCGTGCACGAGATCTATGCCGAAACCGACAAGATCAAGCGCGAGGTGGTGGTCGCGCTGCGGCCGCGCCGGTTCGCCGCGACGCCCGATGGCGAGGAGCTGTGGGTGACGGCGGAACTCGCCGGCGAGGTCGATATCATCGACCGCGACCGCTTTGTCCTCACCGGCAGCATATCCTTCCTGCCGCCGGGCATGCGCAAGACCGACGTGACGCCGGTCGGCCTCGTCATGACCAAGGACGGCAAGATCGCCTATGTCACGCTCGGCCACGCCGCCCATGTCGCTATCGTCGACGTGCCGGCGCGCAAGGTTCTGGGCTACATTCTGGTCGGCAAGCGGCCCTGGGGCATCACGCTGTCGCGCGACGAGAAGACGCTCTACGTCGCCAACGGCCTCGGCGACGACGTCACCATCATCGACACCGCGACCCGCAAGGCGAAAGTGTCGGTGCCGGTCGGGCGCGTCCCTTATGGCATCGTCGTTGATGAGTAGGTTCGTCCGATTGGCGCTTGCGCTCTTCTTCGTCGCCGCGACGCTCGCGCGCGTCCCGGCGCAGGATGCCGCGCCGGCGCACCCGCACATCACCATTGCCTTCGTCACGATCGAAGACGATGCGCGCTACGAGCCGATCCGCGCCTATGAGCGCATCGTCCTGAAAGCGCCGGAGCATCCGCTGAACGGCGCCGAGGTCGGCATCGACGAAGCGGCCGCGCTGGCGCGGGTGCTCAACGCCGATGTCACGCTCGACCCTATTGCCGTCAAATCTTCGGAAAATGTCGCGCCCGCGGTGCTCGCGGCACTCGCCGCCGGCACGCATTTTTTTCTGCTCGATGCGCCGGCGGAAGCATTTGCGCCATTGGCCGCGGCGGTGCGCGGACGCGACGCGCTCATCTTCAATATCTCCGAGCCGGATGACGCGCTGCGCCGCGATCTGTGCGCGGCGGAATTCGTTCACGTCTATCCGAGCCGCGCGCAGCTTACGGATGGCCTGGTACAGTTCGTCGTGTCGCGCAAATGGCGCGATCTTCTCGTGCTGCAGGGCGCCGCGCCGGCGGACGGCGCGGCGACGGCGGCGTTCGCCCGCTCGGCACAGAAGTTCGGTGCCCGCATCGTCGCGCAGAAGACTTTCAAGCCCGGCACGGACCCGCGCGAGCGCGACGAGAACGACCCGGCGCTCTTGAGCGCCGGCGTCCGCGATTTCGACGCCGCCTTTGTCGCCGATGCCGCCTTCGATTTCGCCCGCACCGTGCCTTATCGCCTCGCCCGCCCGCGCCCGGTGATCGGCGCCATCGATCTCGAGCCGGTGGCCTGGCATTGGACCTGGGAGCGCAACGGCGCCCCGCAGGTCAATTCGCGCTTCGACAAAAAATCGAGCGGCCGGCATATGGAAGGCGCCGATTGGGCGGCGTGGCTCGCGGTCAAGATGATCGTGCAATCGGCGCTGCGGACGCGCTCGACCGACTTCGCCGCGCAGCGCGCTTTCATTCTTGGCGACGGCCGCTTCGACGCCGCCAAGGGCTTGGCGCTGAGCGTCCGGCCCTGGGACCATCAGGTCCGCCAGGCGATCCTGCTCGCCGCCCCCTACGAAGTCGTCGCCGACGCGCCGATCGAGGGCTTTTTGCATCAAACGAACGAACTCGATACGCTCGGCGACGATGCACCGGAGACGCCGTGCCATTTGAATAAGTGATTGTCGTCGTACCCTCTCCCGCGTGCGGGAGAGGGTGACGCACGCGGTGCCACGAATAAAAGCGGGTGAGGGCCTGCAGCGCCGCAAACCCTCACCCATTCTTGTTGTTGAAACACCGAGCAGCCCTCTCCCGCGTGCGGGAGAGGGTACGATGACGTTATCTGATAAACGTGCCCTGCCGTAGTTCGGAGAACGCCTGCTGCAGCTCGGCCTGGGTGTTCATCACGATCGGACCGTGCCACGCGACCGGCTCCTTGATCGGCTTGCCGGAGACGAGCAGGAAGCGGATGCCCTGTTCGCCGGCCTGCACCGTCACTTCGTCGCCCGAATCGAACACGACAAGCGAGCGGTTGCCGGTCTGCTCGCGGATCAGGATCTCGTTGACCCCATCGGTCTTCTCGGTCAGCACGCCGAACGGCTGCGAGGCGCCGGCGAAATTGCCGGAGCCTTCGAACACGTAGGCGAAGGCGTGGCGATCGACCTCGACCGGCAGCGTCTTGCGCTTGCCCGCCGGCACCGCAACGTCGAGATAGCGCGGATCGGCGGCGACGCCCTCGACCGGGCCGCGCTTGCCCCAGAAATCGCCGCACACCACGCGCACGTGGGTGCCGTCGTCGTCGACGATGTCGGGAATTTCGCCGGCCTTGATGTCCTGATAGCGCGGCGCCGTCATCTTCAAGGACGACGGCAAATTGGCCCAAAGCTGGAAGCCGTGCATGCGGCCGAGCTTGTCGCCCTTCGGCATCTCCTGGTGCAGGATGCCGCGCCCGGCGGTCATCCACTGCACGTCGCCGGCGCCGAGCAGGCCGCGGTTGCCGAGGCTGTCGCCGTGCTCGACGTCGCCGGCCAGCACATAGGTGATGGTCTCGATGCCGCGGTGCGGGTGCCACGGAAAGCCGGCGAGATATTCGCTCGGCCGGTCATTGCGGAAGTCGTCGAGCAGCAGGAACGGATCGAACTCGCTCGGATCGCCGAAGCCGAACGCGCGGCGAAGATGCACGCCGGCGCCCTCGAGGGTCGGCTTTGAGGTTGCAATGCGCTTGACCGGTCGGATGGACATGGGGGTGGTTCCTTGGCGATTGATCCTCGGCGGTGGTCCTTGCGGCAGATCACCGAGGCTATGCTGGTGATCTTTTGTTCCTAAGGCAAGGTAAGGAACCGGACGGCGCGCGCAAGAAGGCACATGGTTGATACCGCGGTTGTTGCGTCATTCCGGGGCGCCACGCAGTGGCGAGCCCGGAATCCATAATCACCGGCGCTCGGGAGTATGGATTCCGGGCTCCGAGCTGCGCTCGGCCCGGAATGACGGACTACTTCTCCGGCACCACGTCGTGGAACTTGGTGTAATCGAGCAGGAAGCGGCCGTGCGGCGTGACGCTGGTGATGTCGCGATAGCGGTGGTGCCAGCGGACGTCGTGCCACGAATAGACGTGGCGGGCATAAAGCGGCTGCGCCGAGCTGTCGTCGAGGCCGCTGACATTGAGTACCAGCAAGCCGTCGCCGTGCTCGAGGTCGGCCGCGGTGGTGCCGTGGAGCGGGCTGTTCTTGTCGATGATGTGGAACAGCATCCAGCTCAGCACGAAGATCGGATGATCGCTGCGGTCGAGCGCGAGTTCGTAGAACCGGCGCAGTTCGTCGCCCTCGGCGGTGCGTTCGGCGCGGATGAGCCACAGCCGCGCGTTCGCCCGCGAGATGGTGTTGTGGCGCGCATTGGCCATCCGGATCATCAAGGTCGGCCGGCCCTCGTGCGTCGTCACCACCGGATAATCGGCGAACACGAAACGGGCGCGCGGCCGTGAAAAGCGGGCGAACACGAGCCCGGTCAGCACCGCCAGAAAGCACATGCCGGTGAAGATCTCGACGGTGGCGACCATGTGCCCGTAATTGGTCTGCGGGTGCATGTCGCCATAGCCGACCGTCGCCAGCGTCTCGATGGAGAAGTAGAACAGCTCCAGCGGATTGCGTGTGCCGGCGTTGGCGACCGGATCGTCGCCAAGCGAATAAAGGACCGCAAACACCGCATTGAGGATGACGAAAATCGCCGCCGCGCTGCCGAAGAACACCGGCCAGTAGACGGTCATGGACCGATGATAGAGATCGGTCCAAAAACCTTGTGCCAAGCCGATGGTTTCGATCTCGCGGTGGCCGAATCTGACGAGATGGGATTTGGGTCCTTTTTTTGCTCGTCGGGATTTAGCCAAAACGCCTCCTACACCGCCGCCTTGGCTGCCGTTTTGGTCTTGAGGCGGCTGAACACCTTGCGCGCGTTGCCCTCGAAGATCTTGTGGCGGTCGGCCTCCGAGATCGGCGCCTTGTCGACATAGCGCTTGGTGTCGTCGAAATTGAATCCGGTGCGCGGATCGACGCCCTTGACCGCGCCGACCATCTCCGACGCGAACAGAATATTGTCGGCCGGCACGACCTCGGTGAGCAGATTGATGCCGGGCTGATGATAGACGCAGGTATCGAAGTAGATGTTGTTCTTGATGATCTCGTCGAGCTCCGGCCGGCCATTGTTGAGGGCGAGGCCGCGGAAGCGGCCCCAATGGAACGGCACCGCGCCGCCGCCGTGCGGGATGATGAGCTTGAGGGTCGGAAAATCCTTGAACACGTCGGACAGGATGAGCTGCATGAACGCCATGGTATCGGCGTTGAGATAGTACGAGCCGGTGGTGTGCATCGCCGGATTGCAGCAGCCCGACACGTGGATCATGGCCGGCACGTCGAGCTCGACCATCTTTTCGTAGAGCGGATACCACCCTTTGTCGGTCAAGGGTGGCGAATTGAAATAGCCGCCGGACGGGTCGGGGTTGAGGTTGCAGCCGATGAAGCCGAGCTCGTTGACGCAGCGCGCGAGCTCGGCCGCCGAATGCTGCGGCGGCACCCCCGGCGATTGCGGCAATTGGCAGACGCCGATGAAGTTGTTGGGGAACAGCCCGCAGACGCGGTGGATGAGATCGTTGCAGATCTGCGACCATTCCAGGCTGACGCTCTCGTCGCCGACGTGATGGCCCATGCCGGAGGCGCGCGGCGAAAAGATCGTGAGGTCGGTGCCGCGCTCGCGCTGCAGCTTGAGCTGGTTCTGCTCGATGCTCTCGCGGATTTCGTCGTCGGAAATCTTGAGCGAGGCGGGCGAGGGCATCGCCGCTTTGTCCTTGGCGGTGACCGCCGCGGTCTGTTCCTTGCGGAAACGATGAAGGTCCTTGGGCTCGGTAGTGTAATGGCCGTGGCAATCGATGATCATGACGACTTCGCTGCGGGGTTTGTGGAGCGCGGATGCTAGAGCGCGCGGCGCGATTGTCAAACCGGCAGCGTGCTCATATACGGTGTCGGCCGACCAGGGGAGAATTGGGAATGGCTGAACTTCCGCGGCTCAATGGCGTCATCCGCGCGCTCGAATCGGGCCAGCACGCGCTCACCTGCTTTACGCCCGCCGAAACCTCGAGCGCGGTTTCGATCGCGACGTCGAAATTCGACGGCTGCGTGTTCGAGATGGAGCATCAGCCCTGGGACGGGCGGTTGCTGCGCGATTGCCTGCAATACATGCTCAACCGCGTGCAGATCGCCAAGGCCGGTTCCGTGGCGCCTGGCGTGACGCCGATGGCACGGGTTCCGGTCAATGGCGTCGAGATGGCGCAATGGCACGCCAAGCAGGCGCTCGACATGGGCTGCTACGGCGTCGTGTTCCCGCATATCTCGACGGTGGAAGAGGCCGCCAACGCGGTCGGCGCCTGCCGCTATCCGCGGCTGGAGAGCGCGGCGCATTACGCGCCGGCCGGCATTCGCGGCGACGGCCCGACCACGGCCGCGCGCTACTGGGGCCTGACCCAGCAGGAATACTACCAGAAGGCCGACGTCTGGCCGCTCGACCCGCAGGGCGAAATTTTCTGCATCCTGCAGATCGAGGACACGCGCGGCGTCGACAACCTCGACGACATGCTCGAGAACGTGCCCGGAATCGGCGCCATCCTGATCGGCGAGGGCGACCTCTCCCAGGAGCTCGGCTACCCGCGGCAATACGAGCACAAGGTGGTGCTCGAATGGATGAAGCGCGTGGTCGATATCTGCAAGAAGCACAACGTCGTCGTCGGCCATCCGCACGTCGAGCAGCACAATGTCGAACGCGTCATCTCGGAAGGCTACCGCTTCCTGATGTGCGCGCCGGTGCAGAGCTACGGGCATCTGGAAGCCGCGCGGAAGCTGACGGGAAGGGGGTAGGTATGTTTCCTCCCCCGCTTGCGGGGAGGGTGGGGGGCTTGCGGCGGGAAGGCTTGCGCAAGCGGCGGACACTTGCCCCCTCGCGCTTCGCTATGCTCGCGACCTCCCCCGCAAGCGGGGGAGGAAAAGTCAGCTCACTCCCAATCCACCCTTTTCCTCGATAAACCGCGCGATCTCCTCCACGCCCTTGCCGGCGCGCAGGTTGGTGAAGAAGAACGGCCGCGGGCCGCGCATGCGCTTCGATTCGCGCTCCATCGTCTCCAGCGACGCGCCGACATAAGGCGCCAGATCGATCTTGTTGATCACCAGGAGGTCCGAGCGGGTGATGCCGGGCCCGCCTTTCGACGGAATCTTGTCGCCGGCGGCGACGTCGATGACATAGATCGTGAGATCGGCCAATTCCGGCGAGAACGTCGCGGCGAGATTGTCGCCGCCGGATTCGATCAGCACCAGATCGAGATCGGGGAATTTCACCCGCATGTCGGCGATGGCCGCGAGGTTCGCCGAGGCGTCCTCGCGGATCGCCGTATGCGGGCAGCCGCCGGTCTCGACGCCGGCGATGCGGTCGGGCACGAGCGCGCCGGAGCGCACCAGATATTCAGCGTCCCATTTGGTGTAGATGTCGTTGGTGATGGCGGCGATGTCGTAGCGTTCGCGCAGGCGCTTGCACAAGGCGTCCATCAGCGCGGTCTTGCCCGATCCGACCGGGCCGCCGACGCCGACGCGCAAGGGACCGTTGGCGTTCGTCATCGTATTTCTCAGCTCCTGAACAATCGCGTGTACTGAACCTCGTGGCGCATGCTCGCGAGGTCGGCGCGGAACGTGCAAGTGCCGACCTCGTCGAGCGGCGTCTGCAACGCCCGCGCCGCCGTCGCCGCCACCACCTTTTCGAGCGCGGCCAGCACGCGCTGGCCGTCGGTCTGGCCGAGCGGAATAAGCCGGACGCCGGCGGAAATCCAGTTCGCGGCAATCGCATGCAGAAAGGCGTTGAGCGCCGGCGCGCAGCCGATGCCGTGCCCCGCGCAGGTGGTGCCGACGGCGACTGGCAGCGCGACCGGGCCGTCCCAGGCCGCCGCGAGGCGATCGAGCGCCGGGCAAGGCCACGCCGCCCGCGTCACGTCGAGAAAAGCGCGGCCCTGCGCCGTCGTTTCCAGAAAGCGCTCTTTGGACGGAACGAACGCGGCCGCAAGCTCGGCGACGGTGCGCAGCGCGGCCTCGTCGCCCGCGTCGACCGCGCGAAACGCGTGCACGAAAAACACCGCGTCGGCGAAGCCGCCGCCGTCGGCCATCGTCACCGCGAGCCATTGCCGGAGCGTCTGCGCATCCTTGATGTCGCCCGCTTCGACCGCCCATTCGATGCCGCTCGAATAGGAGAAGGCACCGATCGGATAGGCCGGCGACAACCACGCCATCAGGCGATAGAGCGCGGCGGTGGTGAGCGGAGAACAATCATTCACCCCGGCTTCGCGGGGGAGGACAGTCTTTGCTCCCCGCTTGCGTGGTGAGGAGCGGAGCAGAGCCTTAGTCATGCTCATGCTCGTGGTGATGATGCCCGTCGTGCGAGTGACCGTGACCGTGATGTCCCTGCGCATACGCGCCTTGCTCCGGGTCGAACGCCGCCTCGATCATCGCCAGCCGGGCGCCGAGGCCGCGCAGCATCTCCTCGATGACATGGTCGCGGCGGATGCGCAGTTTGTCGCCGACGATCTGCACGTCGATATGGCGGTTGCCGATATGCCAGGCGAGCCGCGCCAGCTCGTGGCCGTTCGCGGCCGCGATCTCGACCAGCGGCTCGGGGCGCCCGGCGACACGCACAATCGCGCCGTCGTCGAGCACGAGGCCGTCGCCGTCGCGCAACGCGGTCGCTTGCGGCAGGTCGAGCATGAAGGTCGTGCCGCGTTCGCCGGTGAGCACGATGCGGCGGCGATGGCGCTCATGGGCGTCGAGCGTGACGACATCGAGGGCGCGCGCCGCGTCCCATTGGCCGGCCGGTTTGACTTCGCAGGCTCGCTTCATCGTCCGCTCCTCGTCTCGTGTTCTTAGCGCAACACCGGCGCGCTGCGATAGCTGGACAGACGCGGGCGGTTGGAGGTTGTGCCGGGCGCCGATATGCTGCGGGCGCTTTGCTCCAACCGCCCAGCCAAGAGGCGCTGCCGGTGATCGACAAGATCGTGCAAACCATGGCCGAGGCGATGGCGGGGGTTCCCGACGGCGCGGTCGTGCTGATCGGCGGCTTCGGCTCGATCGGCCAGCCCAACGCGCTGATCGACGGGTTGATCGAGCAGGGCGCGAAGGATTTGACCGTCGTCTCCAACAATGTCGGCGTCGGCCGCGTCGGTCTGGCGCGGCTCCTCGACACCGGGCGTGTGCGCAAGATCATGTGCTCCTATCCGCGCACGGTCGATCCGGTGGTGTTCGAGGAGCTTTACCGCGCCGGCCGCATCGAGCTCGAAGTGCTGCCGCAGGGCACCATGGCCGAGCGCATGCGCGCCGCCGGCGCCGGCATTCCGGCCTTCTTCACGCCGACCGCGGTCGGCACCAGGCTCGGCGCCGGCAAGGAGCAGCGCGAATTCAACGGCCGAACGTATCTGCTCGAACACGCGCTGCCGGGCGACGTCGCGCTGATCGAAGCCTGGGAAGGCGACCGCTGGGGCAACCTGACCTACCGCTCCTCCGCGCGCAATTTCAATCCGGTGATGGCGATGGCGGCGAAGTTGACCATCGCGCAGGCGCAGCACATCGTCGAACTCGGCACGCTCGACCCGGAGAAGGTCGGCACGCCGGGAATCTATGTCAACCGCGTGGTGCATGTGCCTTATGGCGATCCGGTGGTGACATGAACGACAAGACCATGAGCGGGCAGAAAATCGCGGAAGCCGCGCCGTCCTACAAACCCTGGACCCGCCGCGAGATGGCCGCGCGCGCCGCCGCCGACATCCCGGAAGGTTTTTACGTCAATCTCGGCATCGGCATTCCGGTGATGGTCGCCGACTACATCCCGGCCGATCGCGAAGTCATCGTCCATTCGGAGAACGGCATTCTCGGCATGGGTCCGGCGCCGGCGCCGGACAAGATCGACCGCTGGCTGATCAACGCCAGCAAGAACTATGTCACGCTGGTGACCGGCGGCTCCTACATGCACCACGCCGACAGTTTCGCGCTGATCCGCGGCGGCCACCTCGATCTCTGCGTGCTCGGCGCGTTTCAGGTCGCGGAGAACGGCGACCTCGCCAACTGGGCGACCTCCGACAACGACACCACGCCCGCGGTCGGCGGCGCCATGGATCTTGCCGCCGGCGCCAGGCAGGTCTGGGTGCTGATGGAGCACACGACCAAATCCGGCGACAGCCGCCTGGTGCGCCGCTGCACTTATCCGCTCACCGCGCCGGGCGTGGTCAAGCGCGTCTACACCAATCTCGCCGTGCTCGACGTGACGCAAGAAGGCTTCGTCGTCCGCGACACGGTGCCGGGCATGACGCTCGACGCGCTACGTACGGTGACCGATGCGCCGCTGCGCCAATGAGGTCCGATGGCGCCTGTAATGGGCGCGCGGTCGTCGGCCTCGTCGATGCGCCTTCGCAGGGTGACGCCTTGTCGCTACATCTTAAACGTGTATCATCACGTTGGGCCACGCGACGGACGTCGGCGGGCCTTGAAGGAGGAGGTCCGCCGTTGCGCGATTTGGCCCCGCATCTGCTGCTCTGGCCCAGCGTGTTGGCTGTTTGCTGCCTGGTCTGGCCCCTGCATGCGGCGGAGCCCACCAAACCCGCGATGACCGTGATCCTTGAAAGCGGTGAGATTCTCGCCGGACAAGCGATCGGCCTTGATGTTTGGATCGAAAATCCGACAGACGCGAAAGCGACGGATGTGCGCCTCCGCTATGCAGGTCCTCCATTTCTGAAGATTGGGACGTGGGAAGCGGCAAACAAGACAGGAATGCCGGAGTCGCCGAAAAAGTGCCTGACGGATCCGACCTGGGCCGCGAAGCAAGGGCCTGAGCCGGCGGCCGCCGTCGAGCAGGACGGCGCGATTTTTCTGGATTCGATCCAACCCAGATCGGCGCTCAATCTGCCGCCGAGATTATGCCTGCTGGCCACTTCAACGGTCGAGGAGCGCGATTGGGTGCTTGGCTTCGCCGTCACGTACACTTTGGCGGACGCCCAAAAGCCGACGTCCGGAGTCCTGCTCGCGGAAAAGAAGCTCAGTGTCGGGCTGTTCGGCACCGAGAGCGTCGGCGGCGTTTCATTGCGGCTTGCCGCGTATCTCATCCCCGGCTTGCTGTTCATGATGATTTTGCGGTTGGGCGGCTACGCCTCGCTGACCAAGCTCGAGGCACCGGAGGTCGCAACGCTGAGCGTGCTGGTGTCGGTCGTGCTCTTTCTGCTGGTCGATCGGAACGTGCCGTTCCAGGGCATCAGCTCGGCGGTGAGCGCCACGGCGTTCTTGACCTTATGCCTGGCGGCGATCGTCATCAGCGGCATCCTGGTCCTCATTCGCTGCGGGATCGAGTGGTGTCAAGCGAACAAGCGGCGGGCGCTGGTGATCGAGACCGGAGACGATCGGTTCAATGCGCTGCGCAAGGCCCTACGCGGCGCCGGCGGCGATTTGCGACCGGTGACGATCATCACCCGCGATCAGACCAAATATGTCGGCTCGCTGGTCGCGCCCACCAGCAGCGGCGGTATCGTTCTGTTCGGATGGTTTGGGCTGCGTCCCCCGGCCGGCAACGATCCGTTGCGCAATGAGCTTCAGCAGCTCATCGACAGCGGACAAGTTGAGAGCGCTCTGCAGCGCGCTCACGACGCCAACATCAATCCGCAGATGCAGGACTTCGTCAGAAGGCTTTCGAACAACGGAACCCTCGAAAATACGACCGATGAGATGAGGCGTTTCGCCGCCAGGGATATTCTGGATCGATCGCGCGACGCTGTGCCCGACCTTCAGAACACGGGGCCCCTGGTTGTGGGAACCCCTTAAATCTTGGGACCCCCCTAAGACGGCCGTACCGGCCGAAGCCGGTACGGGAAATGCGATGTTCTTCTTTGATTTCCGTGAGGAACTGAACACCGCAAGGCGCCAACGGGTGCACCGCCGCGAGCGCTTCGAGCCGTAGCTCGTAAGCTGCATAATTGCGGCCTTAAAGGACGGCATAAACAGATGGCCGCTGTCGCCATCAATGCAACACAATTTCCGCAGCAACGTCAAGTGCTGGTATTGCGGCCCCGCACGCGTTAGGCGAGAGTGCGAGAGTGCGAGAGTGCGGGATTGGGGGGTGTCATGACCTCAGTTGCCACAAAAGCTGTGCCGCTCGCGCATGTCACCGTATCGGCTTTCGACGTCCATTTGTGGTCGAAGCCTTTCGATCCCGCCCAATTCAATCCGCAGGCCCATTTCCTCTGGTCAGCCCCGCTGTATCGCGACATGCGATCGGCCGGGGTGAAAGTCGACCTGGGCAGCCTGATTCTCTTTCCGTTGAAACGCGAACTCGAATTCGAGGTGAAGAAAGACGGCACCAAAGTCGAGAGGAACCGATTCTGGCCACGTTATCAGACAGCCCTCGAGAAGTTGCCGAAAGGTCCGACAACGTCGCTCGGCGACGTTCGCGAATTCCTCTGGCCATTGCGCTGCCGACCCAAGGGACTCAATCTCACATTCGCGGGCGCAAAGACAAACGTGGCGCCCAAGGTGTGGGCGACCATCTGGCTGTGGCCGTTCGGCTGGTCCTCAAGCGTCCAGTTCAACATCACCGCCCCGCTCAGCCTCGATGATTTGCAGGACCTTGCCATAAAATTTCGTGAACGAGCGCCGGGTCCCTTCATGTTGAACGGCAACGCGGTGCCGTTATCCGGCGTATTCAAAATGCTGGCCGACATCGTCCGACAACAAGTCGGTCTTCCCGGCAGTCTCCCGAGCGACATCAACTCGATGGGCCGCTATGTCGTCGCCGCCCTGCAATTGCCCAGAGGCGCTCAGTTGGCGGGAAACTTCAAACGCTGGGCAGCCGCCGATCAGCTGCGGGTTATCGGCGCGCTGCGCGGTGGAAAGGTTGGCGTTGGCGAACTTCAGCCCGACGGCGGGTTGGACAAGCTGTTGTACACGCCGCTCGGCGCCGGAAACATGGCGATCAATGATTTCAACGAAGGCACCATGCTGGTCTTGCGCCATTGGCGCGATCGCAACGGAAAACGCGAAACCAATCATTGCCTGTTCGCGAATCTGCGGAATTTCCTGGCGGTGCACTTCGCCCTCCATCGATTCATGCAATACGCCAAGAACCAGCCGGAGCTAGCAAGTGCGGTGGCGAATGCCAAGGAGATGCTATCCGGCCTGCCTGAAGAGTACAGAAATGCCCTCTGTCTCGCGTTCAAACAGCATTATTCGGCGGGGTGACGCGGCAGGCCGTCTGCCAACAAATCTTGCGCCTGACGAGCAAGGCGCCAAGGCCGCTGGTATTATTGCGTCGTAGTCGGCGCCGGCTTGGCCGCTGCAGGCTCCGCGTTTTCCTTCTTTTTTGCCGTAGCTGCCGCAGGCTTTGGTTCCAGTTCCGGAGGCGGGCTCGCCGCCAGCGTCGATGACGAGGTCGGGGTCCAATGCGCGCCGGCCTTGGGCTTGGCGGCCGGGTCGGTCGAGGCTTTCTGATCCGCGGCTTTTTGGTCGGTCGGTTTTGCAGCGGTCGCCTTGTCGCCCGCAGCCTTCGTGTCGGTGGGCTTGGCGTCGGTCGGCTTTGCCGCGGCGGTTTTCGCACCCGGTCGCTTCTTATGCGGCGGGCTGTGCGGCGCGGCCGCTTCGATCGCCGCGAGATTGGCGATCTGCGCCGGCGTGCGCGTCGGCCCGGTATAGACGATGACCGGCACGACCGGTCCTTCGTCAGAAAGCAGCGCTCCGCCTTTGGGAGTCGGCGCGCGCAGGGCGGAGAGGACCGCCGCGAACGCCGAGCTCGGCTCGCTGCCGTTACTGTCGTTGCCGGCCTCGTCGTCTTCGTCCTCGGCCGCCGGTTTCTTGCGATGTCCCCCGCACACTTCGTCGTGCAGGTTCGGCGGCGACGCCGCAATCGGCGCGAGCTGTTCGACCGAGCCGAGCGACGGGGTCAGCCACGACAGCGGATTTTGCGTGAACCCGCTTTCCAGAAGTTCCGCCGCCTTGACCGCGCGCGCCGCCGACGACGGCGCGCCGAGCACGACCGCGATCAGGCGCTTGTTGCCGCGCGTCGCGGTGGCGACGAGGTTGAAGCCGGAGGCGCAGATGAAGCCGGTCTTCATGCCGTCGGCGCCGGGATAGCGGCCGATGAGCTTGTTGTAGTTGCGCACGACGCGGCGGCCGAATTTGATCGCCGGGATGTGCCAGTAGGAATCGTATTCGGGAAAATCGCGGATCAGCGCGCGGGCTAGAATGGCGAGGTCGCGCGCCGAGGTGATCTGCTCGTCGGCCGGCAAGCCGTTGGGGTTGACGAAATTCGATTGCGTCATGCCGAGGCGATGCGCCGTCTGCGTCATGTCGTCGGCGAAATTCTCGATCGAGCCGTCGACGCCTTCGGCGAGCAGGATCGCCATGTCGTTGGCGGATTTCACCAAGAGCATCTTCAGCGCATTGTCGACCGTGACCTGGGTGCCGACCGGGAAGCCCATCTTGGTCGGCGCCTGCGCCATGGCGTTGCGCGACACCGTGAACAGCGAATCGAGCGTGATGCGCCCCTGTTTGATCGCCTGCAGCGTGACATAGGTGGTCATCAGCTTCGACACTGAAGCCGGATACCAGGGATAGGTGGCGTTCTCGGCGTGCAGCACCTTGCCGGTTTCGACGTCGACCAGAATCGCGGACGACGCCCGCGCCGGCGTTGCGGTCAAGGCCGGCGCCAACGGCGACAGCAAGGCGGCGGCAAATGTCAGCGCCCGAAGCGATTGCAATTGATACACGTGTCGCGGTCCGTTCGGTTGGTCGGGCCCACTGCCTTCCTTGTGGGGCGCACAAGGCGGGGTCGCTCGATGGGGCCGCGATAGGTTCACACGAGACTTAAATCGCGTCGGCGTCGCACTATTTAAGCCATAGCCTGGGCCGAACGCAAAGTCGAATAACGGTACCATTGCGATCCATGTGGATTTGCGACACCCTCGCCGCCCAATGCTTTAGTCGAGGGCAAAAGCGTCGGAAGTTCGGCCAACGTGTCGGCTTAAGCGAATTGGCGCGGCGGAATTGGCCAAGCGAAATTGGCCAGGAAAGGGAACGATCATGACAGCCTGCATCGTGGGATGGGCGCATACGCCGTTCGGCAAGCTCGCCGGCGAAACGGTCGAGAGCTTGATCGTCGGCGTGACCAACGCGGCGCTCGCCGACGCCGGCGTCGCCGCGGCCGACGTCGATGAAATCGTGCTCGGCCATTTCAATGCCGGCTTCTCGGCGCAGGACTTTACCGCCTCGCTGGTATTGCAGGCCTCGCCCGATCTGCGCTTCAAGCGCGCGACGCGGGTGGAGAACGCCTGCGCCACCGGTTCCGCGGCGATCCATCAGGGGCTCAAATCGATCGCGGCCAAATCCGCCCGCGTCGTGCTCGTGGTCGGCGTCGAGCAGATGACGACGACGCCCGCGGCCGAGATCGGCCGCAATCTTCTGAAAGCGTCCTATGTGCGCGAGGAAGCCGATATCGACGGCGGCTTCGCCGGCGTGTTCGGCAAGATCGCGAGCCTCTATTTCGAGAAATGGGGCGACCAGTCCGATGCGCTGGCGATGATCGCCGCCAAGAACCACAAGAACGGCGTCGACAATCCCTACGCCCAGATCCGCAAGGATCTCGGTTACGACTTCTGCCGCACCGAGAGCGACAAGAACCCGCGCGTCGCCGGCCCGCTCAAGCGCACCGATTGCTCGCTCGTCTCCGACGGCGCCGCGGCGCTCGTCCTCACCGACGTCGAGACCGCGCTGAAGATGGACAAAGCGATCGTGTTCCGCGCCGCCGAGCACGTGCAGGATTTTCTGCCGATGTCGCGGCGCGACATTCTCAAGTTCGAAGGCGGCTCGCTCGCCTGGAACCGGGCGCTCGAGCAGGCCGGCGTCAATTTGTCCGATCTGTCGTTTGCCGAGGTGCATGACTGTTTCACCATCGCCGAATTGTTGGTCTACGAGGCGATGGGCCTCGTGCCGGAAGGGCAGGGCGCGCGTGCCATCGCCGAAGGCACGGTGACGAAGGACGGCCGGCTTCCGATCAACCGTTCCGGCGGCCTCAAGGCCAAGGGCCACCCGATCGGCGCCACCGGCGTCTCGATGCACGCCATCACCTCGATGCAGCTCACCGGCACCGCCGGCGACATGCAGCTCAAGGACGCGAGCCTCGGCGGCATCTTCAACATGGGCGGCGCCGTGGTCGCCAATTACGTGAGCATTTTGGAACGGCTGCGGTAATCGCTCCCTCGCCCCGCTTGCGGGGAGAGGGTCGGGGTGAGGGGGCCTCTCCGCGAGTCTGAGCGCCGGGATCGAGGCCCTTCTGCTATGCTCGAGGCAGCGTCCACGCCCCTTCATCCCGACCTTCTCCCGGCACGCGGGGAGAAGGAGCAAACAAATCTCGTTCCCGCGCCGCCTGCACGTCATCCCGCCCCGCGATAGCGGGGAGGGGGGACCGCGCGTAGCGCGGTGGGAGGGGCGACTGACTCGGAGCTTCGTTGCCGTCGCAAGGTGACGAAAACGTCGCCGCCGATACTCCCTTGAAGCGCCGCGCCCCCTCCACCACGCTACGCGTGGTCCCCCTCCCCCGCTTCGCGGGGGCGGATAAGCAAAACCGTTCTCGCGGCGCGCCTTCGCGCCCGAGTTATGCCGCTACCAAAGCAAACAAACGACGGCCGGCGCGATCTTCGTCAGACGGCGCCGGCGGTGGGGTCGGCGGCCGTCACGATCACGCGCGGGAAATTCGTAGCCTGGGTTGAGCGCAGCGAAACCCAGGGAACGACCTGGACGCTTCCTAAGCGGCCCCGGGTTTCGCTGCGCTCAACCCGGGCTACGAAACTACGAAACTACGAAAAGAAAAAAAGGAAAGCGGAACGCCGATAGGCGTGTTCCGTAACCTCCGAGCCCTCACGGGCGCGGCGCGCGCCTTGCGGCGCGCTCGCCTCTCGGCGTTCCACCACGGCACTTGCGGTCGCGACCGAACGCCACCGCTCAGCTCGAGCCACGCGACTTCCTGGGACTTGTTCAGAGCGCCCGCCCCGATGGTTCGAAAGACGCGCGCATCGCAACGCACGACACGAAGCCGGCGGACCGGCCTTCGATTGCGTCACTCGCGGGCATTACCCGCGCCTTGCTGTCCCAGTCCAGCGAGATTGCACCCGCAGACCGGTCATGATGCCGGTCGGGCGTGTCTTGCCCAAGCCGCCCGAGTACGGAGGTGACGAGCCCCCGCCCGCGGGAACCGCACTCGCTCCGTCAACCGGTGTCGCCGGCTGCCGTCCTTTCGGTGAGCGAGATTCGCTTCTTGTACTGCAAACGGGGACGAATGTCAAATTGCTGTCCCGTTATTAGCGACCGTCGCAAAGTTCATCATAAGCGGTCTTGACCCGCGCATATGCTGACAATCGATTGGTTGGCTTTTTGCGCTTGCGCGGTTGTACCAAAAATGATACATTAGGCCGCTTGGGGAGCCACAGTGAAACGATTGCCTGCTGCCTTCTATCAATTACCGTCCGGCCGGGAGCCCGTTCGTGAGTGGCTCAGGGAACTTGGCGACGATGATCGCAAGATCATCGGCGAGGACATCAAGGACGTAGAATTTTCCTGGCCCGCCGGCCTGCCGTTGGTCAGGCCCCTTGGAAAAGGACTTTGGGAAGTCCGCAGCGACATAACGCAAGGGCGCATCGCGCGCGTGCTCTTTTGTATACATGGCGCGCGTATGGTGCTCTTGCACGGGTTCATAAAGAAAACGCAGAAGACACCGGATGCCGATCTCGAATTGGCGAGCAAACGCAAAAAGGAGATTACATGAAGAAACAAGGCAAGATCGGATCGTCTTTTGACGATTTCCTGAAGGAGGAGGGTATTTACGAGGAAGTGACCGCACGCGCGATCAAGCGAGTGATCGCGCGTCAGCTCGATGCTCTCATGCAAGACCAGGGTCTGACGAAATCGACCTTGGCGAAGCGGATGAAAACGAGCCGCGCGCAACTCGACCGCCTGCTTGATCCCGACAACGAGTCCGTCACGCTCGGCACGCTGACACGCGCGGCGCAGGCGGTCGGGCGGCAATTGCGGATGGAGTTGGTGTAACCAATCTGGACGTTGTCGTTGGCATGCGCGCTTTGCAGACACAGCGCCGGCCTGCTGATTCAACGCAGCGCGTATGGCGGATTAGCGCAGCGTAATCCGCCGTCTCGCGAGCTGAACGGCGGATTACGCTTCGCTAATCTTACTGAGTCAGAAAGTCGCAGAGCCTAGGCAGCGAGAATCGCTTACTTGGGGAGATTCAAGCTTGGCGCGGAGGGCTGAGATGGATCTCAGGAGGGCGAGCGAAACGCGATTTAAGGCGTATGTGGCGGGGCTTGCGGAGGCTGTCGGGCATGCGGACCGCACTGGGCCGCTGCGCGATTATTGCACCGGTCTGATGCTGCCGGGCGAGCGCAAGAGCGTGGAGCCGATGGCAGCGAAGACGGCTCCGGCACGAACAGCGGCGCAGCACCAGTCGTTGCTGCATTTTGTCGGTGTCGCGACTTGGTCGGACGAGAAGGTGCTGTCCAAGGTGCGCGAACTGGTGCTGCCGGCGATCGAGCAGCATGGGCCGATCGAGGCTTGGATCATCGACGACACGGCTTTCCCCAAGCAGGGCAAGCACTCGGTCGGCGTGCACCATCAATATTGCGGGCAGCTCGGCAAGCAGGCCAATTGTCAGGTGGCGGTGTCGCTGTCGATTGCGAACCACGCGGCCAGCCTGCCGGTGGCCTATCGGCTGTATCTGCCGCAGGCGTGGGCCGAGGATGGCGCGCGCCGGGACAAGGCCGGCGTGCCTTCGGACATCGGCTTCAAGACCAAACCGGAGATCGCGCTCGAACAGCTACGATGGGCTTGCGAGGCCGGCGTTCCCCGCGGCGTCGCCTTGATGGACGTGGCCTATGGCAATGACTCGCGGTTGCGCGCGGGCATGACGGTCTTGGGGCTGCGCTACGTGGCCGGCATTCAGCCGAATACCTTGATGTGGCCATCTGACGCCGGCCCGCGGCGGCGCGGCAAACCGCTGAACAATACCGGGCGGCGCGACGAGCCGGATCTGATCGCGGCCAAAGAGATGGCGCTTGGTCTGCCCAAGCGGGCTTGGCGCACGCTGCGCTGGCGGGAAGGCGCGGCCGATTGGCTGTCTTCGCGCTTCGCCCGCGTGCGCGTCGGCGTTGGGCATAATAAGCTGATCCCGGAATCGCTGTTGCAGGAATGGCTGCTGATCGAATGGCCCGCGGGCGAGCCCGAGCCGATCAAATACTGGCTCTCGACGCTGCCGGCAGACATCAGCTTGCGAGCGCTCGTCGACTTCGCCAAGCTGCGCTGGCGCATCGAGCGGGACTATCAGGAACTCAAGCAGGAGGTCGGGCTTGGGCATTATGAAGGGCGCGGCTGGCGCGGCTTCCATCATCACGCCACGTTGTGCATCGCGGCCTACGGATTCCTGATCGCCGAGCGGGCGATGATTCCCCCCTCAGGACCTCGTTGCACCGCGCCGTTGCCGACGCCTGCCGTTCCCGACGATTATCGACCCCGGGGATCCGCCCTTGCGGCCTGAACGCCACGTTCCAAACTCGATCGCAACCATGCGCGCCCGCCTGATCAACGCGCTCGTAAAAACCATCCCACGCTGTCCTTGCTGCGGCGCCAATGCCAAAACATACAGGCGACAAAACTTGTGACGCAGTAAGACTAA
>Ga0326727_10004056_pt1 | contig 45045 bp, 46 predicted proteins | sample MB2enrmetagenome_FD_207643 | JGI IMG/M metagenome (GOLD analysis project Ga0326727, IMG submission 207643) | Lab enriched peat soil microbial communities from McLean, Ithaca, NY, United States - MB29MY | ecosystem: Environmental > Terrestrial > Soil > Wetlands > Peat | place: USA: New York... | reverse complement strand
CGCCTGGCTGGCGATGGACTGCTCCGGGCTGGGTTCTCTTTTGATCAGACTCATGGTTCTCTCTCCTTCCGGTGGGGGTAGACGGCGCAAACGCTCGCCGCCCGCAAGCTCCCAAGGGAGACGTCCGTGGATAAAATGCGTTGACGAGTGCGCGGAGGGCGAGGGAGGGCTACGCCGTACATGAGACAATTGTAGCTAACACTGATAGCTATTGTCAATAGGGTATCGTCACTTTCTTCCTACCGGTAGGAAGAAAAATGAGCCCCAGCGCGGATTTTCGGACAAAAACGACATGATGCCCGTGGATGGAGCGCTTTGCGGAGGGCCGAACGGTCGTCGACGCGCCAAAGCCGGCAAGGCGACAACGCGCCTTCGGCCCGCCGAAATGCGCGTAGATTCTTAGCCAAAAAACGGGAATTCACGAGATTGTCTTGGGTAAGGCCCCACCGAGTAGAGTTTCTACTCGATCCGTTTTGCATGATGATCCTGGCCGCCCTGGTGCAAGATCAGTTCGGTGGCGCGGCCCTGGCTATCAGGTACGAAAGTGACCTGCGCATCGACGACCTTGAGAAAATAATCCCGCTCGCTCTCTGGAAATATCTCCACTTTGGATTGGCCGGTCGCTTGCGTGAAGAGGTGATCGCCTTCCTGGGTAACCGTCAGGATGAAATTCGGAGCAAGCTGGTAGCGGCCCACGTAGCCGCGGAAAATGCTCGGGTCCACCTTGACCTGGGTGCGTTCTTTCGGCAGATAATCCGCCCACCCATACTCATGGGCGATGGCAAAAAGTATCTCCGGAATCAGCGCCGCGCCGCGATCGGAGTTGGTCATGATGGCCGCCCCCTGCCCGGTGTGCGCGTAGGCAACGAACATGCATTGGAAGCCCTCATTCGCGCCGCCGTGGCTGAAGCGCAAGGTCTTGCCCGCGCCGTCGAGGAAAAGGCCCAGGCCGTCGTTCTCAATTTGCCGGGTGAGCATCTGCTCCGCCATCCCCTTCGAGATGACGCTGGGCGATTTGCCAGCGAGCGCGTCCTGAATGCCGATGGCGAAACGAGCCAGGTCCCCGGGCGTGGTCCACAGACCGGCGGCCGCCAGCTCCGGGTAGGTGTTATATTTGCCTTCCAGCGGCTTGCCGTCGGGCCGGTAGCCCGTGGCGGCGAAAGGCCGCCAGTCATCCCGCAGCGGCTGTGAGTAAGCGCTATCTTTCATCCCCAACTCGCTCAGGATCGTTCGCTGCATGATTTCAGGAAAGGGTTTGCCGACGACGTCGATCAGCATTTGTTGCATCACCATGTAGCCGCCGCCCGCATACCGCCACTTGGCGCCGGGAACCGTGTCGACGCGAATGGCCTCGGTATTTGCCGGCTTCTCGCCGTTCAGCACCTGCACGAGGGTAGGTACGGGCTTGCCCGCTTCATAGCCGGGAAAGCCGTGCACTGTAAAGCCGGCACTGTGACTCAGAATGCGCCGCAGGGTGACCTTTTGTTCGCGGGTGAAATCGTTGTCCGGCACCTTCCATGATTTCAGGTAATCGTTGACGTTGCGGTCGAGGTCGATCTTGCCTTCTTCCACAGAGTGAAGTGCGGCGGTAGCGGCGACGGATTTGCTAATGGAGGCGGCCTGGAAGCGGGTGTCCAGCGTGACCGGGCTTTGGGCGGCGACGTCCGCAAACCCATAACCGCGCACCCAATCGATGTGCCCCTGGTCGATCACCGCGATGCTGACCCCTGGCACCTTGTAAAACGCCATGCGGTCAACCAGGTTCATGCCCGGCGTCGGCTCTCCCTTTACCAGCACCGACGGCAGGAGCCCATGCTCAATCCGGGCGATGCGCTCCTCGACGCTTGGCGCGCTACCCGGAACTGTCGCCTGCGCCACGGGAGCGGAGGCAGCACCGCTCCCGTGCCGCGGAGCCCAAAGGACCACCGCCCCGAGGGCGAACGCGACAGCCAGAAATGTTCTTTTCATCGTGCTCCTTCGGCGTTCAGGCGAGCGCAGCAGGGATTTCGAGACAGTGCCGCCCCGAGCACGGGTATTCTCTCATGCCCCGCGCCCTCCTTTCGATTTCGAAATCAAATTTGTTCTGATCTTGCCACTTGCGAAGGCAGAAATCGCTGGCACGCCCCCGCCGGGCGCCTCCCAGTAAGAACGAGCTTTGCAGCACCCCTCAGGCCATCCCATCAGTCGCTAAACATTAGAGCAGGCTTGGGATGTCCCGCGCACCATGTAGTACGCGAACGATTTCGACTGGTTTTCGGGCGGCGTAAACAATCAGGTATGAGCCTGTCGGCCAGAAAAGGACCGGTTTGTCTGTGAGGTCCTCTCGGCTGTGTCCAATTCCTGGGTTCCTAGCAACCCTCTGACAGGCATCAAGAATCTGGAGGCGAACGCGGCGGGCGGCTTTGATATTGTCGGCTGCGATATAGGCCCAGATTTCGCGAATATCCTGGGCGGCCTCAGGCGAAAGTTTGAAGCGCTTCATGCCCGTTTGTGCTTCCGCGCCAATCCTCGCTCTTCTCGCCCGAGAGCCCGGAAGAATTCCTCTCCGTCCACTCCCTCGCCGCGCTCGAGAGAGGCCCAGCCCTTGTTGATCTTCTTCCGGAACTCCTGAATCTGGAGTTGGCGAATCCGGTCCCTCTCCTCAAAAAGCCGCAGTGCCTCGCGGACCACTTCGCTTGCCGAATTGTACCGGCCCGTCTTCACTTTGCTCTGAACGAGCGTTTCCAGCTCAGGCGTGAGGTTAACGTTCACGGGAACTCCTCCCAGGACTTTCACCCCGAGAATATCAGCTCTGTCCAACTTTGTCCATGTTGGACATGACACCTGAGCTTAGTCGCCCAGAAGGGATGGCGGGTCATTGCGGAAGGGATTGACGACGAGGAGACCATCGAGGTCCTGGCCGGCTTGAAAGTCCTCGGTCAGGAGGTACCGGCATGAAGCGGACTTCGCCGCGGCCACGATGAGCGCGTCCCAAAAGGACATTTGATAGCGATCCTGGATTTTCCACGCGTGGTCGAGAATCGCGCTGTCCACGCTCACCGGCCGCCAGGCCAGCAGGTCGCGCACTTCGGACCGCGCATCCTGGCGGGCGTTCGGCCATTTGTGCGTCACTTTGGCATAGAACTCCTGGAGAACCTGGAAGCTGATTCGGCCCTGACGCCTTCTCCATAACTCCGCCCGCCAATTCCGTGCCACCTCCTGCTTTTTCCGGTCAGCATCGTCGAGCGCGTAAATGAAGACGTTCGTATCAACGAAGACCGGGGCGATCATAGACCTCCTCGCGGGACATATACCGGCCGTGGGTCTTCAAAAAGGGCTTGCGAGCCAGGGCCCGGCGCATCGCCACCTGGTAGACGTCCTCTTCCAACATACGTTCTTTCAAGATGCCGGCCAGAAGACGCGAGACACTGGTGTCGCGCCGCGCGGCTTCAATCCGTGCCCAGCGCGCAATGCTCTCCTCCAGGGTAATCGTGATGTTTCGTCGCCGAGTCTTCATTGCACGAAGATAGTGTAACACGGATTCAGTGTGAATCCGCCCTGGCGCCATTGCGGCGCTCTCGCCCCATGGGGGGTCAATAACAAGCGGGCGGAGACTGGGGCAAGAAGCCGAAGGCGGTCGTCTTTGGTGTTACTATGGTGCGAGGAACCCGTTACCATTGTAGTCTTCGGCTCTGAACGCTTGCTCCAAAATCGACGGATGCGCCACCCGCGAACTTGATTCTGTGGCGTCGAACGTCCTGTCAGGCGGTCTTGAGGCCCACAGCCCGGGCCAATTGCTTCTGCCGCTCGTCGAAGGTCCAGAAGTGCTCGACCTTAAGTTCAAGCGCCGAGGCGACGTGCAGGGTGTCGAGGGTTCGCAAGCCCAGCTTGGCGGCGTGACGGCGGGCCAGTCGGGCGCAAACGTCAAAGACCGATTCCGGCATTTCAACTTCCACCCAAAAACCGCTCTCCCGGTGCTGCTGAAATCGCGCATGTGAGTAATTCGCTTCGGTTCGGGACGCCGCTCCCCTGAAGACTTGCTGTTCGACAGCATGGGTCCATTCGGCGACGTGAAAGGGAGTCAGCCATACGGCGGAACCGGAAGCCATTCGACGCTCAGCCTCGGGTGAGTGCACGTCTGGAATGTAGAGCGAAATCAGGAAGCTCGTATCGGCGTAGGTGCTCAATAGCGCGATTTCTCCCGCTCCTCGATGAGCAGATCGGCGCCGGGAAGGATACGATCCCCAAAAATCTCCCGGCGCATGGCGGCAAAGTCGGGAATCTTGCGGGTTTTTTCCGGCGAGCCCACCGGAACAATGCGGGCGATTACCGTGTTCCGCTCGCGCAATTCGACGGTCTTGCCGGCGCGCAGCCAAACCTTCAGGCGCCGCGTGTCTCGTAGTTGACGAATGTTTACCTTAGGCATAGCGCCATCGTGCCACATTTTGTGTCACATTGTCAATCGGCGAGCGAGTAGACAGTAGCGCGGACCTGCTCTTTAGGTCCGCGGTTCTTCGCCCCCGGCCGTGCGCTGGCGATCCGTTTGCTAATGCCACCGTACGGCATGGTGCGCAAATGGGCCGCGCGCATCGTCAAGTCATAACGTGAGAATTTGAATATCTAAGAACCGCGGACCTACAGAACAGGTCCGCGCTACAATTGCTTCCTTGGCGTTCATACGTGTGGTTGCTCGGAACTCCGACCTTCGCCGGACCCCGCCCTTCAGGCGACCGCGAGCGCTGCCGCCCCCACCACGGCCAGGCGCAGTACCAGGCTTGGGAGGGGGTAATCTTTCTTGGCGCGATTCCAGCACCAGGCCATCATCAGCATGACGCTGACCAACACGATCACCAACAGGTAGGCATGCGCAACGCCCATCGTGCCGCCGAGGTACTGCCGGATGCCGGGATTCCAGCTCGAGCCGTAGAGAAGCACGACGTGCACAAAATAGACGAGGAGCGACTCTTCGGCCAAGGATTGCATGGTGCGCGGCGAGACGGGTAGAAAGCGCTCAACGAAGGTGGCAAGGCCGACCGAAGCAGTAACGAATCCGATGCGGGCGATGAACAGATGCGGGGTGGTTGGCCAGAAATTCGCCGGACCGTAGATATGGAGCGCCACCCCTTCGAGCCCGATTCCACTCACCAGCAGCAGTAATCCCAAGGGAATTGCCTTGCGTAACCAAGCGGGAGTTGATTTTCCAATTTCCACATACCCAATACCCAACGTCGCGCCGAGGAAGATGTACGCCGACCACGGCATCAGTGGGAACAGTGAGCCGGTGGTTCCAATCAGAGCGGACTTTAGCGCCAGGGGGAGGGAATTCAAGAAGGGATGGCGCCAAGCCAGGGGAGCAGCGAACGCGACAATCAGAGCCAGCATTCCCGCGACGGCGGCAAGGCGTCGTGGGGTGCGCAGGACCAACACCAGCAACTGCAAAGCGAGCAGGGTGAAGCCGATCGTCTGAAGAACATCGACTTGCAGAAATCCGTGCCAGGCGTCAGGGCCGGCCCAGCGAAGGTCGCGCAAGGAGTGCACGGGGATGCGCATGGAATACCCGAGAAGCACGAAGAAGGCGAAACGGCGAAGGCGTTTCGCGACCGCAGGGCTGAATTGCAAATGATCTTCCCAACGGCGAAGCGTCGCCAGCGCAAAACCGAAACCCGCCAGGGTCATGAACATGGGAGCGGTAAACCCGCGGCAGAACAGCCAATAGTTGTACCAGGGAGTCAATTGGCAGGCCGGGGTGATAAGAACATCGAGAGTATGGCCCTGTACCATCAGCACCATCGCGAATACCCGAACGATGTCTGCTGCGACGAGGCGCGAAGGGGCTTTGAACTGCGAGCTCACCGGCTCTCCTCCAAAGCAGTTTAGATGCAGAACTACGGGAAATTGTTTCGCGCCAAGGCCTCATGCCCGGCCGCATCCCGGTCCAACGGGTCGGGGTGGGACTCGATCACTCGAAGTTGTGATCGCCACGCCGGCGGGGCGGGCCGCACAATGACCGGGCGTTCATTCTGGACCTGGAAGGCTTATCTTAGGGTTGAGGGCGACAGCGTGAACCGCCGGATCGCGCCGATGGAACGACGGTGAGCGATGAATCAAAAGTGATCTGGTGAGGAGTTTGAACGATCGGGTGACCGAACCCCAAAAAGCTCGCTGCCGACGGGGAAGGGGGGCGACTGATCCGCCGTGGCGTTCTGCTGTTTGATGCGGAGGACCGCCTTCAACTCCTCCACTGATTTATCCTTTTCGCCAAGGGCACGATAAGTTGCGCTGAGGGTCTGATGTGCCTCGACCATATCCGGCCAGATCGCCAGGGCGGCTTTTAGATATTGGATGGCAGATGGGTAATCTTTTTCGAGGTAAGCGATGCGGCCCGCCAGCGACTGGGTGAAAGGGTCCTTGGGGTCAAGGGCGAGCGCCTTCGCGATGGCTTTCTGCGCTGCGCCAACATCTTCGGTGTTCGCGTCGATGGTCGCCGAAGCCAGATAGAAGTAGGCCTCCGCGTCATGGGCTCCGAGCGCAATGGCCGTTTCGAGAACGGGCTTGGCCTCTGCTGGCCGGATGCGGATGGTCAGGATAATGCCCTGAATCTCGTAGGGCAGGTACCAGGCCGGGGAGCGCGACTCGAGTTGGGACAGGAGGGCCAGCGCCTGTTCATGTTCGCGGAGCATTTCAAAGCCAATGGCTCGGGTCAGCATGAGCTTAGGATCATCCGGGACCATCCGGTCCGCCCGTCCCAGCATATCCACCATTTGCCGAGCCTGGCGGTGTTTTACGAGAAAGAGCGCGGCTTGAAAGTAGAGGTCGGCGCGGGTGGGAGAAGCTTCAAAACCTCGATTCAGTGCGGCCGCCGCTTCCTCCGGCCTCCCCAGTGCGTCCAGCAACTGGGCGCGCAGCAGGAAGAAGTCACCCTTTTGCCGATCGGGTGGTATAAGGGCGAGTTCCGCGAGCGCGGCAGCGGGACCCGCCGTGTGGAAGAGGGCGATGGCCAACTCGAGGCGAGCGTTGCTTCGGGAGGGCTCCGCCGCGAGTACTTTTTCCAGAAACCCGCGGGCCGGCTCGTACTGCTCGTCGTCCAACAGCGCCCGCGCACAGTCCTCGAGGAGATCCGGATCTGAAACCTCGGCGAGGACTTGATGGAACATTTCCAAGGATTCATCGCGCTTCCCTTGGGCGAGTTCCTCTTGCGCGATGCTGGCCTTAAGAGTTGCATCCTCAGGATGCACGCGGAGGCGGGCTTCCAGGCTGGCGAGATGCTGAGCACGCTGTTGGACCGGGGAGAGTTCCAGAAAACTGAATAAGCCGCTGGACGGTCGCGTGGCGTTCGCCTCCGCACCCAGGCTCTGAAACTGGTGCAGGGCGGCTTGCGCCTCGTCCGGCTGTTTATCGCGCATCAAGGCGCGGCTATAGTGCATGAGGATGATGGGGTCTTTAGGCGCAAGTTCGGCGGCGTGGCCCAATGCCTCCACGGCCTCACGAGGCCGTAGGAGTTGCAGATAGGTTTCGCCCAAAGTGTCGAGCGCGCCCACATCGTCCGGCTGATGCTTCAGGACCAACTTCAAATCCTCCAGGGCCTCGAGGTAGCGGCCGGCCTGGAAGTACAGCACCGCGCGGGCGTACCGCGCCGCCCAAAAATTCGGATCAATGGCCAGGGCGCCGTTGAAGTGTCCCAAGGACTTGGTTCGATCGTGAATGGTCTCGACGACACCCAGCTCGTAAAGGCCCTGGGCATCGCGGGGCTTCCTCTGGACATAGGCTTGCAGGTCCGCGAGGGCGGCGGCGGTTCGAGACGTACGCGCCAGGGCGAATCCGCGCTCTCGCCGCGCAAGATCATCGTGGGGACGGAGTTTCAGGTAGCGGTCGTAAGCCGTGGCGGCGTCGCCGTAGAAGCCCAGTTTCTCGGTGAGGCTGGCCAGAAGCAGCAGGATCTCCGGCCTTTGCGGCGCCAAGCGTTCCGCCCGCTCGAGCGGCACAACGGCCAGGTCGGGCCGGCCCTGGCCGTCATAAACGCGCGCCAAGCCGTAAAGACAGTCAACGTCGTCGGGCCGCTGCCTCAACGCCACCTGGAAGGTGTCCGCAGCGCGAGCGAAGTCTCGGGCCCCCAGCGCCGCCAGCCCCAGGTTGTTCAAGACATCAAAATCCGTGGGGGCCGACTGCAACGCCTTGGCAAAGGCCTCCTCGGCGCTCGCGTAACGCTTCCAGCCGGCGAAAATCATGCCGGCGGAAAATGCCACTCGTGGATCATCACCGGATTGCTTCAGGGTGTCAGAAAGCAGAGATTCCGCGGCCGCAGGCCTTCCGGCCAGCGCCTGGGCGCGCAGCAGCCGGATGGCGGGCGTTCCCTGTTCGTCCTGGGACAACTGATCGAGGTGGAGAAGCGCCTCGCTTCCGCGCTTCGCACGAATGTAGAGTTGCGCTAGCTGTAGATTGGCATTCCGATCATGCGGATTGATTTTGACCGCCTGAAGATAGGCCTTGAGCGCACGCTCCTGATCGCCCTGGGCGAGATAGTGAGTTCCAAGGTTATTGAAAAGTGATGCGGAGCGGGGGGAGAGTCGCACGGCGCGCTCATAGAACATCTCCGCTTCCGCATATCGCTTCTGACCATCCAGAGCCACACCCATCAGACCCAAAGCTTCGGCATCCTGGGGGTGGTCGTTAAGGGCGGCCTTTAGAGTCGCCTCGGCTTCCAGGTATTTCTGCTGATTGAGATCGGCAATCACCTGGCCGTAAAGGTCTGGGGGGGCTTGGGCGATTAGCGTCGAGGGAATCAAAACCAAGCATGCGGCTAGAAAGACCTTCCTATTGCCATACATGAACCCATTCAACCTGCATCCAGATCCTCGAAGCCGAGACTCCAGATTTGGCCACCACGAGCAACGTCGCTTAGACCGCATAGTTTTCGGTTAACAGCCAATCCTACCAGTACAGCTTCAAGGCCAACTGCACTTCACGTGGCGAATTGCATTGAGAAGTAATTTCCCCAAAGCTTCCACCGTTCACCGTGGTGTTGGGTCCGCAGAACTGCGGATGGTTCAAGGCGTTAAACGATTCCAACCGGAATTCTGCCCTTGACCCCTCGCGCATCCTGTTCAGGCTGATTTCCTTGAAGAGGGAGAGAGCGCCCGTGCTGGTGCCGGGCACACGCACGTCGGGCAATTCTCGCGGGGCGTTACCGATGGTGTAGTTAGCCGGAAGCACCGCGACGTCCGTGGGTTCGGTGGTCGCGCCCTGGTTTGAGAAGTAACCGCAGCCCGGATCGGAACAAAACCACTTAGACCGCGAGTTGACGCGAAGCTGTCCGATCAGGTTCGGCCGCTGTCCGTAACCGGGAAGCGCCAAGCCACCGCCCTGCTCCCCCAGGCTCATCGGCTGGCCGTTATCGAAGCGCCACATGCCGTTGGTCTGCCAACCACCCAAAAAGCCATCCACCCAACCGTTCCAACTGGTTCCCCAGTGCTTCCCTTTTCCGAAGGGAAGCTGATAAACGTAGGCGATATTAAGGACCTGCGGAATGTCGTACTCGGAAACCGAACGCTCCAGTTTGCGGTTGTTGGGGTCAATTTGACTGATGAATCCGCCCAGCCAGGTGGTATTGGTTCCCACCGAAGCATCATCAATGGATTTCGAGTTGGTATAATTCGCGAGCAGTTGCAACCCCCCCGAGAGGCGCTTCTCTACCCGCAACTGGAGGGCATTGTAAATGGCATTGGCCCAAGGCGGATTTTGCATGCTAACCGATGTATATTGTGGATATTTGTAAAGAAGTTGCAGCGCCTGAACCTGCGGGTTCGAAAGCGGATACGAAGGATTGGTAATAATCCCATAGAAGGGGTTATTCACGTAGCTGATGAGGTTGGCGATCTCGGTGGGACTCGCCTTTTCGATCCATGGACCCAAGTAATTCAACGCCGCCGCGCCTGCGAAGTAAAGATGCGTTCCCTTGGTTCCCACGTAGTTGGCTTCCACCACCAGGCCGCCGGGCAATTCGTACTGGAAGCCCGCGTTCCAGGTTTGAGTGTAAGGAAGCGCGATCAAATTGCGCAGGTACTCATAAATGCCCGTACCAACATTCGTCATCGCGCCGAGGGAACTTCCTGTCGGAAAGACAAGACCGTTCGGGAAGGGATTGCTTAACCGGCCCCAGGGCGTGGCCCCATCACCCTGGTAGGTGCCGAGCCAGTTCGTGGTAGCATCAAATCCGTCGGTGCCGCCTGTGCTGCCTGAGGGGCTCGAGGCCACAAACTGGCTGGGGTTGTAGAACACCCCGTAACCCGAGCGCAGGACCAGCTTGGGCCTCCAACGATAAGACAATCCCAGGCGGGGAGCGATCCCCGCGTAATTCGTGTCCACGATATGCCTTTCCGCGTTGCTGGCATAGACCACCCCACCGCTGATTTGACCCAGGCCGGGCACATTTCCGACGGGCGAAGCCAGTGTGGGGTCGAACCACGCCTCGCGATTGTGGCGCTCAGTGCGGGGATATTCCAATTCGTAACGGGCCCCCAGGTTTAACGTGAGCTTGTCGCTGACTCGGTAGTTGTCCTGAAAGTACCAGGCATAGCCGATATTCTGCATGGCGAAGTAGGGGGGTATTTCGTACTGCCCCCATCCGGTCGTGCTGGTTCCGGTTAACAATCCCGCCATGGCGTCGCCGCCGCCGTAGTTCGGTCCCTGGGAAGTGGTGGTGTAGTCGTACGTGAAGTACCCGGCGGGGGTACCCGGTTGCCCTTGGTTGATCCGATGGACGCGCATCTCACCGCCGAACTTGAACTCGTGGCGGCCCTGCATGTGATCGAGTGCGGCCACCAGGTGGTGAGTTTCCTCCGCGTTGCGAAGGATGGCCCAAGGCTGTCCGCCGATGGCATTTAGAGGCCCCGTCTCGTAGTAGCCCCCGTAGAGGACGATCACGGGTGAAGCCTTGACGCCCGAATCTCCCATGTAACTCGGGAATCCCAGGTCTTTGACCGGGTCAAAATTGGGATAGCTGGCGGCAGGACCCGGCTGGTTAACAAACTGGCGGGCGAAGCCATAGCCCAGCGTGAGCACCGTGGCAGGACTGAACGTGTGGACCTCATTCAGAGCGATGGCTCTTTGCTGCCACGAAGTCGAACCACTCGAGCAGGGGTCCATGGGATTGTTGAAGCAAGGTGCTCCTCCATTACTGGGGCTGCGTGCATAGGAAACCCTCCCAGTAAGCTGGTCGTGGCCACCAAAACGCCGGTCGATCCGCACGTCGAATTGATCGTGGGTGTTGAGGGCGACTCCATTGCTCGTCCAATTATCGTAAGGGTTGTAGTTGGCGGCGCCCACGTTCAAGTTGGGCAGCGGAAAGTAGGACATGATCTTCGAACCCACCGGATCAATCAGGTTGCCGGGCTGCACGGCAAGTTGCAAGGGCGTTCCATTGAGATTAGGATTGCCCGGACTCTGGTAAGTGGCCATGTTGTTGAAAGGGATGAACAGGGAGCGAACCGCTCCTCCCGCATCCGAGTTATACACACCCGAATAGGGATCCCAGATCTGGCCGGCGCCATTGGGCGCGTTGCATAGGCCGTTCGAACCGAACGTCCCTCCGGCATAGGTGCAAAGCTCTCCGAAGTCGCCCTGGCGCTCGGCTTGGCTGGGAACGCCGGCGTGGAACGCCGAACTCATCGTGTGGGCGCGCGAACCTTCATAGTCCGCAAAGAAAAACATCCTGTCCTTCTTGATGGGGCCGCCGACCGTTCCGCCAAAATCGTTATAACGCAAAGGAAGAATATCGATTCCATAAGCGTTATTGAACCAGTTGTTTGAATCGAAGATCTGGTTGCGGACAAATTCGTAGGCACTGCCGTGAAACTGGTTGCTGCCGGAACGCGTCACGACATTGAGCACCGTATTGGAGCTGTACCCAATGTCGGCGCTGAAGTTATTTTGCTGGACTTTGAACTCCTGCACGGCATCCACGGAGGGCGTATAGAGAGGATACTGGATGGCCGTGTTCGAGTTGTAGCCCGAGGCGCTGACCCCATCCACCAGCATGTCGGATGTAGCATTGCGCCCACCATTCGAGGTGAAATTGTTCGTATTATACAGGCCGTTGATGGAGCCGAAAGTCCAACCCGGAGCGGGATTGACGCCCGGAGCCAGGAAAGTAAGATCCGTAATACCCCGGCCGATGAGGGGCAAATCATTGATAAAGGTGCGGTTCACTTCCTGGCCGGTGGTGGCATCCTGGGTGGAAAGCAATTGCGCCGCCGCGGTGACGTTCACCGTTTGGGTCGTACTGCCCACTTCTAAGCGAACATTGATCGCGGAACTTTGATTGACGTCGAGTACGATTCCCCCTTGGGTAAACGTTTTGAATCCTTTAGTATTCACGCTCAAGCTGTAGGTGCTGGGAGGGAGCGGGCGCAGGAGATAGTTCCCTGTCGCGTTGGTGGTCGCTTTGTATTCGAACCCTTTTTGTACGTCGGTGAGCGTGACATCGGCGCCCGGGACCACCGCGCCGCTGGCATCGGTTACCACCCCGGTTAGCGAGCCACTGTAGGACTGCGCCGTGGCAACTCCTGGATTCAGGAGAAGAACAAACACCAACGTGACTCCCGATCCACACATCGCCCGGCGAGCACGATTCATCGCGCGAGCATCAGAAGCGGATAGTCGCTCAAACATGAGGCATGCCTCCTTATTTAAATCCGACTTGCAGGGTAGCCTGGCAAAGAGACCTGATCCGACGCATCAAAACATAAAACAGGGATTGCCTTCCGCGGGCAAAATCTTGAGCTTTCAGCGGGCCTAAGGGAAAAGGGCATGGCGCTTTTCTCCTACCATCCTTCTCTTCCTATGGGGCAAAATCTATTGCGTTAATCATCGAATGTCAACTAGAATCCCTGCTTTTTATTTCGTTTCATTTTTTATTGAGACGATCGGATTTCGGGAATCGGAGGGTCCATGCTTATCCCTGGCCGTAAATACCTGAGCGGACTTTTTCGTGAGTGGGTTCGAATCATGATTCTGCTTTTTTTTGTGGCGCCCATGCATGCGCAGGAACCCGTTATGGTGCGGGTTGATCGTTCCACTCCCGACGGCACAAGCCAATTCACCATTGGCGTCACGCACACCCAGCCCAACTGGCAAGAGGGGAACCCCCAAGCCGTCGCTCGGGCCAAATCGTTGTTGGCCGACGGATTGAAGTTCCAAAATCAACACCTGATGGATTGGGGTACCGAGAATCCTGAGCCCAAGCCGGGCGTTTATGCCTGGACAAGCCTTGATAAACGCGTCGCGCTGATGCGCTCGATGGGAGCCACCTTGGTCATTACGCTCTGCACCGCTCCGGGGTGGATGAAGACCAGCGGCGAGGATTTCCCCCGGCAGACCGGCCCCGATAGCTGGGCTGACGACCGCGTCGCCGACAGCCACGTGGAGGATTTCGCGGCGTTGTGCCAGAAGGTTGTGCAGCGCTATCCCGACGTCAAATATTTCCAAATCTGGAACGAGTACAAGGGATACTGGGACAAGGCCACGGACAATTGGGATGAAGTTCGATACACTAACTTCTATAACGCCGTGTACGATGCGGTAAAGTCCGTGCGCCCCGACGCTCAACTCGGCGGCCCTTACTATCCCTTTGATGGTCCCAAACCCAAAGACTGGCCGGTGATTGATTATTGGTTTCAGCACAAGCATGGGGCTGACTTCGTTTGCTTCGACGGCTGGGTGGCGGGCTACCCTCCTACACGGGCGCGCGACGAGGAAGCCCGGAAGATGACCCTGACGGACTACTTCAGGAAAATCGCCGACCAGTTCCGCACCCGCACCACGCTTCCGATCTGGATATCCGAGTTCTATGGAGGCTGGAGCAGCAACCCACAATTTACTGCCGCGAACCACGCCTCCTGCTACCTCCATGCCCTGCGCAGCGGCGTGTCGGTGGCGCTGCTCTGGGATGCGGAATTGCCGAAATGGAACTACTTGTTCACGAGCACCAAAACCGCGGAAGGGGGCCAGGCCAGCCCGCACTATCAGGTGGTGAAAATGTTCAACACCCAATTCGGTCCGGGCACCCGCTTATTCAAGGCCACATCCTCTACTCCTGATGTTGAAGTCTTGGCGTCCGCGACCAAGACCCTGCTCATCAACAAGCAAGACGCAAGAGTCCCCGTCATGCTGGATAGGCATCTGCTGAACTTAGGGCCCTACGAGGTTCGGCTGGTGGACGCATCACAAGAATAGCGAGGCTGGTGCTGCCCTGTGCCCCAATTACCTCCGCTCTCTGTGGAGTATCATGGCAGCCTGTACCCTTAAGCACTCAACCTGTGCTTAAATTCTCGGACCCCTCCCCTGGTAGCGCACGCGGGAATGCCCGTTCCTGCCGATGCGTCGTGGGGCAAGCCATTCCGAGGGGACCTGAGCGCCAGAAAGGCCGCTCATTAGAAAGGAATCACCATGGCTGTTTTCCATCGGAGTCTCTTGGCAGTCTCTTTAATCGCCGCCGCTGCCCTTTCCACCGCGGCCAGAATCAAAACTTTCCGTGCTTTGGGGAATGAGAGCAGACTCTGAAATCTGCGACGATGTTGTATAGTTCTCTGATAGATACTAAGGCAGACCGCAGACGAGTTGAACCATGAGGCCAGCTTACACGACAGGTGGGCGACCGATGAGCGAGCCGTGTGGGCGGAAGTCAGGGTGGGCAACGAACACCTGTGGCTCTTCTCAGAGCACAACGCGCAGGGCGTACAGGCGTCCTTGTACAACGTGACCACGAAGAGTTGGCTTGCGCCCTCCGAGCCGGTAGAAGATATCGAACAGGGCAAGAAAAGAGCGGCGGAGCGCGCGCGAGAGCACTTGAAGCGTGCCGCACAATCGGAACTGCCGCCACTGACGTGGAAGGAGTCCCGCTCGCGGTAGCATCGCCGGCGACGGCGCCTTGTCTTTCACCTTGTCCACCCGCCCCAGCGTGCAATAGCGTGCAAGGGTCTACGCCGACGGAAACCGTTGCCTGGGCCCCCTTGCCTGTCGTCTTGCTGGCCGCAAAAATATACCTTGACACGTATATGCTCTGTGGAGTATACGAAGAGAGTGGAATCTGTGTTCGAAATCATTGCGGAGCCGAACCGCCGCGCGATACTTAGCCTCCTGGTCTCGTCACAACAGTCGGTGGGAGAGATCGAGCGTCAGCTTCGCATGCCGCAGCCGACCGTGTCAAAGCACCTGCGAGTGCTGCGCGAGGCCGGTTTCGTGGAATCCACGGTGGACGCCCAGCGCCGCCTCTACCGGCTGAAGCCCGAACCGCTTCAGGAGGTGGAGGCCTGGCTGGCCCCGTTCCGCCGGTTCTGGTCCGCTCACCTGGATGCTCTCGAACGCCACCTCGACCGCATGGACCAGTCAACACCAACGAAAAGGAAGACAAGGAGAAGACGACGCGGCTCCAACCGCGAACGTGACAAAGGAGAAACGAAATGAAAATCAAAGTGACCAGCCTATACGTGGACGACCAGGACAAGGCCCTACGCTTCTATACGGAGGTACTGGGCTTTGCCAAGAAGGCTGATTTCAGTCAGGGCCCATTTCGCTGGCTGACCGTGGCCTCGCCCGAGGAGCCGGACGGCACGGAGCTGCAACTGGCGCTGAACAACAACCCCGCGGCCAAAGCGTATCAGCAGGCGATCTTTCAACAGGGCCAGCCCGCGGCCATGTTCTACACCGACGACATCAAGGGCGACTACGAGCGGATCAAGGCCCGCGGCGCCGAGTTCTCGATGCCGCCCACCAACGTGACCGGCGCGACCATTGCGATGCTGAAGGACACCTGCGGCAACCTCATTCAGCTCACCCAACTGGCACGCTATTAACGAAAAGGAAGGCAACGAGAAGAAGATGACCGATCGCGAGCAGTACACACCGGGTCCGGCCCGCGGGGCGCAGGTACGAAAGGACGGAGAGAAGTGGACGCTCATTCTCGCGAGAGAACTGCGCCACGCGCCGGAAAAAGTCTGGCAGGCGCTAACCGACCCGGCGCATCTGCGCGAGTGGGCGCCCTTCGACGCCGATGGGAGCCTGGGTACGGTTGGAACCACGGTGAAGCTCACCACAGTGGGAGCGCCCACGACGCGCGTCACCGAAACAACAGTGACGCGAGCCGACGCTCCCAAGGTGCTTGAGTACAACTGGGGTGGCTTCGATATGCGGTGGGAACTGGAAGCCTTTGGTGGCGGCACGCGCCTGACCCTGTCGACCAACATCGGTCGCCGCTTCATCTCCATGGGTGCTGCCGGGTGGCACATTTGTTTCGATGTTCTGGATCACCTTCTCAGCGGAACTCCCATCGGCCGCATCGTCGGCGCCGAGGCCCTGAAGTACGGCGGCTGGCAGCGATTGAACGCCGAGTACGCCAAGCAGTTCGGTATCGAAACACCCAACTGGCCGCCTCAGGCGGCTCAAAACTCGTGAATCGAAGGGATCGCAAAACAATGCACCAACCATTGAAGAGCAACAAAAAGGAGTTGTCACCAGAACACCGTCAAGAACTACTCAGAGCATTGAAAGCCCGTTTTGAGAAAAATATGAACCGCCATAGAGGTCTTGAATGGGCTAAAGTACAAGCAAAGCTGGAAGCTAATACTGAAAAACTGTGGTCACTCAATGAAATGGAAAGAACCGGCGGCGAACCGGATGTTGTTGGTCATGACAAAAAGGCGGGCGAATACATTTTTTGTGATTGTTCAGCGGAAACTCCTAAAGGCCGCAGAAATACTTGTTATGACGGTGAAGGGCAGAGGAAAAGGGAAAAGCAAGGGTTGCGTCCGGGAGGTAACGTTATTGAAATGGCAGCTTCCATGGGCATTGAGCCCTTAACGGAAGAACAATATCGAGAGTTGCAGGAACTTGGAGAGTTCGATACGAAAACACAGAGCTGGTTGAAAACACCTTCCGATATTAGAAAACTCGGCGGCGCCATCTTTGCTGATCGCCGCTTCGGCCATGTTTTCGTGTATCACAACACTGCGCCCTGTTTCTATAGCGGTAGGGCGTTCCGTGGCTCGCTAAGGGTCTAAATCCTTGCATGCCGGCACATTAAACAGTCGAGCTCTCATCGGCCGCATCGGTGGTGGTGAGGCGATGAAGTTCGTCGGCTGGCAGCGATTGAACGCCGAGTACTCCAAGTAGTTCGGCGTTGAGACGCCCGGTTGGCCGACCAACGCCCCGAAGGGTTGAAGCGGGGAAGGAAGAATGGAATCGACCATAGCCCCGCTTATTCATGAAGGAGATAACGCCGAGATGACTTAAGAGCGTTTCACACAGAGTTCGAGGAGGTCCCATTGAACTGGAACAAATGGGTTCGGCAGACCCACCGCTGGGTGTCCGTTGCCTTTACGGTGGCCGTCATCGTCAACGGCGTCGCGGTTGCACAGAAGAAATATACCGCATCGTTGGGCCTCTTGGCGGTGCTCCCGCTCGCCTTGCTCCTGTTCACCGGTCTGTACTTGTTCGTGCTGCCGTATGCCACCAAGTGGGGCAGCGGGCGACGCACCGACTGAACGGGCGGCCGGCCGCACCGCGATGGCCCGGAGGCACGGGGCTGGGCGGCGGCCACCGGCGTGCTCTGGGGGCCAAGGTGACGCATAAATGACGACAGACACATCCAAAGTGACCATCCACATGGTTTCAAGTCTTGACTTCTTCATAGCCAAAAAAGACGGAAGTGTTTCCTGGCTGGAGTCGTCTGACAACTACGAGAATGGAGTCGCCGAAGAAGATGCGGAAGAATTCATCAAGACAATAGACTGCTTTGCAATGGGATCCAGGACATATGAACACGCTCTCGTACTTGGGTGGCCCTATGGTGACGTGCCAACTTTTGTGTTGACCCATAGGGACCTGACAACTGACAGGGAAAGCGTCGAATTCTACTCAGGAGACCTGAACAAGCTGGTAAACGACCGGCTGAAACCCAATTACAAAAATATTTGGGTTGTCGGAGGTGCAATGCTTGCCACCGACTTTATTCGTTTGAAGCTGGCGGACGACATTAGACTGGCAATCGTGCCGGTTATTCTGGGTGACGGAACGCGATTTTTCGACTACATCGGGCAAGAACAGGCATTACACTTGAAAAACGTGTCAGCATACAAAAACGGATTCGTAGAACTATGGTACGAAATTAAAAAAGAATAGGAGTCGGTTGTTAAAGACACCCACTAATCAACCTGCTTGTATCACGGGGGGCTTTCGGGTGCCGGTTCTGACGACAGAAGCACCACCGCAATTAATGCGCATAGAACTCCCGCGGCTTGGAGCAGAGTAATGGATTCGTGCAAAATGAAGGGAACCAGCAAAACCACCACCAGCGGGTACAGGGCCGTGAGCGGGCAGATGATGGAAGCCTTACCTCCGCTTTTCATCGCTGCAAACAGAGCCCATGCCCCCAGCGCATTCAATACCCCGCTCAGCAGTGCCCAGGTGAGGTTCCACCGGGAGTAGTGCAACACGGCTTTCCCCGGATAAAACAAGGGTTCCAGCAAGAGGAATCCGACCACCAGCCAAATCAAGGACGATTCCGCCGAGATGTAATTCGTCGAAAGCTTCTGGAGTAATCCAACGATTCCCCACGAAATCAGCGTGATGACCGCAAACCAGAACCAAGGGGCGACATGCAACACGTGAACACTCCCTATAGCGAAAAGAGCACAATCGCGGCTCCCGCGAAAGCCAGCCCAAGCACCTGAGTGGCCGTTAGCCGTTCCCGGAGAATCAATACGGCAAGCACCACCGTTATCATCGGATAAAGCGATGTCGCCACGGTGATGAGCGAGGTGTTGCCGTTCGTGTGATAAGCGGCGAAGAGTGTTAGGCCGCCGATGCCGGATAGAATGCCATTCACCACGGCGTAGGAAATTCCCTTCGCACTTTTCTCCAGCTTGCCTCGGCGGCCAATAAGCAGCGCTAAGCCAACGGGCAGCGCACCCACCGTGAACAGAAACTGCATGGTTTCGGGAGGAATCTCCCGGGAGCCGAGTTTCGAAAGCAGCGCCCACCCTCCCCAGCAGAGCACACACAGGACGGAGTACCATAACCATCGTGCCTTCAGAGTCTCAAGCAAGACCATTCAGCGAAATCTCCTCATCATCATGAAACATCGAAAGCCAGGACACATGCGCAAGACTCGGTCTCGCGACCCGCCAAACCATCAAATCCCAATCGTCCATGAATCACTTCTGCGCGGGCGTGATGACAATGTTGCGAAAAGCCACCCGACCCTGCTCACTACCCTGAAGGTAGATCGGCCCTGGCAACTCTTCGTGGCTGTCGAGAGCGCCCCCGGTGATCCCCGGAATCTCTTTGTGATCAATGATCGTTTGGCCGTCCTGCACAACGGTAACGGTTCGTCCGAGAAGGGTGATATCGAAGGTCCGCCATTCCCCCGGCTTGCGCGGCAGCTCCGGCGTGGGGTCAAGGAATCCGTACACCCCGCCCGTATGGTGGCTGGGAGGTTCCGCCACGGAGTCGGTTTCGACCTGCACCTCATACCGGCCCCGCAGATACACGCCACTGTTGGATTGGGGGCCGCAGTTAAACTCCACATGCAGTTTGAAATCGGTAAACTTGGAAGTGGTGATGATTTCAGAGCCATGTCCGTGGTTAACCAGCTCACCGCCTTCGACCTTCCAATTCCCTGCCCGGCTTGGATCACTAAACCTCCAGCCGGTGAAATCCTTGCCATTGAACAGAGTGACAGGCTTGCCCCACGCCGGCGTACCGGTCCGCTTCAGGGATGGCGCTCGCTTGCCTATCCACGACCAGGAAGCTCCACTGGCGGCCGTCGTAGTACCTACAAGCTGGCCACCGACCAACTTCCCTTTAAACGTCACGTCCTCATCAAAACCTTCGTCCCCTTTCGGCGAGAGGAATTCAATCTCTCCTTCTTTTATTTGGACCCGCGGCAACGGCGTCGCGTGCTCCGAAATCCCCACCATGAGGATTTTGGGTTGACCCTGCGCTTCAGAAATCTCGATCCAGGAAGGGAGTTCTTGTTTGGGAGTTTTCAAGATCAAGTCCCATCGGCCCAGAAACGGCTTGATGGAGGTCTGCGCTTTGAGGGTTGAAACAGGAATTAGCACAATCATTAACGAAACTATCAGGGCACTTCTTTTGATCAGGCCATCTGGTTTGAACTTTATCCGCATCATAATTTCCTCCTCGATCTAGTAAGGGACCACTATAGCCGTGGTTAACGTCTAATGGTCGCCTCATCTTTTGTAATTTGCGGGGCGTAACGAAACTTTCCCCCTACCATCCCCTTTAACTGAGGCTGCCGAAGCGTTGATCGCCACAAGTCACGATCATTGAAACCGGCACAACCAAGCTTGGGCCGCGCCCGCGAGCCCGGTGTCGGCGCCCAGAGACGCGAGCGTAATCTGGGTCTTCGCGTCGGGCACCTGAGTGCACACTTCGTGGATCACTTCCCGCGCGCAACGGAGAAAAAGATGGTGGCTCTTCATCACACCTCCTCCCAACGCAATGGTTTCGGGGGCGAACAGGGTGATGAGGTTAGCCAAGCCCAACCCCAGATAGTATCCCTCCCTTTCCACGGAGCGACGCGCCAGTGGCTCACCCTGCTCGGCAAGTGCGCAGATCTGCGCTGCCGTGAGCTCCGGGGCGGCAGGCTGCTGCTCGCGCATCCAGGAAGCCATCGCAGAGCCGCTCGCCAAGCTTTCCCAACAACCGTGGGCCCGGCAATAACACAGAGGGCCGGATGCGTCGATCACCTGATGACCAAGCTCCGGATGGGCGCCGTGAGCCCCGCGGTAAAGTTTGCCGGAGAGGAAAATCCCCCCGCCGATTCCGGTACTCACCGTGATGTAGATGAAGTGCTCGCTGCCTTTCGCCGCACCCCAATGCACCTCCGCAAGGGCGACAGCATCGGCGTCGTTCTCCACCGCGACCGGCACGCCGAACTCAGGGGCCAGCTCCGCCACCAGGTTGCCCCCTTGCCATCCGGGGAGTGTCCCTACGTCACCCACGATGCCCGTGAATGGATCGAGAGGTCCGGGGCAGGCAATACCGATGCCTTCAAATTTGGCGCCGGCCTGCGCCGCAGCCTCGCGCAGCATGCCTTTGGTCCGCTGCATCGCCTGTCCAAATCCTTCTTCCGGGATGGTGGCACATTCGAGGCGAGTGATAATCTTGCCTTGTCTGGTCACCGCGCCCACGGCAATCTTAGTGCCGCCGATGTCCACAGCTCCGATAATCTTCTCTTCGCGCGACATTTCCCCCCGCTCGTTTGTGGGTCGATTTGATGTAGAGGCGGCTTTACGCCGCCTAGGGTGTAGCGCGGACCTGTTTGGTAGGTCCGCGGCTCGTTACCTCCGGGCAAGGAAAGCCGCGGACCTATAGAGCAGGTCCGCGCTACGCTCGCTCGATCTCCACGGATAAGGAAAGCCGCGGACCTATAGAGCAGGTCCGCGCTACGCTCCCTTCTCCACCACTTGCTCGCGCTCCTGATCGAAGTAATACACCTTGCCGTTCCGGTAAGAGCGCACGGAAAGATCGGTGGCGACTGAAACCTTGTAACCGAGGTCAACGTGGCAATTGGGCTGCTGCCGCGACCGAACGCAGTCCAGGAAGTTGTCGACGTGCTTGAGGTCACCTTCATTCCCCACGCCGTCAATGCGGACCTGGTCGTTGCCATTCCTCTTTATGAATTCATTCAAGAACGTCGATTCGGGGAAAATATCCGCGTAATCGTACTGCCGCGAGGGTGGGCCTTCCCATTCGTCGCTCAAATGAATCGTGGCTTTGGTCCCGCGGATCATCGTCATGGGCCCGTTCTCGTTGACCTGCGATGACTGGACGGTCATCGAGTATTTGCCGGGGTAATCGGCGGCGGTCAGGAACGTGTCGGGAACTTCGCGGCCGTCGTTATAAACCCACAGTCCGCCCATGCCGGCCACGCGCAGGGGGAAGTCGTTGGTGACGGCAACGTGAAAAGGAGCCACGATATGATAGTGCAGGTCGGTGGCGATGCCGCCCGAGTAATCCCAATATTTACGGAAGCGGAAGAACCGGTCCGCACTGAACGGAATCGGTGTAGCGGGGCCGAGCCATTGTTTCCAATCGATGTGGTTGTCGCCGGAGGCGTCCGGGCCGGCAGAGGGGTCAATCGTCCACCATTCGCCGGTATTCCAATCTCCCTCCGGGGCGTTACGGCTATACGTGCCCTGCACGGCCACCACCTGGCCGATCATCCCGGATTGAATAATCTCGTGAATTTTGTGCCAACGGGTCCAGGAGGTCCCCTGCACGCCCACCTGCACGACGCGCTGGAGTTCCTTCGCCCGGTGAGCCACCGTTTTGCTTTCCTCGACCGTGTGGGTCATGGGTTTTTCGACATAGACGTCCTTGCCGCTCTCCATCGCCGCCAGCGTGATGGGTGCGTGCCAATGGTCGGGGGTGGCAATGAAAACCGCGTCGATGTCTTTGCGCTGCAAAACTTCCTGGTGGTGAACGTACGTCTTGGCCCCGGGAGCTTTGCGCAACGCCATGCTCTGACGTTTCTGGTAAACATCACAGATCGCCACGATTTCGATGTCCGGCTTATTTCGCCGGTGCTGGAGCAGCAGTTCAAGATGATCATTACCGCGGCAGCCGACGCCGATCAAGGCCACGTTAATGCGGTCGTTGGCGCCCAGCACCCGGCCCCAAGCCGGGGCAGCCGCCAGGGCTGCGCCACCTAGAGTCGCTGTCTTCATGAAGTTCCGGCGGGATACCTGCGTTGATGAATCCATGAATAAAATCTCCTTTGACGCCTCTTGAAACAACCGGCCCCATTTTACTGCGATTGCCCTCAACCGGGACCGTCATCTTTAAAACTGCCGGGAGAAGATCTCGCCGATTTCCCCATCGATGCGCCTCTCAGTTATGCATCGCCCGAATCCGGTGCATCATCGTCTGCACATCGCGGATTTGCGGGTCGTCAGGAGGGGAATTGTTGAGGAAGGTCCGCAGATCGGCCATCGCTTCTCCATAGCGTCGAAGCAAAAAGTAAATCATGCCGCGATCGTGAATTTCCTGGCGGGAGGAGGGGTCAACGGCCAGGGCCATGGCAATCATCATCAGGACCTTGGGAAAATCCTTGCGGCGGAAATAGCCGCCCTTCAGGTTATTCAACAGGCGCGTCAGGGTCTGCTTGGTGGAGGAGACCATTAGAAACGACGGCCGAAACTCCGCCTCTTCCCCGAATTGGGCTTTCAGTTTCTCCTCGCAGTCCTGAAGCGTCAGAATGGCGCCGCGCTGGTAGGGGTCCAGAAGGATGTCTCCCGATGCGGCAATATACTTGGCGAGGAAGTGCCCGGGGAATCCCACCCCGACCACCGGCAAGCCGCAGCGGCGCGCGACCTCCTGGTAAATGAGCGATAGGGTGATGGGAATGCCCAATTTGCGATCCAGAACATCATTCAAATAACTGTTGCGCGGGTCATCGTATTCCTGGTCATTGCCGGCGAATTTCTCCTCCTCGAAGAGGAGCCGATTCAGACTGGCGATATTCGCGTGGGGCGACAGGCCGGGATCGCACTGGGCTCGCGCCGCCAGAGCGTCCAGGCGCGCGAGTTGCGCGGGAAGGTCAAGCGCCGGATACTCGGTGCGCGCCAGCAGCAGGGCCGCCTCGTCCAGGCGGATCTGTTCCGCGGGCCGGGCCACGTAACGAGCGAATTCACCTACCGCGTCGGGATGTTCCATAACCTGAATGACGAGTGGTAGCGCAGGGCCCGCTTTCCGGCCCTGCGGCTCTTCCAGCGGCTTTTTGGGCGTGCCGTCAAGGCCACGACACAATCGAAAAGCCGCAGGGCCGGAAAGCGGGCCCTGCGCTACCCATTCGCCACTCTTCACTGCCTGAAGATATGGCGCATCAGGAAAAACAAATTGGCGGGGCGCTCCGCCAGCCGCCGCATAAAGTAAGCATACCACTCCCGCCCATAGGGAACGTAAAGACGCACCCGCCAACCTTGTTGGATCAGCACCCGCTGGAGTTGCCGGCGGATGCCGTAAAGTAATTGGAATTCGAAGCCTTCGGGCGAAATGCGGTGCGCGCGCGCAAAGTCCTCCGTGGCCGCGATGAGGTGGTCGTCGTGCGTAGCAATGGCGTGATAAATCCCGCTGGCCAGGAGCTTTTCCGTAAGCTTCTGATAGTTCCGATCAACATCGCGCTTGCGGGCAAAAGCGATATCCGGAGGTTCTTTGTAAGCGCCTTTTACCAGCCGGATGCGCACCCCGCGCTTGAGAAGTTCTTCCACGTCCGCCTCGCTGCGGTGGAGGTAAGACTGAATGGCGATTCCCATCACCTCGCGCGGCGCGTCCACGGAGCAAAACACCCGCAAGGTCGCATCCGTGAACGCCGAGCCTTCCATATCAACCCGCACGAAGTTGCGGTGTCGCGCCGCGCTTTCTGCGAGGCGCCCCAAATTCCGCCGCGTCAGCCCTTCATCAATCGCCAGGCCCAATTGGGTGAGCTTTACGGAGACGTGCGAGTTCAGCTTTTCCGCCGCGAGTCGATCGAGAAGCTGAAGGTAGGTTTGGCAGGCGGCTTCGGCGGCGGTGGCTTCGTGGACGCTCTCCCCCAGACAATCCAGCGTCACCTGGAAGCCCTCGCTGTTTAACCGGCGGATTACGCGCAGGGCGTCCTCGGGTTCCTCACCCGCAATAAATCGCGAGGCCAAACGGCGTCCCAGGGGGTTGCCCGAAATGAGTTTCTTGGGGCTTTCGCGCTCGGAAAGGTAGAGGAGGAGGGATCGAAGCATAAATAGGTGTCAGGCGCCAGGTGTCAGTCAGGTATTCGGGCTTGCCGCTGGCCCCTGTAGATTCACTTGATGCCGCGCCGCTGGAATCGAAATTCCAAAGTGTCCGTAACGGCAACCTTCAGGCCGGCACGTGCCGGGCTAATGCCCGGCGCAGCATCAGCGACCTGAGTCTAATTCAAATCTGGAATCTGCAATCCAAAATCGACAATCGACTATCGGCAATCAGCAATTAATTCAGTGCTCCGCTTCCAGAAACCTTTCGGCGTCCATCGCGGCCATGCATCCCGACCCCGCCGCCGTGATGGCTTGCCGGTAAACGCGGTCCTTGACATCTCCGGCGGCAAAAACCCCGGGGATGTTGGTTTTCGATCCTTCGCGGGTGATGAGGTATCCGAGGTCGTCCATCTCCAATTGCCCGCGGAACAAGCTGGTGTTGGGCTCGTGCCCGATGCCGATAAAGACCCCGTGTACGGGCTTAATGGTTCCTTCCTTCGTCTTGAGGTTGCGCAGCTTGATTCCCGAAACCTCGCGCTGGTCGGCGTCCACAATATCCTCCACCACGGTGTTCCAGTGGAATTTGATTTTTTCGTTCCGGCGAAGGCGGTCCTGCATGATCTTGGAGGCGCGCAACTGGTCGCGGCGATGGATAATGCCGACCTCGTTGGCGTAGCGGGTCAGGAAGAGCGCGTCTTCCGCTGCCGTATCGCCGCCGCCCACCACCACCACATCCTTCCCCCGGAAGAAGTAACCGTCGCAAGTGGCGCAGGTGGAAACCCCGTGTCCCAGCAATTTGCGCTCGGACTCCAGCCCCAGGAGTTTCGCGGAAGCCCCGGAGGCGATGATGAGGGTGCTTGTTTCCACGCGCTCGTGGTGTACTTCCAGCACAAAGGGCCTTTGCGAAAGGTCCACCTTGGTCACATTCCCTTCCATAAACTCCGTCCCGAACTCGGTGGCCTGCTCGCGCATTCGCTCGATCAGTTCCGGCCCTTGCACGCCCCGGGGGAATCCCGGATAGTTCTCCACCTGCGTGGTCAGGGTCAACTGCCCACCGGCGTGCACCCCGCGGACGACCAGCGGCTGCAAACTGGCGCGCGCCGCATAGATCGCGGCGGTTAGCCCCGCACACCCCGAACCGATGATCACGACGTTGCGCATGTTGGCTGGCATCTCCAAAGCTAATTTTGAAACAACGGCTAATCTTACTCGATACCCTTTGTTTCGTACAAACACTTCTCGGCAAGAACAGGGTTCCGTCAAAGTCCGCCGGGGGATGAAAAAGACCCCTCACCCACGTTCTGCTTGTCGTGGGGGTGAGGGGTCCTTTCTTGGGTGATATATCCCAAGCTCTGGAGTTATGCTACGCGCGGGACTTTGACGGAGCCGTGCGGCAAGAAGAATCTTGCGGGTGGGTGGTTCGCGAACCGCCCCTACGACTTGATCGGAAATTGGCGATCCCGCGCTGCCACTTCCTACGGGTAGGAATTTGGAAAGAAAAATCAGGCATGATGTTCCTATCTTAAACAAATCTCCAGGTATCCCCCTCGACACTGGTCATCAACGAGCTAGATTATAAACTGGACAACTATGGCGGGGCGGAATCGCGCAGTACGGAGAGGTGTCAGGTGCCAGTCAAGATTCGAAATGGGGCGCTGACGCTTAGAGATGTTAAAAATGGAACAACCTCCGGGGATGTGTATGAAAACAAAGGAGAGGTTGACAAAATGTCCAGTGAAATACACGCTTTTTACACGAAAATGCCCCAACTGCGCGCTAATCGACAACAATCCGTTGGGATTTTTGGCCGAAAATGCAAAGGTTACGCGATAAGTCGGACGACGAGAGATCAATTTGCGCCACTACCGAACCTTGCTCATTCGGGTAGTGGTGCCATTTGGAAGTGGCACGGGCGTCCCGCCCGTGAACGGTCACGGCCAAGATGGCCGTGCCACAGCAAATGACACCACTACCCACATTCGCAATGAATTGCGTTAACCATTCGTTTGGTGCTACAAATGACTTTTTGCTGCCAGCTCATCACCCAAGCTACAACAACGTAGCGGAAAGACTCATCGATGGAAGCTATCGCCGTCGAACATGTAACCAAGCGCTTTGACACGGTTGTGGCGGTTTCCGACCTCAGCCTGCACGTTGAGCAAGGGGCGGTTTTTGGACTGCTCGGCCCCAATGGCGCGGGCAAGACCACATCGCTGCGAATGATCATGCACGTCCTGGCTCCCGATGAGGGCGCCATCCGGGTGCTGGGGCAGCCCGCCAGCGAACGCACGCAGGACCTGATTGGCTATCTGCCCGAGGAGCGGGGCCTGTACGCCCGGATGAAGGTGCGGGAAGTTCTGGTGTTTCTCGCGGCGCTGAAAGGATTGAGCGAAGCGGAAGCGTCCGTGCGGGTGCACGAATGGCTGGAGCGTCTGGGTCTGGCCGCGTGGTCGGAAAAAAAGATCAACGATCTTTCCAAAGGGATGCAGCAAAAAGCCCAGTTCATCGCGGCGGTAGTTCACCGGCCGCCTCTTTTGATTCTCGATGAACCTTTTACGGGCCTCGACCCGGTAAATGCCACGCTGATCAAAGACATCATGCTGGAACTCCGCGCCCAGGGCGCCACCATTATCCTTTCCACTCACCGCATGGAACAGGTGGAAATGATGTGCGATGCCATTTGCCTGATCAATCACGGGCGCAGCGTGCTGGCGGGGGATTTGCGCGCCATCAAGAAGTCGTATGGAAAGAACACGCTGCGCATCGAGTATACCGGTGACGACAATTTTCTTGACCGGCCGGATTTGGTGGAAAAACTCAATCACTTCGGCGCCGTGGTCGAGGCCAAGCTGCGGCCGGGCGCGGACCCCCAGGAGATCCTCAAGGCGGCCGTCGAGCGGGGCGTGCGCCTTACGCACTTTGAGCTGATCGAGCCGCCCCTGCACGATATCTTCATCGAGAAAGTATCGGAGGCGCATGCGTAAAATCTGGCTGGTCATCAAACGCGAATACCTGACGCGCGTCCGCACCAAGGGATTCATTCTCAGCACGGTGGGATTCCCGCTGCTCAGCGTGGGGATATTTGCCATTACCATTGCCATCGCCAACCGCAAGCCCGACCACCCGCTCAAGATTTCCATCCTGGATCATCTCGGCGGCCTGGGGCCACAAATCCTCGTGGGTCTGAACGAGAAATTGCCAGATGAGCCGCTCCGCTTCCAACTGGTGCGTGCCTGGGATCGCCCCCCATCCGAAAAAGCGGCTCAGGAGGAATTGACCCAGCAGGTTCGCGATGGCCAACTGGATGGATTTCTCGAGGTGCCCAAAGACGTCCTGGACGGTAAAGAGGCAACCTTTCACACCCTCAATACCGATGACTTTCAAGCCGATCGCGCCATCGGCCGCGCCGTCAACAACGCGGTCATCGCGCGCCGGCTCACTGACCGAGGGGTTCACATCGACAACCTGAACGAAATTATGCACGTGGGGGAACTCACCCTGGTGAAGGTCACCAAGACCGGCGAGTCCAAGGAGAACAATCAGAGCTTTCTGGTGCAGATATCCGTGGTCATGCTCCTCTACATTACGCTCCTGGTCTATGGGGTCATGACCATGCGCTCCGTGCTGGAAGAAAAAACCAACCGCATCGTGGAGATCCTGGCCTCCTCGATCAAACCCTTCCATCTCTTGACCGGGAAAATCCTGGGCGTAGCCGGGGTGGCGTCGACGCAATACCTGATCTGGGTGGGAACCGCCGCACTCGTCTCCGCTTACGGGGCCGCCGCCGGCGCCGCCTTCTGGCCGGGAGCAACAGCCCCCAGCTTCCATCTGCCCACCGCGTATCTGGTCTACCCGCTCATTTTCTTTCTGGCGGGATATTTCCTCTATGCGGCGCTTTATGCCACCTTGGGTTCCATGGTGTCCAGCGAGGAAGATTTGCAGCAAGTGCAGATGCCGGTGACCATGCTCCTGGTGGCTTGTTTTGTCCTCTTCCCGGTCATTCAACGCGCCCCCAACTCGCCGCTGGCGATAGCCTTGACCATGTTTCCCTTTTCCAGCCCCGTCCTGATGGTCTGCCGGATCATGGTGCAAACCCCGCCCTTCTGGCAAATCGCCCTCTCCCTCGCCATTTGCGTGGCGACCACGGTGGGGGTCATCCAGGTGTCCGCGAAGATCTATCGCGTGGGTATCCTGATGTACGGGAAACGGCCATCCATGGTGGAGTTACTTCGCTGGTTGCGTTATACTTAATTAAGTATTATATTATTAGTTTATACCCACTCTGAGTCAATAGGCGTGATCGTGCAGGCGCGAAAGGGCACGTCCTGCTCCCGCCCGCACTCGGGATTCGGGCAGGTCAACTCGAACTTGTTCGGCCAGCCGAAGTCTTCATCGGCGCTATGCCGGAATGAGTGAATCTGCCCGCAACTGCCGCACTCCCATTCCACGAGGTAGACACGCATGGTTACTTTCCTTGGAAGATTTGCGCAGATTGTACCGGCCTTCACGCCGCATGGTATTGCCACAGGGCGCGATAATAGTGCATGAAGCGAACGGGCTCGCAGCTTTCCGGGACCTCGGCGTAGGTATAACGGTTGAACCCGATGCTCCGCAGGAGGGTGAAGAGTTCGCGCCAGGGATAGGGCTTCTCCCATTCCGGGAAGCCGGGTTGGGGGGTTGCGTGGGTCATGAACCCGCCGCCCCACGGCGCGAGCGTCCGGCACAGCTCGTTGATGTGGCAACTCCGAATCCAGGGCTTCAACAGGTCGAAGGACGATTTCACGGAGCCCTCCACCACGTCGGTGTCGTTGGAGTTCCAGCACGCCCCCACGGAGGGATGATTTGCCACGCTGAGAATGTGGTGAGCGTTGGGGGGAAGCTGGGTGCCCAGGCCGTGGACCTCCAGCCAGATTTCCACGCCGTGGTCGCGGGCAATGTCTCCGCAGCGGGCCAGCGCGTGGCCGATCTGGTCGAGCGTTTTGTCCTCGGGAACGTTTTTGGGGAAACCATTGGGGCGCACCTTCACCCCCACGCAGCCGAGGTCCTGTGCCAGCTCGCACCAGCGCCGCGTCTCCTCGATGTTTTTCTCCACCACGGCGGCGTCCGGTGATTCGTATTCACAGGTGGTGCCCAGGCTCATCAAACGCACGCGGGAGGCGGCAAAGCGTTGCTTTACTTCCGCGCGCTGCGCCTTGTCGAGGGAAATTTCCACGCCATGTTTGTGCGTGGTGCGCAGCTCGACGCCTTCGAATCCTGTTTCCTCGCAGTTCTTGATGATGGTGTCGATGTCCCAGTCATGCGCCAGGTTGTAAGTGACCAGGCCCAGTTTGAAAGGAGGGGGGGAAGGCGCGGCGTCCAGCGGCGGTATATTCGCACCCTTGGCGAGAAAACCGCCGCCCTCTGCGCTTCCCAGAGCGCTTAGACTCGCGGTAGAGAGAACTCCGGCTTTGAGAAAATTCCTTCGCCCTGACTTGAACACGATGATCCCTCCATGGCGCGGCTCGGTAAGGCTCGCGCCTTTGCGCATCGACATCTTAAGACCAGCAGGCATTTTACTCCCTTCGAATCTTGCGAAGATAGAGGCTAAAAATTCAGGTGTGAAAAATGCAGAATTTGTTACTCCAAGGGCAGAAAGTAGAGGGTTGCGGCGGGATACCACCGAAGTGGGCAAGGGAGGTTGCGCACCGTCACGCGGATACGGTGCTTGATGCAGACCATTAGACAGATCGAAATGACCACCTGATTGGTTTAGTGTTGGCCTGCCTGAGCGGAGACGCTACTCGTTGCCGCTCTCGAGGCAGCTCTTCCGTCGGACGGAATAAAGACGGGTACCACCAACGCCGACAGAATCATCAAGACTGCCAAACCAACCAGAACATCCACCAGATTTACGCGCCATTTCCGCTTGAGGTCGCTCATCGTAAACTCCCTTTCCCTCTCGCTTCAGGTTAGAGCAATTCAATTTCCATATTGCGAGGAGAATTGACCATTTTATTGTCCAATCAAGCGCTTAAGAATCAGTAACTTGCAGGCTTCGTGAGGAAAGCTCCCGAGGGAGAAAAGCCTTTGATTGACAAGGAGACGGAATTCGGCAGGCATTTTGTGCCACTTTATGGCTATGATATCGAGGTGGGGTAGCGGTGTCTTGAGGAGTGGAATTACTCCCTTTCCGTGTGGCATGACCATCTTGGCCATGACGACTCGACACGGGCAGGATGCCCTTGCCACTCCTCCAACCCTCCATCACGAGTTACACGACGGAGGGTTTTCTCCTATAATGCTTTGGGGGCTTTCGAAAGGCGTTCGCATGATTTTGGTCATCGATAACTACGATTCCTTTACCTACAACCTTGTCCAATATCTGGGAGAGCTGGGCGGGGACCCTCAGGTGGTTCGCAATGACCAAACCACGGTGGAGGCGATTGAGAAGCAGGCTCCGGAGCGAATCGTGATCTCGCCCGGCCCCAAGACTCCTTCCGAAGCTGGAATCTGCCTCGCCGTCATCACGGCTTTCTCCGGACGAATACCGATCCTGGGCGTTTGCCTCGGCCATCAGGCCATTGGACAGGCCTTCGGGGGGCAGGTTATCCGCGCGCCGGAGCTGATGCACGGCAAGACCAGCCAAATCCAGCACGACGGCAAGACCATTTTCGAGGGACTGCCCAATCCTTTCCCTGCCACGCGTTATCACTCGCTGATCGTGGCCCGCGAGTCCCTTCCCGATTGCCTGGAAGTCTCCGCCTGCACTTCCGACGGGCTCATCATGGGGCTTCGCCACCGGGAAATGAAAGTGGAAGGCGTGCAGTTTCACCCCGAGTCAATCCTGACCAGCGCCGGCAAGCAACTGCTCAGCAACTTCCTCGTCTTGTGAAGTTCGAACGGCAGGGTGCTGCGGCGGCATGCCATGGAATTCTCGGTAATCCCCACGGGAGGCGCGGTGGCTTCACAACCTGCTTATGAGGTTATCGTGGTCGGCTCAGGAGCGGCTGGTGGCATCGAGGGCTGCACATACCTCTCGGAGTTTCCCGGCTGCACTCACCCCGAGCATCAATCATGACGCGGTTGGGTGGAGTCTTCAAGGCATCGTGCCTGGTTACGAGCGGTGGCGGGCAGTGAATTCCACGAGGGCGCGGAGTTTCGCGAGCGCGGCGCCGGAATCGAGCGCTTCTGCCGCTCGCTCAGCGCCTTCTGCAAAGTTTTGCGCCTTTCCCGCCAGGGTGAATGCCGCCGCGGCGTTGGCCAGCACCACGTCGCGATAGGGGCTACGCTCACCATCCAGCACACTCAGGAGCAGGCGCGCATTGGTCGAGGCATCGCCGCCGTGGAGTTGTTCAATCGAGGCACGCGGCAGGCGAAACTCCTCCGGGTATACGTCGCGAGTCTCGACCCCGTTGCCAGTGCTGCGGGAAAGCCGCGTCGGACCCGTGGTGGTGATCTCATCGATGCCGTCGGAGCCCGCCACCACGTAAGCCTGCCGGGTTCCAACGGCGTGAAGGGTCTCCGCCATCATCTCTGTGCGCGCCGCATCGAAAACGCCCACCAACTGGATCGTGGCCGCCAGGGGATTCGTAAGGGGGCCAAGAAGATTGAAAACCGACTTGGTTTTAAGCGCCCGCCGCGCGTTCATCACGTGCTTCATGGCCAGGTGCAGTCGCGGAGCAAAAAGAAAGACCATGCCGACTTCTTCCAGACACGCCGGAATCCGTTCCAGCGGTAGGTCAATCGCGACGCCCAGGGCCTCCAGCACATCGGCGCTTCCACATCGGCTCGAAATTGAGCGGTTGCCGTGCTTGGCCACGCGAACTCCACCTGCGGCCGCCACCAGTGCCGCCGCCGTCGAAACGTTGAACGTCCCGCGACCGTCGCCACCTGTACCGCAGGTGTCAAGAAGGGGTTCGCGGTGCGAGATGCTCTCAAGTTTCACTCCAGCCGCGCGCAAGGTTTCCGTGGCGTGGGCGCGCATCTCCTCCGCAAATCCTACCAGCTCATCAGCCTGCTCACCCTTATCGCGTAGCGCGGCGAGGAGCGTTACGATCTCTGCATCCGAAACGGAGCCCGAAAGGAGTTGCTGCATCACCGCGCGAGCCTGGTGGCGCGTCAGGTGGGCCGACGCTTTGATGGTTTCGATGGACTCCCGAATTGTCATGCTATTCTGATACGCCGAGTCGGTAGTGACTCATTTTGAGGTGGCACGGCCATCTTGGCCGTGACCGCTCACGGGCAGGACGCCCGTGCCACTTCAATTTGACTCGTATCCCCCTTCATTGCAATTCCCGCGCGGATTCCCTATACTTCTTGGTTTCGGGGTAAGCGTGCTGAACATTCTAGTGTAAGCCGCTTCATCAGCTTTGCCAAAATTTGATTTCAAATCCAGTCGTTACTTGCCCGTCCCACTTCAGCATTTGGCACTTGCCGACGGACAACTGACAACGGACAACGAACCGCTTTCAAAATGAAAATCCACGAATATCAAGCAAAACAGATTCTTGCCAAGTTTGGAGTCACCGTGCCGCGCGGTGAGGTGATTACGAAGCGCGAGGATGCTCGCGCCGTAGCGCAAAAACTCGGTGGCGGCACGGTGGTGGTGAAAGCCCAGATTCACGCCGGGGGCCGCGGGAAGGGTGGCGGCGTAAAGCTGGCCCACAATCCCGCGGAAGCCGACGCCCTGGCGGGCCAAATCCTGGGCATGACCCTGGTCACTCACCAGACTGGCCCGGAGGGGCGCCTTGTAAAGCGCGTGCTCATCGAAGAAGGCTTGGACGTGGCGCGCGAACTTTACCTCGGGATTGTCATCGACCGCGCTTCCGGCAGACCGGTGTTCATGGCCTCCAGCGAAGGGGGTGTGGAAATCGAAGTGGTGGCCGCCGAGCATCCGGAAAAAATCCTGAAAGAATTCATCGACCCGAGCGTCGGCTTCCAGGCCTTTCAGGCGCGCAAGCTGGCCTTTGGCTTGGGGCTTGAGGGCAAGGTGGTGAACGACGCGGCGCGTCTCTTTCAGAACCTCTATCGCGCCTTCGAGGCCACGGACGCTTCGCTGGTCGAGATCAATCCCTTCGTCACGACGCGCGACGGCCGCGCTCTGGCGCTCGATGCCAAGATGAACTTTGACGACAATGCCCTCTTCCGTCACCCGGACATCCGCGAATTGCGCGACCTGGACGAAGAAGACCCGCTGGAAGTGAAGGCTTCAAACTATGGCCTCAATTATATCCGTTTGGACGGCAATGTGGGCTGCATGGTGAACGGCGCGGGCCTCGCCATGGCCACCATGGACATCATCCAGTACGCGGGCAGCCGCCCGGCGAATTTCCTGGATGTGGGCGGCGGCGCGAGCGAAGAGCAGGTGCGCCACGGGTTCGAAATTATCCTGAGCGACGCCAACGTGCGCGCCGTGCTCATCAACATTTTCGGCGGGATCATGCGCTGCGATATCGTCGCCAACGGCGTGGTCGCCGCGGCCCAGACACTCGGCATCAAAGTGCCCATCGTCGTGCGTCTGAAGGGAACCAACGTCGAACTTGGGCAGAAAATCTTGCAGGCGTCCGGTCTGAACTTCGAGGTTGCCAACGATATGAAGGAGGCGGCGGAAAAAGTCGTCGCTGCGGCAAACCAATCCTGAAACGCATAACCATAATAGGAATTGTCCATGTCGATTTTGGTTGATGAAAGCACGCGCTTAGTTGTGCAAGGCATCACCGGCCGTGAAGGGATGTTTCACACGCAGCAGGCTGTTGCTTACGGGACCAAGGTCGTAGCTGGCGTGACGCCGGGTAAAGGTGGAACCACCGTCGACGGCATCCCGGTATTCAACACCGTGCAGGAAGCCGTGGACCGCACGGGCGCGAATGCGTCGGCCATTTTCGTTCCACCCCCTTTCGCTGCCGACGCCATCATGGAAGCTGCAGACGCCGGGCTTCCCCTCGTAGTCGCCATTACCGAAGGCATTCCCACGCTCGATATGGTGCGCGCCGCACGCTTCCTGGCCGGCAAGCCGACGCGCCTGATCGGCCCCAACTGTCCTGGTATTATTTCGCCGGGCAAATGCAAGATTGGCATCATGCCCGGGCAGATCCACTTGCCGGGGCATGTAGGCGTGGTATCGCGCAGCGGGACCTTGACTTACGAGGCCGTGGGCCAGCTCACCGCGCTGGGCATCGGGCAATCGACTTGCATCGGAATCGGCGGCGACCCCATCATTGGCACGACATTTGTTGACGCCCTGCGGCTTTTCAATGACGACCCGGACACGCACGGCATCGTGTTGATTGGTGAAATTGGAGGGCTGGCGGAAGAAGAGGCCGCGGCCTTCGTCCAAGCGCACGTCAAGAAGCCCGTCGTCGGATTCATCGCCGGCCGTACGGCGCCGCCCGGCCGTCGCATGGGCCATGCCGGGGCGATTATCTCCGGCGGCAAAGGCACCGCGGCCGACAAGATTGCGGCATTGCAGGCCGCCGGCATCGCCGTCGCCGAAAGCCCCGCGCTCATCGGAGTTACGATGGCACGGACACTGGCGCATTAACGAACGGAATTCGAAAATCGAAATTCGAAATTCCCGCCGTTGGGGGGCGAGTTTCGGATTTCGGATTTCGAGTTTCGTTTTTCGAATGAGAGCTCACTCAAGGAGACCCATGGCACTGGAACGAACCCTGACTATCATTAAGCCTGACGCCGTCGCGGCGGGGCATATCGGCGACATCATCAAGATCTTCGAGGCCCATCAATTTAAGATTTTGGCGGCTCGCCTCGTGAAGCTTAGCAAAAAGGAAGCCGAGGGCTTCTATGCCGTTCACCGGGCCAAAGGCTTCTTTGCAAGCCTGACGAATTTCATGAGTTCCGGCAGCGCGCTGGTGATGGTTCTGGAAGGCGAAAACGCCATCCTGCGCCTGCGCGAGGTGATGGGCGCCACCAACCCCGCCAACGCCGCCCCTGGTACCATTCGCAAACTTTATGCGGCGAGCATCGAGAGCAACGCCGTGCACGGCTCCGATGCTCCGGAAACGGCTGCCTATGAAATCGGCTATTTCTTCCCCGGCATTGACTTGATTCAGTAAAACCAGAATATGCCCGCCCCCGGGCGGAAGGAGATGATCATGACGGAATCCATTTCAGGTTCTGCCCTCGACATTCGAGGTTTGATCTTGGTGCCTGCGGTAATCACCCTGGGAATCACCTTGCTGCGATTGGCCGGGGAACTGGCCCATTGGTCGCCGCGGTTTTTCAGCACTGCGGCCGGTGGTGGCATGGCAGTCGTGGGGATTTCCTGGCTTCCCATTCTCTTCGGGCCGTACTTCGCGGTCAAACTCGCACGTTCGGGGCATGGCGCCTCCAGCGTGTGGAAAACCTTCGGCCTATCCCTGCTCGGCATGGTCATCATGGTGGTAGGGATGTTCGTAGGGTTTGCACCGCAGTTCAAGTTTCCCGGAAGAGAAATCTTGGGAATTCTGCTGGTGGTGCTCGGTCCGACGCTGATCACACTGGGCTGGCCCGCGCTCTTTCGGGTGCTGGTGGCTTACGGATATGCCGCGCGGATCCCCGTGGCGATCCTGATGTTTTTTGCCCTGCGCGGCCACTGGGGAACGCATTATGACGCCCTGCCTCCCAACTATTCCGCACCGACATCCTTTTTCGGCGAGTATATGTATGTCGCTTTTGAGCCGCAGATGATCTTCTGGATAGCCTTTACGGTGGTGGTGGGTTCCCTCCTCGGCACCCTCGTGACGGCAGTGGTGGTTCGAGGCAAGACGGTGCCCGCGGCGGCTTGACCTTGAACCATATTGATCCATGAAAGCGTCAGCGAGATGTATCGCAGACCTGTTGTGTAGGTCCGCGGCTTGTCCCCGATGGGCAAGGGAAAGCCGCGGACCTACACAACAGGTCCGCGCTACGCTCGAGACTGGAACGCCAATTTATCGAATACGAAAGGGGGCACCGTGATTATTGCTGACCTTGCGGAAATCACTGGCCGCACTTATCCGGCGCGACGCCGAACGCAGAATCTGGTGGGGGGGGCCAGTCCCATCCAGGCAAAGAACTTCTCGATAGGGTGGGTCACGCTGGAGCCCCATGGGGGCCAAGTCCCCTGGCACAATCAGGAGCAGGAAGAGGTTTACCTTATTCTCGAGGGCGAAGGCGAAATGTGCCTGGGCGACGAAAGAGCAGAGGTCAAGGCGGGCCAGGCCGTCTACATTCCCCACAAGGTCTTTCACCAACTCACCAATACGGGCTCTACGACCATGCGCATGATTTACTGCTACGGTCCGGCCGGCGACGTCGCGCATTGGCGCCAGGAATTGGAGGGCACCTTGCCCCGTGCGGGTGTGGACGCTCCGGCGCTCCCCTCCGGCGCGCAACCCCAGCGTACAGAGATCGGGTGATCCGGCGATCGGGTGATCCGGTGATCGGATGAGCTAAAAGCAACGCGCGTCACAGTTGCCGCTTGTTCACCCGATCCCGCGATCACCGGATCACCCGATAACCCGATGTGGTAAGGTTTGAATATGGCAAACCTCAAGACTCATTCGATTGGAATTATCATGAACGGCGTGACCGGGCGCATGGGCTTGAACCAGCACCTTCGGCGTTCGATTGGCGCCATCATGAAGCAGGGCGGCATCAGGATTAGCGATACGGAAAGCATCATGCCCCGCCCGCTCCTGGTGGGCCGAAGCGCCGCCAAACTCGAGGCCATCGCGCGGGAGTTCGACGGCCTGCCTTACACCACCCACCTTGATACGGCCCTCGCTGATCCGGAATACCCCGTCTATTTTGATGCTCAGACCACGGTCCAACGCTTTGCGGCGGTCAGCAAAGCCATCGCCGCGCGCAAGCATGTCTATTGCGAAAAGCCGGTCGCCGAAACTCTGGAAAAGTCGCTGCAACTCTACCGGCTGGCGGAATCCACGGGAATTAAGCACGGCGTGGTGCAGGACAAGCTCTGGCTGCCGGGCCTGGTGAAGCTCCAACGCTTGCGCGACATGGGTTTCTTTGGGCGCATTCTCGCGGTGCGGGGCGAGTTCGGCTACTGGGTTTTTGAGGGCGACACTATTCCCCCGCAGCGCCCCTCGTGGAACTACCGCAAGGAAGACGGCGGCGGAATCATCCTCGACATGTTCTGCCACTGGCGCTACATCCTTGACAACGTCTTCGCCCCGGTGAAGGCTGTTTCCTGCCGCGGCACAACCCATATCGCCGTGCGGCAGAACGAAGAGGGCAAGCCTTATGAGTGCACGGCGGACGATTCGGCTTACGCGACCTTCGAGCTCGAAGGTGGCATCCTTGCCCCCTTCAGCTCATCCTGGTGCGTACGCGTTCGCCGCGATGACCTGCTGACGATTCAGGTGGACGGCACAAAAGGCTCGGCGGTGGCGGGATTGCGTGATTGCTGGATTCAGCCCTATGGCGCAACGCCGCGTCCGGTATGGGACCCGGACGTCCCCAGCGCGCTCGATTATTTCGACGGATGGCAAAAGGTGCCGGAGCAGGAAGTTTACGAAAACGCTTTCAAACGGCAATGGGAATTATTCCTGCGCCACGTCGTGAAGGATGAGCCCTTCCGCTGGGGTTTGCTGGAAGGCGCTAAGGGTTTACAGCTTGCCGAAAAAGGCCTGGAGTCATGGAGCAAGCGCGCCTGGGTGGACATCGAGCCGCTGTAAGAAGAAGTCAGAAGACAGGAGTCAGGAGACAGAATGAGGATGGCTTCCTCGCCTGACTTCTGTCTCCTGCGGCAGCCATCATTTGCCAACCGAGATCGGGAGAAAGTATAATTGTACATATATGTGTTGTACTGGATGCGAGGCGCTTCCATGGGTCAAGTAACGATTTATCTCGATGATGCCGCCGAGCGGCGCGTGAAAGCGGCGGCCCGGAAATCCCGAATCTCGGTCAGCCGATGGGTTGCTGAGCTGGTCGAGAGCCGGACGCGCACCGATTGGCCGCTCGAGGCCCGGGAGTTGGCGGGAGCATGGCCGGATTTTCCTGATCCCCGGGAGCTTCGAGCTTTGACCGGCAAGGACCAACCCCGGCTGCGGCTATAAACGGGAATTATCTCGCTGGCAGGTTGCCCCCATTCTTTGGCCACGGTTTTTTCGCTAGCTATGTTCTTGCTTGATACCAATACGCTCATCTACTTCTTCAAGGGACAAGGCAAGGTGGCGGAGCACCTCTTTGCCATACCGCCTGGAAATGTCGCGATCTCATCCGTATCGCTATATGAGATCGAGGTCGGCATAGCCAAAGCAGCGCAGCCCGCCAAGCGGCGTCGCCAGTTCGACACGTTCCTCGCGGTCGTGTCGGTGCTGCCATTCGAGCGCTCGGCAGCCCGAGCCGCCGCGACGGTGCGCGTGGATCTGGAAAGGCGGGGTCTCCCCATCGGCCCGCTGGACAACCTCATCGCTGGCGTCGCTCTCGCCCACCAGGCCACGCTGGTCACACACAACACGCGAGAATTCTCCCGGTTGCCTAATCTTGCCGTCATGGATTGGTACAACTGAGCAAATAACATGTAGGGAAAGCCGCGGACCTACAAGACAGGTCCGCGCTACACGTATTGGCTTGAAGAGCCGCAGGGCCGGACTGCGGGCCCTGCGCTACCGTTGCAGACTTACCGCTCTACCGGTGCGTATGGATTCAATCGCGGCGTCGATGATTTCGTTTACTCCCACGTTCATTTCTGCCGACACGGGATCCTCAACCGGTTTGTTATTCCGAATGCAGTCGAGGAAATAGTCGATGCCATCCATTTTCTCGGGAGGCAGCGGACGGATGGAAACCGGCGTCCCGCTCGGATGCTCAAGGCTGGTGTCGGTCTTAGCGGGCTGGTACAGCAAGCCATTGCCCATGACCAGGAAACTGCCCTGGGGGCCGTAGAATTCTGCCTGGCCCTTGCCGTATGGCCAATCCCAGGAAGGCATGAGGATCGCGGTCGAGTCCGGGTATTCCAGCAAGACCACCGCGTCGTCCTCGACTTCATTGTGCTGGGCGGTTTTGAGTTTGAGCGAATAAGCAAAGACGCGCTGCGGACGCCCCTTGATCCACATCGCCCAGTTTGCCCCGTAACAAGCGAAGTCCATCAGGGCGCCGGCTCCATTTTTCTTGGGATCATAGAGCCAGGCGTTGAATTCCTTCGACGCGCCAATCTCCTTCGGACCCTCGTGCCCGAACTCGACGATGATCTTCTGGATGGGACCGAGTTCGCCAGCCTTCAGCCGCGCGGCGCCTTCCTGCGTGGCGGGCGACCAGAGGACCTGGTAATTCACCATCAGTTTGATGCCGGCCTCACTCGCCACACGCGCCATTTCGCGCGCGTCGGCGCCGCTCTGGGCCATGGGTTTCTCGGTGAAGTAATGGATGTGCCGCCGGGCGCAGGCGCGCAGGATGGGGAGATGCAGATTGTTGGCCGTGGTAACAATGACAGCGTCAGGTTTCATCTGATCGAGCATCTCCGTATAATCAATGAAGAATTTGACGCTCGCGGGGGCCCGGCCTTTGGCTTTCTCAATCAGTTCCGGGTGTGTGTCCGAAATGGCCACCAACTCCGCATCCGGGGTTTTCAAGAGCCTTTCCATCCTGCCCCACACGTGATCGTGGTCAAGGCCGACGATGGCGAAACGCGTCTTTGCCGCCTGGCCAAATCCCATACTTACTCCAAGGCTGAAAAAAAGACCCAGGAGGAATAGCTTTTTCATCGCAGCACCTTCTCTTTACGAAGAATTCAAATATGTGTTCCCGGCGGGGATTCTACTACAAATCGTAGCTTCTCTCACCACGCCCGGACGCTTTCCCGCCGGCCGGTTGACGCTTTCGCTCATAGCCTGTAGGATGATCGTCAACAGGCCGATGCGGGCTGGGGATTAGAATACGGATTATTGTCGGGATGCCGATCATGGAGGGCGCAAGGTGGCAACCAGACGAGCAACTCGATTTCGAACCAAAGTGGCCATTCAGGTAGGCTTTGCTGGAACCGGTGTGAAGTTTAGCGCTTCCCTACTCGATTTCAGCCCCTTTGGCCTCTCCGTAAAGACTTCGCACGAGGTCACGACGGGAACGATCTTCCGGTTGGGCATCCAACTCGGCACGGACTACTTCCGTGCCGCGGCCATCGTGCGCGATCAGTTTCCCGGCGGGTTTGCCGTGGAATTTCTTAACATGACCGCCATGGACCGCGAATTGATGCGTCGCCTTTACCTGCGCCTGCAAATTGCCGCTCGCGCCGGGTGACGCCGCCCCGTTTCCCGTGGAATGAACCGCCGCGGCCGGGTTTGCCCGCGAGGGCGTGTTGAACCGATCAGAGTCGCAAGGAGGAATCATGTTCACGGCTCCAGGCAGTCATTTGAGTTCCCTTGCCAGGAGGACAGGGGTGGTCCTACTGGGGGCGCTGGTGTTGTTGCTCGGCGCGCGGGCCGCATCCGGCAAGGATTCGCTCCATCAACTCAACGATTCCATGGAGTTTTTAGTGCATCAGGTTTCTCCTGCTGTGGTGCAGATTCTGGTGAGTGGATACGGGGCTGTAGAGCAGCACGGGCGCACCGACACAGCGCTGATTGGCCGTCAGCGGAGCCTCGGCTCGGGCGTGATCGTGGACCCGGAGGGTTACATCATCACCAACGCGCACGTGGTGGAAGGGGCCGTGAGGGTCCGGGTGGTGCTTTTTTCATCGGAGAATAGCAATTCGCCTCACGCCACCTTGCGCTCCAAGCCCACCACCATGGAGGCGCGCGTTCTGGGCGTACATACCGAAACGGACTTGGCCCTGCTCAAAATCGAAGCCAGCGGCCTGCCTTCGCTTCCTTTCGGCCGATACCAGGATGTACACCAGGGCCAAATGGTATTTGCTTTTGGCAGCCCCGAGGGCTTGAGCAATTCCGTAACCATGGGCGTGGTGAGCTCGGTGGCGCGCCAGCCCGACCCCGATCGCCCCATGGTGTACATCCAGACAGACGCGCCCATCAACCCGGGGAATAGCGGCGGACCGCTGGTGGATATCGAGGGCAAGCTGGTGGGGATCAACTCTTATATTCTCACGGAAGGCGGTGGAAATGAAGGCATCGGCTTTGCCATTCCCAGTGGGGTGGTACGGCGCATTTACCAGCAACTGCGCAAACAGGGACACGTGCACCGCGAGGAAATCGGCGCGTCCGTACAAACCATCACCCCCACCCTGGCGGCGGGGCTGGGGCTGCCTCAGGACTACGGCGTAATCGTCTCCGACGTGGAGCCCGGAGGTCCGGCGGATAAGGCGGGGCTGAAAGTCCAGGACATCGTCCTGACCCTGGATAAGCGGCCGGTAATCAACGTGCCGCAATTTGCCGCCGCGTTCCAGTGGCGAGAGGATCCGGCGCCTCTCCAATTGGAGGTCGTGCGCGCCCTGGAAAAGATCTCCCTGGAGGTTCCCGTCGTCGAGGTGCAGGGCGACATGGATCGCCTGGCGGACTCGCTTGACCCCGTGAAGGATCTGGTTCCTCAACTGGGAATCATCGGCATGCAGATCGACCGCCGGGTTTCCGCCATGCTTCCGGACCTGCGTATGGCCTCCGGAGTGATCGTGGCGGCCCGCACCGTCTTCGGCGCCAGCGCCGATTCCGGCCTCGAGACCGGAGATGTCATCCACGAGTTGAACGGCGTTACCATCATCAGCCTGGAAACGCTGAGCACGGGCATCAAACAAATCAAACCCGGCGACCCGGTGGTGCTGCAAATCGAACGCGATGGCCATTTGCAGTATTTGGCATTTGAGATGGAGTGAGGGATCAGGGCAGAATGTACTGGTGATACAGGCCCATGTAATAGGGGAGCAGAAAGGCCGCGCCATCAGCGAGGGTCGTGCCGTTCCCGCCCTCATCGAGTTCCCAAGGATCGTGGTTCCAGCGTTCCACCCATCGTTCATCAATGGGTAAAACCTTGCCGTTCACCCGATAGCCGCCGGCGCCAATTTTGCGATCCGACTCGAGGTAATCAGCCAGGCGGATGATGTCCTGTCGATGGCTGTTGATCAAGCGCCAGTCGATGCGGTCGAGCGGGAAGCGCTGGAGCGAGTCCACCGACTCCTCCAGCCATCCGTTATCCGTGGGTGAAAGGTCTGCTTTACCGAAGGCGTCCTCGGCGTTCTGCCCGTTGCAACTGGCGGCATAAATGAAATCGAAAAACGGATTCAGCTCCTGCCGCTGCCACTGCCATTGCTTATACAGGGCCAAAGCGTAAGTCTCCCGCAGGTCGGGGTCGGTCTCATAACGGATGAGGTGGTAGTAGTTCATGTAGATCATCTCGTTATCCGATGGGTTGCCGGAGCCGGGGCCGGTGTCCGCCGGGGGGATCAGGACATTCGCCGCGTAAGCATGCTGCTCGATCAGCCAGCGCGCGGCGGCCGCGAATCGAGGGTCGCCCGTGATGTGCGCAGCCACCTTGAGGTACGCAAGGATGCTCAGGGAATTTGTGCCGCGCTCCTCGTTCCAGGCGAAATCGTGGTTGAGATTCTCCGGGTTGAAGATGGCCCAGCGCGTCGGTTTGCCGTCATGATCGACAAGCTGGAAGTTGTGCTCGATGAGGTGCTTGGCCACGGCGGCAACGTGCTCGCGCACGCGGCTGCGTTCTTCCTCCGTGTCCGCCGCCAGGTCGTAGTAAAGCCCGTAGAAAAAGAAGTGCCCATCCAGTTCGTCCGAACTCGTGTCCGACTTCCAGTACCACTTGCCGTCGGCGGAAACGGGCCAGCGGGGAGTGATAACCTTCCACAGAGTGTCCTCGGTGGCGCGTTTTTTTTCATCCCGCGCGGGGCTGTCCTCCCGGTTTGGATCAGGTCCACTCGTCGGCAGGATGGCGCGGGCGACAAACCCCGGGGGGGCCGGGTGCGTTCCCCCCTGGGTCACCACGCGAAGAAAGCGCAGGGCTTCAAACGCCGCCTTGGCGCGTTGCTTCGCCAGCGGGTCGCGGGTGGCCGCGTAAGCAAAACACTCGCCCGCGCCATACATGGCGGTCCAGAGGCCGTCGTTGTCGCTCGCCTGCGGTTCCCACTCGTTGGCGTCGCCCGGATGCCTCAGGTTGACGTCATAAACGTAGCCGTACGGAGTGCGGCGGTGGCGCTGGTCAATCTCGTCTTCGAAAAATTTGGCCTTCTCGGCAAGCGTCATGGGACGGCGCTCGATAACCCCGACGCCTGCGGCGGTAGCGATCCACGCGTCGCCATGGCCAGTCACGGCGATGGAGCGCACCTCGTCGTCCGGCAGCCAGCGCCGCCCCTGGCGATATTCCCAATCTTTGCCATCGTAGCGGATGGCTCCCATCCGGGTGCCAAACCAGACCGTGCCGTTCTCACCCGCTGCCAGCGTGGTGAAATCGTTGTAAGGCAGGCCGTCGGGTCCGGTGTAGAGATGCCATTCGCTTGCCTCGCAGCCGGCGCCCTGCGCGCTCGAAAACCAAAGGCGATCCTGGGAGTCAAACGCCACGCCCCGCACGTCATAGGGAGCCCAACTCCGCGTCGCAGTGCGGGGATACACAGCGCCCCAGGCGCCTCCCGTCCGCTTCAGGAAGAGCCCCGCCAAGGCAGCGACGGCGATGCGGCCGTCGGCGGCAACCGCTACCTGACGGACGGCTTTCTCGCTTCCCAGCAACCGCCCCAGGCCGGAGTCGAGCACGAACTTCTTCCCGCCAAGAACGTATAGACCAGCGTCGGTGGCCAAAAACGGCTTTGCCCAGGCCGTTATCTGGTTGACCTTCACCGGCGGCAGAGAGAACGACGCGCCATGCAAGTGAACCAGCTTTCCGGCGGAAATGAACCAGACGTCGTCCACTGATGCGGCGACCTGATCGACGGCCGCGCCTTCCGCAGCAATGGTGGTCCACTTGCCAGCCGAAAAACGCGCCAGACCTTTCGCCGTCGCGGCGTAAACCTTACCCGAAGCCGTTACCGCGATCGCGCGCACATCGTTTGACGGTACGCCGTCGTTCACCGTATACGCCTTGCTAACCTCCTCCGGGAAAACGCCGACTCGTACACCGGTGACCGCGGGTGGCACCGCAGTCTTCGCCTCCTGCTGCGGCATGGCCCGCTGCCCCGCGAGGGCGAGGAACATAATGAGGACGGTGAATCGCGTTTTCATAAGATGCCTGTTGCGCGGGTGGCGCTCATGAGTACAGCGCCCAAAATAGGAATTCTTCTTCCCTCGCCCCCTTGGAGGCCGTTTCAAAACTGGCGGCGAGAGTTGGAGAGGACCCCGCAGCGGGGCGAGGGGCGCGCGAATCTCAAGTTCCGGGTGTAGAGACGCACGCCGTATGGGATGGCCGCTTGTGCCGC
>Ga0326727_10004055_pt1 | contig 45053 bp, 43 predicted proteins | sample MB2enrmetagenome_FD_207643 | JGI IMG/M metagenome (GOLD analysis project Ga0326727, IMG submission 207643) | Lab enriched peat soil microbial communities from McLean, Ithaca, NY, United States - MB29MY | ecosystem: Environmental > Terrestrial > Soil > Wetlands > Peat | place: USA: New York... | reverse complement strand
GGAGTCAATACTATGTCGATGTCGCTACATGCATCGGGCCGTAAACATTAGGCTGGCGAGCGATTACAAGACATAGTCAGGAAGGGCACATAGTGGCGCCTATGTCTTCAGAGACATAGGCGCCACAGTTTTGCGTTTCACACGCAAGCGTGCCATTTGGCATCCTGGTGTGCGCCTTTTGGATGGATATCGTTGATGACGGTCCCGGCAAATCGGCGGTGGGAATGTAGGCTTGGCACCGCATGGTTTCTCACCAAACAGGAGAAACTGTAAGCGCCATTCAATCCGTTCGCGCACTGCGTCAGTGGATAGCCGCCTCGACCAGGCGCAGCGGATCCAACGAATCTTGCAGGAAGTCATTGCAGCGCAACGTGATGTGGCGGGGAGAGAGGAAGTCGTTCTGATGGACCTGCACGCGGCGATGGGTGGCGCGGGAAGCGCCGAACGTTGGGCCACCGTGCAGCCCCCGCTCGCCCGGCCCGACATGACGCATTTCACCAACGAGGGCTACAATCTCTTGGGTTGTTATATCGTGGGCGGAATCATGAAGCTGTACGGCTCGGGAGTAGATGCCCTTGATTCCATCCCACCCCGTTCACCGGAAGGAAAAGAAAACCTCGGCGAGGTTATACCCCCGCTCTACCCAGGGATGACCCGAGGTGCGATTCTGTCGGCAGGGTCCAGGGGCGGATCCTATCCGGAACCTTCTTCCTCGCCGACGCAGATTTATTATTTCCTCATGCCTGATGGCCAAGTTGTTGTCACCAATGATCTCTCCATGATTGACTCCCGCCAAGGAAGGGTCATCGGTCCGGAGGAAGCAGGATGTTTGTTGCGGGGGAAAGCCAGCCCTTGCGATAATGCTACCCGATGGAAGTCATAGGGCGATCATTTTGGCGTCGGTCTGCTGTAGGGATCACTGCCATTCTCTTTTTGGCCATCAACTTTCAGTTGAGACGCACCTGCGCTGCTGACGACTCCACCGCTCCCACGACAAAGAAAACCTCCAAGACGAAGAAGACCCCCCGGCGCACACATCCAAAACCCATGAAGCCCGTTCCTTTGTCCCGCCTGGAGCCTGTGCTGATCGAAACCGGGGAAGGAAACGCCTTGGGGCCCTTCTTCCAGGCGCTCGCGAATCTCGAGTCTCCGGCGGCAGATACGCCGGGGCCGGCGGTGGTGCACATCATCCATTTTGGGGATTCGCACGTGGCCTCGGACTATTGGGCGGGGGAAATACGGGAGAAACTCCAGGCGCGCTTCGGTGATGCGGGGCCCGGGTTCGTCCTCCCCGGCCGGCCCTGGAAATCCATCCGGTATGCTGAAGCCAAATCTCTCGATGGACAGGGCTGGCGAACCGATGGGCTAAGGCCCGAGGAGAATGACGGAGTGGTCGGGCTGGGCGGCATGAGCCTGGAGAGCTTCCGCGAAGCAAATCCCGCCTCCGCCCTCGCGTCTTTTTCGCGGTTTCAAATCCTCGCCGCCACAAGTCCCGCGAGCGATTGCTTACAGGTTCAGGTGGATGGCCTGGATTTTCATGACCTCACTTCGCACAGGCAATCCGTAATTCCTGCCGCTCCTCCCCCCGCGCCCGACTTGCTGGTACCTGAACCCAGCAGCAAATACCTGGGCGGGGGGGGAGCGGATCCGCCCGATCCCCCGGCTCCGCTGGCTCCCGTCCAGCGGAACAAGAAGCGTCGTAAAACCACTCCTCCCGTGCCTCCGTGGAGGCCCTGGCCAGCGGATTCCCCTCTCGATCTTCTCGAGCTCACCAACTCCACGCCGCTTGCCGCCGGCCCCCATAGAATTTCCATCCGCAGCAGTTGCGGGAGCAACGCGCGCTTGCTGGGCATGGAGCTTCTCAGCGGCTCCAAAGGCATTCTCTACGACACCGATGGAGTTAATGGGGCGCGGCTGGCGGACCTGGAGAAACCCCTGCCCGCTCTGCGGCGGGCGCTCCTCCACCAATCCCACCCCACATTGATTATTGTCTCGTACGGCACGAATGATATTGGGATGAAAGGTTTCACCTCCAGCGATTACGAGGAGAGAGCCTTTCAGATTCTCAGCAAGCTCAAGGAGAACGCCAGCGACGCTTCTATCCTGGTTACCGGCCCGACGGACCGTAGTAACCCGCGAAAAAACCGCCGAGCCCTCATTCAGGCGGGGCAAGCAGCTCTTCAACCTGCCCTGCGGAGGGCGGCGCTACGCGCGGGGTGCGCCTACTGGGATCAGCAGGCCGCCATGGGGGGGCCAGGCGCGATGACACGCTGGGTGCGGGCGGGACTGGCGAGCTATGACTACGTGCACTTTTCCGGGCTGGGCTATCAGAAACTGGCAGGCATGCTCTACGATCAAATCATGGCCGAGTATGGCAACTTTCATAAGACTGAAACCGGCGAGTAGTATGATGTTAACTCAGCAGCGCCCGCAGGCAATCGTTTATGGCTCTCGTTGAACCGGCATTTCTCCTGTTTGCGCTGATTTCCTGCCTGCTTTGTCGATGCACATCGCGCCACGATTCCCTTCGCCCCTTCGTGCTGGTGGCGCTTTCCCTGTTTTTCTATTCCACCTGGAATCCCTGGTATTGCCTTCCCCTCACCGTCACCGCTCTCCTGGATTACAACACGTCGCGGCTGCTGGTGCGCACCGCGGGCGCGCGGACGCGCAGATTGCTGATCACCACTGACATCACGCTTAACCTTATCATTCTCGCCGTCTTCAAGTATTTCAACTTTTTGCACGAGAGCGCCGCACAATTTCTCAAAGCTTGGGGATGGACTTTGCCGCCGGCGCCTTTCCGCGTCGTGTTTATGGTGGGGATTTCATTCTACACGTTCCAGTCGATGAGCTACGTCATCGACGTCAATCGGGGCGAGCAGAAACCGGCGAGGGGCTTTCTGGAATACTTCGCCTTCGTCTCTTTCTTCCCCACCTTGCTCGCCGGCCCGATTACGCGCGCCCGCGTCCTCTTGACGCAACTGCAGCAGCCCGCGGGACCGCTTACCGATGGACAGGGCAGCCGGGCCCTGCTGATGATCGCGCGGGGGTTCATCAAGAAGCTGGTTTTCGCCGACTACCTTGCGGTCAATCTTGTGGATCGCGCCTTCGAGCTGCCCCGCATGTTTTCCTCAGTGGAAATCCTGATCGCGGTGTATGCCTTTGCCGTGCAAATCTATTGCGACTTCTCCGGTTACAGCGACATCGCCATCGGCGTGGCGCAGCTCTTGGGCTTCCACCTGCCCGACAACTTCAACTCTCCTTACCGGTCAGAATCCCTGATCGAATTCTGGCGGCGCTGGCATATCTCCTTTTCCACGTGGCTGCGCGACTATATCTTCTTTTCGCTTCCTTCCAGCCGGCGTTCGCGGTGGCGGCCCTATTGGAATACGCTGGTCACCTTCGCCCTGGGCGGGATTTGGCATGGCGCGTCCTGGAATTTTTTGATTTGGGGGCTGCTGCACGGTTTTGGACTCGCGGTGAATCACGGGGTCGAGACGCTGTGGCCGCGGCGGGGAAAGCTGCGCCCGAAAAAGCTCGCGGCCCGGATCGCGGGTGTTGTGCCGACTTTCCATTTCGTTTGCCTCACTTGGATCTTCTTCCGTTGTGATTCGGCGCGGCAAGCCCTGGAAGTTCTTACCGGGCTCGCGCGCGGTAGCACGGAGACAATCAACATTCCTTGGCCCGTGCCCGTACTGATCACCCTGGCTTTACTGGCTCAGTGGTGCCCGGTGGATTGGTATCGGCGGGCCGAGACTTGGTTCGCGGCATGGCCGGCGACGGTCCAAGCCGCAGCGCTCTCCGGCGCAGCGCTTTTGATCGCCTGGACCAGCCGTACAGTGGTTACACAGTTCATCTACTTCAAGTTTTGAGCGTTGCGGATGAAGCTCCCGAAGACCTGGTTCACGATCTTGTGGTTCTGCCTTTTTGCGGCGATTCCTTGTTTCGTCCCGGCTTTGAAACGCTTCCGCATCCTGGATCTTCGCCGGATTTCTGCTCCCTTCGCCGCTTGGAGGCCGGGCGCCCTCGGCCGGATATTTCTGAAACCCCACACGGAGAATCCCACAGTTACGGCGGGCGCTGCTGCCGCAGCGAGCGGCTCCGCCAACCCACCGCTGCCGGCCTCGCTCTTGACGGGTGATTATGCGGGAAAGAACTGGCCGGTAAGGGAGGACGTGCAGCAAATCCTGCAAGAGCCGGCGGACAGCGTCTCCATCCAGGATTACGGTTGCGAGATGGATCATTTTTATGCCGCGCTGGCCCAGACCAAACTAAAGCAACCCGGCGCCATCACCCGCATCAGCCATTTCGGGGATTCGCCCATCAGCGGCGACTTGATTTCCGGCGCCGCGCGCACCCTGCTGCAAGAAGAATTCGGCGACTCCGGGCACGGCTGGATCCTCATCGCCAAGCCCTGGGATTTCTACTTCCACGAGGGCATCCGGATGGAGGGCAAGGGATGGAAAGTGAATTCGCCCGTCCTGCCCGGCGGAGGTGGCGGGTCCTTTGGTCTGGGCGGCGCCAGTTTCACGGCCGAGTCTCCTTCCGCTTTTTCCAGGATTCGCACCACCCCAAAAGGCGAGGGGTCGGCGGTCAGTCGCTTTGACATTTTCTATCGCGCTCAACCCCACGGCGGCTCTTTCCTCGCCTACGTCGATAAAGAAGACGCGCGGGAATTCTCCACGCAAGCAGAGTCGAAGGCCTCGGCGGTGGTGTCGATCTCCGTGGAGGACGGCGTCCATTCGCTCACACTCACTCCCCAGGGCGACGGCCCCGTTACCCTCTATGGCGTCGCCCTGGAGCGCGACACGCCGGGCGTGGTCTACGACACGCTGGGAATGCTCGGTGGCACGGTCCGTCACCTGACCTTTTTCCACGAGGATACCTGGATTGAGGACTTGCAAAACCGCAAGCCCGATCTGGTTATTCTCAACTTCGGCACGAATGAAAGTAATTATGGATATTTGTCGTACCCGGAATACATCCATAACTATTCGGTGGTGATTCAACGAATCAGGACGGCGCTTCCCGGCGCGTCGATCCTGATCATGGCGCCGATGGATCGCGGCGCGCGAGACGACGACGGCGATATCGTCACCATCCCCGGCATTCCCGCCCTTGTGGCGGCGCAGCGGCGCGTGGCGCGCGCCGAAGGCGTGGCCTTCTATAACACCTTCGCCGCCATGGGAGGCACGGGAACCATGGCGCGTTGGTACGAGGATGAGCCGCGCTTGGTCATCGGAGACTTTACTCACCCCACCTATACCGGCGCCCAGCAACTGGGGACGCTGCTCGTCAATGCGTTATTGAAAGGCTTTACTGAGTCCAAGCAAAATCAGGGAAGCCAGCCGTGCGTGCCCGCGGCAGAGCAGAAGGCAGAAGGCATTAAGCAGTAGGCAGCGAGCGGGGATTGGGTCATCGGGTCATCGAGTCATGGAGCGATTTGCGATTTGTGATTTGCGATTTTGGAAGCGCCACCTTGCCAGCTTGCCCTGAGCGGGGCGAAGGGGCGGGCATCTCCGCGCTTGCGCCGCTTGCCCATCATTAGCCTATAGCGATAGCTATCAAGCGCCTTTTCTGCCGCCGCCCATCGGCCCCTGGGCGCCTCATTTGTCGGGCATATTGTCACGATGATTTCAGTGTTGTGTGGATTTTTGTAACTCGCTTTACTTTCAGTATGTTCTCAGCTTCGTTACAGAAAAAACCTCTCCGAAAACCCCTTGTTTTCAATAAGTTCTCAGCTTTGGGGCTCTTGCCCTTCTAATGGACATAAAGTCAGGATGCAATTCGTGCGCCGTGAGGCTAGGCAGCTCGTGTCATCCGTCCTTTCCTGCCGCGCCGTGCCCTAAGGCGCGGCCTTGAACCACGCGACCCTTCGGCAAATTCCCGGGCCGCGTCATGCTGCCTCCCCCGGCGCAGTGAGGGCTGTTCTGCCCGCCCCCCGAGGCCAGGACAGGCTCCAAAGCTCGATTAACGAGTATAGCCTATCTTGTGGCGTTTGTCAAGAAGAATTTTTGGCCCGTATTTGAACGTGAGCGAAGCGCTTTGGAATGCGGTAGCTGCTGCTGCCGCCTTCCGGCTTCGGCTAATAGGGCATAGGCGGCCGCGAGATGGCACAATGCCCAAGGAACAGGGGTTTGCGCCAGCCAGCGGCGCGAGCCCGAACCCAATAAGGGGAAAACTCCAGCTTGCAAAAACTTTCAATTGCATTCCCCCGTCGGTCACGCTATTGTTGCGTCTCGGGCAAAAGCGCAAATCTAATCCAAACAACTGAAGGGGGGAATCATGCCGAAGTATCTGATTCAAGCGACGTATATGGCTGAAGGCACGAAGGGGTTGCTCGCGGAGGGTGGCACGAAGCGCCGCGACGCTGCGGCGAAGGCGATCAAAGCGGCAGGCGGCAAATTGGAGGCGTTCTACTTTGCCTTTGGAAAGTCCGACGCCATTGTCATTGTCGACCTGCCGGACAACGTGAGCGCAGCGGCGGCCTCACTGACCATCAGCGCCAGCGGAGTGGTCACCACGCGTACCACGGTTCTTCTCACGCCCGGTGAAATTGATGAAGCCGCGAAGAAGAGCGTCCCGTATCGCGGCCCGGGGCAGTAAGCGCAGATTGTGGTTTTTTCATAGTCTGTGTCAGAAATCCGCGATGAGCAGGTAGCACGGTCAATTCGAACATCAATTGACCGTGCCAGCCCCGCTTGGAATGAGTTTCCGCAACCTCACTTGTGGCTTCGCATCGATAATGTGGCAGCCTGTTCAACCGCAGTCTGGCGCAGATGCTCCCTTTTTAGCGCCTGCGATCTGGACTCTCTTTCGGCAAGGGTTGAGCGCCGGTATATTTTCCGGCAGCGGTCCCACGATTGGCGATGGGGGGGAGCAGCGAGGTGCGCGTCCTCGACACCCTGAGGTGCGGCGGAGGAGTTCCCGCCTGGGGCGGCGCGGTTTGGTCCCGTCACCTGACGGCCGATTTCGACCCTCTCTCAAGCTGCAAACGATTTGGGGAAATCATCGTCCGCATTGGAGAGCGCCTGTTGCAGTAGTTTCTCAATGCGGTTGCGCCAGCGGTGAAGGACTTTTAGCCCGGAAGCGTGGTCCCCCCGCAACTCCCAGTATTGCAGAGCCAGGGAGAAACGCGAACCTGGAACTTCGATCACAAAATTGTCGCGATCGATGTGCCAAGCGGCTTGAGAATAAAGAGAGGAGAACTGATGGTAGACGTTGGCGTAAAGTTGTAGGCGCTTCAGGATTTCCGGGGCCAACTGGTCCGCAGTATCCGCCAGCGAGCGGCCTTCCGCCACCATGGCCGCCACACTCTCGTAAATGTTGGCGTAATCGGTCAACGCCCCTCGCCGGAAGAACGCCAGCGGCGAGCCGAACTCCACCAGCACTCCGTGGTCCCAGAGGCGGGCCAACAGCGCGGCTTCCAAATAGGCCAGGTCGACATAGGCGGTGACCAGCGTTTTGCCCGCCGCAACGTCCTTGCCCCACGCGCCCATCCACCCGCGATAGTCCGCCGGCAGGGTCAAGGCGAACTCGCCAAGCCGCTCGAGCGCGAGTCGCACCCCCCGCGCCATGGGGGGGACATGGCTCGACGCCACGCGAACTTCAACCTCGACCAAGTCTTTGTTCGTTTCCGTCCGGCATGCGGTCGGGACGACTACGCCATGTACACCGAGTTCAATTTCTTGTTGGGTTACTCGCCGGGTAGAGTAACTCAAATCGAGCAAGTCCAGCCAACGCTGGCGCACGATTTGGCTGGAAGTGTCAGGTAGGCGTGTTTGCTTTTTGAAGTCTATGGTTTCTGCCATTTCGCCCCAACTTCCTGCATGACCAATGCCAACCGGGATGCCAGCGTCATCAACTAAGCCATTTTGCTTCAGCAAGTTAACTTTGTGGCTGAAACCTGCGGAGGGCAAAGTCGGAGAAATCGTGGGGCAAACGACGCAGAACAGGGATTGATCCAGGTTGGGGACAAGTCCGCTGCGAGTATAATATCCACTAACTGAATGGACAATGTGTCGCCACCGTCCCGGCGGCATCTGCCGGCAGGACACCGGCGCTACGATAGGATGCATTATCCAACTGTTTTCCCTGGACATCATTAAAATATACCATTCATACTCCAGCGGCATCACTCTCTCGCGATTTTGATTTTCGTCAAATCCGAGAACACTCTCGGGATTTCAATCCGGTCGCCTCCCTCTTCAACGTGCCAACTCGATGCTCTGCAATATCTTATCAAAGGTCGGGGCGTAGGATTCAAACGCGCTGGCGGGAGCGATAAAGATGAATGTTAATACGGAGTCGCCTTGGCGGACCGTCACCAGATGGTCCGTTTCCCTCTGTCCCTCAATGGGGGAATCATTCTGCAATAGGATGCTAACCGCCGGGTTGCCGCGCAGGTTCAAGCCGCTTTGCTGCAAAACGTGCATTTGGGGATTGGACTGCCGCATCGACTCGATGAGTTCCTGGGTCGCATCCACAAGCCCCCAATTCTCCTGCTTAGGCGAGTAGAGGCTGACTGCCGCGCCGTAAGCCTGCGCGGTTTCCCCCTCGGCGCCCGTCACCATTCCCCTGGGAGGAAATAGTGCCACGCTATCCTCGCCGCGCTGCATCTGCCAGTTGTCGGGGTAGTCGAGGGTAAATACTCTGCCGTCGTAACGAACCAGGTTCGCCGACGGCAGGGGTGGGGGTTGCTTTTTGGCGTCGATTTTTGGCGTGCCTTTCTGCGGGGGCGGTGGAGCGAGCGCCGCCAAGTACTGCTTAATCCCCTCGAATTCCGGGCTGTCCGTCCTCTCCCCGCGGGGCGGACCCAATTGGGCAATCTCTGCGTCCACGTCCTTAATGCGGTTCTCAGGATTGGGGTGGTCCGAGAAGAATTGCAGCGTGCGCTGTGGATATTTCTTGGCGATGATCTGGAAGAACTGCACCATGGCATGGGGATCGTATCCGGCCTGGTAAAGAATGTAAGTGCCTACCTCATCCGCTTCCGTTTCCGCAGTGCGCGAGTTCTTCAGCAGCAGCGAATTCACTCCCAGACCCAGGCCCAGTTGCGCCAGTTGACTGGTCAGGCTGCCGCCCTGGCCAAGAATACTGGACAGGATGGCCATGCCGCCCTGCGCCAGAACGGCTTGCGAGGCAATATGGGTACCGTGGCGCATCACCACGTGGCCGGATTCGTGGGCCATCACTCCGGCGAGTTGCGCCTCATTTTCGGCGGCGTCAAATACCCCGCGGTTTACATAGATGTACCCTCCCGGCAAGGCGAACGCATTGATCTCCGGGCTATTGACGATCCGGAACACCCACGCATACTCCGGATGGTTGTCCGGCGCAAAAGCCACCAGCTTTTTCCCCAAGCTATTGAGGTACTTCAGGGCCTCCGCGTCGTTCAGCAAGGGCAATTGCTTGTCCACCTGCGCGGAGTACTCCTTCCCCAACTGCGCGTCCTCCTGGGGAGAGTAGAAGTTGTAACCGGGCTTGAAGTCAGGCTTTCCAACCCCCAGGGCAAGGATCGGCGACAGCGCAAGCCCCGCAAGGAATAATGCGGACGCGAGTTTTCTGCGTGCCTGCCGTGCCCACCGCAAGATCATAAACTTCTGTTCCCTCTCTGCTTACCTGATCGCTGGGTTCTCCCCCTTTAACTTACCACTTCACTCGCCTGCAAACCTCGGAAAATCTCCGCCCCGCGATACACCGCGCGTTTGCCCAGCCGTTCTTCGATCCGCAGCAGGCGGTCGTATTTCGCCAATCGTTCCGAGCGCGTAATGGCGCCCACTTTCAATTGCCCCGCGCCGGCGCCTACCGCCAAATCGCTCAGGGAATCATCTTCCGTCTCGCCGGAGCGCGGGCTGACCACGGTGCGATAGCCGGCTCGCTGCGCGGGTCTAATGACTTCCAGCGGCTTGCGGGCTCAACAGAAAGCCATCCTCAGTCATAAAGGAGAAAGAAACTTTCGCACCGCTTCGTTGAATTCCATGGGCTTGCCCACCATGGGAATGTGCCCCGTGCCGTCGATCACGATCATCTGCGAGCCCGCAATACCCTTGTGGAGCTCTTCGCCCATGGCCAGGGGAATCAGCATATCATCGCGCCCCCAGATGATCAGGGTGGGAACATGCACCTTCCCCAGTTTCTTGTCTTCAAACTCGCGGCCCGTGAACATTTCCGCCACGCTGCTGGCCACCGTGTAACTGTCGCCGTTCTGCACGTGGCGCTCGAAAGCATTGGGCCCGAGGTCGGTGGTCGCCCATTCCCTATTCGCCGCCATCAGATCAAAAAACCAGCGCGTGTTCGGCGGTGAAAGGGTCTTCCGCCCGCCCTCCGGCCACTTCAAAGCGGCGGTCGGGCGCAGTCCCGCGGCATCCACCAGCACCAACTTCTCCGCCATTTGGGGATGCCGGAGGGTAAAGTCCAGCGCCACCCAGCCACCCAGCGAACTCCCCACCAAGCTCGCCTTGGGGATCTTTAACGCGAGCAGAAAGGCATGCAGGTAATTAGAAAAGTTCTCCACGGTGTAACGCATCAGCGGCTTGTCCGACTGGCCGTAGCCGATCTGGTCCAGAGCAATCACCCGGAAGTTTGGGGAGAGCTCGTCGATGTTGGCGGCCCAGTGGTGGGAGTCCGCGCCCAGGCCGTGGATAAGAATTACCACGCTTCCCTTCCCCCGCTCGTAATAAGCGATCTTGTGGCCGCGTACCATCACTGTCTGCAGCGGCGGCAAAGGCTGTACCATTTGGCACCACACCGCGGAACGGAGAGTGAACAGCAAGATGAGCCCCCCCATGCCCATGCGTCCTGCGTTCCGGAAAGGCAAAGGTTGTCCGTGTTTCATGGAAACATCCTCTTAGAGCCGGTTGTTAAATTGGTATTACTTCAGAAGTTCTCAGTTGTCAGTTATCAGTTACTTCCCGGCCGTGCGGGAAAGAGCCTTTACTGATAACTGACAACTGAAGACTGAGGACTTCATAACCGTGCCACCGGAGACCCGGCGGCGTCCACACGTTCGAGCAGCCGGTAACGCGCGCCGCAGGATGGACAGCGCGCCACAAGTGCGCGCGCCGATGCTTCCGCCCCCACGTCACCCACCAGGCCGAAGTGGCCGTCGGGCGAGCGGTAGAATTCAAACATCAGTTGACCGCAGCGCGCACAGAATTTCCGGCGCCGCACCACGCGAACCGCATCAGTCATGGTGACACCCACCCCGCGACGCGGCGCAATTTCTCTGCGTCCAATGCTGCCAACAGGCGTCTCCAAAAGCCCGCCGTGACACTCGGCACTTGGGCGATGATTGGGCTTGGATCGGGAGGGCTGATAGAAAGGATCGAATCCGTATTGCACCCCCGCAACAGGGGGTCTTTTATCATGCGGAACAATTCATTGCAACCTGCCAGTCGCAATCATTTGGATTCGGCTACTTGCCCATGTATTTTTCCGGCGCTTGATCGAACTTAACCTTGCAGCCTTTGGCGCAGAAGTAGATGGTCTGGCCTTTGTATTCGCTACTGGCGGCGGCTTTCTCCGAGTCAATCGTCATCTTGCAAACCGGGTCGATAACCTTCATCGCTCCTCCTCATTGACTGCCAAAAGAGAATTTTATCATTTCCCCCCTCGCTGCGGGAGGATGATCTCGCGATGTAAATCCCCTCGTCAAAAACCCCCGGTTTTGACCGAACAGAGTTCGCAGGGACGGGGGAGACGCCTTGGGGAACTGAGCGGGGCTGGGTTGCAAATGATTAAAGAAACAGGTGAAATCCGTCGATGAAAGAGATGGGAAGACCGCGCTGAGCGCTCACATGTTTCGCGAATTTGCCAAGCCCCATCCGTGGATCGGCTAGGGTGAAGTTTATGTCAGACAAAGTTCTCTTCGTGGATGACGAACCGATCTTACTCCAGGGCTATCAGCGCCTGCTCCGTAAGGATTTCCGAGTTTCCACGGCAGTGGGGGGCGCCGCCGCCCTGTTGCTGATTCAGCACGAGGGACCATTCGGGGTCGTGATCTCTGACATGCGGATGCCGGGGATGGACGGAATCGAGTTCCTCCGGAAGGTCCGGAAGACCGCGCCCGAGACGTTCCGCATCATGCTGACCGGCACTTCCGACCTTGGAATCGCCATCCAGGCGGTGAACGAAGGAAATATCTTTCGTTTTCTCAGCAAGCCTGCCAACAAAGAGACCCTGGTGAAGACGCTCGCGGACTCCCTGGCGCAATATCATTTGGTCTGCGCCGAAAAAGAGTTGCTGGAGAAGACCCTGCGCGGCACCGTTTACGTCCTCACCGAAGTGCTCAGCTTGGTTAGCCCAGCGGCATTCAGCCGTGCCGCGCGGGTGCGCCGATATGTCCAGCATGTGGTTACCAAGTTGTCCCTGGCCAGCCCGTGGAAGTTTGAAGTTGCCGCCATGGTGTCGCAATTGGGTTGCGTCACGCTCGACCCCACTACCCTGGAAAACGTCTATTCCGGCCAGGACCTCTCGGCGGAAGAGGAAGCCCAATACGCCACCCATCCGCTCGTCGCCCAGGACCTGCTGAAGAGCATTCCGCGCATGGAATCCATCGCCTGGATGGTCGCCCATCAATTCCAGCCCCTGCCGAGCGAGTGGGACACCGGTGATCGGGAAATGGCGGAAACGCGCCTGGGCGCCCAAATCCTGCGTGCTGCCATTATCTTTGACGGGTTCCTTCGCAAACACCACTCGCGCGTGGATGCAGCGCTGTTTATTACCCGGAGATTTGAGGGCATGGACCCCAGAATCATCGAGGCGCTGATGGAATTGGAACCCGAGGTTGCCGGCGAAGGCACCAAGACCGTGGGGATTGCAGATCTTCACACGGAGATGATCCTGCAACAAGAAGTTCGAACCACGGACGGGGCCTTAATTGCCGCAAAAGGACAGGAAGTCACAGCGCCCCTCCTGATTAAACTCAAATGCTTTTGGAAGAAAAAGGCCATCGCGGACTCTGTGTCCGTCTCGCCGAAGTTTCAGCAAGGAAGTTCCGACGGCGCATGAGAAACGGGCGCCGCGGTGTATGAGCGAAGGCTAAGTCTCTTGTGCCCTGCAAGGGCAGCGGAAAGTAGACGGGGGCAATGCCCCATAAGCGCTAACATAAATGTTTCGGGTCCCGGGAAGCCCGCTTTGGCGGGCGACATAATGTGGCCCACGGCGATAGCCGTAGGGAAAGGGGAGAAGGGGAAATACTTTTCAAGCCCCGGCAGGGGCGACATACACACCGCGGACCGGGCAGGATTCTTCTGTCGCCACTACCGTGGCTGAGCCCGTGCCAAGTGCGCGGTTAGCGAACGCTCAGGAGCTTCCAAATCCTGAGACTCGAGCTGGCATCTCGGGCAGACTAGGATGATGCTGGCAACGCGCTCGCCCTCGAGGCGCTGCACGTCCCAACCGGCGCGCACGGCCTGCTCGACGCGTGGCAGCCGGCGATCACAATACCAGCAGCGCCCCTTGCCCGTGGAGCAGATGGCGTGCAACGCGTCGGGCACGTTCAGCACGATCCGCCCAGGTGTTTTAACTGCGCCCAAACTCACCTCCGAAGCATCACCATCCATCGGCATCAGGCGAAGCCCACCCGATCGGCGGTCCTTCGCGTAAGAAGCTCACAGCACTATAAAGAATTTTCGCACTCCCCTCGCCAGTGGATCGCGTGCCCTTCGTAATCGCGTCAACATTCAGAGAGGCTTTGACCGGATTAAAGACTGGCTTGCCCTTTGTTACCCCGCCCACTTCGCTTGGCGAGCAAGCCGGTTGCCAAGAATTTCCCACGGCCTTGCTCCCGGATACTCGCTCAACCGCCTTCAGGGATTTGCTCTATCCGCACCAAAGGCGAGCTACACCATAAACTGCTTTTCGCATGTCAGAGTCAGAGATTCGATCGCCACGCGGCTGGATCGGGCGTCGAGGCTGGGCCCCTCCCACTTGCTGGGCCAAGCATCCTCGAAATTCCAGCGGATTTTCTCATTGCCCTGGTCATCGAGCAGAATAATCGAGCCGGCCTTGCGTTGCAGGTCGCCGTTGATCACCGCCAGGTGCCAGTCATAAAGCTCGCGCGAGTCAGTGACGCCCCATTTCAGGACAATGTCCGGGTAAATAACCTTTCCCGGCAGCTTGCGCACCTGGTTGGCCTCGCTGCCATCCCGATACTCGACCACTTCGATCTGCGAGCCCAGTCCGCTGCACTCGGTGAAGGCGGCCTGTTGAATGCCAGCGATCTCCACGAGGAATCGGAAGCCTTTGTACGGATCGACCCTACCCGCCATAGCCTTACCTCCAGTTTCGGCAGACGTGTCCGCCGGGAGCAGTTTTATCCTCCCCTCAACGCACGAGGGTGTCTTTGATGTCGTGCAGGGCTCTCTCCGTGGACCCCTGAGCGCGGTCTGCTCTGCGCCCGGCATCTTCCAAAGCAGTCCCAATTGACTTCAGTTCCCGATTCTGGTCCTGTACCGCCCGTTTCAGGTCATCAAGGGTACTGCGCAGGCACATCATGCTGTGCAGCAGGCGGTGTGCCGCGCCCCTGACGACAAGCGCCAGCCAGGCGAGAACCGCCACCAGCAGGAATCCAAAAATGATGCGCCAGATCATGCTCCCGCCGCCTCTTGCCCGGACCTGCCCGTACAATCGGAGACATCATGGGACGCACGATGCCGGCCTCCGACAAAGGGCGCGACTTTAGCTGTCTTCCCCACTGTGTCCCAACTCTCTCAAGAATCCCTCGGCCATGCCGACGAAGCCTCTAGCCTTCAAAAACACCAACTCGGCCACATCACGAGAGATGCAGTCTTCCTCTTTAAAGCTATAAACGGAGACCCTGCGTAGCCGGTAAGCCTCACGGAGGTCTTCGAAAAGGCTCGGATTAATCCGACCCGTCTCCACAAAGACCTCGGCAAAAGCATCCAGCCACTTCGAGCACGGCGGATAGTCCTTGCCCACAGCAGCCCCCATAGCCTTCGCCGCGTCGAACATGGCGAAGTAGGCACGGTCCACGCTCCCACCCGAAGTGCCATCCTTGCGCAGAATGTCCGCCGATTCGAGATTGCACTTCGATTTCCGAAGCCAAGCTTGCGCCACGTCGTTCATCCCGTCGGCATCTCTTGGATTTGCGTGGTAGTCCCTCGCCTGCCCCAGCGCTCCGCCCCGCAGGGGCAGCATACAGTAGCCGGGGGCAACGCCCCCGGAAAGCTTACGAAAGAACTCCGACCCTGAAAGGGTCGCATAAACCCACCCCAAGGGCGTCCACCCCATTCGCCCCGGCATCCTTCCCACGCGACCGGGTGGCATCCGCCCCGGCATTCTTGCGCCCCCAGTTCGTCGCGCCCGGGATGTGACCCTTTCAGGGTCAAGCTCTCCTCGCCTGCTCGTTTCCGGGGGCGTTGCCCCCGGCTGCTATATGTGTCCCCTGAGCGGATTCCCGACCGTCGCGACGTCTGTCCCACGCCTCTGGGTCCAACACCCTCGCCGGCGCTTCGCTGCCTACTGCCTACTGCTTACTGTCCTCCTACGAGCATCCGCTGGTCGATCCGCAATTGAGGCACTTATAGCAGGCGCCGTTGCGGACCATGATGGCGCCGCAATCGGCGCAACTAGGGGCATCGTCGCTTTGGTTGACGCCCACCAAGCCCCCCTGGCTCATGGAGGAGGCGAATCCGCCATGGAGCGGGGCCTCGGCGGTGGCGCGAGTGAACTGCGTGGCCAATTCCGTCGCCTTTTCCGCCTCCCTGCCATTCAGCGATTGAATACTGGCATCCTCGCGGGGCTGCGCGTCGCGGGGCAGAAATTTCAGCGCCAGCCAGCGGAAGATGTAATCCATCACGGACTTGGCGTAGCGGATCTCGGGGTTGGGGGTCCAACCGCTGGGCTCGAAGCGCGTGTGGCTGAACTTATCGCACAGCACTTTAAGCGGCACGCCATACTGCAAGGCCAGGGAAACGGCGGTGGCGAAGGAATCCATCAGGCCGGAAACCGTCGAGCCCTCCTTGGCCATGGTGATAAAGATTTCGCCGGGTTGGCCGTCCTCGTAGAGGCCCACGGTCAGGTAGCCCTCGTGCTGCCCCACCGCGAACTTATGGGTGATCGCTTTGCGCTCGTCGGGCAGCTTGTGGCGGTAGGCTTGCCGAGCGGAATCCACGTCCTTACTATTCTCTGACATCTGGCTCCTGGCATTCGACTCGCTCTTCGGTTTCGCGTCGGAGGTGTTCAGCGGTTGCGAGCGCTTGGACCCGTCGCGGTAGATGGCGATGGCCTTCAATCCCAGCCGCCAGCCCTCGGTATAGACGCTGGCAATCTCCTCCGCCGTGGCCTCTTCCGGCATATTCACGGTTTTGGAAATGGCGCCGGAAAGGAAGGGCTGCACGGCCGCCATCATGCGCACGTGCCCCATGTAATGGATGGAGCGCTTGCCGTTGGCGGGTTTCAGCGAGCAGTCAAACACCGGCAGGTGCTCCGCCTTCAGGTGCGGGGCGCCCTCGATGGTGCCTTGCTGGTCGATGTAATTGACGATTTCGGAGGCTTCCTGGTCAGTATAGCCGAGCTTAAGGAGCGCCGTGGGCACCATGTTGTTGACGATTTTGATCAGCCCGCCGCCGACCAGTTTCTTGTACTTCACCAGGGCCAGGTCCGGCTCAATGCCCGTGGTGTCGCAATCCATCATGAAGCCAATCGTCCCGGTGGGCGCCAGCACGGTGACTTGCGCGTTGCGGTAGCCGTACTTCATGCCGCTGGCCAGGCACTCATCCCAGGTCTTCTTGGCCGCTTCCCACAGGTTCTCCGGCACATTGCGCGCGTTGATGTGCTGGAGAGACTGGCGGTGCATGGAAATTACACCCAGGAAAGAGTCGCGATTCACAGGGAAGCCCGGAAAGGGCTCAAGTTCCCCCGCGATGCGTGAGGACTGGAGGTAAGCCTCGCCGTGCATGAGAGCGGTGATGGCCGCCGAGTAGTCGCGCCCGCCGTCGGAATCGTAGGGCAGGCCGTTGGCCATGAGCAGCGCGCCCAGGTTCGCGTAGCCGAGCCCCAGCGGCCGGAAGTCGTGCGAATTCTTGGCGATTCGATCCGTCGGGTAGCTGGCGTTGTCCACCAGAATCTCCTGCGCTGTAATCATGATGTCCACGGCGTGTTTGAAGGACTCCCCATCAAATTTGCCGTCGGGGGTAAGGAACTTCATCAGGTTCAGTGACGCCAAGTTGCAGGCGGAGTCGTCCAGGAACATATACTCGCTGCAAGGGTTGGAGGCATTGATGGACGCCGTGGCCTTGCAGGTGTGCCACTTGTTGATGGTGGTGTCAAACTGCATGCCGGGGTCGCCGCACTGGCACGCGGCCTCGGCGATCATCTTCATCAGGTCGCGGGCGCGATAGGTTTTGGCGATCTCGCCGGTGCTGATGTGGCGCGTCGCCCAATCCTTATCCTCCACCACAGCCTTCATGAAATCGTCGCTGACGCGCACGCTGTTATTGGCATTCTGAAAGAAGATGGAGCTGTACGCCTCGCCGTCGATGGCCGGATCGTAACCGGCATCCACCAAGGCCCAGGCCTTCCGCTCTTCCTTGGCCTTGCATTCAATGAATTCTTCGATGTCGGGGTGGTCAACATTCAGGATCACCATCTTGGCGGCGCGACGCGTCTTGCCGCCGGATTTGATAACCCCGGCAAAGGCGTCGTAGCCCTTCATAAACGACAGGGGCCCTGAGGCCACACCGCCGCCCGACAGCGCCTCCACGGAGGAGCGGAGAGGCGAGAGATTCGTACCCGTTCCCGAACCCCATTTGAAGAGCATCCCTTCCACTTTGGCCAGATTCAGGATGCTTTCGAGGTTATCTTGAACGGAATTAATGAAGCAGGCGGAGCACTGGGGGTGCCGGTAGGCCTCGGTCTCCTTCTTGACGCCGCCCGTGGCCGGATCCCAGTACCAACCGCTCCCCGTGGAGCTGCGGTGGTACTTGTGCCAGAGGCCGCAATTAAACCAAACCGGTGAATTGAACACCGCCTTCTGCCGAACCAGGATGTGCGTCAATTCGTCGTGAAAGGTCTTGGCGTCTTCCTCACTGCGGAAGTATCCGCCCTCCACGCCCCACTGCGCGATGGTGTCAGCCACGCGGCTAATCAGTTGCCGCACGCTCGACTCGCGCTCCGGGGTCCCCAGCTTGCCGTGGAAGTACTTCGACGCCACAATGTTGGTGGCGGTCTGCGTCCAGTCTTTGGGCACTTCCACGTTGCGTTGCTCAAAAATAACTTTGCCCTTTTCATTCTGGATGGAGGCGGTCCGCATTTCCCACTCGAGCTCATCAAAGGGATGGCCGCCTGCCTTGGTGAAAAGCCGCTTTACGGTAATACCACGCTTGCTCGATGTTTCCGCACCAGGAGCCCAGGACTTGGTTTCAGTCGACACAGCATCCCTCTCTGACATGGCACTCCTCCAAGAAAGTGGGGTGACCCCTACATGATTTGTCGCTGGTGCGGCCTGGTCACAGCGGATAGATATTCTGCTCGCGTGTCCCGCTGCCGGTTTTGCCCCCCTCCGGGCGGAATCCGGCACCGCAACGGCTGCGGGCGAATCTAACTCCACCGGTTAGGTTTGTCAAGGGGGAAAACACAACATATAGTGGTTTAATGGGTGATACCGACAAAATCTTGTGGAAAACTTGTGGACATCTTAGGTGTTTCTCGGAACCAGTTCCCACCCGCTGCCCTGCTTCCGCCACTAACTGCTTTCCCTCTTTCGAGATGCTGGCCGGTAGGCGGCCGGCGGCGACAGATCTCCTTCCGGAAGCCCCCCTCCCCGGAAACTCCTCGTCGGAAAGGAACGGAGGAGGACGGAGCGTTCGCCGGGTCGTGAAGAAACGTGCCCCTCCAACTCATTGAGGCTATGTATTCCGCTTTTGCGTTGCCCAGCATCGGCTTGTGCCCGTCCAACTTGATGTCCCAATACCTGACAGTCACCTGCGACCAGGGGATCCCTGCGGCGTGAGCCGAAAAGCGTAGCCCCCGATAATTGGAACGGCACTCGCCATCGGGCTTACGCGGATGAGCCGCAAAAAGTTGGAACGGCACTAGCTGGGAAGGGGCGCTTTCAGATTTACCTTGGACAGGGACTTCACCAGAGCCGCTTCCACCGCCTCTTTCGCCAGCCCGCGCGCCACGGCAATCTCATCGACCAGAAGTTGCCAGGAGCGGTCCAGCATTTTCTTCTCGCGAAACGAAAGGGGCTTGGCTTGGTTCAGAATGATAAGGGTTTTCAGGACCTCGGCCACTTGCATTAGGGAGCCGCTCCGCATCTTTTCGGAGTTTTCCTTAAATCGCCCTTTCCAGTCACCCGCGGATTTGCATCGGCCCTTCTGCAAGTAATCGAGAATACTGCCGATTTCGCTGGTCTTGGTTACCCGGCGCAGACCCACGTTGGCTACACTGCTCAAGGGTACCATCACCCGCATGCTCGTGGAACTGAGCTTCAATAAATAAAACATCTCTGGCTGACCGGTAAGGTTGCGAGTAGATATCTGTTCGACGATGCCGACACCTTGGTTGGGATAGACAACTTTATCGCCTATCTGAAATTGCATAAATAGCATGGGACTCCTTGGAGGTTGTGATGGCGGTCACAGAACACCCTATATTAACTCCGAAATTGTCGGAAGTCAATTAAATAGAAGTGGAGGCAGTGTCTTAATTTGAAGATCTGCGTCTGAGGTAGCTGTGCAATGGCGGAGCTTCAGCGCCGAGATTACAGGGCCGCCGCATGCAGCCGGGGGCTTTGCCAGGCTGGGGGAAAAGCCGTCGGACGTGTCATTTTGAGCCGAGAGTGGTCTACGCATAATCTATGATCATAAAGGACTTAGTCGTTTATATCGGGCAGAGACCAGGGATAACCGAAGGCGGCGATCGGTGATATCAGAAACGGACGCCGCAGGATTGGACCGGGAGTAGGGTTTTCGTGCCCTGAAAGGGTGCCAGAAAGTAGCCGGGGCAACGCCCCCGAAAGGCGCAACACTCGTTTCCCCGACCCTGAAAGGATCGCATCACCCTGGGCTACGGGACGCAAGACCGGAGTGATGCGACCCGTATTCGACCCTTTCAGGTTCGGGCCACGTTGGGGGCGCGTTTTCCGGGGGCGTTGCCCCGGCTACTCAATCGATCCCCTGCGGGGATCAAGGATGGATAGCGAGGACATTCCGCGGGCACTGAAAGCCGGCAAGACGCTTACCGGTCTGCTCTGCCTAAATTGCTCAACGGAAACGAGCATTTCATCGAGCCTCAGGAGCGGAACCGGAGGCGACGAAGAATCCAAAATCCCCATGAAAATGCGCCGAGCGGGATTCTTCGTCGGTCGCCCCGCGACCTTCTCAGAATGACAGCGCCGACGAGTTTTTCCGCAACCTGAGAAGCCCCGCCCTTCCCGGCAGGTGGCGAGAAGTCCGCCCCAGCCAAGGCCTCGCCATGAGCAGGCAGCAGACAAACCGCACGATGCATCATATAATAGGGTGGGGTTATTCCCGGCAGGGCTTGGAGACACTTTGTTTAGACACTTGCTTTTTACCTTGGCGATTGTGTTGTTTATTCCCAGCCAGATTTTCTGGATATGGCAGGTGCGCGGGCTGGGCATAAAGCTCATTCGCAGCCAGTCCCTGCGGCGCTGGTCGGGCTGGTTGGGGCTAGGTATCTACGTTGCCTTGGTGGCTTTCAATATGCTTGGGCCAAGAACTGCTCACGAGGCCGCCCACCTGACGCTCGAAGCCGCGCTCTTGCAGGCCCCCTATCGCTGGTGGATGCTCGCTTCCTTGCTGGGGTTCTTGGCGATTACCGCATTCTACCTCTGTGATCGCCTGGTGCGTGGGGTTTTTTGGGCGTACCGGAAGTTTCTTCCCCCCTCGAAACCCGGGCGCGAGGGATTACTCTCTCCCGCGCGCCGCCAGTTTCTTGCCAGGACGGCCGTGGCCGTAAGCGCCACGCCCTTCGCGGCCTGCGCCTATGGGCTGCTGTATGAGCGCACGGAGATTGAGACCACGCGCCAGCGCATCCTGCTGCGGCGCTTGCCGAAAGCCTTTGACGGCTTCCGCATCGCGCAGCTTTCCGACATTCATGTCGGTCCCTTCATGCCGGCTGACGACATCCGCAAATACGCAGCCATGGTGAATCAATTGCAGCCGGATTTGGTGGCGCTGACCGGCGACTTCGTCACCTGGGAGGCCTCACCGCAGCGCGCCGTGGTGGAAGCTTTGTCCGGACTCAAGGCCCCCTTTGGCATTGTTGGTTGCATGGGCAATCATGAGCGCTGGGCAGGCGTGGAGGATTCCATCACCCACCTTTTCGCCGAGCACGGGGCCAAAATGCTCCGCCAGGAAAGCGCCACGATCGAATCGGCGGGCGAGCGCTTGAATTTGATCGGCGTGGATTACCAAACACGGGTGCTCTTCGGCCCGCCCGGCGATGGAATCGTGAGCCAGTATTTGGAAGGCGTCGAGCCTCTCATGCTGCCCGGCGCCGTCAACATCCTTCTCAGCCACAATCCCAACACCTTCGACCGCGCTGCCGAACTCGGCATCGACCTGAGCTTGGCCGGCCATACCCACGGCGGCCAAGTAACGCTGGAGTATATCTCGCCGGACCTTTCCCCCGCCCGCCTGATCACTGCCTACGTGCGCGGCTGGTACCAAAAAGGCGAGTCGCAACTCTACGTCAACCGCGGCATCGGAACCATCTTCTCCCCCGTGCGCTTCGGCTCCCCGCCGGAAATCACCTTGTATGAATTGAAGCGCGGGTAAGGTGGGTAGCGCGACGAATTCTCTCGGTCCCCAGTTAGTCGAAGTAAGCGCTGCGGACCCACGAGAATACGCCACCGCTACTCGCTCGCTAAAGTCCATCATAGAATCAACCTCCGGAGCGTACTATTCTCGATTCATGAGAAGAGCCTCGAATGACCGCCCCTCCCGATTTGCATAAGCTGGAGTTCGGAACGGGTGCCTCTGAGCAAGAGAGGTCCCTTCAGACCTGCTGCTACTCGAGCATCGTTGCCCGGAGGGTCAATCCGCGGAGGAGAGATCGGGAGAATCAGCGGGCCGTGGGGGGTTCTGCAATGAGGACTGGAAATAGGGGAGCGTCTTGGCCAAGCCGTTTTCCAAACTGACGCGTGGCTCCCATCCCAGTTTTTCCCGGGCGGCGGTGATATCCGGTTGGCGGCGCTGCGGGTCATCCTCGGGGAGGGGCTCAAAGACAATCGAACTGTCACTCCGCGTGGCCCGGATGATCGCCTCCGCCAGTTGCAGGATGGAAACCTCTTCCGGGTTTCCCAGGTTGATGGGTCCGGTCTGGTCAGATACCAGCAACCGGTAGAGTCCCTCCACAAGATCGCTCACATAACACAAGCTGCGAGTCTGGCTTCCCTTTCCATACACGGTCAAGGGTTTGCCCAGGAGCCCCTGAACCATGAAATTGGGCAGGGCCCGCCCGTCCTCCAGGCGCATGCGTTCACCATAGGTGTTGAAGATCCGAACGATGCGCACCTTGACTCCGTGCTCACGATAATAGGCCATGCTGATGGCCTCCGCGAACCGCTTGGCTTCGTCATAAACGCTGCGCGGACCGATCGGGTTAACGTGTCCCCAGTACTTCTCGGGTTGGGGGCTGATCTCCGGGTCGCCGTAAATCTCCGATGTCGAGGCCAACAGGAAGACACTCCCGTGGGCTTTCGCCAACCCCAGGGCGTGGTAAGTCCCCAGCGCTCCGACCTTGAGGGTGTGAATGGGGTGTCGGGCGTAGTCCTTGGGACTAGCCGGCGAGGCAAAGTGCAAGAGGTAACTTAACGGGCGGGGAGGGAAGGGCGGTGGTCCGGGGGATTTGGCGAGCAGGGCGGGAAAGTCCATCGGCCGGGTGACGTCGTGAAGCACGAAGTGAAAATACGGATGGACGAAAAGGTGCTGAATATTCTCCTTCCGCCCGGTGATGAGATTGTCGAGGCAGATGACCTCGTGGCCCTCCGCCAGGAGGCGGTCGCAGAGATGAGAACCTAAGAACCCCGCCCCCCCGGTGACCAGGGTCAGCGGCCGGAGATTCTCGCTGGGCATGGAATTCGACATAAACGGTACCTCTGCCTCCCGGTCCGCGTAATCTGCATTAGGCAGCGCCTCTACCCGGATTCGCGCGAAGACCGGCGGGTCCCGCCCCCTCGCGGCCCATGCAAACATACTCGAAGCCTGCTTTGCGGATGGCTTCAGGATCAAAAAGGTTTCTACCATCCACCAAAATGGGTACTTCCATGACCTCTCGCACGCGTAAGAGGTCGATCTGGCGGAATTCTTCCCACTCCGTAAGGAGAAGCAGGGCTTGCGCGCCGCGCGCCGCCTCCAGGGCGGTCGGGCAGTAAGCGATCCGTTCCATCGAGGCGGGAAACACTCGCTGGGTGTTCGGCATGGCTTGCGGATCGTACAGGCGGAGGAAGCTTCCTTCGTCGAGCAAGGCTTGCATAATCTTGAGGCTGACCGCTTCCCGGATGTCATCGGTGCCCGATTTGAAAGCCAATCCGAGAATGCCCAGGGTTTTCCCGGGCAGAGTCCAGAGTGCCTGTCGGACTTTGCGAACAAAGACGTCCACGCGGCGTTGGTTGATGCGCTCCACTTCCTGAAGCAGGGAGAAATCCACCTCGTGCTCTTCCGCCAAGTGAATGAAGGCGCGGAGGTCCTTGGGAAAGCAGTAGCCTCCATACCCGACTCCGGCGTCAAGAAACTGCGGACCAATACGGGCATCCAGGCCGATGCCGCGAGCCACCGCGGTGACGTCGGCTCCCACCTTCTCGCACAGGTCCGACACCATGTTGATGAAGGATATCTTCGTGGAGAGAAAGGCGTTGGCGGCGTGTTTGATCAATTCGGCGGTGCTGGTGTCGGTGACCACTATAGGCCGTTGTAAGGGGTTATAAAGGTTTGTCAATATCTCGCGCGCCCGTTCGGATTCCACCCCGCACACGATGCGGTCGGGATGGAAGAAATCCTCCAGTGCCTTGCCTTCCCGAAGGAATTCGGGATTGGACGCGATGTCGAAATCCAGGGGCATCGGGCAGGGCAGGCCCGAAGTGGACTCACCCGCCGCCACGGGCGACTTTCCGAGGTGATAGCGCACAATCGTTCGCTTCAGCCACTGTGCCGTTATGGCCGGAACGGTACTTTTTTCGACGATGAGTTTGTATCCGCTCAAATTGCGCGCCACTACCCGCGCCACAGCTTCCACCTGACCGAGGTCGGCTTGGCCACTCGCTTTTTGCGGTGTGCCGACACATATGAAGATGATGGAGCCGGATCGTACCGCGGCCTCCACATCTTCGACGGGCTGAAATCTGCCGCTCTGGAGGTGTTTCGACAACAGGTCGTTAAGGCCGGGTTCATAAAAACTCGGCCGCCCGGCTCGGATGAGCCCGACCTTGCTGGCATCGTCGTCGGCGCCGATGACTCGTCGCCCCAATTCCGCTAAACCCAGGGCGGTGGGAAGCCCGATATGGCCCAAGCCCAGGACCGTGATAGTGGCATCGTCGAGATTCGTCTTTTGCAGACTGGAATTGTTACTCATGATTTATCCTTTGATGCTAGCCGGGTTAGAAGCGCAGTGTCAAGCAGAGCGTCATGAAACATGCCTGCGGTCCCGTTTCAGGTTAAGGATTGTGCCATTCACCCGCAAATACCAAGGTGGCGGCGTCGGGCCATCGGGCGATCGGATGATTGAGGATTTTCGGACGCAGCCCTGCCCGGTTTCCCCTCCGGGCCTTGCCTGTTTCCTGTCACGGGTCACTCGTCGCGGCTCTTTGGATTGGCGACTTTCACATTCAGCAAATTGATTCATCTTCTCACCTGACACTACCGATAGCCGATAGGGGGAAGTGTGTCGCGCTGCAGGTAAGTCTGAATGCAGGCCCACCGCCATTCCAAGCTGGCCGTCGCGTTATCAACTTACCTATTGACCGCCAACGACGGTTCAGCGGATAGTGCTGGTTGCCGCCAGTTCTGAAGTGCCCGGCATGGGAGGAATGCAGATGAGTTCGGCTCTCCGATCTATCAGCATATTTGGTCTGGGCTATGTCGGCTCGGTGATGGCGTCGTGCCTTGCACACAAGGGTCACCGAGTAATCGGCGTGGACTCGAATGCGCTCAAGGTGGAGCTGATTGACTCTGGCCGAAGCCCCATTGTGGAAGCCGACACACAGGAATTAATCGCGGCCGCCCACAAGGCTTGTCGTTTACGCGCTACCACGGATGTTCAGTCCGCCGTCCATGAAACGGAGATCTCTTTTGTGTGCGTAGGCACACCCGGCCGGATGAATGGCAAGCTTGATCTTTCTCACATCGAGAGCGTCAGCCGACAGTTGGGGCAGGCGCTGCAGGCAGTCAATCGTTTCCACTGGGTGGTGGTGCGCAGTACCCTCCTGCCGGGGACGACAGAGTCGGTGGTCATCCCTTGCCTGGAAGCTACGAGCGGGAAGTCAGCGGGAGTTGATTTTGCGGTGATTTACAACCCAGAATTTATGAGGGAGGGGACAGCCGTCGCGGATTTCTTCCAGCCTCCGTATACGATCTTGGGCGCCTGCAAAACCGAGCACCTGGCGCCGTTGCGCGAGCTTTACGGTTGGACCTCCGCCCGCATCTTTGAGACCTCCATTCGTGTCGCCGAGATGGTGAAGTACGCCAGCAATACTTTTCACGCGGTGAAGGTGAGTTTCGCAAACGAGCTGGGTACACTCGCGAAACACCTGGGTGTGGATACGCAGGTGATGACGGAAATATTTACCTCCGATACGCGCCTGAACATTTCTGCGGCCTATCTGTCTCCGGGCTTTGCTTTCGGAGGTTCCTGCCTGCCGAAAGACGTTAGGGCTCTCGGCTACAGGGCGAAGGAGCTGGATTTGCGGCTTCCCTTGCTGGAGTCCGTAATACCCAGCAACCAGGAACACATCGAGAGGGCTGTAGAAATTGTATTGAACACTCACAGCAAGAAGATTGGTGTGCTTGGTTTGAGCTTCAAGGCCGGAACGGACGACCTGCGAGAGAGCCCACTGGTGCAATTGGTGAAGCGGCTACTTGGGGAGGGCTGCCAGATTAGAATCTGGGATCCCGACGTAGCACTAGGGAAACTGAGCGGCGCCAACCGGCAGTACATCGAAGAAGTGGTTCCGCATATCGGCTCGCTTCTATGTCCAGATTTGCAAGAAGTGATCGATATGGTGGAGGTGGTAGTGATCGGCAATCGCGCAGCAAAAAAGGAAGCGATTCAAGCACACCTTGGCCCGAATAAGAAGGTCGTTGACTTGGTGAACTTAGAAAAGGACCGCAGGGCCGACGTTGTGCCAACATACGAAGGAATCTGCTGGTAGGCAGATAACCGGCAAACCACCCATCCGCAATCGACACAACGCCGCGCGCTTATCAAAGCCCTGTGTTGCCTCACTGCTTGATGAAAAATGTTCTCGGGGCCTCTGACCAGGCTGATCGCCTGTTGTAGCGCTGAGCTTGAGCTCAGTACGTGCCGACCTAAAGGTCGGCGCTACCATGTTTTTTATCAACCTAGGTGATCTCGTCATGCGCCAGCCACGAATCTCTGACCCGCCCTGAACAAAGGCCGCCCTCAACCTACGCGATTGACGTGAAAATTGGTGATGTAATGCATGAGGCCAAAGACATTCAGGAGCCACACGACGACCACAATGATCACGACCGCATTCAGAAGCGTTTTAATGGAGCCCGCCATCGGAATGAAGGTGTTGACGAGCCAGAGAAGAACGCCCACCACGATCAGGGCGATTAGGATTTGCACTAAAGGCATCTGCACGATATTCATAAATTTAAACCCTCCTTGTTTTCGGGGGCAGACGCCTCGGCGTCCGCTCCCCGTCATCCATTGTTGAATATCCCCTGCGGCTTCGCGGTCATGGCGGAAACGATGCATCCCACTAGAGCGAGGGGGAAGCCCAGGCGCTCGGCCTGATAAGCTATAATCTGGCCGAAGATGACATCGGCCTGGAGGTAAATCCACAGGTCGACCTGCTCGGTCGGCAGTTTCGACAAGTCATAGTCAGGAGCCATTCCCCCCCCTCGTCCTGTGACCGCCTAAAGAAGTCCTGAACCCATTTTGCCCACACGGCGGGCGCCCGCGTATAACCCACTCCCATCAATCCGCTACCGGCTCTTTGGTAATGGGCCAGTCCGGAATCAGCTTACTTTTTCTTTTCATTGTCCGGGATCGACGGCTTTTTTGACCCCCTTGCCGATGTCCTTACCCCCTTTGGCTACACCCTCGCCGGCGTCCTTCCCTCCTTTGGCGACCCCCTTGCCGGCGTCCTTTCCTCCTTTGGCGACCCCCTTGCCGGCATCCTTACCTCCTTCGCCCACGCCCTTGCCGACGTCCTTACCTCCTTGGCCTACCCCCTCGCCAAGATCTTTACCTGCTGCGACCGGTTTACCTTCCTTCATCTCGTGACCAAATCCCTGGCCACCCGCTCCAACCTCATGGCCGGCGCCCTTAAAATCGCCGCCTGCCGATTCCGGTCCCACTCCGAGTTTGCCCGCCGTCTCGCCATCCAGATGTCCTGTAACGGGCAGGTTTTCAGACTGCTGATACTGGCGAATAGCTGCCCGAGTTTGGGGACCCATGATGCCATCGACGGGCGCCGTGTAGTAGCCTTTGTCGCGCAGAGTCTCCTGCACCTTTTTAACATCGCCACGATCGAGCGCGGAAGCGCGCGGCGCCAGGCTTAGTCCTAACATCACCGTCATCAGAAGGGTGAAGATAACCCTGGCCCATACTGTTTTGCTGTTTGGATTCATATGTTCCTCCATTTCCAAGGATGCTTGCTGCGGGGCATTCATGACCCCGCCGGGTAAAGTAGACACGGTGTTTCCTGTCAGGTGGGGGATCCGCGTAGAATCACACCGGATGGCTTTTGGCGCGCCCGGCGAGCATCAGAGCCCCGCCCGTCACAGCCAGAAGCACTCCCGCCAAGGGCGAATAGGGAATGTGATGCTGTTCGGGATACTCGATGGCGATAGGCTCTATTTGGGTTCGGTCCTGAGTCGTATAGGAAATCCCACCAACCAGAAGCAGACCCGCACCGAAAATCAACAGGACAAGCCCCAAGTTGAATCTGCTCATCCGTGTCCTCCCTATCCCTTAAAGTCAAATGAGAATTTCGGCCCCGAACAAAAAAGCAACACTATCCGCCCCGACGCCGCCTCGAAATCCATTGCCCTCTCATGATCCATTTTTCTCTTCCCTGCGGCCTTGCAGGCGGCGAGTTCAATCAGCCGCAGCCCTCGAAGCACACTGGTTATATCCTGGAGTGAATCGTGTTTCAGTCCCCAACTGCTCACCCATTTGGTCAAATTTGCTCACCCACGTTTTTGCCACGGGGACATATATGCTGGGACGGAAGCAAGGGGTTTGATATGCCTTTCCAGGGACTTGAGAATGAGAAAACGGCTCTTTTTCAAGGATGTATCCCGCGGTTCGGCGCGCTGCCCCTGATCCCCATGTTGGCGGTACGGGGTGAGCTGCTGCTGAGGCTGTTGGGGGAGACGGCCGGGCGCCACCTGTTGCTGTTGGGCGGCCTGCTGCTGCGGTGGTGGCTGGCCGTTGGCCGGTATGCTCATTCCCACCAACAACACCAGGCTGATTAAAGCCGTCCCCACCCTCCGACTCAGAGTATTGACATTCACGGAACACCGCCGTATCAGTCTTTAGCGAAGCGCCTGCAAGTTGAGGATTGTCCCCAAAAGACCGCCAAGGATGGTGTACGTGCCGCCGGAATAGCTACCAAATTGATGCCGGTTGTAGTAGCCATCTTCGTAACCGCGACGGAAACCCTCGCGAAAATAGTAGTTGTAGTCGACCTGGTCTACATCATAACCATCGTAGCCGTAGTTCGCGTCCTGATAGGCGTACGAGTCCTGGTAGTCGGAACGCCAGCCATCCTGCCGGTCGGCCTGTCCGGCGAGAAAGCCTTGCTCATAGCCATTGTTCACGGCCGCCCGAAGAATATTGGCGCCGTACTGATTTGTCTCGTAGTAGCGGCCGCCCCGGTTGTAACGATAGTCCGCAGCCGTGTAGAAGTAGGGATCACTGTTGTAATCGTGACGATCGTTCTGGAAACGCATCTGCTGCTCATGCTCGTGCGCTGAATACTCTTGTTGATAACGGTACCCCGCCTTGCGTCCTTGATGCTGAAGCTCTGCTGCGCGTTGTGGCTCCACTCGCTGCCCCTGATCTAGACGTTGGCGGTACTGCGTGACCTGCTGCTGTTGCTGCGTAATAAGCTGCTGCTGACGCTGTTGCGGGACACGGCCTTGCGCCACTTTCTCCTGCTGGGCGCTCTGTTGTTGCGGTTTCTGGCCTTGCGCCACTTTCTCCTGTTGGGCGCGCTGTTGCGTTAGTTGCTGGGCACGCTGCTGCGTTTGTTGCTGGGCGCGCTGCTGCGTTTGTTGCTGGGCGCGCTGCTGCGTTTGTTGCCGGGCGCGCTGCTGCGTTTGTTGCCGGGCGCGCTGTTGTGTTTGTTGCTGGGCGCGCTGTTGTGTTTGTTGCTGGGCGCGCTGTTGTGTTTGTTGCTGGGCGCGCTGTTGTGTTTGTTGCTGGGCGCGCTGTTGTGTTTGTTGCTGGGCGCGCTGTTGTGTTTGTTGCTGGGCGCGCTGCGGTGTTTGTTGCTGGGCGCGCTGCTGCGGCGCTTGCTGTTGGGCACGCTGTTGCGGCGCTTGCTGCTGGGCACGCTGTTGCGGCGCTTGCTGCTGGGCACGCTGTTGCGGCGCTTGCTGCTGGGCACGCTGTTGCGGCGCTTGCTGCTGGGCGCGCTGCGGCTGCGGCTGTTGCTGGGCGCGCTGCGGCTGGGCCTGCGGTTGCTGCTTTTTTTGCTCTTTCTGGTCTTGCTGCGGTTGTGGCTGGCCGTTGGTCGGTATGCTCAATCCCACAAACAACACCGAGCTGACTATAGCCGCCGCCACCATCCGGTTCAAAGTATTGACATTCACGGCACACCTCCTGGGTAATCCGGTCGCGCCACGTGTTGTAGCTTAAAATGAGAGGCGACGCTGAGTACAACAAACGGGATTTGAGACATAACCACTTTCTTGCTTTGCCTTCCGCCTCTCACCAGATCCTGGCTGGCAACTCGGATTACAACTCTTATACCCTAGGGTCATTCAACGTGTCTGTTCCGCAGGGCTCACCGGTATGGTCATTAGTGCTCACTCGGGCAAATCTGCCGTTCTTCGGCGACCTTACGAGAGTATTTTCGGAGTGCACGTCGAGAGGTGAGCGGCTTCGCTCTACCTTACGGCGTTACTCGCAATCAATCCAGCGAGTGCTGTGCCAGCACAAACTTCCTCGAGGCAGACTTCGATTAATGATGTCCGCCACCGCCACCGCGAGATCCACCGCCGCCAGTTGGCTGCTGTCTCGCCTGCATCTGCTGCGTCTGCTGCGTGTGGGTTTGCTGCAATTTCTGCGTCTGTTGCTGGTGTTGCTGCTCCACCTGCTGCGTTCTTTCGGGAGCAGCATGCTGTCTTGTCAATTGCTGATGCTCGTTCTCCTGCTTCTGCTGGAGTTTCTGCCGATCCTGGGTCTGCCTTGCGACCAGCTTATCCTGTTGCTTCTGATATTTCTGGTCTACCTTCGCGTTCCCCGTCTTAGAAACAGCGGGGCGTTCGACGGGCGGCAGTTCCTTAGGATGGACGGCAAGGTTGGGGCGAGGACTCGCCGCGACTGCGGGCGCGCCGTGGTTCGCAGAAAACTTTTGCTGGGGGTTATTGCGGGCAGCATACGCGTGTTGAGTCTGTGCGCCTACAGGCCTAGCATGTGTCTCACGCGCAGCCGCTTCTTCCTGAGCGGTGGCGTGCACGTTGATTCCGCCGTTACCGCCGTTGAAGCTGACGCGGTTCCTCTCGCCCTCGTTCACCCTGGTGTTGTAAACGTTATGGAAGTTGTTCGTGTCCACGCGATTATACGCCGTATTGTAGAAAAAATGCCCGTGGTCCCAGCGTCCGCCATCATAACCATGGCCGAAGTAACCGAACCCATAGTTGATCCCACCATAGAAACCTACGGACAGGCCCCAGTAGCCTTCATTGAAAAAATATCCGTCGTTGTCCCAAGCCCAATAGCCCGGAGTCCAGAGGTACCCGGGTTCCGGAGCCTCCACCCATGTGCCCGGTACCCAATAGTACTCGCTGCCGTCCCAATCCCAATATCCCGGCGTCCAGATATAGCCGTCGCCCGGGCAGATCGGTTGCTCATAATCGGGCAGCGGCGGCGGAGCTATGCCGACCCTCACCCCCACGGCGACTTGCGCGGAAGAAGGCACCGGTATCGCCAGGAACACTGCGAGCACGAAAAACAGCGGCAGAATCACACGAATCATCTTTGTCGTTCGCATTATGGTTCACCTCCTGAGGTTTTTATTCCCGCGCCATTCCTGCGCGCGGATGCAGGGACTGCACGCCGGACATGCAAATCCCAAGCATTAGGATCGTCGAGCGTACGGTCAGCCAGAAACTCCATTTTGATTCCAAGGTTAGCTGAAGATTACGGAGAATCAGGATGCACGACTAAAGTAATTGGAATGAGATGAAGGTGTCTGTACAAGAGGGAACAGGGGTCTGTATAAAAGTGACCAGGCGGACACGTGCGCGTGCCAGGCCGGAATATGCGTGGGCCTGCGGCTCGCCCTGGGAACTCCATTCCTGGGATTTGAAGCGAAACGCTGAAGACTGGGTTTCGCGGATGTGACGACGGTTCACTTCTGCTCCTCCAGGATTCTCATCAGCAAGGGATAGGGATTGATCGCCGTTCCTACCCACCACTGCTTCTTAGGACCAAGGCGAAAGATAGCCAGATGCAGGTGAGGCGCATCTGGAGAGGCGTCGCCGGTCGAGCCAACATAGCCGAGGACGTTGCCTTTATGAACGGACATTCCTTCACGGGTTCCCGATGCGTAGCGATCCAGGTGGGCATAGTAGTAGCAGTAGATTTGCGGCGGATCAAACTCGTAGACCGTGTTGCCGCCAAGACGGCTGTAGAACAGCTTGGTGACGGTGCCGTCGCCAATTGCCATGATCGGCGTACCGCGTGGCGCCATGATGTCGGTCGCCTCGTGCGGCTTACCATTGGCACGGATCTCATTGAAAGTGTCACGTCCTAAATCAGCGCGCCTAAGGTTCGACAGCGGCAGGCCCAGGTTTCGGGACGCGAGCACCGCGAAATCGTCCCAGACCTGAGAATCAACCGCAATCGCGAGGACGAGGCCCAATGTGGCAAATCCCGCGGCGATTCCTATCATGATGGGCCGAAGGGAGGCGCGTTTCATTTGAATGTCCCTACTGCGGGGCACCGGACCGTTTCGCCGCGCTTCGGGCCGCTCGTAAGTCCGCAGTTGACTCTGGACTACCTGCCTTCCCGAGATTTTTCGCCTCACGCGCCCCTGGACTTCCGGGGTCTTCCTTCATGATCACGGGTGTGCCCACCCCCACCAGTTTAGCCAGTTCGAGCGCGTCCCAGTTCGTCATGCGAATGCACCCGTCGGAATGCGTGCGGCCGATCAACCCGGGATCCGAGGCGCCATGCAGCCCGTAGTGGGGCTTGCTGATCCCAATCCACACCACTCCCACCGGACCGTTGGGCCCGGGAGGGATCTTCACCTTCGCATTCGCATCTTCGGCGTCCCAGAAGAGATTGGGGTTGTAATTGTACCAGGGGTTGTGCACGATATCCGTGACCTTCCACTTGCCCACCGGCAGTGGATCATGGGCGCCGCCAATATTGGCAGTCGCGTAAAAGAGAACCTTGCCGGCGGAATCAAGCGCTTCAACCGATGCGGCGCGAACCGGGTCTTTGGTAGCGAGGCCCGTCACGACCACGGATGCCGCCCTTCCCGAATGCGGGGTTATTACATTCGGAACGAGTATCTCCTGGCCAACGCTGTCAAACGACTGGCCGGGATTGAGACGTCTCAGAAGCGCTTCCGTCGCGTGGTACTTGCCCGTGAACTCCTGTAACGGCGACGCGTAATACATGCCCTTCAGCTTGGACCTGGCCACCCAGTCCGTGGGGATATTTTTGTCGAAAGGGCCGGCGATATCCTCGGCGGAAATCGTGTGCTCGATCACCGCGTCGGCCGAGTCCTGATTGAGGAGTTGCCACACGGACGGGCCCACGACGCCGTCCACGTTCAACTGGTTTGCCAACTGATAAGCCTCGATGGCATTCTGCAGATTTTGGCCATAGCGGCCGTCAATCTCGCCGCACGAGAAGTGGGCGCGGTCCAGCAGGATTTCCAGCCTGAGCACCGCCGCGCCGCTCGATCCCGGCCCGACGCGACTGGTCGTGGCGCGATTGATGGACGCGGCAGACGATGCACTTGCCATGGCGGCCGGATGCGCACGGTCCACACGGGCCTGACCTGTGCCGGAAAAAACTGACAAGAGAATAAATACTGTGATGGTGCGTTCCATTCCAGTCTCCCTTAAGGCTGATCCCGCGGGAAAACCCGCTCGTGGACCCACGGCAAAACCTGAGCCCTTCGAGATCGAGCCTTGAATCGAGATTTCAATTTTAGGTCTCCCAGTGGCTGACGGTCACCTGGATTTGCTATCGTTGAAGTCCCTGGCAACACTTATACATGCCTGCCGGCGGTGTGTCTGTTCCAAGTCGCTCACGTCCCACGGCTCGGAACCTAGCCCCGCTGAGTGTCCACCTCGACTTGGCCGGTCAGCTTCCGGCGCACGATGGCCCAACTCATCCCGATGGCCAGGAGCAGGCTGAGCGCTGCGAGTCCCAGGTACGAAAAGGCCTTCGCGCCGTGCGGTTGGAAGACGCCCCCCTTGGCGATGAGCAGCCAGACGAGAGCGCCGAATATGGCCGCGATCAGGATCCCGCCCCCGAGTCCGAGCGACCGCCACGTCGCCTGGAGCACGACGACCCAGCCCCCGAGCAGAAGCAGAGCCACCACGACCTTCACCGGTCCGATTGCTGGCGTGCTCGTGAAAAGGGGCGCGATGGCCCATTGATAAAACGACGGGCCCGACGGGTTCCAGGTCCCGTAGACGAGAACGAAGGGGAGCACCACTCGACCGATGAAGCCGAGCAAGCTGAAATGTTTATGTTCCATGGGGCACCCGTGAACTCTCCCTTTCTGCAAGTACGGCGACCTCGGGGTTTCCAATCATTACGAAGTCCCGTGTCTTTGAAAAAGCTATCAGGTCGAGCCCTGAGCTGTCTGTTCAAAAAGAACCACAGGAGTCGCAGGCTCGACTTGGCACATTTCGCGTAGACTTTCGTTCCTGTGGACCCCGCGGCGACGGACTCGGAAGCAATTGCTCGCGCCACAAACAGTCCCTGCTCGGGGGCCCGGAACGATGGCATCGCGGAAGTCCTGGTCTCCTGGCTTGGACGCGTCCTGAAAAACCTCACAAATCGCATAAGGCTTGCGCCGCCCGGCCGTCCGCCCGCGGCTTCTAAAACGCAACGGCCGACAGCGAGTGCTGTCGGCCGCGAGAACTTCGAGTTGATGATGGAATCTACCGGCGTCCACCACCATGACCACCTCTGCCTCCGCCCCCATGTCCACCGCCTCTGGAGGCATGTCCGCCGCCTCTGGTGGCATGTCCACCGCCATTGAAGGAGTGTCCGCCGCCACCGAAGGAACGACCGCCGCCACTGAAGGAGCGTCCGCCGCCACTGAAGGAGCGTCCGCCGCCACTGAAGGAGCGTCCGCCGCCACTGAAGGAACGACCGCCGCTGAAAGCCCGTCCGGGGTAACTGTTACCGACGCCACTGCGGAATCCCCCGCGCCCGGAAAAAGCCTGCCCGCCTCCATAGTAGCCGCGTCCGCCAAAGCCAGGTCCGCCGGAGAAGCCGCGCCAACCATGGCCAAAGCCCCACGGCCCGGCGCCAATAAAGATCCCGCCCGAGAACCAGCTTGGTCCATAGTAGCCGTAAGGTGCGCAGGCGTACGGGTAAGAGGGGTAGTAGCCATAAGGGCACGCCGGAGGTGGCCCCACGTAGACCGGCTGCCCATAGCCCTGATTCGGATTGCCCTGATCAGGATAGGCCTGGTTTCCATAGCCCTGATTCGGATTGCCCTGATCAGGATAGGCCTGATTTCCATAGCCCTGATTCGGGTTGCCCTGATCAGGATAGCCCTGATTTCCGTAACCCGGACCCTGCGGTGGTCCTTGGGAAAAGGCATACGATGCAAGCAACAAGCCCACTCCCAGTAATGTCAAAAGTTTTGTGTATCGCATTTGATTCCTCCCTCGAGCCCTTGTCCTTGCCCGACTGCAACATTAGTTAGGGCAATTGACCTGCCAAACTACGTGGTCCCACAAAGGTCATGATTTCATGCGGTTCGGGATGCAGGCGCCAAACGCCGGGATGCCGCGAAGGCGAAAGTGGTGGTGGTTTCCGTGTAGGGTGGTGGTTTTGGGCTACTTCGTACACCAAATCGCATTCTTGCAAGAATCGATGGGCTGGCACAGACCGAAGCTCTGTGAGCCGCAAACCGGTGAGCGGGTAGCCAACAAGTGCAGTTCTGACCATGGGTTCTTCTGGCGGTGATCGAGTTACAACAGTTTTCCTTCGGGTGACGTGACGATAGCGCCGTGCCTCGATGAGCTGGACGACGGGCGATTGCCGCTGGGGCATCGGGCATGAGAAAAGCCCACGGTCAGCAAGCCATTGAGCGCGGCCGCTGCTGTATAAAGAACGAAAACGCCCTCTTCACCGAAATCCGGCTGCGGCAAGGCGGCGCGCCTATTGACGGCCTGGCGACTTTTCCTTCCTAATCTCAAAAAGTGCCCGGATTAGTTGCGCGGTTGCAACTTCCACTTAGACGAGCAAATAAGTTCCCCCCGGGGGATACCTGGTGAGCACTTTCCAAATCGACCCTGCGTGCAGAAACGGTGCAACCCATGAGGAACCGAAGGCTGACGGACCCAGGCGATCCCTTGTACGGTTTGACCGTTGTACGACCAAGTGAATTCTTTCCGAAGTGCAGTGATTCGGGCGTCATATAATTTCTGGCGATGGATTCGATGACGCTCTCGCGTTCTGGCTATGCTCGGAACCAGGCTCGACCGGGCAATTCAAATTTGCATTAGCAGTTGTGTGTGGTGTCCGACTACATATGAGACCAATCTTCGTGGTCCTGATATTGGCTATTGTCAGCCTGACCGGGCCTTTGCAAGGAGCACCGCCACCCCAATCTGGTGGGCAGGCCACGCCTTCCGCAGTGTTGTTAGCTTGTCAAGGTGTCCGGTTTTTATAGCGCGTGATCTGTCCGGTATGGTTTTTTCTTCTCCCGGCGAGAGCCGTTCCAACCTTCATGATAAACTGAGTAATACTCTGGGCCGGCGGAAGGCCACGAGGAAAGCCACGGCTCGGAATCGAAATGTCATCTCTGAGGGACGCGCAGTCGTTCCTCTGCCTCATCTTGTGAAAAGCCTCAAGGAGCAATACTGATGGGCCTGTTGTTTTGTTTTCTAGGGGCGATTTCCTTCGGCCTCTTAGGCAGTGCGTTGAAGGCGGCGGAACGAATGAAAGCCAACGCCGCCGGGTTGGTGGTGGCGGCTTATGCCTGGCCCGCATTGATTATGTTGGTGCGGACCCTGCTTCTCAAGTCCGGTGGGCACGTTCCGCCCAAAGTATATGTGATTGCCGTGATCTTTGGAATTTGCGCGGCCGTTGCCTCTTTGGCTTTTCAAGTTTCGATCAGCATCGGCAAGGTCACGGTGGGCTGGCTGATGATGAATCTCTCCGCCGGAGTTCCGGTGGTGGTTTCGATTTGGATGTACAGCGAGAAATTGACACCTCTAAAGGTTGTGGCGTTTGGGCTGGTGCTGGTCTCCATCTATTTCCTGTCTTACGGACAGGTTACGGAAAAGCGCGCTATCGGCGGCAACCCCGCGAAAGGAGTATGAGTCTGCCATGTGGTTCCTGCTGATGCTGGTGATACTTCTCACCAACGGAATGAGCGCCTTCGGTCTCAAGATGCTTGCGGGGTGGGGGCTTCCTGAGACCGTCAAATATCCCTACTTGACGGTTTGGTACGCGGGCGGCTTGGCGGCGATTGCCCTGCCCATGCTGTTGAAAGGGATGCGCGTGGGGAAAACGGAAATCTTTTGGGGAGGGGTGACGGGAGCCCTGAGCATTGGTGGGCAAGTCGCGATGGCGGTGGCGCTGAGTTCGGGTATCCCTGGACACGTGGTGTTTCCCATTGCCATTGGCGGATCGATTTTCGTTGTGGCCCTGGCCGGGCGGCTGGTGTTCGGCGAGCGTATGAATCTACCCACTGCCCTGGGTGTGGCCTTGGGTTTTGTCGCCGTGGTTCTGCTGGGCGTAAGCTGATGAACGCACCCGGCGTTTTACTTCTGTTCCGAGGGGAACCACAGCGCTCGCACGTCCTCGATCACCTCCTGCGCTGCCTGCTCAACCTGCTGTGCTCCCCATTGGGGGTCGAAGTGGGCACGAGGGTCCTGCTCCTCTCGCAGGGTGTGGTCAGGCGTGGGCACGCAATCGAAGGTGTCTCCATCCACGATGGCATATTCCACATTGGCGAGCTTGCCGGCGGAAGGAAGTTTGGACAAATCCACCGAACCCGGCCAAGTCGCTTCCAGCATGGAGGTCTCTTCCGACGCCGCATGGCCAATCGCTCCGGCAACCAGGGAGCGCGGGAATCCCGGATACACCCACATAACGCGTCGGGGCTCGAAGCCGGTGTTGAATTCGCGGCACAATCGGTCCAGCACGGCGCGCTGATTGTCAGCGCCGTGCCCGTTCACGATCAGCACGCGATGGAAGCGCATGCGGGCAAAGAGAATATGCAGGGTGTCGCGCACCACCGCGGCAAAGACTTCTTCGCGAAAATAGGCGCTGGCCACAGAATTCTTGGGGAAATCCATCCCCTCGATGAAGGCATCGCGGCTGAACCCCAGCGACTCCAGCATGTTGGGATGGCGCTCGCGCTCCGTCCCCACGAACAGCGGCGGATAATACGGACACTGGAATTCGCGAGCTAGGCGGCGGGCGAAGGCATGCGCCAGCAAGTTGTCGCAGCCCATGGCCAGGTGCGGCCCGTGCCATTCCACGGGAGCCAGCGGCAGCAACACCATGCTGTTGCGTTCCCGCGCCGCCGCCACCTCATCGGGAAATAGAAAGGCCATGTTCCAATCCCCCTGCTCAATGGGGCGTTTAACCTTGACTCTCTTGGTATCGGGCATATGATTCTTCCTCGCTTAATAGGCTTTCGCGATCAAAGATTCGAGTGATGGAAGCCGACCGACAGCCTATCTTCACTCAGTGTGGCCATTTCGGCAAGGGGTCGCGGCAATTATGTCGCGGCCATTATTCGCCTTTCCGTTCTAGTTTACGACCGCAATTCGAACCCAAGGTCCGCGACCTCGCCGCTCACCGGAGCTACGCGTTCGGGAAGAATGTGCTGGGGCGACCCTAGTAGAACTGATCGTGAGTGACGCCGCAGCATTTAGTATTATCGATTTCTGTTGATCCCCTTCCCGCAAGCAATAGCGGTCCAGGATCACACCGCCCAGACTTTCACCGCACACAACTGGATTGCGAATCCCAAGCGCTCCCTTTTGTCGTATAGTCGCCAAACCGTAGATGTCGTGGCCACGTTCGCCTGCTGATTCCTCCTGGATGGCGCACTCGGAACATGCGCTGAGGGGCTACATCGCAGGATTGGGCCTGATAAACGCCTACCCACGCCATAATCCAGCCCACGGGGTAAGCCAGTTGATGGGTAGGCGACATTCAAGCGCTTACGCCAATCAGCAGGGCAGCGTGTTATACTTCAGATACATCTCGTCATCTGAACAAGACAGCCCGATGGGTGAAAGGAGAAATCGCTTGGACTATTACGGAGGCAAGGAGTTAGCCGAAAGTTTTCGCACCGTCCGAAAAAACACGATTACGATTGCTCAGGAGCTCCCGGAAGAAAAATACGGTTTTCGACCAGCCCCCAACACACGCACTGTCGGTGAGTTGTTGGCGCATATTTCACTGGCGTACAGTTTTCAATACCAGGTTCATGGCCAGGAACGCCGATTTTCGCTCGATGGATTTGACTTTCCCTCGCTGATGCAGCGCTTGGTGGCGGAAGAAAAGGTGCAGCGGAGCAAGGATCAGACGCTGGAGATGCTTCACAGCTCGGGCAAGAAATGGGCTGATTGGCTTGAAGGACTTACGGAGAGTTTCCTGGGCGAACGGGTTGAGATGCGTGCCGGGATGACTCCTCCCTCAAAGAGCCGTTTTGAAATGATCCTTTCGGTCAAAGAACATGAAATGCATCACAGGGGCCAGCTGATGCTCATTGAGCGGATCGTGGGGATCGTGCCGCACCTATCTCGCGAGATGCAAGCCCGCATGGCTGCAGCTCCCGGGAAAAGCTGACTGCGCACCGGCTGAAGAAAAGTCCTTCTCTTTATTTTTGCCCTTCCCTGAAAATGAGGACGACTGCGCTCTGAAGGCGGACCAGACTCCTCTCGGCTTGGCATCATCAACGGGTAGTCATCATGTGGTGATCGATCCGGACGTCAACCAGTTTTCCCGGCGCTACGGCGTTTTCGCGGTCTGTCCCACCGAGTGCCGTGCCACACAAACTTCCTCGAAGGAGCAGAAATGCCTAGCGAAAAAGTGTCAACAGGGGTCGGGTGTGACGATTCGGGGTTCAGGCTTCGCTCTTCACCTGTTTCGCTAGCCGCTTGGGCGCGATCAGGACGTAGCTGCCCAGCAATGACTCTCTCACTTCGTCCCAATCGACCTTGCCTACATCGAGACGCAACGCCACCCAGCCTTTCGCTGCGATGTAAGCGGGCAGACAGAATCTGCGGGGCTGAGCCTCAGTCAGCGCCTTGTTATCACCGGCCAACCCCTTGCCCGTGAGGGCAACGATGCCATCGCCGTGATGGTTATCGAGGAAGTAAGCGGCGGACGTCGTTCCCCGTCTCAATTCTTCACCACCCGATAGCGCAGGTGCGTGGCAAGCGGGCCGTCCACCACTTCCAGCTTTTCGAGCGTAATGCCCTCACCCTCGAAGGGTCCGAACAGCCGCACGCCGTCACCGAGCAGATACGGTGCCACGTGCACGAAAATCTCGTCCACGAGCCCGGCCCGCAGCGCCTGCTGACCGGCGCTGGCACCGCCGATGCCGACGCTCTCGTCGCCGGCCGCCGCCTTGGCCGCTGCCACCGCATGTTCAATGCCGTCGGTGATGAAGGTGATCTTCGATTTGCCCCGCGGTACCCGTGCGGGCGGCGGCGGGGTGTGCGTCAGGATGAAAAGCGGCGCGTCGTTCACCGGAAACGTGCCGCCCCAGCCATGGGTGATGTCGTAGGTGCGCCGCCCGAAAATGGCGGCACCGAGCTCCGCGTACATGCGGTCTACTATTTCGCGGTTGACGCCCTCCGGCCGGAACAACCGGTTGTTGTGCATGGGCTCGGCGCCACTGGTGTACCAGTCGAAAATGTGCATGCCGCCGCGCTTGCCGAGCGGATGCTCCTCGCCGTCGCCCGGCCCCGCGATGAAGCCATCGAGCGACATAGTGAGGTCGATCATGACCCTTGCCATTCTTACCCTCCCGCGGCCCCTGGCGCTATTCCAGAATTCTAACCTTCATGTAACGATAGGGCACGAAGAGTCCCAGTGCAAGTAATTAATGATGTTATATTATCTTATTTTAAATAATCTCCAGACATTCTAGTGAGCCGCCACATATAGGATCTTGCGGGAACAACCGGATAAGCGTGAGTCACCTTGTGTTTACCAACGCCTGGCTTGGGATTCAAACTGACCCACCACCGGCGCAGGTGTTTACTTGCAAGCCTTGCTTTCCTCTGTCACCATGAACGTTAACCCATGCGGTGGCTCGACTCACCTGTTGACGCAGAATCCGCCCGGCGCCTGGCGCGCGAACTGGAAGTTTCGCCGCTGGTAGCGCGCTTGCTTGTGCAGCGGGGGCTTGCGGAGCCCGCGGCGGCGCAGGCGTTTCTTCATCCCAGCCTCGGGCAACTCTACGCTCCGGAGCTTATGGCCGGCATGCGCGAGGCCGTGGCGCGTTTGCGCCGCGCGCTGGAGCAACACGAAAAAACTCTGATTTACGGTGACTACGATGTGGACGGCACCATGGCGGTGGTGGTGTTGCTCACAGCGCTGCGCATGTTGGGCGCCGAGGTGGAAGCCCACGTCCCACACCGGCTCACCGATGGCTATGGTATGCGCGCCCCGGTGATTGAGGAGGCCGCGGCCAACGGCTTCCGCGTGGTCATCAGCGTCGACACCGGCATCCGCGAGCACGCTGTGTTGGCGCGGGCGCGCGAACTGGGCGTGGACTGCATCGTGACCGACCATCACCTGCCGGACGGCCACTTGCCCACCGCCTGCGCCATCCTGAATCCGCGCCGGCCGGACTGCGGTTATCCGGAAAAATCCCTGGCGGGCGTGGGCGTAGCCTTCAAGCTTGCGCAAGCACTGCTGGACGACAAAATGACCGAAAGATTGCTTCAATCCTTCCTAAAAGTCGTGGCCATCGGCACGATTGCGGACGTCGTCCCACTTCTCGGTGAAAATCGCGTCATCGCCCGTTTCGGCCTGGAGGGGTTGCGCCAGCCGGCGCAATCAGGCCTGGCCACCCTGATTGAGCTTGCGGGCCTCGCGGGCAAGAAAATCAGCGCCGGGGACGTGGGCTTTCGACTGGCACCGCGCCTGAACGCCGCTGGGCGCATGGAAAACGCGCGGGATGTTATCGACCTCTTCACTCTGCCGGACGCCGCGCGTACGCGCGAAATTGCCGAAAGGCTGGAGCGCTTGAATCGCGAGCGGCAGCGGGTGGAGGAGGAGATTCTGCGCACAATTGTTGCGCAGTTGGAGCGGCGCGCCGACCTCTCCGAGCAATACACCTTGGTGCTGGCAGGCGAGAAATGGCATCGCGGCGTGATCGGCATTGTGGCGCAGCGGGTGGTGGAGCGGTATCATCGCCCGGCGCTGGTGATTGGAATCGAGGACGGGGTGGGCGTGGGTTCGGGGCGTTCCATCAAGTGCTTTCACCTGCTGGATGCGCTCGCCTCGGTCGGCGATATCTTCCAGCGCTTTGGTGGACATGCGCAGGCGGCGGGCTTCGCCCTGGGGGGGGAGCGCATTCCGGAACTCACGCGGCGCTTTGAGGAGCACGCGCGCAACGTCCTCACCGCCTCGGACCTGGAGCCGGCGCTGCGGGTGGACGCACCGCTGGATTTGGCGGAGTTGGACTGGCCGCTTTATGAGGAGATCATTCAGCTTGAGCCCTTCGGCATGGGGAACCCCACGCCGATATTTAGCGCCTGCGGGGTAAGATTGTTATCCACACCACGCATCCTCCAGGAAAAGCATCTAAAGTTGAGGGTGGGAAAGGGAGCGCGCACGCTTGATGCGCTCGGCTGGGGCTGGGCGGCGCGAACGCCGTCGCTCGCAGCAGGCCAGCAGGTGGACTTGGCCTTCGCACTCGAACAAAACAACTATCAGGACATGGCCAGTCTGCAACTGGTTATCAAGGATCTTGTGGCAACCGGCGGAATGGGGAATCCGTGGCAACTCGCGAACTAGGTCTAGAGCGGGCCCGGCGCCGAAAGTGGCTGACCGGTCTGGTGGTGGGAGGCATTTCCGTGACGGCGCTGGCTGTCGGCTTCACTTACTGGGGCAGTACGAATCGCCGGACCGCGCCGGTGCGCCTTCCCCCCAGTCCCGCTCCGGATGTCAACCAACAGCTTTCCGGCTACACGTTCACGCGCTCGGACCAAGGTCGCCCGGTCTTCACTGTCCATGCCGCGCGGACGGTGTCTTATCAGCAGAGCAAGTCCACGGAGCTGGAAGATGTGACGGTGGAGGTTTTCGGCCCCAAAGGGGATCGTGGCGACATTTTGCGGACGCATCGCTGCGAATACAACTCCCAATCGGGTGACTTTATTAGCCCCGGGCCCGTCGAGATTGAGTTGAGCGCGCACTCCAGCGACATCCCTGGCACAGGCTTGCGGGGTAAACACCGGGTCTTCCTGGAGACATCTAAAGTTGCCTACCATCAGGAGGACGAGTTGGCCGAGACCGATGAACCCGTCAAGTTCCGCATGGGGCCCGCCTCCGGCACGGCGCTCGGCATGGTTTACGCGACACGCGAAGGTTGGCTCAAGCTGAAGCATGACGTCGCAGTGGATCTACCGCAGGGAACCGAAAAGGCTCCCCAACCGCCGATCCACCTGACAGCGTCCGCGCTCCGTTATGACAAGGAGGGCGGACTGGTAGCATTAACAGGCCCGGTGGAGGTAACCCAGGGGAACCGCCGCGCCGCGTCGGAAAGCGCCAACATCGCGCTCGACGACCACAATCGTGTTTCGCAGGTCAACCTGGAAGGCCACGCGAAGGCTTTTGATGTCAATATGCTCCGTAGCGTCGAGCTGAGCGCCAACCGTGTGCAAGGGGATTTTGATGCCGCCTCCGGCCAATTGCGTCACCTTACCGCCGAGAAGGATGTGGTGGGCGAATCCAAAGACAAAGGAAGCACCAGCCGTCTGACCGCAGAACGAGTTGACATGGATATGGGTGGAAAGCATCCGCAACCGCTCCAGGGGCTGGCCACGGGCAACGTCCACATCAACTTGGAATCGCAACCGGTGCTGAACGTTCCGGAGAAAACCATTGCAGGCAAGGACCCGGAAAAGAAGACCCTGACAGCAGCCGAAGTGCGGTTTGACTTTCGGCCTGACACCCATAGCCTAAAGGACGCTGAAACCGTCGGGCCCGGAACGCTCCTCGTGACCCCTGCCGACCCCAAAACCGGGGAAAAGGTCATCACCGCCGGGCAATTCCTCATGACCTTCGACGCCCACAGCCGCATTGAATCTCTGCGCGGACTTGCCCCCACGCAGGTCCTTTTCCGTCCGCCTGCCACCGCGCCCGCCGGAAGCATCACGCAGCAAACCCAAGCCGACCGCCTGGACGCGGTCTTTGATGTCGGCACGCAAACGCTGCGAGAGGTACGGCAAACCGGGGACTTTCAATACCGCGACGGCGACCGCCAAGCGAGCGCAGATGATGCACACTATGACGCTCAGACACAGACCATGCTCCTTCTCGGCCACCCGCAGGTCTGGGACACCAACAGCCGAGTCAAATGCCAGAAAATAACCATCGACATGCGCACCAATACTTCGGTCGGTGAAGGCAAGGTGCAAGCCGCCCATCTGCCCAGCCCGGCGCCCGGCGCCCCCGCATCCCCAACTCCGGTTCTGCCCACCAATGTGTTGGCGGACAGGATGGTGGCGCGGCGGCAGAGCCAAACCGTCCACTACGAAGGGCATGTCCACGCCTGGCAGGGGACGGACGTAGTGGAATCTTCGGCGCTGGATGTGTACCGTGCCCAGAAGCGGGTCAGTTCAGGCTCGCAGGTGGTGACCAGCTTCTTGCAGCCCGCCGCGATGGGCGGCGAGGAAGGGGTTGCCCCCCATTCAACCGGAGGGACGCGCCCGGTGACGGTTAGCGCCGACTTTTTGGAGTATTTCGATCAGGGTCGGCGCGCTCGTTACCATGGCAATGTACGCTTGCTAACAGAAAGCACCACGCTGCAATCTGACCGTTTGGACGTTTATTTCACCCAGGGAGACACGGTGGAAGGCTCGGAAGTGGATCACGCAGAAGCGGACGGCCGCGTAAAAGTCACGCAACCGGGCCGCGTTGGGTCCGGCGACCACGCTGAATACTATGCGGGACCCGGAAAGATTGTCCTTACCGGTGGTCCACCGAGCTTGGTCGATGAAAGGAAGGGCTCCACGACAGGCCAGCGTTTGACATTCTTTATTCACGATGATAGGCTTTTCGTGGACGGAGGTGAACAGTCGCCCTCATTATCCAAGCACCGCGTCGCACAATGAGCGACAATGCAGATTCTCTCCACAGCAGATCTGACGAAGTCTTACAAGGGCCGGAAGGTTGTTGATGACATTAACCTTAGGATCGCTCAGGGAGAGGTGGTGGGTTTGCTCGGACCCAATGGG